>Ga0114129_10007946_pt1 | contig 15099 bp, 15 predicted proteins | sample RhiMetdeltSRZDD1_FD_80071 | JGI IMG/M metagenome (GOLD analysis project Ga0114129, IMG submission 80071) | Populus rhizosphere microbial communities from Tennessee, USA - Rhizosphere MetaG P. deltoides SRZDD1 (version 2) (version 2) | ecosystem: Host-associated > Plants > Roots > Rhizosphere >...
CGCGTCTCACGGCAGACCGCGCGAAGGACGCGCATCTCATTGGTCAGTTCGGTGTCGGCTTCTACTCCTCGTTCATCGTCTCCGATCGCGTGACGCTCGTGACGCGGCGCGCCGGCCTGACCGCCGAGCATGGCGTTCGATGGGAGAGCACCGGCGAAGGGGAGTACACCGTTGAGACCGTTCGCAAGGAGACGCGCGGGACCGACGTCGTGCTGCACGTGCGGCCGGAAGAAGACGAGCTCCTCTCAGGTACGAGGCTGCGCGAGATTCTCAAGAAGTACTCGGACCACATCACGGTTCCCATCCTCATGAAGAAGGAGCGATGGGATTCCACCGCGAAGAAGCAGGTCCTGACCGACGAGGACGAGCAGATCAACCAGGCGTCTGCCCTGTGGGCACGCCCGAAGTCGGAGATCACGGACGCGCAGTATCACGAGTTCTACAAGCACGTGGCGCACGACTTCGAGCCGCCGCTCGCCTACACGCACGCCAAGGTCGAGGGCCGCCAGGAATTCACGCAGCTCTTCTTCATCCCGCAGCGGGCGCCCTTCGACCTGTGGGATCGCGATCATCGGCGAGGCATCAAGCTGTACGTGCGTCGCGTCTTCATCATGGACGATGCGGAACAGCTGTTGCCGGCGTACTTGCGATTCGTGCGCGGCGTCATCGACTCGAATGATCTGCCGCTCAATGTCTCCCGCGAGATCCTGCAGCAGTCGCGCGATGTGCAGACGATCCGCGCGGCATCAGTGAAACGCGTCCTCGGCATGCTCGAAGAGCTCGCGGAGCATCAGCCAGAGAAGTTCGCCACGTTCTGGAAGGAGTTCGGCCGCGTGCTCAAGGAGGGCGCCGCCGAGGACAGCGCGAATCGCGACAAGATCGCCAGGCTGATGCGGTTTGCGTCCACCCATGACGACGCCGACGATCAAGCCGTGTCGCTGCCGCAATATGTGAGCCGCATGAAAGCGGGTCAGGAGGAGATTTACTACATCACGGCTGACAGCTTCTCCGCGGCCAGGAACAGCCCGCATCTCGAGATCTTTCGAAAGCTGGGCATCGAAGTCCTGCTGATGTACGACCGCGTCGATGAGTGGGTGGTGTCGCTGCTGACCGAGTTCGACGGCAAGCCGCTGCGGTCGGTCGCAAAAGGCGGCCTCGACCTCGGCACCCTCGAGGACACGGCGGCCAAGCAGGACGAAGACAAGAAAGCCGACGAGTATGCCCCGCTCGTGACGCGCATCCAGGGGGCGCTCAAGGACAGAGCGAGCGCGGTTCGAATCACGCATCGACTCACCGATTCGCCCGCGTGTCTCGTCAGCGATGAGCACGGGATGAGCACGCATCTCGAGCGGATGCTGAAGGCCGCGGGGCAGAACGTCCCGTCATCGAAGCCTGTGCTCGAGATCAACCCGCAGCACCCGATCGTGCAGCGACTGAAAGACGAACCGGACACTAGTCGCTTCTCGGACTGGAGCCACATCCTCTTCGACCAGGCCACGCTCGCCGAAGGCGGTCAGCTCGACGATCCCGCCGCGTTCGTCAAACGCCTCAACGAGCTGATGCTCACCTTGTCCGGCGGATCCACCACGAGGATCTGGATACCCAAGTAGAGGCCACCGTTAGGTGGCCTGAGGAACGCGACAAGAGCCAGGATTGAACCATGAGAATCGTGCTTCTGTTGATCGCTCTCGCGGCCGTGGTCCTCGGTGTGGTCGGCCTTGTGTCCCCTGATACGGTGATGGGTCTTCGACGTGAGTATGTCGTGACCCCTTACGGGATGTATGCAGTCGCCGCGGTTCGCCTGGCGTTGGGAGTTCTGTTGATTCGGTTTGCTCCAGCGTCTCGTGCGCCCCGGATCCTGCGCCTGTTGGGAGCCCTGGTGTGCCTCCAGGCACTGGTCCAAGGAGTTGGCGCGACGTTTATCGGACTCGATCGAGCACAAGCCATCCTCGAATGGGAGGCGATGCATCCCGGGCTCTTGCGCGTCGGCGCGCTGATCGCATTGGCAACGGGTGGCTTTATCGCGCATGCGGTCACGCGGCCCCCGCTCGATGACTAGGACAGCTTCGACAAGATCTTTTTCTGATTCGCCAGAATCCGATCGAGCTTCTGCTGATTCCGCAGCAGCTTGTCCAACTTCCCCTGGTTCGCTTCGATCCGTTTCTGGTTCGCGAGGATCTTTCGCTGGTTGGCGAGAATCTGCCTCTGGTTCGCGACGGTCGCTGCTGCCATCAACGGGCCTCCTGCGTGCCAACGCTAGAACGGAATGTGCGACACGTCAACCGCGCTACTACTATCTGCGCTACTACTATCGGATATTCCTAGCGAGGATCGTTTGGGCTACGACATCAGATCTGCCTTGCCGGAAGACGTCAATTTCCTCCCCGAGATCGAACGGATGGCTGGGCTGCTGTTCGAGAGCTACCCTGGAGACCTAGGACTCACCGACCAGACCTTCGCTCATGTGACCTCGGTCGAGACCTTTGGGAAGGCGCAGCAGGCCGGTCACCTGTGGGTTGCCGTGGCGCCCGCCGGCGACGTTGTTGGATTTGCTCTGGTTTCGGATGTCTGTGGTTACGCACACCTCGACGAGCTCGACGTGCTCCCTTCACATGGCCGTCGAGGCGTCGGCTCGGCGCTGGTTGCGACAGTGTGTTCTTGGGCGAGGGACGCGGGGTATCCCGCCGTGACGTTGAGAACCTTTCGCGACGTTCCATGGAACGGGCCCTTCTATCAACGCCAGGGGTTCCGAGTCACTGATAGCTCGGCGTTGTCGAGCGAGCACGTCGGGTTGGAGTCGTCGGAGCGACAACACGGGCTTCGAACAGATCTGAGGGTGACAATGGCGTTCCTCACGGCTGGCTAACTTCCACATGGAGCCGACGCGCCCACGCGCTGCAGGGCTAGGACAGCTAAACCTAGCCACCTCGGACCTTTGACTTAGCCTTTGACATTTGACGTTTGCCCTTTGACCTACGGTCGTGCCCGTGGCCCGCCCGTCGCAGGATTGAACTGCTGATTCTCGTTGCAGATGAACTCGATGAGCTCGGTGTCGACGAGCAGGCGCTGGTTCACCCTGACCGTCCACGGCTTCGTGTAGGCCTTCGGATCGTCAATCGTCACGTCGATCTCGAGCGTGCCGAAGTTGGGGCGGCGGAATCGCTCGATCAGTTTTCCACTTGACGTCAGCGGCGCGCCGTTGACGTCGAGCCATCCGTCATCGCGGAAGTGCGTGCTCTCGACGACGAGCGTGTCGCCGTCCCAGGTGCCTCGCGAATAGCCAAACCACCAGGGCTGCGGGTCGTTGCTCGGAGCCGGTCGCCCATCCAGGAAGATCTGACGGACGCCTGCGTTGGCCTCGTAGATGATGACGATCACATCGGCGGTCTGAATGATCTTTCGCGGCTGCGAGTGCGTATGCAGCTGCATGTAGCCGAGCGGAAGACACGCGGCATCCGGGTTGTCCTTGCTGTTCGACTCCATGCGCTGCCTGCGGAGCTCGGCGGCCCACGGCTGAAATGGCAATCCCTCTTTGATCCCCGCTTCGATATTCCAGAAGGTCGCCTGGGGCGGCGTGCCTGGCGGCGAGGGCGGCGGCCCGCCGCGAAAGCCAAGCACTCCAGCGTAGTTCCAGATGCCCGACAAGTCGGGCTTGCCGTCAGCCGTCCGCGGCGCTGGCGCGCCCAAGCTGGGCTTGCCATCGGCGCCGCGCGGAACACCGCGCGTCGGATGCGACGGCCACTGCGCAAAGAGCGCGGGAGACACGAGCGCGACCCACGCGAATACTCCGACGGCGGCCACTGCAGATCTCACCAACGCTCCTCTCGTATCGTTTGGAATTGACGATTGACGACGGACGATTGACGAATTTGAAACATGCCAATGAAATCCGTCCCTCGTACATCGTCAACCGTCAATCTCATCACTCCCCGGATCCTATATGGGCTTGACATATTCCTATATGGGAATAAGAATCCACCGTATGCCTCGCGCGGCGACGACATCCGACGCGTTCAACGCGATAGCCGAGCCGCGACGCCGGGAGATTCTGGAGTACTTGGGTCCCGAAGAGCGAGCCGTCGGCGACATCGCCGTCGCGCTCGAGCTGGGCCAACCGTCCGTGTCCAAACACTTGCAAGTACTTCTGAACGTCGGACTCGTCGACGTGCGCCGCGATGGTCGACGCACGCTTTACCGTACGAACGCGGCCGCGCTCCGTCCGCTTCACGAATGGACGGGCACGTTCGCTCAGTACTGGGGCCGGCAGTTGCGTCGCATCAAGACACATGCAGAGGCGAAGTGAGGGAGGACCACATGCTGACGGCTCCGACGCTGGACAATCTGACGCTCGATGTCACCGATGAAGTGCACGTACGAGCATCGCTCGAGGCCACGTTCGATTCCATCGTCACGCAGATGGGGCGGTTGAACGAGTCGCCTGATGGCAAGCCGTTTCCCATGGTGCTCGAACCGTGGCCCGGCGGACGCTGGTATCGCGACCTGGGTGGCAACAACGGGCACCTGTGGGGACACGTGCAGAGCATCAAGCGACCAACGTTGCTGGAGATTTACGGCCCGCTCTTCATGTCGTATCCGGCGATGTCGAACGTGCAGTACCGGTTGAAGGATGTCGAGGGCGGCACCGTGATCGTCTTCCGACATACCGCGTTCGGCTTCATCCATGACGACCATCGGAAGGGCGTGTCCGAGGGTTGGAGATCGCTGCTGGCGCGCATCGGCCGCGAAGCAGAACGCGAGGACCATCAGTAAAAGGAGCGAGAACAATGGCGATGATTGATGCACTTCTTCAGGAGCTCGAGCAGGAAGCACACACGACCAAGCGCGTGCTCGAACGTGTCCCGGAAGCCCATCTCGGATGGAAGCCACACGAAAAGTCGTGGACGCTCGGGCAACTCGCGCTTCATGTCGCGATCGTGCCCGGCGGAGTCGCCGAGGCCGCGGCGCAGCCTGAGATCCAGGTACCTCCATTCAACCAGCCTTCACCGGCAACCGCCAGCGAGCTGGTGCCGACACTCGAGCAGAGCGTCAAGAAGGCGAGGGCCGCGCTCGGACACCTGGACGATGCAGCGATGATGGCCACCTGGCGGATCCTGGATGGCGACCGCGAAATCATGGCCCTTCCGCGGATTGCGTTCCTGCGCTCCATCATGTTGAACCACTGGTATCACCATCGCGGACAGTTGTCGGTGTACTTGAGGCAGCTGAACGTTCCAGTGCCTTCGATCTACGGACCCAGCGCCGACGAGAACCCCTTCAAGGTTCCGCAGGCCGCGACGGCTTGACGGTCTGTCGCAGCGGGGGATGAGGATTCGGACGCGACGGAAGCGGAGCGGCATCGAAAAAGCCTAGAATGTCGATGGGCGGGCGCGCTGCGGACACGGAGCGCGCCCCAAGACCAGACACATTGGCTCGGATCCCATTCCCACTGGAAATCGCGCTCGCGACGGTCAGAGGCAGTGGCGCACTCAGGCCACGGCTGACACGCTGGTTTTACCAGGGCGACGCAGACCACGGCTCCGGCGCTCACACGCAGCACACCGCGGAATGGTGGAAGGTGATGTGTCTCACGGGCGTGGACTACTTCTCCACGCTCGCGTACCAGCCGAGCATCGCCTTCGTCGCGGCCGGCACACTGTCGCCGCTCGCAACGCTGGTGCTCGTCGGCCTGACGCTGCTCGGTGCGTTCCCGATGTATAGCCGTGTCGCCGACTTGAGCCCGTACGGCCAAGGCAGCATTCTCATCCTCGAAAAGCTGTTTCCGCGGTGGAAGGGCAAAGCGGTCGTGCTGTGTCTTCTCGGATTCGCCGCGACCGGCTTCGTCATTACGGTCACGCTGTCGGCTGCCGATGCCGCGGCGCACCTCATACAGAATCCGCTCGCGCCCGCGTGGATGAATCATCCGCTGCTGCTGACGATCGCGCTTCTGATCATCCTCGGCGCTGTATTCCTCAAAGGATTCCGGGAAGCGATCTCGTTAGCGGTGGCGATCGTCGTCGTCTACATGGTCCTCAACGCCATCGTCATTACCGCCGGCTTGCACGAGATCTGGCAGAACCCGGATCTGATTACCAACTGGAAGTCATCGTTGTTCGCTCAGCACGGGCATCCCGTGATGATGGTCGCGATGGCATTCGTCCTGTTTCCGAAGCTTGCGCTTGGTCTATCGGGATTCGAAACCGGAGTCGCGGTCATGCCGCTGGTACGCGGCGACGTGACCGATACCGAGCAGGCTCCATCGGGACGCATCCGCAATACGAAGAAGCTGCTCTTCACGGCGGCGCTGATTATGAGCGTCATGCTGATGGCCAGCAGCCTCGTCACCGTGATGCTGATCCCGGCCGACGCCTTTCAACCGGGTCATGCCGCTGATGGGCGCGCGCTCGCCTATCTCGCGCATCGGCTGCTCGGGACGACGTTTGGCACGACGTACGATCTGGCGACCATCGTGATTCTGTGGTTTGCCGGATCATCGGCGCTGGCCGGCTTGCTGACGCTGGTGCCGCGCTATCTGCCCCGATACGGGATGGCCCCCGAGTGGGCGAGAGCCACGAGACCGCTGGTCGCCATCATCACCGGCATCGCGATCCTCATCAGCATCGCGTTCAACGCCAGCGTCGCCGCGCAGGGCGGCGCGTACGCCACCGGCGTCCTGGTGCTCATGAGCTCAGGCGCGTTCGCGATCGCCATTGTCACGTGGAATCTCCGGCGGGGCTGGCTGCCGTACCTGGCCATCACATGCGTCTTCCTCTACACGAGCGTGACGAACATGATCGAGCGTCCCGAGGGAATCCAGATCGCCTCGGTGTTCATCGGGGCCATCGTGTTCACCTCGCTCGTCTCACGAACGCTCCGCTCGACAGAGTTGCGCGTCCAGGGATTTGAAGCAGACGAAACCGCCCTCAGATTCATCCACGACGCCGCCCGCAGCGGTGCCATTCGAATCATCGCCAATCGGCCGGACAGCGGCCTGCCGCGCGAGTATGAAGAGAAGCTGCGCGAAGCCGGAGATTCGCATCACGTGCCGTCCGGGGAGGTGCTCTTCCTCGAGGTACAGCTTGGCGACGCATCGGAGTTCAGCGATGTGCTCAAGATCACGGGCGTCAGGGTCGGCACCCATCGGATCCTGCGATCGCGAAGTCCCGCGATTCCAAATGCCATCGCCGCGCTGCTCATCTACATCAGAGATCAGACCGGACAGATCCCACACGTGTATTTCGGATGGACCGAGGGCAATCCGATCTCGTACTTGCTGAGGTTTCTCGCCTTCGGTGAAGGAGACACCGCGCCGGTCACGCGCGAGGTGCTTCGGCAGTTCGAGCCTGACCCGCTGCGTCGCCCTCGCGTTCACGTCGGCTGACGCCCCACCTCTGCCGCGGGCATTCCAGATCTGGGTGCGTCACTTCCCACAGTAACTCGGCCGCCTCTTCCATCGCGCAGTACTCGGCACACCAGAGGTACGGACGAATCGGCGCTTCACTTGCACGACGTCTTGCACTGGATGCGTGAGGGCCACACTCGATGCGTGCCGATGTGAATGCCGTTGTCGGCGGACTGCTTCGCGACGTGGCGTTCGCCCAGACGTCACGGCAACAGATGTTCGGCTACAAGCGAGCGGCCGCCGTCATCCTGTCGCTCGAGCATCCCCTCACAGACCTCATTCAGAGCAATCGTACGCTCGTCAAGATTCCCGGCATCGGACCCGCGTCGAGCCGAATCATTATCGAGGTCCTCGACAGCGGAACGTCTGAGACAGTCGAGCGGATCGTGGAGGCGAGCCCTAAGGCCGCCGATATCCGACGGCGGCGTGCTCTTCGGAGTCATTTTCTCAGTCGCGCGGAGACGCTGCGCATTCTCGACGATCACTCCTACGGCGGCCCTCATCCGTCGGATTACCGGTGCGACCTCCAGCTGCACTCGGAGTGGAGTGACGGCGTACCAACGCTCGACGACATCGCAGAGGCCTGCGTTGCACGAGGCTATTCCCATGCCGCTGTGACCGACCATTCCCATGGGCTCAAGATTGCCGGTGGGATGTCGATGGAGGACGCGGCGGCCCAGCACCAGGCCATCGATCGTGTGAACGCGGCCTACCGTGGCCGGTTTCAAATGATTCGCGGCATCGAGGCCAACATCGGCCGCGATGGGCAACTGGATTTGTCTCCAGAGGAGGCCGGGCGCTTCGAGCTCGTGCTGGCCGCTCCGCATTCGAAGCTCCGCAGCGCCGACGATCAAACCGATCGGCTGATCACCGCGATTCGAACACCCTACGTCGGAATCCTCGCTCACCCGCGTGGACGCATCTCCGGATCGCGCGCTGGCATCGTGGCCGACTGGGACGCGATCTTCTCGGAAGCGGCGCGCGGGGGAGTCGCCGTTGAGATCGATGGCGATCCCGCGCGCCAGGATCTCGATTACACGCTGGCAGCCCGTGCGCTCGGCGCTGGATGTCTGTTCGCGCTGGATAGCGATGCGCACACCACGTCTCAGCTGCACTATGCGGAAACGGCGCTGGCCCACGCGCGTCTGGCGGGCATCCCGCCCGATCGCATCATCAACTGCTGGAGAGTCGATCGCCTGCTCGAATGGCTTTCCCAGCGAGCCTCATCGTACGCGGGACGATCAAAGCTATCTGTAATTGGCGATTGACGAAGGACGATTGACGGATTGGAGAGCGCAATGCACCAATGAATTCGTCAATCGCCCTCGTACATCGTCACTGGTCAATCGCCCTCTACGCGCCTGGTCTGAATTGCAGCGTTCCGGCGCCGCCGGGCAGCTCCAGGAACAGCGCACCGTCCCTGACGGAATAGCTCGTCGCGCGCGTGACCTCGGTCGCGAAACGAGCCGACAACGATCCGGCCGAGCATCCCACGCGTGTCAGCGCAATCGCGCTGATCGCGAGTCGGCGATCGCCTGGGGCGGAGTACGCGCCGCTGCCGCTGTTGCAGTCCGCACGCACGGTGACGCGACCAGGTTCGAACCGCAGCGTGTAGCGTTCCGGGGCGTCGGGCGTCACCGTTTCGCCTGGCGTGAAGAGGTTCACCCAGTGCCACGTGACGTTCAGGACGTCCGGCGGCAATCCGGGCGCTGCTGCAGGTGACGTGCTCGCAGGACCAACGGGCGGCGATCCTGCGGTCGACGTGGACCGTTGCGCACAACCGGCGAGCAGCACCCCACAGATCACGAACGACAGAGATCTTGATCGCATAGCTATTCCAGCCAATATGATGTTGTTGCCAGCTCCGGCATGACGCCTCCAACGGACAAATCAGCACACTTCAGCGGTGTTTCGCTTCAGCCTTGACCTTCGTCAACATCACCGGCTGTGTTGCGAAGTTCTCGAGGACGATCGTGTCGCCCTGCGGGATCACCTTGGTCGCGTAGGACAGCGTCCCTTTGCCCTCGCCGTTCTTCCCGATCTCCATTTGAATGACGGTGAACGGGTAGTCGAGCGTGCGCCGATTGTTCGCGACCTCCCAAAAGCCAATGGGTCGGTCTGTCGCGATGACGATCCGTCGTCCGCCTTCTGCGGTGGGCGTCTGACTGGCGTAGTGGAGATCGTAGCCGAGCGAGTCTGGCGTCTTGATGGTGCCGACCGGCTTTGTCTTCTGGAGCGCGTCGAGCAGCTTCTCGGGGCCCTTCGTGCGAAGCACATCGAGCAGCGCGTTGCGCTCCGCTGGAGTCGACCAGCGGTTCACATCGATCTGCACGATGCCCGCTCCGCTCGCCAGGTTGTTGTTGACGATGGCGGTCGCAGTGAAGCGCTCCTTCTCGCCGAGCGTCTGCGCCTGTGATGAGCTGATGGTGTAAAGCGTGCCGGTAGCGATGAGGGCGAACAAAAGACGAGCTCGGAACATGGCCGCCTCCTCAGGTACTAGTACCCAAGAAAGGTACCGTGTCCGACGTCCAAAAGGACGTGCCCAACGCACGGTCCGGCCTTCGTAGGGCACGTCCTTTGGACGTACCTGACACGAGCTCGTCTACTTCTGATCTTTCACTTCGAGGCCACCGGTGATGCCCTCGACCTGGTGGCCGATGGCGACGGCCCGCATTCTCTGGATCTCCGCCGGAGTGGCGACCTTCGGATCGACGTTGGCTTGTGCGCACGTGAACCCGCGCAGCGTGCATTCTGATGTCGTGTGTGTGATCGCCCGCTCCTTCATCAAGCGGAACATCAGCGTGACGGCATCCTCGTGAATGATCACGGCGTTGTTCGGCACGAACGTCCCCACGCCGATCGCGTAGTCCACGGGCATCAGCGGCTCGACGCTCGCGCCGAAGGCCCCGTCGTTCTTCTTGCCGAGATCATACGCGCCGAGGTCGGCGCCGACATCCACCAGGTACTGGATGATCTTGGTGTCGCCCATATTGCCAGCGACCATCAGGGGCGTGATGCCGTAGTCATCGGCCGCGTTGACGTCGGCGCCGAGGCCGACGAAGAGCTTGACGACCTCGAGACGCTCGGCGGCCGACTTCCCTTTGCTGTAGCCCTGTATGAATCCAAGCCCCGCGGCGGCCGCGACCATCGTCTCGCCGTCCTTCGAGATGATGGTTGGATCAGCGGCATGCGCGAGCAACAACTTCACGAGCTCGAGATCCGCTGAGAAGGCCGCGCGCATCAGCGCGGTGGCAAATACGATCCGCGGTGAGCCTGCCCGCATCCGTGCGCGTGGTGTGTTGTTCACGATCGCATTCGGATTCGCCCCGGCATCGAGCAGCTTCGTGATCAACGGCAGTGGATCGGCCGTGATCATCCAGGGGAAGTTGGGGGCCGTTTCCATGTTGCGGCGATCGACCGCCCAGAAGAGCGGCGTGAACCCCTGCGTGTCGGCCTGGTTGACGTTCGATGTGTTGTCGACGAGAAACGAGGCGACGTCGTAGTTGCCGTTGAAGACGGCAAGGCCGAGCGCGTCTTTCCCGTCACCCGCGATCGCGTTGACATCCGCACCGGCCGATACCAGGACGCGCGTCGTTTCGATGTCGCCCTCGCGAGCGGCAAACATCAACGGCGTCAGCAACCCGCTGGCGAATTCCTCGACGCCTTGACCCGGCTTCACCGCCACCGGTGTGCGCCCTTCGAAGCCGCGGCCATTGGCCGCAGGCACGAAATTCGACCGCGCCTTCACGTCCGCGCCATGGTCGATGAGCATCTTCGCCGCGTCGGCGTGCCCCTCGGAGACGGCCCACATCAGCGCGGTCGTGCCGCCCCAGGTTTCCTTCGCGTTGACGTTCGCACCGCTTTCGATGAGCACCTTGATGGCGTCCGTCTTTCCGGTCCGGGAGGCCATCATGAGCGCCGTGTCGCCCTGCGGTGTCAGCGGGGCGTTCGGGTCGGCGCCGGCCTTGAGGAGCTTGTCGACCATCACCGCGCTGCCGTTCATCGCGGCCAGCTGCAGCGGGGTGACGCCTTCGCGGTTTGCGACAGACACGCGTGCACCCGCGCGGATCAGCAGGTCCGCGGTATCGACATCATCCAGCCGAACGGACCAATGCAGCGCTGTCGTGCCATCGCGCTGCGGAGCGTTGACGTCTGCCTTCTTCTGGAGCAGCGTGCGAACAGCCTCTCTGTTCTGCCTCATCGCCGCGTCAGCCACTTCGCTGGTCGCGGCGCTGGCGCTCGCAACCGAAAGCAGCACGATCGCAGCACCGAAGAGTGCGAGTCGCATGATTTCTCCTAAATGGGGTCGGGGGTCATTTAAAGAGGACACTGCGCACGGTGTGATCGTTCATCGCGCAGTGTCCTCTTTAAATGACCCCCGACCCCTATTCACGTTGTGGAGAATCGCCGGCGCCGCGGCGTAGTTCTCGAGAGCCACCGTCTTCGCATCGTTGTCGACGACCACCTTCGTCGTCAGCGACGTCTTCGCTTCGCCGAGTCCCTTTGCGTTCAGTCGGATCTCGAAGAGCGTGAACTCGTACTCGGTATCGGTTGCGGGCGTCGCCTGTTTCCACGCCGGCGAATAGGCGCCGAACCGACGATTCGTCGCGAGGATGATACGTTCGCCGCCATCGGGCAGCGGCACGCGATACGCGTACTTGATCGAATAGCCGGTGACATCGTTGGTCCAGATGTAACCCAATGTTGGTGCTCTGCCGAGGGCCGCCGTCAGCGCGGCAATCGGCGTGAGCGGTGCGGCGTTGCCGCGAGCGCCGCGTCCAGCGCCCCGGCCGCGCGCGCCAGCGCGCCCCGCCGCCGCTGATGGACTGGAGCCAGCTCCGGCGGGCAAGCCGCGTGCAGCCCCCGCCGCTGATGGAGTCGCCCCAGATCCGGCGGCGGGTCCGCCTGTGCGCGGCGGCGGAGGATTCATCGCCGTGGCGACGACCGTCCGTTCCTCGTCGGTCGACCATCGTTGCAGCCGTATCGTGACCGGGCTGCCGGATTCGGTCACATTCGCGGATGTGGCCGTGAAGTTCACTTCTTGTGCGAGCACGGTCGTCGCGCTCAATGCCACAAGATTCACGAACACAGCCAAACGGCTTGCTTGGCTCCGTTTCTTCGTTCCTCCGTGTGATTCCTTTGTCTCCGCCCTCTCTGTCATCTCCGTTCACTCATTGATTCGGGTTCGTCCCCTTCACCCGTCCCAACCACTCGACGAGCCGTTCCAGCTCCTCGTCGGTCAGCTTTGCGCCTCGCTCTCGCATGTCGACCGAGATCACGCGCCACCGATCGGGACTATAGCGACCGTCATTGACGCGCTCGAGCCCATGGCATCCGACACAGGACCGGCCGATCAGCGCCTGCGCTTCGGCGTCACTGAAGTACGTCGTGATCGTCGGTGGCACATACGCGCGAGGAAACGGCTTCGTCGACGGTCCGAATCTCGTGACGAGCCAATCGAGCAGCACCTCGCGGTCCTGCGTGGAGATCGGAACGGTCAGTCCCTTGTGCTTGTCGCCGATGAGCGTGGTCCATCCAGATCGATCGAGCGCGTTATACGCGTAGTCGTCGATGCCGTGGCAGGACGAGCAGTTCTTGAAGATGACCTGTCTCGCCGGACCCTTGGGCGGCTCTATCTGAGGGCGGGTTGGTTTCTCCCCGAACTGCGCGGCGAGAGGTGCCCCACAGAGCCAAACCACGACGGTCACGAAGATCACGCCCCTCGACGCTGCTCGGGGCGCCCTGAGCGACAGTCGAAGGGCGAAGGACACGAATTCTTTGAGGGTCTTGTGTTTCGTGTTCTTCGTGACCTTCGTGGTTCCGATCATGCGATCTCCAACGGCTCGATCGCCGGCAGCGGACCAGTGCTCGTCCCGATCTTGTCCTGCTCGATGCCGTACAGATGCAGCATGCTCAACAGCATGTTGGATGTCCGCTGCGTGTTGTCAGGGAAGACGATGTGCCGGTTGCCCTTGAACCTCCCATCGAGGCCGCCCACGAGGATGACAGGCACCTTCTCATGCGCGTGACGATGCGAGTTGCCCATATTGCTGCCCTTGTAGATCAGCACGTGATCGAGCACCGTGCCGTCGCCGTCGGGGATGTTCTTCAGCTTCTCGCAGAAGTACGCGAGATTCTGCACGTGGTACCGATTCATCTTCGCGTAATTCGCGATGTTCTCCGGCTTGTCGCCGTGATGCGATGACCCGTGCCACCCGCCGTTGAAGCCCGACTCGGGGAAGCTCGTGCCGGTCAGGTCGCGGCCCAGCATGAACGTGGCCGAACGCGTGATGTCTCCCTCGAAAGCCAGCGCCATCAGGTCGTACATCAGCCGGAAATGAACGTGCTTGCTCTCCGGCAAGCCGAATGGCACGTCACCCGCTGGCTCCTTCACCGAGTTGCTCATCGCAATCCGAATGCGACGTTCGAGCTCCCGGATGTTGTCGACGTAGGTATCGACCCGCGCGCGATCGCCTTCACCGAGATCCTTCTTGAATGCCCCGAGCTCGCGCGTCACCGAGTCGAGGATGCTGGCATTCTGCCGGCGTCCCGCGAGCCGCTCCTCTGGACTCGTCCCGTCGCCGAACAGCCGCTCGAAGACGACGCGCGGATTCACCTGCGTCGGCAGGGGCTGCGTCGGCGACGTCCAGGAGATCGAGTTCGTGTACGCGCAGCTGTAGCCCCAGTTGCAATTGCCGAAGTTGCCGGTGTCCTCCACGCCAAGCTGAATCGAGGAGAGAATCGTGTCCTGCCCGTACTTGCCGGCGATCATCTGATCGATCGTCATGCCCAGATACGGACTGACCGCGTTTCGCCGTGGGCGGGCCCCCGACAGCAGCACGGCGCCGCGCGCATGATCGCCGCCGGGCTCCTCGTCGGTCGCCATCGCCTCCGGCATATCGAGGCCGGTGATGAGCACCACGCGATCGCGGAAGGCCTCGAGCGGCTTCGTGATGAAGGAGAATTCGAAGTTCTTCCCCTCCTGCACCGGACTCCAGTATCCGGGCGCCGCGCCATGCGGATGCCAGATGCCGACGAAGCGGCGCACCGGAGCCGCCGCCGCCATCCGAAGCGGCGTCAGCGCCGGAATCATCGATTCGAGCAGCGGCAGGGCCAAGGTGACGCCCGCGCCGCGCAGGAACGTCCGACGCTCGATGTGCTTCTTGGTGATGAACATGATCAGGCCTCTTTCACCCTCATCTGAAACTGCGAGCTCTTGACGATACCCAACACGATTGCGGAGAACCTGTTGTTGTCCTTGCCGGACGCGCGGACGATGGATCGGAGTGACGGCATGTCGTAGTACTCGACACCGCGACCGAGCGCGTAGGTCATCATCTTCTCGGTGAACATGCGGACAAACTGCGGCGAATACCGCAGCAGCGCCTGCCTCAAACCCACGGGACCGCTGACTTTCTGGCCGTCATACAGATCGACGTTCGCGTCGATGGTCACGCCGCCCGCGCCGCCCTGTTTCACTCGCCATTTGCCGTCGGCATCGAAGTTGTCGAGCGCGAAGCCGATCGGGTCCATGATCTTGTGGCACCCGGAGCACGGCGGGTTCCGCCGGTGAGCCGTCATCTGCTCACGCAACGTCAGGATCTTTCCCGGCCCGCCACTCGAATCCTCGAGCGGCGGCACGTTGGCCGGCGGCTCGGGTGGTGGTGTGCCGAGGATGTTCTCGAGGACCCACACACCAC
>Ga0114129_10007947_pt1 | contig 15097 bp, 9 predicted proteins | sample RhiMetdeltSRZDD1_FD_80071 | JGI IMG/M metagenome (GOLD analysis project Ga0114129, IMG submission 80071) | Populus rhizosphere microbial communities from Tennessee, USA - Rhizosphere MetaG P. deltoides SRZDD1 (version 2) (version 2) | ecosystem: Host-associated > Plants > Roots > Rhizosphere >...
ACCCGTCCGACGACGTGATCACCACCTACACGTCCCGCGGCCCGACGCGTTTCGACCTCGTGGCGAAGCCCGACCTGATCGCGCCCGGGAACCGCATCGTGTCCCTGCGTTCCGCCGGATCGCATCTCGACGTCGGCCATCCGGAACGGCGGAGGGCGGGCAACCCCGGCCAACCGGACGTGTACGACTACTTCGAGATGTCGGGGACGAGCATGGCGGCGCCGATGGTCTCGGGCGCCGCGGCGCTGATGGTGCAGCAGGAGCCGTGGCTGAATCCGGGCACGGTGAAAGCGCGGCTCATGCTCTCGGCGACGAAGCCGGTCGTCGGCGACCCGTTCGCGACCGGCGCGGGCGTCCTGGACATCCTGGCCGCCCTGCACACACCGGGACAGGTCGTCGATGCCCCCTCGCCCCTGGTCCAGGCGGACAGCGTCACCGGGCTGATGAGCGTCGAGAACACCGCGGTGCTGTGGTCGGAGCCGTCCTTCGCGCTGACCGCCCTGTGGTCGACCGGCGTGGTGTGGTCGTCCGCCGCGCCGGACGCTCCCGTGCTGGTCTCCGCGTCCGCCGCCATCTGGCCGGATGGGACTCTCTGGGCCGACTGCCTCCTGTGGCCGGACTCTGCCCTGTGGCCGGATGGCATCCTGTGGACCGACTCCACGCTCTGGGCCGACGCGATCCTGTGGGATGACGAGGCCGTCATCGTCGACAGCCTGGTCACGCTGACCGAAGACCCCTACTAGAACAGACGAACCCCCAGCACCCTTTTCCGAGGAACTTGTGGCAATAGCGGCAATGCCGGTCATTCCCCAGGGGCCGACGATGGCCGGATCGCAACCCGAGCGCCGGGCGCTGGTGGCCGGCCTGGACCGCGCCAATCGCAAGGAAGCCTCCCGTTGGCTGGCCAGCGCGGGCTTCGAGGTGCTCGTCGCGGAAGACACCGCGAGCGCCCTCGAGCTGTGCGGCCGCGAGCGTCCGCACATCGTCCTGGCCGACATGGGCCTGCGCGACGAGAGCCGCCAGAGCCTGTGCCAGGCCCTGCGCCACCGCGAGGACGGCCGCGAGCTGCCGCTCATCGCGATCTGCTCGAGCCGCGGCCAGGCCGGTACGGCCCTGGAGTCCGGGGCCACCGAGCTGCTGGAGCGTCCCTTTGATTGGCGCGTGGCGTCGCTTCGCGCCGAGCGTCTGGTCCGCCTTTCCGAGACCGCGGCGGGGCTCCACCGCCTGCAAGAGGAGATGGACCGGCTGCAACACGCCCTGGAAGAGGAGCGGCGGCAGCGCACCTGGCGCGACCAGTCCGACGCGCTCACCGGGTTGCCGAACGGCGAGCGGCTCGAGCGGGCGCTCGAGACCGCGCTGGTGACGGCCAGCAGGACCAGCCAGGTGGCGGTGGTGCTGTTCGACATCGAGCACCTCGTCCTCATCAACGGCCGTCTCGGACGCGCCCGCGCCAACTCCGTCCTCCAGCAGGTCGCCCAGCGCCTGATCGCGGGCCTGCGCTCCGAGGAGGTGCTGCGCTCCGGCGTGGGCCCGTCGATGTCGATGGCGGCCCGCGTCGGAGGTGGGCTGTTCGCGGCCATGCTCACGGGACTGCCGGGGTTGACGGAAGCGAGGGCGACCGTCCGCCTGCTGGTGGACCAGCTCTCGGGCCGTTACGTCGCCGGCGACCACGAGATCGTGCTCTCCACCAGCGCCGGCGTGGCCCTGGCCCCCGGCGACGGGCTCACCGCCGAAACGATGATCCAGAAGGCGGAGCTGGCAGCCTCCGAGGCGCTGCAGAGCGGCGACGCCATCTGCTTCTACGGGCAGTCGTCGCGCCGGGACACCGAGCGCAGCCGGGCCATCACCCGGCTGCTTCCCACCGCCCTGGCCCAGGGCGAGTTCCGGCTCCACTACCAGCCCCTGATCGAAGACTCCGCGGACCACGTCCGCGCCGCCGAGGCGCTCCTCCGCTGGGACTCTTCGGAGCTGGGCCCGGTCTCGCCTGCGGAGTTCGTGCCCCTGGCTGAAGAGGCGGGGCTCATGATGGGCATCGGGAGCTGGGTGCTGCGGACGGCCTGCCGCCAGGTCCGCACCTGGCTGGATGCCGGGCTCACGGTCACCCGGATCGCCGTCAACGTCTCGCTCTGTCAGCTGGTGCGGGGTGACCTGTCGAAGGTCGTCCGCGAGGCCCTGGCCGAGAGCGGCATCGATGCCTCGCTGCTGGAGCTGGAGCTGTCCGAGCGCGGTGTGCTGCGCAGCGATCCCGAGATCCTGCGCCAGCTCCACGCCATCCGGGCCCTCGGCGTGCGCCTGGCCATCGACGACTTCGGCACCGGCAACTCGGCCGTCACCTACCTGAAGCAGTTCCCCATCGACGTCCTGAAGATCGACCAGTCGTTCGTGCGGGGAGTGACCCACTCCTCCGAAGACGCCGCCATCACCAGCGCCACCATCGCCATGGCCCGCCAGCTCGGTCTCCGGGTGGTGGCGGAAGGCGTGGAGGAGGCGGGGCAGATGGACTTCCTGCGCAAGCACGGGTGCAGCGAATACCAGGGGTTCCTGTTCTCGCCGGCCGTGCCTCCGGAAGCCTTCGCCGCGATGCTGCAGCGCGGCATCGGCCCTGAACTCGCGTCCTGACTCGTCATGAAGAGCGGAGCTATGAAGCCAACTGAACCACGCATCAGAATCCGTATCCCCTCCCTGGTGCTGGCGGCGCTGTCCCTGGCCGCTTCCGCCATGGCCGCCCCCGTCCGCCCGATTCGCTTCGACCACCTGTCGTTGGAGCAGGGGCTGTCCCAGTCCACGGTCATGGACATCCTCCAGGACCAGCGCGGCTACATCTGGCTGGCCACGGAGGACGGGCTGAACCGCTTCGACGGGCTGTCCTTCAAGGTCTACAAGCACGACCCGGCGGACGCATCCTCGCTTCCCAGCAGCTTCGTGTGGGACGTCGAGCAGGACACCGCCGGCAACCTGTGGTCCGCCACCACCAGCGGGCTGGCGATGTGGGAAAGGTCGACCGACCGCGTGGTGCGCCAGGAGAAGCTGGCCGGGCGCTACCTGCGGGTCCTGCGGTTCGCGGCGAAGCAGAACGCGCTGTGGATCGGCAGCCGCGAGGGTCTCTTCCGCCTCGACATCGCCACCGGCGCGTTGACGCGCTTCGCCCACGATCCCGCCGACCCCCGGAGCTTGAGCGACGACCGGATCTACGCTCTCTGCCTGGACGGCAAGGATCGGCTCTGGGTCGGCACCGAGACCGGCCTGAATCTCCTGGAAGCCGACGGCAAGCGGTTCACGCGCTTCGCGCCGAACCCGGCGGACCCGTCGAGCCTGAGCGACGGCAGGGTCCGCGCGATCCTGGAGGACGACGGCGGCGCGCTGTGGGTGGGCACCTCGACCGGCGGCCTGAATCGGCTCGATCCCGCCACCGGCCGCTTCGAGCATTTCCAGCACGACGAGGACACGCGCGGGAGCCTCGCGAACGACCAGGTGCGGGCGATCCTGCAGGATGCCGACCACCGGCTGTGGGTGGGGACGAGCGGCGGGCTCGACCTGTTCGACCCGCATCACCTTTCGTTTGCGCACTACCGGCAGGACCCGAGGAACCCCTCGAGCCTGGCCGACGACCATGTGCTGGCGCTCGCCCAGGACCGCGGCGGGGTGCTGTGGGTGGGGACCCGCCTGGGCGGCGTGCACAAGTGGAACCCGCTGAGCTGGCAGTTCGGCCACGTCGCGCCGGACGCCGAGAATCCCGCCGGCCTGGGCACCGGCCACGTCACTTCCTTCTCCGAGGACCGCGCCGGCCGGCTCTGGATCGGCACCTTCGATGCCGGCCTGTACGTCATGGAGCGCGCGACGGGCGACATGACGGCGTACCGGCACGACCCGAAGAAGCCGCGCGGCCTGGGTAGCGACCAGGTGATGGCGCTCCGTCACGACCACCGCGGCGATCTCTGGATCGGGACCATGGACGCGGGCCTCGAGCGCTTCAGCGCCGGCACCGGCACCTTCAAGAGCTACCGCAGCGACCCGAAGCATCCCGAGGGTCTCGGCGCCAACGGCGTCACGGCGATCCTGGAGGACCACGACGGCCGCCTCTGGCTCGGCACCTTCGGTGGTGGCCTGGAGCGCTTCGACCCCGAGACCGAGCGGTTCACGCACTACCGGCACGACCCGAAGGATGCCTCGAGCCTGAACGCCGACCGGGTCGCGGCCCTCGCCGAGTCGGCCGACGGGAAACTCTGGGTGGCCACGATGGAGAAGGGCCTGGCCCTGCTCAACCCGCGCTCCGGCCGCTTCCAGCGGTTCCAGTCCCAGGCGGGTGATCCGCGCAGCCTCCCCTCGGACATCGTCCACACCCTGTTCGTGGACGCTGCCGGCGGCCTCTGGGTAGGGACCCACAGCGGCCTCAGCCACCGGACGCCGGACGGGAACGCCTTCGAGACCTTCACCACCAGGAGCGGCCTCGCCAGCGACGTGGTCTACGGGATTCGCAGCGACAGCCGGGGGCGTCTATGGCTGAGCACGAACAACGGCCTGTCCTGCCTGGACCCGCGCACCCGCCAGTTCACCAACTACGGCGTCAGCGACGGGCTGCAGGCCAGCGAGTTCAACTTCGGGGCCTGGTACCAGAGCCCGAGCGGCGAGCTGTTCTTCGGCGGCCTCTACGGGTTCAACGCCTTCATGCCCGACCGTCTCCGCCAGGTGGCGCAGGCGCCGCCGGTGGTGTTGACGTCGGTGAGCGTCGGGCATCGGCCGGTCGCCGGTCCGCCCGACGAGGTGCGACAGATCGGGCTCGGCTTCCGGGACAAGGTCCTGGGCGTCGAGTTCGCGGCCCTGGACTTCACGGCGCCGGACCGCAACCGCTTCGCGTACAAGCTCGAGGGCTTCGACCCGGAATGGGTCCCGCTCAGCGGCCGCCGGAGCGTCACCTACACCAACCTCAACCCCGGCCACTACACGTTCCGGTTGCGCGCCGCCAACAGCGACGGCCGCTGGAACGACGAGGGGCTCTCGGTGGAGGTTGACGTGGACGCCGCGCCCTGGGCCACCCGCAGCGCGTTCGCCACCTACTTCTTCATCCTGGGGGGATGCGTCTTCGGGTTCGTACGCGTCCAGCAGCGGAAGTTCGACCGCGAGGCCGAGTACTCCCGCGTGCTCGAGGCGCGCGTGCAGGAGCGGACGCACGAGCTGTCGCAGCGGCAGCTCCAGCTGGAGAAGGTGAACCAGGAGCTGGCGCAGGCCAGCATCACCGACTCGCTCACCGGGCTCGCCAACCGGAGGTTCCTGACCGAGTACATCGAGAAGGAAGTGGCCCTGCTGCACCGCCGCTACGAGCGGTTCGCCGAGGGGCCGGTGACTCCGGAGCTGCTCGACCTGGCCTTCATGATGATCGACCTCGACCACTTCAAGACCATCAACGACTCGGCCGGCCATGCCGCGGGCGACGCGGTGCTCCGGCAGCTCAAGGACCTGCTGAAGTCCGTCAGCCGCAACTCCGACATCGTCGTCCGCTGGGGCGGCGACGAGTTCCTGCTGGTGGCCCGCGACCTGAACGGGGACCGCCTGGCCGAGCTGGCCGAGCGGATCCGCGACCGCGTGGCGCAGCACGCCTTCGAGATCGGCGAGGGGCGGGTGGCGCGCACCACCTGCTCCATCGGCTTCGCCTGCTACCCGTTCTTCCGCGAGCAGCTCGACGCGCTGAGCTGGGAGCAGGTGATCAGCGTGGCCGACCGGGCCCTCTACGTCGCCAAGGCCAGCGGCCGAAACGCGTGGGTGGGCTTCCGGCCGGGCATCACGGCGCTCCCGCTCCAGGGCCTGTTCAGCTCCATCTGCCAGGGCACGCAGCAGCTCGTGCGGGAGGGGACGCTGCGGGTGACGAGCTCCCTCACCGAGCTGAAGAACCTGGTCTGGGAAGCGCCGGCCGAGCGCAACGCGGCGAGCCGCTGAGCATCGCCGCGCTGCGCCGCCGTCCGTCGCTGGCCTAGCGGGATCTACCGGGGCGGATCAGAAGTAGAACTTCAGCCCGAGCTGGACGTTCCGGGGAAAGTAGATCGTGCCCTTGGGGTCGGGGATCCTGCCGAAGTTCTGGCTGGCGAAGTCGGTGGTGGGGGATGGATAGATCACGGAGTTGAGGGCGTTGAAGGCCTCCATGCGGAGCTGGACGCGGTAGCGGCTGTTGAAGCGGAAGGTCTTGATCAGCGAGGCGTCGAGCGTCGGCTTCCACGGCACCCGGATGTCGGAGAACCGGTTGGGCGTGGTCCGTAGCGTGAAGGGCGGCCGCTGGCGCCAGACCGGCGTCTCGCCGGCCAGGCACTTCTGGGGTACGCCGCTCAGGTCGACGTAGCAGGTATTGAACCAGCGTTCCGGCGTGGGGTGATCGAGCTTCGCGGAGGCGATGGGCTCCAGGCCACCCGGCTGGTCCAGGGGCCGGCCCGACTGCACGGCCAGGTCCCAGTTGACCTCCCAGCCTCCGAGGAGGACCTGGCGGAATCCGCCGGCGTCGCCGCCGAAGCGGCGTCCCTTGCCGAAGGGCAGCTCCCACTTCCCGCCGAAGGCCCAGATGTGGGGGCGGTCGTAGTCGGTCGGCTGCTCCACCAGCTCCGTGTCCTGGGCGTTCAGGAAGCTGTTCTTCTCCCTGGTCCGGGAGTACGTGTAGGAGCTGGTGAACTTCAGCCCATGCGACATCCTCTTCTGCACGATCACCTGGATCGCGTTGTACCAGGTCTTGCCGATCGACATGGAGTTCTCGGTGACGGTGTCGAACTGCGGATATGGGCGAAGGAGCTGCTGGCGCTGGACCGTGGCCCCATTGAAGCCGGAACCGGGCAGCAGGCCCGCGAAGGGATTGGGCACCCGCTCCTGGAGATAGGCCGCGCCCCTGGCCTGGTCGGCGGCGCTGATGGCGTTGATGTTCTTCGAAACCGCCAGGTCGCGGATCCGGCTCCCCACGTAGCTCACCTCCAGCATCAGGTCCCGCGCGAGCTGCCGGCCCACGGTGATGTTGAACGCGTGGATGTGGGGGACGCGGTTGGTCGGATCGTCGAAGCTGATCGACTGCCCCACCTGCGTCAGCAGGCCCCGGCTCACCCCGGGAGGAGCGACCAGGCCGTTCGGGAACGGGCTGGAAAATGTGTTGAGCCCCAGCTCCGGCACACCGACCCGCCCCGTGCTGTCGTTCGCGATGTACGGCGTATCCACGAAGAAGCCGGTCTGCGACCCGAAGGGGCTGCGGTACTGGTAGTACAGCCCATAGCCGCCCCGGATGACGGTCCTGGGGTTCACCGAGTACGCGAAGCCCACCCGCGGCTGCAGGTTGTTCTTGTCCTGGTCGAACAAGGACCGCGGCACGCCGCCGACACCCGCGAAGAGAAGACCGCCCTTGAGGTCGGCGCAGGCGGGACACTCCGAGGCCCCGGGAGCGTTGCGCACCTGGTCCGCGAGGGGACTACGCTGGTCGAAGGCGAAGCCGCGCACCATGCGGTCGTATCGCTCGGTGACACCCGATTCGAAGTCCCACCGCAGGCCCAGGTTCAAGGTCAGCTTCGGGCTCAGGCGCACGTCGTCGTGGGCGAAGAGGGCCAGGTAGTGCCACTGCAACGCCCGGGCATTGCCCGCACCCACGTTGGCGCTCTCCGGATAACCCAACAGGAAGCTGGCCACCGAGCTGCCACTGGCGTTGTCGGCGGCATTCGGGTCCCTCCGAGTGAAGGCCCGCGTGAAGTTGAAGAAGCCGTTGCTGTTCCCGCTCGAGGACGGGTTGCTGCGGATGTTCCGGTAATCGCCTCCGATCTTCAGGGTGTGGCGCGAGAAGCTGTGGGTGTAGCTCGCCTGGGCGCTGGCGGTGTTGTCCACGACGCCGAGTCCCTCGCCGCCCACGCCGATTCCCGCGTACTCCTGAAGGTCGACGCGGGGCAGGTATCGGCCGGGGAGATTCTGGAAGCCCAGGGTGCCGCGGTCGAAGTCCTTGACGTCCGTCTGGGCGCTCGCCTCGGTGAAACGCGTGAAGGCCACGCGCGTGTTCAGCAGGGTGCGCGAACCCATGGTCCCGACCCAATCCAGGATGCCGCCGTAGTTCTCGCGGGTCTGCGGCCACTGCCCCTGGTTGGCGAAGGTGCCCTGCAGGGCGTTGTTGCTCCGGAACTCGTCGCGGTGGTTCCGGTACACGGTGAGGAAAGACCGGCTCGAGCTGGCGAAGTAGTGGTCGAGGCGGACCAGCTCGGCGTCGTAGTCGTACCGGGCCTTGTTCACGGGGTTGGCGAAGTTGTTCAGCCGCTGGCCCGGAACGTTGGGAGATGGGTAGATCTGCTGGAGGATCCGGAGGGCGATGGGGTTGACGCGTTCGGCGGGGATCACGTTGCCCGGAAACGGGTCGCGCACCAGTTGTCCGTTCACAGTGCGCGTGGTGAGCGGGTCGTAGATGGTGAGGCCGCTCTGGGAGAAGTCGCCGCGTTTCTCCAGATCGGTCGGCACGCTGGTCGTGAAGGGGAACGGCACGCGCTCCCGCAGCCCCTCGAAGGAGGCCATGAAGAAGGTCTTGCTCTTGCGGATCGGTCCGCTGGCCAGCCCGCCATACTGGTGCGCCGTGTAGGGGGGCCGCTCCTGTCCCAGGGTGTTGTTGAGGGCGTTGTTGGCGTTGAGGCGGTCGTTCTTCATGAAGTTCCAGACCCGGCCGTGCAGCTCGTTGGCCCCGGTCTTGAGGGTGATGTTGACGATGCCGCCGCCGGTCCTGCCTTACTGGGCGTCGTAGGTGTTGGTCTGGATCTTCACTTCTTCCACGGAGTCCACCGGGGGCGAGAAGTTGTAGCGGCCGCGCGAGCTGTCGGGGGCGCCGTCGAGGAGGAACTCGTTGGTGGCGAGGCGGCCTCCGTTGAGCGACCAGGCCGAGCCCCCCTGGTTGTCGAAGGGGCGCAGGCCCGAGGTGCCGGTAGCGCCGAAGGTCGGGACCTGCCAGTTCACGCCCGCCGCCAGCCGGTTCAGCATGAAGACCATGCGCCCGTTGAGGGGCATGTCCTCCACGACCTCGCGGTCGATCACCTGGCCCAGGCCGCCCGTGGTGGTGTCGAGCAGCGAGGTCCCGCCGTGGACCTCGATCGTTTCGCTCACGCTGCCGAGCTTCAGCTGAACGTTCACGGTCGCGTTCTGTCCGATGGCCAGCGTGATTCCCGACTGGACGAACCTGCTGAAGCCGGGCATCTCCACCTGGACTCGGTAGGTGCCCGGGACCAGGAAACGAGCCGCGTAGACCCCGTCGGACTCGGTCACCGTCTGCCAGCCGACACCGGTGGCCTCGTTGGCGACCGTGACGCTGGCACCAGGGATGGCCTGGCCGTCGGGATCGACGACACGGCCGATGATGGTGCCGCGGAACTCCTGGGCGGTGGCGAGCGAGGCCGCCGCGAGGAAGGCCAGGACGACGTTGCGGACACGGAGGCTCATGTTCACCACCCGGTCTTGCCTGGTTCAGTTGTTTGAACTCACGATAGCTCAATCCGCTTGCCTGTCAACGTGCCGTTCACGCCGTCTGCGCATTGGCGCCACCGTTGGCGCGGCGGGATACTACGCCCGCGCCAGGGACATGGGTCATGCGTGCGCGGCCGAGATGCGCACGGGCAAAAGGAGAAACGCTCATGAGAAGACTGCTGCGGCTGGCTTGCGTCCTGGGCAGCGCCACCCTGTGGGCTGGCTGCGGAGTCGTGATCTTCAAGGCCGACTTTCAAGGGGCCTCGGGGAGCCCGGCGGGATCCCCGCCCGGCCCGCCCAGTGGCGACCAGATCGTGGTGCAGGACCCAGCGAACCCGGTGGTCAGCGCTTCACGGCTGGTGTTCCATCCGCCCCAGGAGAAGGCGTTCTTCTTCTCGAGTCCCGTCCAGGACCCCGAAGCGACCAAGACGGTCTTCTGGATCGGCCGTCTCAAGACCGGAGATGGACCGTTCGTCTTCCTGGTCTCAGCCGACGACACGCCGGGCAGCATCTTTCTGACCAATCCCATGGAGCTGCGTTTCTCCAACAACGAAGTCAAGGTGATCGGCCTTCCGCCCGGCAACGCGGTCTTGCACAGCCATTCGCTCGTTCCGAATGAAGAGCACCGGGTGTTCATCAGCCTCCGGCCGAAGTCGGCGACCTACCGTATGACCATCCAGCAGTCGGGGGCGGCCGAGATCGTGTTTACCGGGAACCTGGACGCGCTGACCGCCAACTGGATCAAGAGCAAGTCTCGCATCGTGTTGGAGGCTGGGTTTCTGCCCAACGCCACGGGCACGGACGAGTACGAGATGGACGAGGTCATCATGAGAGAGACGTAGTCCCGGTTGGCTCGGACGGACGTTCGTGGCGAGCGCCATCGCCGGCAGCGCAGTCGGCCTCGTGAACGCCCTCATCGTCGACTTCGTGCTGTTGCTGACGAGGTTCCGCCAGCCGTAGGACCCCGGGCCGGCTGCAGATCTGACGCCAGCGCGCTAACCCTGCACGGTCGTTTGCGCGATGAACCTATAGGCCCTCGATTCCGTATTTGTGTTTACAGTCCGCACGGTTTCTGACGGACTGGAGGGCGTGGCGCCATGCAGCGGCTCGAGGGATCCTCCCCCCAACTCTTCGTCTTCGATCGTCCGGCGAAACGTCCGCTCAAGATCTACGCTTCGGACCCCATGGCCGGACGTACCGTCGGGAACCGGGCGCGCGTCGAGGTCGACAACGAGCCGCTCCGGCCGGGACCCCAGGGCCGCCGGATCGAGGTCATCGACTACGACGGCGCCGCCAGGCGCTTCTATCCGCCGGTCGATCTCGACGATCCCAACGTCCTGATGCAGGGCGGGCTCGACCCGACGGAATCCGACCCGCGCTTCCACCAGCAGATGGTCTACGCGGTCGCGATGCGCACGCTGGAGAACTTCGATCGCGCTCTCGGCCGCACGCTCTACGTCGGGCAGAAGGACTCCAAGCGGCTCCGCCTCTTCCCGCACGCCTTCTACGGCGCCAACGCCTACTACGACCGCAAGCTCAACGGGATCCTGTTCGGCTACTTCCGGGCTGACGAGACCGACCCCGGCCCCAACCTCCCCGGGCAGACGGTCTTCACCTGCCTCTCGCACGACATCATCGCGCACGAGATGACGCACGCCATCGTCGACCGCCTCCGCCGGTTCTTCATGGAGCCGACGAACGTGGACGTCTTCGCGTTCCACGAGGGCTTCGCGGACATCGTGGCCCTCTTCCAGCACTTCTCCTTCCCCGACGTCGTGCGCGACCAGATCCAGAAGACGCGGACCGACATCCGCGACAAGAGCGCGCTCGTCGACCTCGCGCGCCAGTTCGGATACGCGACCGGTTCCGGCAGCGCGCTGCGCTCGGCCCTCGACAAGCCGGAGCGGAAGCTCTACGAGACGGTGGTCGAGCCCCACGCCCGCGGCTCCATCCTCGTGGCCGCCGTCTTCGACGCCTTCCACAGCGTCTACCAGCGGCGCATCCGCGACCTGATCCGCATCGCCACCGGGGGCAGCGGCCAGCTCCCGAAGGGCGACCTGCACCCGGACCTCGTCAACCGCGTGGCCACGGAGGCCTCGCGCGCGGCGCAGGGGCTGCTGTCGATGTCCATCCGCGCGTTCGACTACCTCCCGCCCGTGGACATCACGTTCGGAGACTTCGTGCGCGCCCTCGTCACCGCGGACCTGGAGCTGTCGCCGGAAGACGAGTACGGGCAGCGCGCGGCGATGATCGAGGCCTTCCGGCTGCGCAACATCTTCCCCGACGGCGTGGGGTCGCTCGCGGAGGAGTCGCTGGTGTGGGACTCCGCGCCGCGCGGCCTCCCGAAGCTCAACATGGAGACACAGGACATGCTCCAGGAGCTGTTCGTGGGCGCCGCCACCTTCAGCTTCGAGGACGTCCCCTTCGAGAACGCGGAGGAAGCGCAGGATCGCTTCCAGCAGCATTTCACCGGACGTCCCAACAACGAGCTGCCCTCGGACGATGCCACGGGCGAGGTCGACGCCCAGATGGCCACGGCGCTCGGGGCCTGGGCCGACTCCAACCGCGCGGCCCTGCGCCTCCAGCCGGGCATCCCCATCCAGACCCGCGGCTTCCACACCGCGTTCCGCGTCGCCCCGAACGGCAAGCTGCTGATCGAGCTCGTCGCGCAGTTCGTCCAGACCGACCGGAGCCGCAAGGAGGACCTGGGCGGCCTTCCCGTGCGCGGCGGCACGACCATCGTGGCCTCCGCGGATGGGCGCATCCGCTACGTGATCGCCAAGCCGCTGCCGGCGCCCGGGGCGAAGCCGGACCAGGAGCCGCGGCTCGCCCGGCAGCTGGCCTACGTCGATCTGGCCGATTCCCTGGATGCGCGCACCAACTACTACGGCGCGGAGGATTTCAAGAACCGCATGAACCTGCGCATGCGCTTCGGCAAGCTGCACCAGGGGGCGGCGCGATGAAGCCGGCGGTGACGGTGCGGATGTACAACGTCGGCTTCGGTGACGCGTTCCTCGTCACCATCCCCGACGGCAAGAAGGAGCACACGATCCTCATGGACTGCGGCTCCATCTCCAAGGCCGAGGGCGGCGATGCGATCGGCGACATCGCGGCCAAGATCGTCGCGGCCGTCACTCCCAACGGCGGCCAGCCGCGTATCGACGTGGTGATCGCGAGCCATCGCCACAAGGATCACGTGGCGGGCTTCGCCAAGGCGGAGGTCTGGAAGGACGTCCTGGTGGGCGAGGTCTGGATGCCCTGGACGGAGGACCCGAAGGATCCGGAGGCCAAGCGCATCCGCGACCGCCAGCTCAAGCTCGCCGACGTGCTGGAGCGCACGCTGGCCGCGCGGCCGCCCGGCGACGCCAGCCTCTCCGCCGTCCTGAATGCCGCCGGCAACGAGGCGGCGATGGACACCCTGCACCGCGGATTCTCCGGCTCTCCGCAGCGCCGCTTCATCCCGCGGCCGGGCGAGCGGCGAATCGACACCGACGTCCTCGGCAAGAAAGTGAAGGTCCACGTCCTCGGCCCCTCGCGCGTCGAGTCCGTGATTCGCGACATCGACCCCCCGCGCGCGGAAAGCTACCTCCGGCTGGCCGCGACGGCGGGCGGCGCGCCCACGAAGGACACGGCTCCCTTCGGCCGGCAGTGGACGCTGGAACCGTACGAGTTCGGGCGGCCGGAGTGGTCGCACCTGGGTCTCGATCCCGCCACCATCGACGCCGTCGACCACGCGGACGAGCTGATGAGCCCGGAGTTGGCCGCCACCCTCGACAAGGCCATCAACGGCACGAGCCTCGTGCTCGCGCTCGAGGTCGGGTCGGCCTGCCTGCTCTTCCCCGGCGACGCCCAGTGGGGAACATGGGACGCGATCCTGAATGATCCAGAGTGGCGCGAGCTGCTCCAGCGCTGCACGTTCCTCAAGATCGGGCACCATGGCAGCCATAACGCGACGCCGATCTCTTTCGTGGAACAGCTCCTCCCGAAGGACCTGTGGGCGATGGTGTCGACCCGCCCCGTCGACCAGTGGCCCAACATCCCGCGGGCGCCGCTGCTGGAGGCCATCTCGAAGAGGACGGCCAAGCTCGCGCGCAGCGACAAGGATGCGGAGGCGCCCAAGCCCGCCTTCTCGGTGAAGGGCGACACCATCGAGGCGCGCATCCCCATCGGCTGACCGTCGCGCCGGCGCGACGGGCTCACCGGCTCCGGGACGACAACTTCTCCATCGGACCTCGCAGCGACCGCCCCCGCTTGCGCATATCGGACCAGAGGTCGCCGACCTCCGCGATGCGGCGAGCCATCGTTCGCAGGGTGAAGGTCCGGGGGCCGACCTCGCCGCCCTCGATCTCCTCCCACGTGCACGGCGCGGACACGGGCGCGCCGGGCTTCGCGCGCACGGCGTAGGTCGCGGCGAACGTCGCGCTGTAACCGTTGCGTCCGGTGTCGACGAGGATGCGCCCGCCCCGGTCGGCCTTGCTGAACTCCTGCGTGAGGTGCTGCGGATCCCGCTCCACGAGGACCCTGGCGACGGCGTGGGCGAAGGCCGAGACCTCGTCGAAGCCGGCCCTGGCGTCGAGCGGGACGGCGATGTGGAACCCCTTCGAGCCCGACGTCTTCACCCAGCTCGTCAGGCCCAGCTCAGCCAGGAGGTCGCGCAGCCCGAGTGCGGCCGCGCGCAGGACGTCGGGCTCGTCCTGGGACGGGTCGAGGTCGAAGATGCAGACGTCGGGCTGGAACAGCTTCGGCGCGCGGGACGTCCACACGTGCGGTGTGATGCTGTTCTGGTTGGCGAGCCAGAGCAGCCCCCGCTTGTCGCGGACCAGGGGATGGCGCACGGTCCCGCCCTTCTTCGGAACCTCGACGCGCTCCAGCCATTCCGGGAAGCCCTTCGAGACGTCCTTCTGCAGGAAACCCTTCCGGCCGATGCCGGCCGGGTACCGCTCCATCGTGACCGGACGGGCACGGATGTGCGGCAGCATGACCGGCGAGACCTCGTCGTAATAGGAAGCCAGCTCGCCCTTGGTGATGCCGTCGTCGGGGAACAGCACCTTCTCGGGGTGCGTGATCACGGCCTCTCCCTGACGACCTCGCCCGCCGGCTTGTCGGTCCGCAGGCCCAGCAACCGGGAATGGCGAAGCTTGCCGTGCACCGTCCATTCGGTGAAGGCCGCCTGCACGACGATCTCGGGACGTACCCAGTGCGCGCGCACGCGCGGCAGCCCGATGGCCCGGGTGAACGCCGGCTGCGCGATCTCGAGCCCGTCCAGCCGCGCGCGGAGGTCGAGCAGCAGCCTGGTATCGAAGCCCGTGCCGAGCCTCCCGGCGAAGACGAAGTCGCCCTGCTCGAAGTAGCCGACGAGCAGCGCGCCCAGGCCGACCCGTCCGCCCTGCGGATCGGTGAACCCGCCGACCACCAGCTCCTGCGTGGCCTCGTTCTTCATCTTCAGCCAGTGCGGCGAGCGGCGGTGCTCGTAGGGCGAGTCGCGCCGCTTCGCGATCACGCCCTCCCAGCCCTCGGCGTGCGCGCGCTCCCACGGCTTCGGATCTTCGAGCGACGCCACGCGTTCCACGGGCGGCCTAAGGGGCAACTTGCTCAGCAGGGCTCGACGCGCGTCGAGCGGCAGCGCGGTGAGGTCGCGGCCGTCGAGACACCG
>Ga0114129_10007948_pt1 | contig 15096 bp, 15 predicted proteins | sample RhiMetdeltSRZDD1_FD_80071 | JGI IMG/M metagenome (GOLD analysis project Ga0114129, IMG submission 80071) | Populus rhizosphere microbial communities from Tennessee, USA - Rhizosphere MetaG P. deltoides SRZDD1 (version 2) (version 2) | ecosystem: Host-associated > Plants > Roots > Rhizosphere >...
ACGGGCTGGGTCGCGGTCGGTGGCCTCCGCGTCTGCGTGCAGCACGCCGGCGACCTGACGGTCTGCTACTACCACACGAGCGCCGTGTACGTCAGCGTCGGCCAGCAGGTCGCACGCGGTCAGATCATCGCCGCGATCGGACTCACCGGCGTCACGACCGGCCCTCACGTCCACTGGGAGTGCAAGGTTGGAAATCAGTTCGTGAGCTGCCTCAGCCTCTAACCGGCGAGCGCACCTCGCGATAAACCGCTCCTCGGCTCGACCTATCCTCCGACTCATGTTCAGCGCGGTTCACAGCGATCGTTCGGGGCGTCTCGTTGTCGCGGCCGATTACGCGGCGGCCGCGTCCGACGGCTCGCAGGTCGGCCCGCTTCTCAAAGCTGTTCCGCTTCCGCCTGGAACGGAGGTCGTCCACCTTCCCGGCCGGATCGGGCTCGGCCTCGACCGTACCGGTCGACCGCGTGAGCTCGGCCAAGGACGTTTCGGGGTCGCCGCGATCCTGCCGGTCGGCTACCTCCGAATGAGCCTCCCCGCGTATATCGATGACCTCGGCACACCGCCACTGCGCCCCCGTGCGTACGCCGCGGTGGCCGCGGACGCGAATGGGCAGCTCGTCGTCTCAGCCGTCGCACTGGACGCCGACGCGGGCTCAGTCGACGGCAGGTCCGCCCCCGACCTTGCGGCGCGGATCACGGCAACCCAGCGCGCTCATCCGTCGAGCCGCGTGTTGCGCCAGCTGGCGCGCTGCGCAAAGGAATATCGGTGCCGCGCCGCCGCGAACGCTTTCATCGGCCGGCATGACTGCGCCCTGCCCATCGCCGCGCCCCGAAACGAGAGACCGCTCGAGGTGCTCGTCCTTCACGACGATGCGGACGCGTCGCCCAGCGAACCTGCCGCCTTCCGGCCGAGCCCTGAAGAGCTCGCGGATCTCGCGTCGCGGCATCTTGAGGGCGGAGGCACGCTCGTCGCGTTCGGGCGGGCCTGTGAGGGCGAGCCGCTCCTGGCCGTCCGCGTCGTCGAGCAGGCGATCGTCGCGATCCGTGAGCGTACGGGCGTCGGAACGATCCATCTCGAGACGAATGGCTCGGCGCCCGTTGCGCTCCGGAGGCTGTGCGACGCGGGCCTCGACTCCGTGGCGATACGTATCGCGTCCGCGGCAGCCGAAACCTACGAGGCCATCCATCGGCCCGACGGCTTTCGATTCGCGGACGTTCGGGCGTCCCTCGCCCATGCGATCGCCGGGCGTGTCTCGGTCGCGCTTCGCGTATTGGTTCTTCCGGGTCTCACCGATCGAGAACGCGAGCTTGACGCGCTCGTAGGTCTCGCCGGAGATCTTCCCGCCGGGGGGTCCATCGTGCTGTCGGATCTCTCGTCGGACCCGCAGCGCGCTCTCCGGATCACGCCGTCCGCGGAAGCTCCGATCGGAATGGACCGGCTGCTCGATCGTCTGCGCACCGACGCTGCGCATTTGCGGATCGTTGCGTTGCCACGACCGCTCGTCCGTCTCTAGAAGAGTGTTCATCGATCGCGTGAGCCTGGTGGTCCGCGGAGGCGACGGCGGGCGCGGCGTCATTTCCTTTCGGCGGGAGGCGCACGTTCCCCGCGGAGGTCCGGATGGCGGTGACGGCGGAAAAGGCGGCGACGTCATCCTCAAAGTGGATCCGCAGCTCGGGACGCTCACCGACTTTCGCTTCACCAAAGAGATCGACGCCGGCCACGGGAAGCCAGGAAGCGGCCGCAACAGCAGCGGTCGGTCGGGTGCCGATCGGGTCCTGAAGGTCCCGCCGGGAACCCTCGTGATCGATCGCGCGACGGGCGACACGGTGGCCGATCTCGTCGCACCCGGCGAGGAGCTCATCGTTGCGCGCGGCGGCTCGGGCGGAAAGGGCAACGCCCGTTTCGCGACGAGCACCCGGCGCGCACCCCGCATCGCCGAGGACGGCGGCAAGGGCGAGCGCAGAGAGATCGCCCTCGAGCTCAAGCTTCTCGCAGATGTGGGCCTGGCGGGCTTGCCAAACGCGGGTAAGTCCACGCTCCTGGCTGCGCTCACGAGCGCTCGCCCGAAGATCGCGGACTACCCGTTCACGACGCTCGTCCCGAACCTGGGCGTCGCGCGCCTCGACGATCGTGAGCTCGTCATCGCCGACATCCCTGGGCTCATCGAGGGCGCGAGCCGCGGTCTCGGTCTCGGCGAAGAGTTCCTTCGCCACGTCGAGCGCACACGCCTCCTCGTCCACGTCGTCGACGCGTCCCGTCCCGATCCGCTTCAGGACATCGCCACCATAGACACCGAGCTCCAAAGCTATGGGCATGGCCTCGGGGAACGCCCCCAACTCGTGGCATTGAACAAGCTCGACCTTCCGGACGCGCGCGAGGCGGCGCCGGGGATCGCGCGTGCGCTCGCCGAACGCGGGATCCCGAGCGTCGCGATTTCGGCCGCAGCGCGCGAGGGCATCGACGATCTTCTTCGCCAGATCTTCGATCGCTGCCCACCACGTGAAGCTGTGAGCGCGCCGGCGCCCCGCGAGCGCCGCATCGCGTTCGCCGGAGGAGGGCGCGATTGGCAGGTCAAGCGAGAAGGCGAAGCCTTCCGTATCGAAGGCGATCGCGTGGTGCGGCTCGCCTCCGGAATCGACTGGGGGTCGCCCGACGCCGCGGCCTACTTTCAGCGACAGCTCATCCGCACCGGGATCGAGCGCGAGCTGCGCGCACTTGGCGCCAAGGAGGGCGACACCGTCCGAATCGGCACACTCGAGATGGAGTGGAGCGACCGGGCGGGAGACGAGTGAGCGGGATCGGCGTGTTCGGCGGCACCTTCGATCCGGTTCACGTCGGCCATCTCGCGGTCGCGAACGCGGCCCTCGACGAGCTCGGACTCGACCGCGTGTACTTCGTCCCCGCACGGCGCTCGCCGTTGAAACAGGAAGGTCCGGTCGCAAGCGCCGAGGATCGGCTCGCCATGTTGACCGTGGCGACAGCAGACGAGCCTCGCTTCCGCGTGTCGACCGTCGAGCTCGATCGAGAGGGGCCTTCATTCACGGTCGACACCCTCGAGACTCTGCGCGGCGAAGGGCAGCTCTTTCTGATCCTGGGAAGCGACGCGTACGCCGATTTCGACCGCTGGCGCGAGCCGGCGCGCATTCGCGATCTCGCGACGATCGTGCTGGCGGCACGGCCTGGCGCACCGCATGCACCCGCCGGAGTGCGAATGCTGGATTCCCCCCTTATGGACATCAGCTCGCGCGAGCTGCGCGCGAGGGCCGCGCGCGGCAGGTCGCTGCGCTACCTTGTCCCCAAGGCAGCCTTGCGTTACATCGAGGAGCACCGCCTGTACCGATGACCGACCTCTCGCCCAGAGCCATGGCCGACGTCGTGGTCGATGCCGCGGGCGACAAGAAGGCCGAGGACATCCTCGTGCTGAATGTCTCTGAGCTCACGACGATCGCGGACCTGTTCGTCATCTGCACCGGTAGGGGCGAGCGGCAGGTGCAGGCGATCGCGGACGCCGTTCGTGAGAAGGCGATCGAGGCTGGCCGGCGACCCGTCGGTGTCGAGGGTTACAACGCCGGTCGCTGGGTGCTGATCGATCTCGGCGACGTCGTAGTGCACGCGTTCGTGCCTGAGGAGCGCCAGCTCTATCGGCTCGAGCGCCTCTGGGGCGATGCGCCGGTGGTGTTGCGGATCGCGTAGGTAGCTCGCGCCGACGGCTCCGTGTCGGGTACCCTTTAGTCCGCGACGAGGCTCGCCGGCTGCGGGGCGCAGCCGCTATCGGGGCTGTAGCTCAGCTGGGAGAGCGCATGAATCGCACTCATGAGGTCAGGGGTTCGATCCCCCTCAGCTCCACAGGGCCGATCGGCGTTGTGAGGAACCTTTAGATGGACCGCTTCACGCACAACGATCCGGAACGCCAGGCGAACATCGCGTTCGTTCTGATCTTCCTCGGGATCGTCGCGGTCGGCGCTCTCACAATTTGGCTCTTCTACGGGGCTTCCTTCTAGCTACCAAGCAAGCGAGCGCACCCGATCGGAATCGGGACCCCAGCCTCTTTGTGGAGCCGCGGGAGCGGCCGAAAAGTGCCCCGGGCAGCACTATTTGCGGACGTTTTCGCTTGAGAACTCCAACAAAGCTCGCGTCGGCGTCGTTTGTGCTTTCGTCACGGTCGTGTTGCCCGACCGTTACCCGACGAAAGGAGTGCCGATGGTTCGCCGCGCGCTCATCCTCGGGTTAGCCGTCACCGCCATCGTCGTCGGATCCTCAACGTCCGCCGCGGCGGTCACGACGGTCGACCGTGCGGCCCAGATCGCAAGCGCGCAGGACGATCTCGTCGCTCTGATCAACGCCTATCGCGTGAGCAACGGCGTTGGCCAGCTCTCGGCGAGTGGCCCTCTGACGAATGCTGCGGCGTGGATGGCGGCGGACATGGCGGCGAAGAACTACATCGCTCACGTTTCGTCAGATGGCCGCTCGCCGGTTCAGCGGATGTCCGCATTCGGTTATCCAGCTACGTCGCTGTACACGGGTGAGGATCTCGGGGCGGGCTTCGCGAGCGCGAGCGCGATGCTCGCGGGGTGGCAGGCGAGCGCGGCGCACAACGCCATCCTCCTGAGTTCGAATTACAACGCCGTCGGCATCGGCCTCGGGTACAACGCGAACTCCACCTATAAGTGGTACTGGGCCGGCGACTTTGGCGGCCCCGGCGGAAACGTGAGGGTGATCGCGCCGGCGCCGCAGCCACAACCCGCGCGCGCAGGCGTAGCCCCGAGGGGTTCGGCACCGCAACCCGAACCAGCTGCTGAAGAGCAAGTCGATCCGGAAGCCGCGGCACAGGCCGCGCATCTCGCGCTCCTCGAGGAACGCGCCGCACGGCGCATGGCCCACCTCTTCGCGGTGCTCCTGCGGCTCGAGAGCATCTAGCCGCCTAACATTCTCCCCACAAGGGGGAGTCAAGGATGGCGACGCCCACGCTCCAGAACCACATCGACGGCCGCTGGCTCGATGCGTCCGAAGGCGGCACGTTCGAGAACACCAATCCCGCGACCGGCGAGCTGATCGCGAATGTCGCGAAGTCGACCGTCGCCGATGTGGACCGCGCCGTGGATGCGGCCCGGCGCGCTCTCGATGGCTGGCGCCTCTATCCCGCCCCGAAGCGCGGCGAGATCCTGTACCGGGCCGGCGAAATCATGCTCACCCGCAAGGACGACCTCGCGCGCGAAATGACACGCGAGATGGGCAAGGTGCTCGCGGAATCCCGAGGCGACGTCCAAGAGGGCATCGACATGACCTATTACATCGCCGGCGAGGGGCGCCGGCAGTTCGGCGACGTGGTGCCCGCGGAGCTTCCAAACAAATGGGCGATGAGCATGCGGCACCCTGTGGGCGTGGTCGCGGCGATCACCCCGTGGAACTTCCCATTCGCGATCCCGACCTGGAAGATCATGCCGGCGCTGATCCTCGGCAACACCATCGTGTTCAAGCCGGCGTCGTACACCCCGCTTCTCGCGGTGCGGCTCGTCGAAATACTCGAGGAAGCCGGGCTGCCCAAGGGCGTCATCAACCTCGTCCTCGGTTCGGGAGGCGACCTCGGGGACCATCTCGTTTCGCACCCCGGGATCGACCTGGTCTCGTTCACCGGTTCCTCCGACACGGGCTCGCACATCAGCGAGATCGGCGGGCGCCTGTTGAAGCGTGTGTCCTGCGAGCTCGGGGGGAAGAACGCGATCGTGGTGCTCGACGATGCGGACGTGGACCTGTCCCTTGACGGGATCGTCTGGTCGGCCTTCGGCACGTCGGGACAGCGCTGCACGGCCGCGTCGCGGGTCATCGCGCACAAGACCGTCGCGAAGGATCTCGTCGACAAGCTCGTCGGCCGGGCCAAGAAGCTCCGCCTCGGGAACGGGCTCGACGCGTCGACCGACGTCGGGCCGGTCGTCTCCGCGTCGCAGCTCGAGCGCGTGCACTCGTTCATCCCTGTGGCCGAGAAGGAAGGGGCCACCGTCGCCGCGGGCGGGCACGTGTCGACCGAGGGCGCGCTCGGGAAGGGTTTCTTCCACGAGCCGACGGTGCTCGTCGACGTGAAGCCGAACATGCGGGTGGCCCAGGAAGAGATCTTCGGCCCGGTGACTGCCGTCATCGAAGTCTCGAGCGTCGAAGAAGCGATCAAGGCGGTGAACTCGACGAAGTACGGGCTCTCGAGCTCGATCTACACGCGGAACGTCAACAACGCATTCCGCTTCATGCGCGACGCGGAGACCGGAATCGTGTACGTCAACGCGGGGACTATCGGAGCCGAGATCCAGCTTCCCTTCGGCGGCATGAAAGCAACGGGTAACGGCCACCGCGAAGCCGGCCGCGCCGCGCTCGACGTCTACTCGGAATGGAAGTCGATCTACGTCGACTACTCGGGCAAGCTCCAGCGCGCGCAGATCGACACGACAGAGGGCACGAAGATCGCGCCCTGACCCGCTACGCGGACGGACGCTCGGCGGGAAGAGTGAAGCGGATCTGGGTACCCTCGCCGAGAACGCTGGTCGCGGTGATCTCTCCGCCGTGCGCCTCGACGAGCTGTTTCGCGATCGCGAGCCCCAGACCGGCGCCGCGAGACTCCGCGGACTTGTAGAACCGATCGAAGATCCGGTCGATGTGGTCCGGCGCGATCCCAGCGCCGGTGTCGCGTACCTCGATCGCGACCGAGGTGTCCACCGCGCGCGCCTCGACGCTCACATGGCCGCCCCGCGGCGTGTAGCGAATCGCATTCGCGACCAGGTTCGCGAGGATCTCGCGCGCCCGCACCGGGTCGGCGTCGACCTGTGGCAAGGCGCTCGAAACCTGCGCGTCCAGCGCGACGCCCGCAGGTTCCGCCTGCGAGGCGAACGACTCGACCATCTCGCGCACCAACGCGCCGACGTCGATCGCCTCGCGGTGCAGCGTGAGCGCGCCCGACTCGGCCAGCGAAAGCGTGCGCAGATCCTCGACGAGCCGCGACAGGACCCTCGTCTCGTCCAGGATCGCCTCCAGGTGCGCCGCATCCGCTTGGTGGACGCCGTCGACGAGCGCCTCGAGATTTCCCTGGACGACGGAGAGGGGCGTGCGAAGCTCGTGGCTCACGTCCGCGAGGAGGCGCCGGCGCTGCTCCTCTACCGCCTCGAGCCGGCTCGTCATTGCGTTGAACGCGCGAGCGAGCGCGCGTCCGTCGCGCGACCCTCGCACACGCACTCGGGTCGACAGGTCGCCCTCAGCGACCCGGCCCACCGCCTCGATCACGTCTCCCACCGGAGCGGCGAGGCGACGAAGCGACCTCGCGGTGAACGCGATGCCGTACAGGACCACGAGGAGCGCCACGCCGCGCGCGACGTTGCCGGCGAGATCAGGCGCTCCGAGCGCGGTGGCGAGCGTCCAGAAGAGGACCGTCGCGCCAACGACCGAGAAGACCGCGGCCGCCACAAAGAACAGGGCCATCCGCCGCACAAAGCGGCCGCTCCGCTGCCCGGGCGGCCCAGCCCATCCCCGTCGCGGCGGGAACGGCTCGTTCTCCGGCCACCAGGGCGGGCGCCGGGAGCGATCCCAACGTCCACTCCTCACTCGTCGGGCTCCGCGAACCGATAGCCGACCCCATACACGGTCAGCACAAAGCGCGGTCGACCGGGGTCCGGCTCGAGCTTGTGCCGGATGTTCTTGACGTGCGCGTCGATCGCGCGCTCGTACGACTCGAACGCCACGCCGTGCACGGCGTCGAGGAGCTGCGCCCGTGTGAAGACCCGGCCGGGTTCGCGGGCCATCGTGGCCACGAGCTGAAACTCGGTCGGAGTCAGCTCGACGGCCCGATCGCCGACCGTCGCGCGCATCCGCGGTATGTCGAGCAGAAGATCTCCGACCCGAACGATCTCGCTGTCGGCTCGCGGACGCTCGGTGCGCCGGAGCACGGCGCGCACGCGCGCCACGAGCTCCTTTGGGCTGAACGGCTTCGTCACGTAGTCGTCCGCGCCTAACTCGAGGCCCACGAGTTTGTCGGACTCCTCGCTGCGACCGGTGAGCATCACGATCGGCACATTGGACTCGCCGCGGAGGGTGCGCGCGACGTCGAGGCCGTCGAGCTCGGGTAAGCCGAGATCGAGGACGATCAGATCCGGCTTCTGCGCGCGCGCCGTGGCCAGCGCGGCTTCCCCGTCGTGCGCCACGACCACCGCGAACCCTGCGTGCTCGAGATAGTCGCGCGCGAGCTGCACGATCTTCGGCTCGTCGTCGACGACCATGACCTTCCTCATCGTCGGCCGAATCCTAGATACGCGAGAGACGCCGGACCCGCGTCCGGCGTCTCCTCGAGTCTGGACGGCCTATCGGCCGCTGGGCGGAGGCGATGTGGTGCCGCTGTCCGTCGGCTTCTCACCGTGCAGCTCCTTGTGCAGTGCCTCGAGCCGCTCGCGAGGACTCTGGTAGTACCCAGTGCCCCAACCACCGCGGTAGTGCCGTCCCCATCCTCCGAACGCCCCTCGGACCAAGGCGAAGATGAGGAAGATGAAGAGGAGCGGGAAGAGGATTCCGAACCCTCCAAAGAAGAAGGGGTGGTAGTAGTACGCGGCAGGGGCGACCGCCGTCCCGGTGCTCGCAAGCCCCTGCGCGATCCCGAGCTGATACGCGCCGACGCCCACGATCGCCGCGATCACGAGCGTCACGATGATTCCGAAGCCTCGCATGTGAATCTCCTTCTGCGATGTCGTCGGGAGGAAGCGTCTCAGCAGGTGATGAAGTGGGTGTGAAGGACCAGCGGAGGCTTCGCGTCAGCGCAGCACGCTGTCCAGCCAGCGCGCCGCTGCGGCCACCGCCTCCGGCTCGTTCGCGCCAAAATCGTGCCCCGCACCGACGATGCGGACCAGGTCGATACGCGGATTGTTCGCCGCGATGCGCTCCAGGACGGCGAAGGGTCCGAGCTCGTCCTTCTCACCCTGGACGATGAGCGTCGGGCATGTCGTCGCGGCGAGAACGGCCTCGTCGCGCGGACGCGGGCGCTTTGGAGGCGCGATGGGGTGGCCAAGGATGGCGAGCGCGTCTGGGGGCTCGCGCTCGGCGAGGAAGGCGGAGATGCGGCCCCCGAACGACCGGCCGACGAGAGCGACGCGTTCGAACCCCGCAGCGCGGAGCGCGTTGCGCGCGGCACGAAGGTCGTCTATCTCCGAGGCGTAGTCCTTGCTCGGTCGCGCGCCGCGCGTCCTGAACGTGACCGCCTGCGACGCGATGCCGAATCCGTCGAGCGCCGCTCCGAGCTTTCGGAGGATCGGCTGCTCCGCGGTCCCGCCGTACCCAGGCGCCAGGACGGCCGCGCGTTTCAAGCCGGCGGCTTCGGCAGTTTTTGTGCGAGCTCGAGCGACGGGCCCAGCAGATCGCCGACCGCCTCGAGGCGTGCGGACATGTTGATCATCGTGAACGCGTCCGGCCGTCCGAGCGCCGCGATCTCCTCCCAACGGAGCGGCGCGGACACGGGCGCGCGGCGGATCGGTCGAACGCTGTACGGACCGGCCGTCGATTTGGCGCGCGTGTTCTGGAGGTAATCGATGTATATGCCGCGCCGCTTCGCTTTGCTGAACTCGAGTGTCACGAGCTTCGGCAGCCGCTCGCGCGCGAGCTGGCCCACGCGGAGCGCGAACGCGCGACTCTCCTCGAACGTGTACCGGCGCGTGATGGGGACGAGCACGTGAATGCCGCGAGACCCGGTGGTCTTCGGAAAGCCGACGATGCCTAGATCGTCGAGCACACCTTTGACGGCGTGCGCCACCTCCTTCACGTCGTCCCACGTCGCGCCTTCCGCGGGGTCGAGGTCGATCATCACGTTGTCCGGCTTCTCCGGATCGTCGGCGCGTGCCAGCCGCGGATGGATCTCGATCGCGGTGTAGTTCGCCATCCACACGAGCGTGGCCATGTCGTTCGCGAGCACGTAGGCGTTCTCGGGCTCGCGCGGATCGGTCCAGCTCTGGATCCACTCTGGCGTAAAACCCGGCTTGTTCTTTTGATAGAAGTGCGTGCCGTGGATCCCGTCCGGGAACGGTTTCAACGTGAGCGGGCGGTCGCGAAGCCACGGCACGAGATAGGGCGAGACCTCGGCGTAGTAACGGATCAGGTCTGCCTTCGTGTAGCCGTCTTCGGGAAAGAGGACCTTCTCGAGATTCGTGAGCTTGATGCGTCTGCCTTCGACCTCGAGGACCGAGGGGACGCGTGCGGCCTGCTCTCCATTCTCCGAGGGGGCGCGCGTCGTCGCTGCGCGCTTCGCGGCCTCTTGCGCCTTCTTCGCCGACTCGCGGCGCTCCTCCCCGGTGGCATCGCGCGGATCGACATCGGGGCGGAGGCCGCGATAGGTCGGATGTCGAAGGGTGCCGTCGCGGGTGATCTCCACGTACTCGACTTCGCATACGAGCTCCGGAAGGCACCAGCGCGCGGGCTGATTCACACGCGGCTCCGTTGCGAACGGCGAGGTCGGCGACTCGTCCTCCTCCAGGATCTTCAGGAGGTCGCGGAGCGTTCGCTCGTCGAAGCCGGTCCCGACGTGCCCCACCGGTTGCAGCCTGCCGTCGCGGTACACGCCGAGAAGGAGCGCACCAAGCGTCTTGGTGCGACCGCCCTGTCCCGCCGTCCACCCGCCGATGACGCACTCCATCGTGCGGAACGCTTTGATCTTCACCCACGCGGGCGACCGCGCTCCAGGCTGATAGATGGAATCGAGCCGCTTTGCGACGATCCCTTCGATCCCCTGCTCGCGCGCAGCTTCGAAGAGCGCGACGCCGGTGCCAGGGAATCCTTCGCTACGCCTGATCGAGCCCATCGGCGTGAGCGCTTCGTCGAGCCGTCGCATGCGCTCGCGGAGCGGCTTTCGCGTGAGGTCCTCCCCATCCGCATAGAGGATGTCGAAGACCTGATAGATGACCGGGGTCGATTTGCGGAGCTTGCGAACGGTGCTCTCATCGCTCACGTGCATGCGCGGCTGTAAGCGCTGAAAGCTTGGGACGCCCTTCTCGTTCAGCGCCACGACCTCGCCGTCGAGGATCGCGTGGTACGCGCCGGTGAGCGCCTCCGCGGCCTGCGTCGCCTCGGGATACTGCTTCGTGCAGTCGAGAAGGTTGCGCGTCTGAAGGCGAACCTCTCCCCCATCCACGAATGCGATGGTGCGGACGCCATCCCACTTCGGCTCGTAGATGAAATCGGGCGAGTCGAAGGGCTCGTTCGCCGCCGATGCGAGCATCGGCTCGATCTTCCAAAGGAGCGGATCGTTCTTCGGCGGCGTCCCGTGCTTGATCATCAACCAGTCGCGGCCCTCGTTCTGCTTCGTCTGCACGATGACCCACTCACCGTCGAGGCGTTCGCCTTTCATGCGTATCTTCACTTCGTTCGGCTTCTCTTCCATCAGCTCGTAAGTCCCCGTATCCCAGATGGTCATCGTGCCCGCGCCGTAGCCGTCAGGTATGACGCCGTGAAACGTCAGGTACTCGATCGGATGGTCCTCGGTGTGGACGGCGAGCCGCCTCTTTCCCGCCTCGAGCGGTGGTCCGTTCGGCACGGCCCACGATGCGAGGATGCCGCGCATTTCGAGCCGGACGTCCCAATGGAGTCGCGTCGCGTGGTGCCGATGGACCACGTAGCGGCGCGTCGGTTCGCCCTTCGGCTCCTTGCCTTTCGGCTCGGGCGTGCGGCGGAAGTCGCGTTTGCGCTGGTACTCGGTGAGGCTCAATCTGTGACCTTCGCCATTGTCGGGGAGGTCGCATCGTGACGTCGGCGCCGTTCTCGTCGCTGGTCAAGGACTACCTCACCGAGCGGTACGAGGAGTCCCCGACCTGGGCCAGCATGCTCGGCCTTACGGCCTACGACGAGCGCTCGGAAGACCTCTCGGCGGAGGCGTTCCGTCGTCGTGAAGCGGCCGTGCTCGATTGGACCAAGCGCTTCGCGGCCGTGTCCGGCGAATCGCTCACTGCGAGCGAGCGCATCGATCGCGACGTCATCCTCGCCTCGCTCCGCGGACGCGAGCTCATGCAGCCGCGCCTCGACTGGAAGCGCCAGCCGAATACCTACCTGAATCCATCTCTCGGCGGCGTTTTCACGCTGTTCCTTCATCGTCTCCGGCCGGAGCGCGACCTCGCCGACGCGGCGCGCGCGCGCCTCCTCGCCGTGACCAAACACGTGGCCGACGGGAAAACGAACGTGGACTTCACGCTCGTTCCGCCCGTGTACGTCGACCGCGCGATCGGTCAGGCGATGGCGGCCGCGCGCTACGCGCGCGAGCTCGTTCCGGCTGAGGTGAAGGACCCCACGCTGCGCCAGAAGGTCGCTGAAGCCGGTGCTACCGCGGCCGGGGCCTTCGAGGACTTCGCGGAATTTCTTGGGAGCAACAAGGAACGCGCGACCGGCGATTACGCGATCGGCGAGGAGCTCTACACGGCGCTGCTGCGCGAGAAGGAGCTTCTCCCCTTTGGTACACGCGAGCTCCGCGAGCGTGGCCGCGAGCAGTACGACATGCTCGCGAACGAAGCGAACAAGATCGCTCGGCAGATCGACGGGGGCGGCACGTGGACCGAGGTCTGCGAGCGGCTGAACCGCGTGCATGCCCCAACGCCCGACGCGATGCGGGCCGAGTACGAGGAATGGACCGAGCGCGCCCGATCGTTCCTCGCCGATAGCGGCCTGGTGACGCTTCCGCCGGGCGAACGATGCACGGTGGAACCGTCGCCGCACTATCAGCGGCCGATCCAGGCGGTCGCGAGCTACAACCAGCCTCCCGCTTTCAGCGATTCGCTTCACGGCCACTTCTTCGTGCCGTACCCGCCGGACGGCACGCCGCCCGACGAAGTGCAGAAGCGCCTCGAAGGCAACTGCAGCGCTGGCATCCCAACGACCGCGGTTCACGAGGCGTATCCGGGCCATCACTGGCACCTCGTCATGGCCAAGCAGAACGGGTCGGACATCCGTCGCACGCACTTCACGTCGTACTTCGCGGAAGGTTGGGGTCTGTACGCGGAGCGTGTGATGCGCGAGCAGGGCTTCTTCACCGACCCGCGACATCTTCTGTTCCAGTACGAGGCGACGCTCTTCCGCGCGGCGCGCATCGTCGTAGATACCTCGCTGCACACGAGAGAGATGACCTTCGACCAAGCGGTCGACTTCATGGTGAAGAACGGGAACCTCACCCTGCCGAATGCGAAAGCGGAGGTCGGTCGCTACTGCTCCTGGCCGACGCAAGCATCGAGCTATCTCACCGGGATGCTCGAGATCATCGACATCCGCACGCGGTGGCTCGCCAAGCGCGGATCCGCCGACCGCACGGCCCTGCGCGCGTTCCACGACGCGATCACGTCGACCGGATCGATCCCCACGTCACTCGCGGAGCGGGCGATCGCGAACTAGCCGGATGGATCTTCCGGTCTGGGCAAATCTTCTCCTCCTCCTCATCGCCATCTGGATCGCGGTGGTCGTGGTGCTCGTCGTGGTCGGTCGGGTTTTTCTCGCGCGCGAGCTCGCGCTCTTGGTGCCGAACCTCGTCCGCCTCTTCGGAGGCCTGCTCCGCGACGCGCGGGTCCCGCTCCGCGCCAAGGTCGTGCTCGCCGTGGCCAGCGTCTGGCTCGCCTCGCCGATCGACCTGATCCCCGACTTCATCCCCATCGTCGGCTCATTCGACGACGCGATCGTCGCCGCTCTGGCTCTGCGATTCATCCTCCGTAGGACCGACGCTGCGGTCGTCCGGGAACACTGGCATGGCGACCCGGCCACGCTCGAACGGCTACTCCGACTCGTGTCATGGGGCGGCCGCGGCCCACCTCGTGCGCTCCCTTGACATTGCCGCTAGCATTCGCGCGGCAGGCCGCGCGCAAAAGGGCAAACAGGCCGGCGAGGTGATTGAGGATGCCGCGATCGATTTGGAAGGGCGTCATGAGCTTCGGGATGGTCGCCATCCCGGTGCGGTTGTATCTCGCGACGGAGAGCTCGAGCAAGGTCTCGTTCAACCTCCTCTGTCCTGAGCACCGGAGCCGCATCAAGAACAAGCGCTACTGCGTCGAGGGTGACCACGAGGTCGCGTGGGGCGACGTCGTGCGTGGCTACGAGTACGAGAAGGGCAGCTACGTCGAGCTGACGGACGAGGACCTCGAGAAGCTACCGCTCCGTTCGAGCAAAGCCATCGACATCACCGGATTCATCAAAGACGAAGAGCTCCCCGGCGCGCTCTATTACCAGTCGGCGTATTACCTGGAGCCCGAGAAGGCGGCGGAGAAGCCGTACGCGCTCCTGAACAAAACACTCGCGAAGACCGGGCGGGTCGCCATCGCGAAGTTCGCGCTTCGCGACCGCGAGCGTCTCGTTTCGGTGCGTCCCCGGGATGGCGCGCTCCTCATGAACACGCTCCATTGGCCGGACGAGATCCGATCGACGGAGGACCTTGACGTTCCCGAGGACGTGAAGGTCTCGCCGGCCGAGCTCAAGATGGCCGAGAACCTCGTGGGCATGATGGCGACCGACTTCGAGCCGTCCGAATACAAGGACGAGTACAAGCAGGCGGTCCTCAAACTGGTCGAGGCAAAGGTCCAGAAGAAGGAAGTTATCGAGGCGCCTGAGCCTGAGGCCGAGACTACGGTGGTCGATCTCATGTCCGCCCTCAAAGCGTCGGTCGAAAAGGCCAAGAAGAGCGGAGCGAAGACCAAGGCTGCGTCAACGGCTTCGGCTTCATCGTCTCGAAGCGCGCGGAAGAAGGCGTCCTAGGACCTATCCTCGGCGAGTGCCTTCGCGCGAGCGGGAGCGACCGGAGAGTGGCGCGCATCCGACCCTCATCGACGTCGGCGAGGCGACGAGCGCGCTGCCCCGGGCGCTCATACCGATGCGGCCACGTCTCGCGCGCCGCGCCTTCAACTCACCCGAATACATCTTCGAGTTGAAGTGGGACGGGATCCGAGCGCTCGCGTCACAGGACGCGACGGGACATCGCGTTACTGACCGCACCGGCGGCGACCTTCTCCCCGCGGTGCCCGAGCTTCGCGATCTGCGGCTGCCGCCGGGGACCATCCTCGACGGCGAGATCGTCGTGTGCGATTCCCGTGGCCGGCCGAGCTACGACCTTCTGGCCGGAAGACTTGG
>Ga0114129_10007949_pt1 | contig 15093 bp, 9 predicted proteins | sample RhiMetdeltSRZDD1_FD_80071 | JGI IMG/M metagenome (GOLD analysis project Ga0114129, IMG submission 80071) | Populus rhizosphere microbial communities from Tennessee, USA - Rhizosphere MetaG P. deltoides SRZDD1 (version 2) (version 2) | ecosystem: Host-associated > Plants > Roots > Rhizosphere >...
GAGAATCCAGCGCTGCATGCGCCGGCCGTTGCCGGCCTCGCCGGTGTACATCCGGCTCTTCGAGTCGATCGCGATCATATGCGCGCGGATGAACTCTCCGGCCTGGCGTCCGGGCTTGCCGAACCGGTCGAGGATGGCCAGATCCTTTCGGCGGAGGATCCACACGCGCTGGTTCGTGCCGTCGATGAGGTAGAGCAGGCTCTGCTCCGCGTCGCGCGAAAACTGCAGGCTGAAGCCGCTCCCCGACCCACCGGTTTCCGGACGGACGAAGCGCTCCATCAGGTACTCCCCGTTCTGACGGAACACCTGGATACGGTTGCCGCGGCGATCCGAGACGTAGATGAGGCCGTCCTTGGAGCCGACGAGGCCGTGCGCTGTTGAGTATTGCTGCGGCGGTTTCGCGGGATTCACCGGATACGCGTATTTCTCCGTGTCGTCCGGACGCTTGCCGTACGCGCCCCAGTGCCGCTTGTATTTGCCCGTGGCCGCGTCGTACACCACCACTCGCTTGTTGATGTAGCCGTCGGCGATGAAGATCTCGTTGGTCTTGGGTTCCACGTAAAAGTTGGCCGGCCCGCCCAGGTGATCGGGATCGTTGCTGCCCTTGTTGATGCCCGGCTCACCGATGGTCAGCACATGCTTGCCGTCCTGCGTGAACTTCATCACGTGCATGCCGTTGCTCGTGCCCATCCACACGAAGCCGTTGTGGTCGATGTAGATGCCGTGTTCCTGGTCGAACCACGTGTAGCCGTCGCCGGGCCCACCCCAGGCTCGCAGCACCTTGCCTTCCGGGTCCAGCTCCAGAACGGGCGGAGCGGGAACGCAGCAGTCGGCGATGGGCGGTTTGACGGCTGCACCGATCTCCTGCGGGGTGAGGCTCGATGGCATGTGGATCACCCACAGGTGATCGCGATCATCCACGAATAACCCGCGGATGTCGCCCAGGATCCAGTTGTTCGGCAGCGTCGGTGGCCACGTGGGATCGATCTCATAGATCGGCAGCCGGTCGGCGGTTGGGGACCCGGGGGCGGCCTTGGCGTTCGCCCCCTGTGCGCCGGCCATCACGGGCAGGAGCAACCCGGCAACCAGGCCGGCGAAGGTGCGTGCGTGCGTCATCACCGCGGATTATCGCGCACTCGAGCCCTCAGGAAACCTAGAACAGCGACGGCCTCCCGGAGCTCCCGAGCAATGACCCACTCAGGCCGAGCATGGTGTGGGTGCCTTCATTGCCGCCGAACGCGAACAGCAGCGACACCACCGGCAGGCCTCCTGCGCGCAGTGTGATCCCCGCCGCATAGCTGTGGATCCAGGATGCGCTGCCAAGATCGCCGGCCGCGTTCGCGAGCCTGGCCTGGTCGGCCATCAGGATGAATCCCACCGGCAGCTTTCCGAACGAGTGCTCGAAGCTTTCACGGAGGAGCAGGAGGTTGCGGGCACGGAAGCGATAGTCCTGATAGCTGCTGAGCACGTGGTCGCCGTTGATGTCAGCGCCGCCGACCGTGGGCTGAAAGTAGAAGGGCACGGCGTTGGTGGAGGATGTCATGGAAAGCGACGTGAAGGCGCGAAAGCCGATGGTGCCCTCCTTGGAGCTGGTTTTCGCGATCGGCTGGCACCGTGAACGAGCGTCACTTGGATCGATGGCGCAGTCGTCGGGACCGTTCGTGTCGTAGGGCACCCGCATGTGGGTGTGATAGATCGAGATCTCGTGGCCGAGATCAACGGTCAGCCGTTGAAACGACAACTTCGAACCGGAGGTATCGAAGAACGGACGATAGGCGACATCGTAGTTGAGATGCAGGCGTTCCTTGGAGTCCGACGGACGTATCCTGACGCCAGCGCCCAGTTGCAGGTAGAACGGGTGGTCGTTAAGGCCCGGCGCCCGTGCAGGACCATAGAGTTGTTCGATCGATGGCGACTCCTGGTTCGGGCTGGGCCGCACGTCGACCGACCGTCCGTTGACCTCGCCGTACAGGCCCATGTTCAAACGCGAGTAGATCGGCCGGACGGCGCTGGCGCCCGCGATCGTTTCGGTCATCCCGTAGTACGAGCGTCCCGATTCCAGCGTCTCGGGACCGAGCCCGAACATCGTCAGCTTGTTCAGTGAGATGGTCTGCACGTACAGCGAGTAAACCGGCTGCTCGACATAGGCGCGGATGTCGGACATTTTTGCATTGCGCGTCCCCATTTCCACTTCGGCCTGGGCTATGCGCGAGTCGACAAACTTCAGATACAGACCGCCGCGCCAGGAACGGTTGCTCGACACCGAGGCGTCGCCATTCCACGAGATGCGCCAGTCGCCGTTTTGCGTGTCTTTGCGTCCAACGTAGGCAAGGCCGTAGGCCAAACCGTTCTGCGGCGGCAGGCTGCCGACGGCAATGTGCAGGGGCTGGCCGGTAAACAGCACCTCGAGACAGCCCACCACATGCTTGAACGGACAGTTTTTGACAATCTTGCCCTTTTCATCCGCCGGATCTTCCGCGGCGACCTGAGCAAGCGCGGGGTCCTGGGCGCGCAGCGGGACGGCACAGAGCAGAACGACACACGCGAATATGGCTCGGCGCACGGGATGTTCCTTACTTGCTGGACTTGCGTTGCCTGGCTGCTGGCCGGTGTGTCCGTGCTTTCGCGATCGACTTCGCCCGCCTCTTGCCGGGCTTCTTCTTCGCGGCGACAACGCGGACCTTCGAGGCAACCTTCTTCTTCGGTCGTTTCGTCGCGGCCTTCGCCGCCGCTTGTGCCTTGCCGTGACGGTGCAATAACGCTGTCGCTTTCTGAATGTATTCGCTGGCCTGACGCTCGGTGTGGAGATCGTTGATGTTGATGCCGGTGCGTCGCCCGTGGGGCAGCGACAGGTTTTCGGCCTGGTGCAGGTGCAGCAGTTGCGTGCGGATCAGACCAGAAATCGGCCGGTCATGATCGTAGGCCGCTTTCTCATCGAAGTCTGGAACGTCAATGGACATTTCAAACGTCTTCGAGACTGGGGCATCAGGTGTCTTCGCCACGGGATCAACCTTTCAGCTTGAAGAACGGGCAGTCGTTGTCCGGGCGCAACGTGTCACCCAGCAGATCGAGAAAGGTTTCGGCCGATTGCTCCCTGATGGTGCCGTCGTCGTTGCCGTCCAGGAAGTGGCGCGAGACGGTGGCCGGGATCGACGCGTGTTCAAAAACGCGCCCGTTCACGGCGTCCTCGGTGCCTGGGACCACGGTGCCCCTCGCGATGTAGGGCGAGATCAGGATCGCCGGCACGCGCACGCCAAGCCGGTCGAACTTGAACTCGGCGCCGGTGCCGGTCGCGGCCGCCGACGCCGTGAAGCCGTCGGCCGTGCACGAGGGCGGGGCAACGTGATCGTAGAGCCCGCCGTGCTCGTCGTAGACGACGAGCAGGACCGTGCTTTCCCAGAGCTCGGGAATAATGCGTATCTGGTTGAACACCGTGGCGATGAACTTGTCGCCCGCAAGGACATGATGATCGGGATGCTGGTCGTTGGCCAGCAGCTGCCCGCCGCCAGGACCCGGATGGTCGCTGTAGTTCGGCTCGACGAAGCTGTATTCGGGCAGCGTGCCACTCCGACAGTCATGAAGGAACTGATCGAACGTCCCAAACAGGCTCTGGTCCGTCAACAGGTTGGCAATCTCCATCGTCGAGCTGGACTGATCGAAGTAGTACAGCCGGCCCGTGTGCCCGTTGCTCGCCAGGCGTTCATAGATAGTCGGTATCTTGTTTTTCTTGGCGGCTGGCATCAGGAACAAGTTCATGTCGACGTTCCCGAACGACGTCCCGTAGTGGGCGAAGGCCCGGTTGCAAATCGTCGGACCTGGAATTGAAGAGAACCACCCGTTGAACACGGCGAATTCTGTTGCCAGTGTTTGCAGCACGGTCAGACGCCTCGGCCCTTCCACTGGAAAGTAGTGCATGATGGCATGCGAGCTGTTGCCGCCGGCCCCCTGCGTCGCGTAGCTCTTGATGAACCCCTCCATGTTGGCCACCCGGCCCGGCCCTTGCGGCGCGCCGCCGAAGATCTGGAGATCCACTCCAGGAAAGTGATGATCGGGATCGTGGTCGAGTTGACCCTGAAAGGTGGCATCGGGAGCCACTTTCACTCTGTTGCCGTTCACGTCAGGGTTTGATTCGTCGCCGTTCAGCCCGTTGATTTTCGGATGTTTCTTCTTCAGCGCGCCGAGCATGTGGTCGAACGAGCGGTTCTCCATCATCAGCACAACGATGTGCTTCAGTCTGTCCAGACCTTGCGACATGAGGTGTCTCGCTTTTCCATCAGCCGATTACCCCCGGGGACCAGGAGTCTTCGGAACAGCCGCGGAGATTGTGCCATGGCATCAACCGGCACTGACGGTGTCACGTGGATTAACGTGCAGGCGCCCTGAAACCAACCGACGAGCTGCCTGGCGCACCACTGGTACGGCCTCTATGCCCTGTCGAGGTGCCAGTGATCGCGGCCGATGGCACTACCTGGCGGTTTTGATCTCGAGACCAGCGAAGTAACCTTCGGTGCCTGGTCCGATCCAGAGCGCCACGCCGCCCGAGGAATCACCGAGCTTGAGATCGTTCACGATCAAACAAGGCTCGGAAGCGCCGTGGACATACAGGCGGGCTTTCGTCCCTTCGACCGTGATGCGGTAGCGGGTCCACGCTCCCGGCTCGAGGTCTACGTAGCTCTCATATTTTTCCGGTGCCTGCTGGCGGGCGACCGCGAAGCTGAAATTCGGGTGCGCGCTGTACTGTGTGGAATGATTGCGGCGGATCTGGTCATCGGCGCGGCCGTTGGTCGGCCGCAGATAGATGTACTCGAACTGACCGTTCTGAAGACGGAAGGCGACTCCAATAAAGCCGCGCGCGGCGGCGGCGGCGCCGCCGGCGGGACGCCCCGCCAGTTCCACCGCGATCGCGCCATTGTGAAAGACGGCGTCTTTTACGACCGCGTAGGCTTCACCATTGGCCACTTCGCCGTCTTCCGTAATCTTGACGGCTCGCTTGCCGTTGTAATCGACGGATTCCAGTTTCACCTTGTGGGGAGTCAGCTGCCCAACGGTTTGCGCGGACGCGAGCGGCGCGAAGGTGACGAGAGCCCAGAAGACCGGAATACAGGCCGACATGATCAACCTCATCGAATCATCTCCTTGACGCGGGCAACGCAGCCCCAACGGCTTCATTCTTCCCGTAGACGCGTGATAACGAGCCCGTGTTCCCATCAATTGTCAAAGGGGGTGGGATGAGCGCCTTGACACCAATGGAATCGCGTGTAAACGTACGCGCTTCGCGTTGGAGGTCCTATGATTCTCGAAGGCGCGCATGGCGTTGCCGGTCGTGTTCTCGTCCTGGCCTCGTTCGTCCTGGCCGTCGCGGTCCCGGCGGCCGCTCAGAAGCCCACCTTCGACATCGAGGGTGTCGTCACGGACGCTCAGCAGGCCGTCCTGCCTGGCGCCACGGTCACCCTGCAGAATGTCGCGACCGGGCTCATGCGTGAGATCGCGACCGATCCGAACGGTCGCTATGTCTTCACGTCCCTCCCACCCGCAGGACAGTACGTGTTGCAGACCGCGCTCGCCGGCTTTGCCACCGAGCGCCGCGAGAACCTGACATTCAACGCCGGCCAGCGCGTCGTGCTGAACATCACGCTCAAGCTGTCCAACGTGCAGGAAACCGTCACTGTCGCCGGCGAGTCGCCGGTGGTCCAGACGACGAGCTCGGAAGTGACCAAGACGATCGAGAGTCGCGACCTCGTGTCGCTGCCGGTGCCCGAGCGCAACTACTTCCGGCTGCTGACGCTGGACTCGAACGTCGTCGCTCGCGCGCCAGGCACCAACGGGCTGTACGTCGGCGGCGGAGATGTGTGGAACTTCGGCACCTACGTCGACGGCACCAGCAACTTCTCGAAGTGGCTGACGCTGCAGCGCGCGCCGCAGCGTGGATCGGCCGGTTTCGCGCTCGAGACCGTCAGCCAGGTGCAGATCATCACCAACCAGTTCTCGGCGGAGTTCGGGGGACATTCGGCCGGGGTGATGAACATGATCACCAAAACCGGCTCCAACAAGTACTCGGGTGCCGCGCTCCTGGTGGTTCGACCGGGCGACCTCGACGCCATCCCGCCCCTCGCCACACAGAAGGTGCCGTTCAATCAACAGCAGTTCGGCGGCAATGTCGGCGGCCCACTCGTCCGCGACCGCGCGTTCTTCTTCGGCAGCTACGAGCGGCGGCGTGAGCGAAGCCAGGTCTCCGTGACGTCGCCCGAAGCGCCGGGCACGATCATTCCGACACCAGCCGATGAAGACCAGGGACACGTTCGCGCAGATGTCCGGTTCTCACCGTCCCAGTCGCTCGCGGTCCGCTACAACATGGTGCGCTGGAAGCAGGACAACGAGGGCGGCGGCCTGCAGCTGCCCGGCACGGGCTACATCTGGACGAACAACGTGGACACGGTTCACAACATGTGGACGTCGATCATCTCCGACCGCGTGCTCAACGAGGTCCGCGGACAGTGGTCGCGCTACTACGACCTCCGGGCCGCCAAGTGCGACTGCGTACAGTTCAACCGCGCCGGCTATTCGATCTCGGGTGGCGTCGCGACCGGCACGTGGGGCGTCATTCCGGAAGATACGTGGGACGTGTCCGACACGCTGTCGCTGTGGCGCGGCAACCATTCGTTCAAGATGGGCGGCGGGGCCACGTATGACGTGACGACGCAGCGGTACCTGCCCAATCAGAACGGCATCTACAACTTCGCCGGCGGGCCGGCCGTGGCGCCCGCGCCGAATCTGTTCACGCAGGCATTCGCGCTGGTGCCCGGCCAGGACGTCATCTATCCCAAGGCGTGGGTCTTCAGCAGCTTCGTGCAGGACGACTGGCGCGTCAGACATAACCTGACGCTGAACTACGGCCTCCGCTACGACGTCGAGGTCGTCCGCGATATTCCGGACTGGCCCGCCCCGACCGACAGGAACAACGTCGATCCGCGCGTCGGCTTCAACTGGGACCCGCTCGGCGATCAACGGTGGTCCGTGCATGGCGGCGCGGGCCGCTTCACCCAGCAGAACCCCATCTTCACCATCGTCAAAGGCGCGGTGCTGGGCCGGAACGGCATCGTGACGCTCGCGCTGCCGCCAAGCGACCCGGCGTTTCCGAAGTTCCCGAACACGCTGCCCGGCTTCCCTCCGGGTGCGGTGCTCCCCGCGCGCAACATCCAGGAGATCTCGCCAGACCTCGAGAACGAGTTCGCGTGGCAGTACAGCATCGGCGTGCAAAGACAACTGGGCTCGCGTACAAGCGCGTCCGTCGATCTCAACGTGAACCGCAGTCACAAGCACGGCTTCCTCGACTCGAACTATCCAACGCCGATCTCGAAAGCGGAGATCAATGCGGGCGGCGGCCGGGTCGTGCGGACGTCCCCCCAAGCCGACCTCACGCGACCGATCAGACCGGGGCCGAACGGATTCCGACGCATCGAGATCCTCACGAACGAAGGGCGGACCTGGTACCAGGGCGTTCGATTCGGCGTGCAGCACCGAGCGGACCCACTACTCGTCTCGCTCTCGTACACGTTCTCGGACGCCGAGGATCGGCTGAATCATTGGGAAATACCTGAAGACAGCTCGAACCCGGAGCTCGATCACGCGGACTCGGCGTCGAATACGCCGCACAACTTCGTGGCCTCGGCCTCGTGGAACATCCCGGGCCAAGGGGTGGTGCTGGAGGGGTGGCGGGTAAGCACGGTGGTGCACGCGCAGAGCGGCAATCCCTACAGCCTCCGCTACGCGCAGGACCTGACCGGCACGACGCAGGTGTTCTGCACGGCCGCGCGGACCTGCAACGTGACGACGCCCGAGGGTCGGAATACGGCGCGCGGCGCCGCGGTCAGGTTCGCGGACCTCACCCTGACGCGCACGTTTACGCTGCCCAGCAGCCACCGCGTCGAATTCCGGGCCGATGTGTTCAACCTGCTCAACAACGAGAACTTCGTCGCCGACGGCTACATCGGCATCATCGGCAACGCCAATTTCGGCAAGCCGACGAGCGGGGCGTACCCGGGGCGCCAGTTCCAGTTCGGCGCGATCTATCGTTTCTGATAGGGTGGTTTCGCAGGGCTGAAGCCCTGCGCCACAGAGGTAGAGGCGTTGCAGAATCGGGTGTGGCAGGGCCCTTCAGAGCCGCGATCTCCTGCGCGATCTATCGTTTCTGAGAGGGTGGTTTCGCAGGGCTGAAGCCCTGCGCCGCAGAGGTAGAGGCGTTGCAGAATCGGTTGTGGCAGAGCCCTTCAGAGCTGAGACCGGTGTGGCGCAGCCCTTTAGGGCTGCGATCCATTCGCTCCATCACTACAGTGCTCGCCTTAGCCGCCCTCGTCGGCGTTGCGCCGATCGCGCGCGTCGCGGCTCAGGGTCCCGTCCGGGTGCTCGTGCAAACCGAGCTCGGCGACATCGTGCTCGAGGTCGACACGCAGCGCGCACCCAACACAGCCGCAAATTTTCTTCGGTATGTCGACGCGCGCCACTACGACGGCGGAACATTCCATCGCACGGTCAAGATGGACAATCAACCCGACAGCCCGGTGAAGATCGAAGTCATCCAGGCAGGCGTGAACGCCGATCGGGCCAAAGACGGCTTTCCGGCGATTCCGATCGAGCGCACGAGCGTGACGGGCCTGCGCCATACCAACGGCGCGATCTCGATGGCCCGTGGGCAGCCCGACAGCGCCTCGTCCGGATGGTTCATCTGCATCAACGATCAACCCTCGCTCGACTTCGGCGGCGCTCGGAATCCCGATGGGCAGGGATTCGCCGCCTTTGGGCGCGTCGTGCAGGGCATGGATGTCGTCCGGCAGATTCAACAGGCTGCCAACACGGATGCCCAGCGTCTGACGCCGCCGATCAAGATCCTGAAGGCCGCAAGAGTCCCGTGATTTCTACCAGTTGAACCTGAGCGCAATCTGTCCGAGACGGCCTCCTGGGTCATACGTGTTGTCGAGATCGCGATAGGCTGAATCGGTCTGAAAGATCCCGGCGCCGGAGCCCGGCGTACGCGAGGCGTCGACGATGAGGAAGTTGACGTTGTTGAAGACGTTGAGCAGATCGGCACGGAACTCGATGCTCTTGTTCCCGCCGATCGAGACCTTCTTCGTGAGCCCGATGTCGAAGCGTGTAAACCAGGGCCCGACGAGCATCAGCGTTCGCGGCGCACAATCGCCAGCCTTGAGCTGGATGCAGTCGGCCGTGTTCGCCGGCGCCATGTATCGACCCTCCGGGACGCCGAGATCGCTGTAGCCGTTCGGGGTCGTCACGCTGACGCTGAACGCGCGCCTCGTATTCAGAATCACATCGTCGGGGAACGCGAAGACGGTCGACAGCCCGGTTTGCGGATCGGGACGAGCCTCGAACTTGAACAGCTTCTGGGCCTCGTCCATGGTCATCCCGACCAGCCGGACGTTGCCGAAATTCGTCGTGCGCGCCTGAACGCGGCTGGCGCCGTTGAACTGCCAGCCGCCGACCAGCGCGCTGAGCGCCGGATTCAAGTTGCGGCCAAACCGCTCGTCGCGCCCGACCGGAATCGTCCAGTCCCACTGTGCCTTGATGGCGTGGCGGATGGACCCGCTGGTCGGATTGGACGAGCGGCCAAAATGAAATCCCAGAAATGCGGAGACTTCCTCGAGCGCGTATTGATAGCTCCCGTTGAACGATAACCCGCGCGACAAACGGCGGCGCAGTTCGAGCTGCAAGGCGTGGTAGGTGCTGAAGGCGCCGCTGTCTCTGACGTTCACATCGTTCGCATGGGGATTGACCACGAAGAAGTTCCCCGGGAGGCCGGCCGCCAGGGCGTTGTTGCGGAAGGTCAGGTTGTTGTCAAGGTCGCCTGCAGCGTTGGCGTTCGCGTTCGTGGCTGTTGCCGTCGCGCTGCTGACGAAGCTCGGATTCGGATTGGTAAATACGAGGCGCCCGGCGAGCGTCGGATTCGTCCACGTCGCCGCACCGCCGGTGTACGCGGCGGGGTTGTCTACGTCGCGGCGGCCATTCAAGTACGCGAGGTAAATCGGCAGCGGGTTCGTGCCGGTGCCCGTGCCGAAGTAGGCAAACGATCCGGCGCGGCCGCCGCCGGCGATGTTGTTGGCCTGCAGGTTCTTCATCGCCAGCTTGAACTCGTCGACGAAGCCGTTCTCGATGACGTTCCGCTCGTTGTAGTTCAGCGTCGACCATTGATTGACACCGCGCGTGCCGACATACCGCGCTTCGACCGCCATCTGCTTCGTGAGCGCCCGCTGCAGGCCGACGCTCCACGAGCGGGCCGACGCGACCTGGATGTCGGGATGAAATGCATTGATGCTGTCCGCGCGATTCGGCCTGACCGGAATGGGAAACGTCGGGGTCGTAGGAAACGGCGCCTGAAAAAGGCGATTCGTCTCGCGCAGCAGCACGGGCCATCGCTCGCCGGGGCCCACCAGGCCCGTGTTCGCATCGCGCGTCAGGCTCAAGGTACTCCCAGGGTTCGGCCCGTAGACGCCCGTGAAGCCGCCGATGCCCTGTCGTTCGTAGGCCACAGAGTAGCCGCCGCGAACTGTCGCGTGCTCGGGGTCGCCGAGAAAGGTTCGCAGCCAGCCACTCCCGACGCTGGGCCGCCAGGCGGCGCCGATGTTCGGCGCGAGGTTGTTCCAGTCGGTGTTGTAGCCGCGCGTGCCGCTCGTGAACTGCGCGAACTCCGGAACCTTGCCGCCGCGCGATCCAGGGGCGTAGAAGTTGCAGGCGGTGTAAATGCCGCCGGCGCCTACGCCGGACGCGCCGCACATGTCCGCAAGGCTCGCCGTCGTCATCGTGTCGTTCGATGGCGCGAATGGCATCTGCACGTCCCACCGCAGACCGGCGCTCAGCGTCAGCGTATGAGTGACTCGCCACGAGTCTTGAAGGTAGGCCGAGTACACGTCGAGCCTGCCGGCGCGCCGGCGGCGTCCGAACGCAACGTATGTGTTCGTCTCGGGATCGAGAGCGGCCAGACCGGTGACGGCGCCGACGCGTCCCGTCAGCAACGCGTACAGGTCACGCGCGTCGGCGAGCTGCGCGGCCGACGCGCCTTGAAAGGTCGTCGTGTTGAACAGGCCCGCGGCTGGATCGTTGGTGGTATCGAAGCGCAGATCGATGCCCGGCACGAGTTGTTGAGAGTCCTCCCACGCGCGTCCCAGAAACGCGCTCCCGCCGATGGTCACGCTGTGTTTGCCCTTCAGCCAGTTCAACGTCTCGTCGAGCGAGTACTGATAGCCGCTGCGCGACGACAGCGTATTGGTGACGTGCCAGTTGGTGAGACCGATGTTGGCGTCGAGGTCGATCGCGTAACCGTTGGTGTCGTCGAACGTTGACGCCGTCGGGGCGTTCAGGTCCGGCCTTCCGAAGAACAGGCGCTCACCACGTGTGATGCCGCCGCGCAGCTCGCTCACCAGGGTGTTGGACAGCGTCGAGCGCAGCGCGATCGAACGCGTCGGCCTCGTCGTCCTCACTTGCCGGTAATTGGGCGATCCGGGGAATCTCTTGTCCGCGCTGTTGATGTGATCCTGTGCCCGGGTCTCGAAAAAATGGTTGTAGGTGCCGGTCAGCCGATGCTTGTCGTTCAGGTTGACGTCGATGCGGACCGCCGGCTGCCGTTCGCCTTGATCTCCGGGGTTGAGGAAGAAGTAGCTCATGAGCAGCGGATCGCTCGACGGCGTCAGGCTTCCCGCGAGCTGAGGTGACGCATTGATCGCCTGGAGCGTGCGCATCACGAGCGGATCGGTGCTGGCGATCTGACCGTTCGCCCGCGCCAGGTCCAGCACGTTGACCTCGCGCGCGGTCTGTTGCCCGGCGACCGTCACCTGGTAGCGGAACCAGCCGTCGAGCGCCCGTGGGTGCAGGGTCGTGCGTGTCCGGGACGCCGCGTTCGGATTGCGCACCTCCTCGTAGTGCACGAAGAAGAACGCCTTGTTGCGCACGATCGGGCCGCCCTGGCGCGCGCCGAACTGGTTGAGCCGCACGTCGCTCTTCGGCTGCCCGTTGCGCTCGTTGAACCAGTAATTCGAGTTCAGGCTCTTGTCGCGGAAGTATTCGTACGCGCTGCCGGTGAATCGATTCGTCCCCGAGCGCGTCACGAAGTTGATGGTGACCCCGCCGTGACCGCCCACTTCGGCGCCCCCGGCCGCTGTCGTGACCGTCACCGCCTCGACGGCATCCTGGCGCGCGCGGACCGGCGAGAAAAAGCCGTCGGTGTTCTTGTTGAATGTGTCGTTGTTGCTGATGCCGTCGAGGGTCAGGTTCAGGAACGACTCGGGCAGTCCGTTGATCGTCGATCCTCGCATGCCGCCAGGTGTGTTCACGCCAACGAGGAACGTCACGGCGTTCAGCGCATTCCGTGTCGGCGTCGGGATGACCGCAATCTGGTCGACATTGAGCGTGGCGGTCACCGCTGGCGTGACCGTGTTGATCAACTCGGACCCCGCGCCGCTCACGGTGATGGTTTCAGACATTTCGCCGATTTCGAGCGACGCGTTCAACGTCGTCGGAATCGCCAGTTGCACGCGCACATCGCTGAACGCCCTCGTCTTGAATCCCGTAATGGAGAAGGTCACGGAATACACGCCCGCGGCCAGCGCCGGAACGGTATAGGCACCTGTGCCGTTGGTCACCGCTTCGAACTTCGTTCCGGTGGCAGTGCTCGTGACGGTGACCGTCGCGCCCGGCAGAACGCCGCCGCCGGAGTCTGACAGGACGCCGCTGATGGACGAGGTGGCACCGCCTTGCGCAAACGCGGACGAAGATGACACGACCAGCCAGAAGACGAAGAGCAAGAGTCCGCGAACGAACGTCATACGGCGCTCCAAGGGGCGGAATTGCCAGGCGACTACGCGCGGAGCGCTAATCTACGTTGGCGGCCATGGCTCGTCAACGGAATACAGGCGAACGGACCATGTTCGGATAGGAGTCTTTACAGAAGCTTCGCACCGCCGTCAATCGCTGCTCACAGTCATTCCCGACGCTTGCCACTCGTTCAAGAAGGAAGGGGATGACCACTATGAGTGAGACTGCAAGGACCAGCCGTCGAGGGTTTCTAAGCCAGGGCGCGCTCGGCGCGGGAGCGCTGTGGACGCTGTCGCTCGAACACTTCATGGCGCGCCGCGTGGCCGCTGGCTGAGCGTCTGGTCGTCGCTCGCCGGCACGGTCAGGAACTGCGCGGGTGGTGTCGCGCCATGGGGGACATGGATCACGTGCGAAGAAACCTCGGTGGCGGGCCATGGATGGAAGAGCGTGGGGAGAGTGGTATCGACTGTCGGAAGCCGTCGACGGTACACATGTATATTCAGGTGCAGGCTCGCGGGAACGCGCGGCCGATGCGAGGAGATCCATCGCGCCAATCAATCCCGATCCCAGGAAGATCAAGAGCTTTCGCACGGAGGCAGCGTTCACGGCGTGGATGAGGGCGAACCATGCCCGCGAGCCCGAGATCTGGCTGAAGATTCACAAGAAAGGTTCGGGCCTGCCGACGGTGACGCCGGCGCAGGCTCTCGACGTGGCCTTGTCCTGGGGGTGGATTGACGCGATCCGCAAGTCGTTCGACGAGCGGTCGTTTCTGCAGCGTTATACGCCGCGGCGGGCGCGAAGCATCTGGAGTCAGATCAATCGCGATCACGTCGCGCGTCTGACCGCGGCCGGTCGCATGACGCCGCACGGCCAGCGGCAGGTGGACGCCGCCAAGGCGGACGGCCGGTGGGATGCGGCCTATGCCCCGATGCGCAGCGCGAACCAAGCGACCATTCCCGAAGATCTCCGCGCCGCCATCGAGGCCGACCCGCGGGCGCGCAAGACCTTCCGCACCCTCGGTCGTCAGAACCTGTTCGCGCTCGCGTTTCGGACCAACAATATAAAAACGCCAGCCGGGCGCGCGAAGAAGATCGCGGCGCTTGTCGCCATGCTCGCGCGAGGCGAGACTGTTTTTCCGGAACGGCCGCGGACCTCGACTGCGCGGCCTTGAAAGTAGGGAGAATCTGCTACCGCGGCGGCGTGCCGTCTACGATCTCGGTGAGCCCCGCCATTTTCAGCCGCGCGTTCAGCTGCGCGAGGCTGCCGCCGACGACCTGTTGAAGGTCGCGGGCCAGCCTGTCGCGATCCGCCGAGAAGCGCGCGATCCAGTCGTGCTGCGCCGGTGTCGGACGGCCCGTATAACCGCCGACTTGAATACGCAGCCAGTTGATCTTCCCGCGGAGGTTCAACGCGTTCGGCGCGTCCGGTCCGCCGGCGAGATCCGCCTCGATGGTCCGAAGCGCCCGCGCGACAGCAGCTGAGGCGTCGCGGATCGCCGAATCGTTGCCCGCCTGGAGCCGCCGGAGCTGTACGTCGATCCGTTCAATCCGATTCAACGCCTCCGACGTGCCGCACTCGATGCTTTCGATCGCGCGGACCTCGCGTGCGTAGATCTGAAGGTCCTCGGACGTGGCGCTCACGCGCGGGTCGAGGCGGACCGTCAGCGGTTGCTCGCTTGACGCGCCGGCCGCCGTGAGCCGCACGGTGTAATCACCTGGCAATGCACGGATCCAGGACGCAGCGGTCGACCCTCCGCGTCCGCGCCCCGCCGGCGCGATCCCCGGACAGGCGGACGCTTCCGTGAGGTTCCAGACGACGCGGTTGATGCCCGGCCGGCTGGTGCCGCTGAGCACTCGGACGGTGCGTCCGGCCGAATCGAGGATCGTCAGCTGAGGCGCGCTCGTCCCGCCGTTTGCGTTCGGCACGTAGTAGGACAGCACGGCCCCGTACGGCTTGTTGCGCGCGACCCACACACGGTTGCCCAGCACGCTCGTGTCGCTCGCGGGCGTATACCGCGTCGCGCGCACCGGCGGAAAGAGCGTCGGACCGGCCGGTGACAACTCCTGCTTCGCCAGCGCCTGCAGCGGCGTCGCATCGTCGAGAATGTAGAACCCCCGGGCATGCGTCGCGATGACGAGGTCGTTCTCGCGAGGGTGCAGCTTCATGTCGACGACTGCGAGATGCGGCAATCCGAGACGGAGGTCGGTCCAATGGCGGCCGCCGTCGAACGACGCGAACACTCCCAGTTCGGTGCCCGTGTACACGAGGTTCGGCGAC
>Ga0114129_10007950_pt1 | contig 15093 bp, 16 predicted proteins | sample RhiMetdeltSRZDD1_FD_80071 | JGI IMG/M metagenome (GOLD analysis project Ga0114129, IMG submission 80071) | Populus rhizosphere microbial communities from Tennessee, USA - Rhizosphere MetaG P. deltoides SRZDD1 (version 2) (version 2) | ecosystem: Host-associated > Plants > Roots > Rhizosphere >...
ACCCTTCTGGCAGACCCACCCGCAACGCCGCCGTCCGCCCATCGCATCACGCCCTCCTGCCTCCCCCTCAGCTCCGCCTCCCGACACCCGCGCCGCCTGACCTCACAAATCTGGGGCGGACCCCGCGCCGGGCGGCGCATGGTCTGACTCCGGCCGGCGCTGATATACTCCCTGGTTGTCCAGATCGAGAGACTGCACGCCAGGTGGAAGATCATGCCCGACGTATCCAGGTTGATGGCGACTCCGCGCGCGGAGGCGCTGCCCGATTTCTCCGAAGGAGACACCGTACGGGTGTCAGTCCGCGTCGTCGAGGGGAGCCGCGAACGGCTCCAGGTGTTCGAAGGTGTTGTTATCGCGACGCACCGCCCAAAGTCGACGGAAGGCACGTTCACGGTCCGCCGAATCGCCAGCCATAGCGTCGGCGTCGAGCGAACGTTCATGTACCATTCGCCGCGCGTGGACAAGGTCGAGGTTGCCCGACGCGGCATCGTTCGACGTGCCAAGCTGTACTACCTTCGCGACCTGACCGGGAAGGCGGCCCGGATCAAGGAGCGGCGCCCGGTGTCGGCGCGGGCGGCCAGGGCCGCCGCGGCGGCTGCTGCCGCTGCCGCCGCGTCAAGGGACAGCTAGCAGGCCAGGCGTCGTGGTGGCGGCGTCCGACACTGGCGTCATCCCCCTCGATCCGGACCTTTCAGAAGAGGCCGCCCTCCATGGGGGCGGCTTCCGTCATGTTGCGGGTGTAGACGAGGCCGGACGCGGAGCCTGGGCCGGACCGCTTGTCGCGGCGGCCGTGATCCTTCCCCCCCCGGACGCGGTCCAAGCAGACTTCCTGACCGGGGTCCGGGACTCCAAGCTGTGCAGCGCGGAGCTTCGCGAGATATTGTTCGAGGCCGTGGTGGACGCGGCGCTGGCAGTGAGCGTCGGGTCGGTGGCGGCGGACGAGATCGACCTGCTCGGTCTGACGGCCGCCAACGAGCTGGCGATGGTTCGGGCGGTCCGGGCGCTGAGCCCTGCGCCGGACTTCGTGCTGGTGGACTGCTTCAAGCTGCGCTCACTTGGCAGGCCGCAGAAGGGCATCGTGCAGGGCGATCGGCGCTGTCTCTCGATCGCGGCGGCGTCGATCGTCGCCAAGGTGTACCGCGACGCCTGGATCGCGGAGCTGGGCTGGCCACTGGCCGGGTACGGCTTCGAGCGCCACCGGGGGTACGGCGTCGTGGAGCACCGCAAGGCGATCGGCGTGCACGGCGTGACGGAGCTCCACCGCCTGTCGTACGCTCCACTCCGGGCGCTGACGAACGGGTCGTGAGCGACCGGCAGGGGGTTGGCCGACGGGGCGAAGAGCTGGCCGCCCGGCATCTTCAGGAGCTTGGCATGACGGTGATCGACCGGAATGTGCGGATGGAATGGGGTGAGATCGACCTGGTGGCGCGTCAGGGCGATGAGCTGGTCTTCGTCGAAGTGAAGACCAGGATCGGGGACCTGTCGACAGCGCCGGACGAGTTCGTGGGCGTCGGCAAGCTTGCCCGGTTGGAGCGCATGGCGGCGGCGTACGTCGAGCGCCTTGGCGATTCTGACGTCGACTGGCGCGTGGACGTCGTCGCGGTCGTGATCGGGCGGGATGGTCGCGTGGTGCGGATCGATCACGTCCCTGGTGCGTTCCTAGATTCATGAGCGCTCGACGAGGCTGGAGTCGGGTTGCATGGATGATCGCTCGCCGTGCAGTGGCGGTTGCCGTCGTCGTGACGCTGGTATTCGCAGGAGCGCCGCTTTCGGGAGCGGCGAGTGCCGCGGAAGAACGGCCGCCGGCCTTCGGAGCACGCTCGGCGATCGTGGTCGACGCCGACACTGGCGCGGTGTTGTACGAGCGGTCTGGGCGGGAGGAGCATGCACCGGCCAGCCTGACGAAGATGGTGACTGCGCTGGTGGCCGTCGAGCGGTCGCCCCTCGAGCGAAAGGTCCGGGCAGCGCGGCAATACGAGGTCATGCCAGTGCTCATCGGGCTCGAGCCGGGGGATGAGTTAAGCCTGGAGGATGCGATCTCCGGCTTGCTGATCGAGTCCGGCAACGACGTAGCGATGGCGATCGCGGAGGCCGTCGCGGACGGCTCCTCGGAACGGTTCGTCGGGTGGATGAACGAGCTGTCCGGGCGGTTGGGACTGAAAAGCAGCCGATTCAAGAACCCGCACGGACTCGACCAGGACGGTCATGTCTCCTCGGCGTACGACATGGCGATCATCGGCCGTGCGCTGATGCGGCACCCGGTCCTTGCCCGGATCGTCGGCGAGAGCCGCCATGAGGTCGAGGGTCCGCCACGCTGGGTGTTCAGGACTCGCAACCCGCTGCTCGGACGGTATCCAGGCGTGGACGGCATCAAGACGGGGTTCGACGACCTGGCGGGACTCTGCCTGGTTGCGACGGCCGTCCGTGGCGACCGGAGGGCCATCGCGGTGGTGATGAACAGTCCGCGCTACGGCGACGATGCCGCTTCACTCCTGGACTACGCGTTCGAAGACCGGCGGTGGGGGGTCACGCGCGAAACCAGGGCCTCAGCACCGCGGACGGGCGGACGGCTCGCGATGCTGCGGGCCGACCTGACGTCAACGCAGGATGGCTCGCCGTCAAGCGTGACGCGGGCGGGCCGGCTCTTGCGGTCGCCTGATGCGAGGTCCGGTCCGTAATGCCAGAGCGCCTGCAGAAGTACCTTGCCCGCTGCGGAGTTGCCTCACGACGGGCGAGCGAGCAGATCATCGTCAACGGGCGGGTGCGGGTGAACGGCCAGGTCGCGGCCGAGCTCGGCACGTCAATCGACCCGGAGCGTGACGTAGTTGAGCTCGACGGGCGCGCGGTGCTGCCGCCCAGGACGCTCTCGTACGTGGCGCTGCACAAGCCGAGCGGCGTGGTGTCGACGGCGAACGACCCGCGTGGGCGGCGGACCGTGCTGGATCTCGTGCCAGGCGACGCTCGTCTCTTTCCGGTGGGCCGTCTCGACTACGACTCCGAAGGGTTGATCCTGCTGACAGACGACGGCGACCTCGCGATGAAGCTCACACATCCTCGGCACAACGTCGAACGGGAGTACCGGGCGCTGCTCGAGGGCGAGGTGACCGAAGAGATTCTGAAGCGGCTCAGGGCTGGGATCGAGCTCGACGGCAGGCGTACGGCCCCGGCCACGTTCGAACGGCTAGAGTCTCACCCGGACGGCACCTGGGTCCGTGTCGTGCTGCATGAGGGTCGGAATCGGCAGATCAGACGGATGGTCGAGTCTGTCGGGCTGAAGGTGGTGCGGCTGGTTCGCGTGCGGGTAGGATCGTTAGAGCTCGGGAGCTTGCCTCCTGGTAGCTGGAGACACTTGAGCGCGGCGGAGGTTGCCGCGCTGCGAGGTGTGCGAGTTTGACGAAGTCAGTAGTGCTCGCTATCGACGGTCCGGCCGGCGCCGGCAAGAGCACGGTCGCCGAACGGCTTGCCCGTGACCTGGGTTACTTCTATTTCGACACTGGCGTGCTGTACCGAGCGGTGGCGGTTGAGGCGCTGGCGCGGAACGTCGATCTGACCGACGAGGCGGCGCTAAAGCGGCTGGTGGACGACGTCGACATCCAGGTCCGTCCGGCCAGCGTGAACGACGGTCGGCAGGTGGACGTACTCCTGGAAGGCCGTGACGTCAGTCACGAGATACGGACGCCGCGGGTTGACGCCGTGGTGTCACGTGTGGCGGCATCGCCAGCCGTGCGAGCCGGATTGATCGACCTTCAGCGACGGCAGATCCAGGGGAAGGGCACGATCATGGCCGGCCGCGACATCGGGACGATCGTCTGCCCAGACGCCGAGTTGAAGATCTATCTGACGGCCAGCCCGCGCGAGCGTGCCGAGCGACGCCTGCGCCAGGTGGGCGGGACACCGGATCAACTCTCGTCGATCCAGGGCGCGCTCGAAGAGCGTGACCGTCTCGACTCGTCACGGGCGATCGCGCCGCTGAAGCGGGCCGCGGACGCCGTCGACGTCGATACGGATGGCAAGACGATCGACGAGGTCGTCGAGGACGTGCGCATCCTGCTGGAGCGACGACTCGCCGAGTCCGGCCGAGGCGGATCGGCCGAAGCGGGAGTCCGAGGGCCCGCGTGACGCTCGTGCCCCTGGAGCGGGTAGGCGGCATCGCCGCGCATCCTGGTGGTCAGGCGTTCGGGGTGCTCCGCGCGTCGGAGCTGCCCCGGCCGGTCGGTGGAACCGGCGCCGTGATCTCGAGAGTCCGCGAAGACGGGCCGGCCGCTCGGGCGAGGCTGCGGCTGGGCGATCGAATCGTCGCCATCGACGGCGTGGTGCCGCGCGACCTGACCGATGTCCGCATCCAGGTCCAGGATCGTGACAGCGTGACGGTCGATCTCGAGCGCGACGGTCGAATGGTGCGGCGAGTGGTGCACCTGGAGGACGCGATCGACCTGGGCGTCGACTTCGAGCACCCGACGTTCGACGGCCTTCGCCAGTGCAACAACAACTGCGAGTTCTGCTTTATTCGGGGTCTCCCGAAGGGGTTGCGGCGTTCACTGTACGTTCGTGATGACGATTACCGCTACTCGTTCCTGTTCGGCAGCTTCGTGACACTGACGAACCTCGCCGAAGAGGATTGGCACCGGATCGCGTACCAGCGGCTGACGCCGTTACGCGTGTCGATCCACGCCACGGATCCGGAGCTGCGGGCACGGCTGCTGGCGCATCCGGGGGCGGCGCCGATCGTTCCGCAACTGGCCTGGCTGGGCAAGGCCGGCGTCCAGATCCACGCCCAGGTCGTGCTTTGCCCGGGCCTGAACGACGGCCCAGTGCTAGAACAGACGGCGAACGATCTGGCCGATCTCGATCACGTGGTGCAGTCGATCGCCGTCGTGCCGGTCGGGATCAGCGACCATCTGTCGGTGCGAGAGATCAGGCCGGTGGCGGCCGACGATGCCCTTGACGCGCTCGACCGGATGGCGAGGCTGCGGCGGCAGTTTCGGCGACGCCTGGGACGGGCGCTGATCTTCCCGAGCGACGAGTTGTTCCTGCTGGCGGGCAGAGAACTACCCGGAAACGCCTACTACGAGGATTACCCGCAGGTCCAGAACGGCGTCGGACTGACGCGGATCATGCTCGCTGACTGGCGGCGCGCCCGACGACGGCTGCCGGAGCGTGTTGAACCCGAGCGGCGTGTCGCCTGGCTGTGCGGCCGGGCGGCGGCGCCGGCGCTTCGACTGATGGCGGCGGAGGCAGCCCGGGTCGAAGGGCTGGCAGTGGACGTGCGCGTTGTCGAGAACACGTTGTTCGGCTCGTCGATCACGGTGTCGGGGCTGATGAGCGGGCGGGACATCGCGCGGGTGCTCGGCGAGGGACCGGCCGACCTGGCAGTCCTGCCGCGCAACGCGTTCGGCTTCGATGGTGAGCGGACGCTGGACGAGTGGACGGTCCAGGAGCTGTCGCGGGAGACCGGGGTGTCGATCCGACTTGGTCGGACGGCGGCGGACCTTGTTGCCACCAGTACCTCGCCGATTTAGTCGGAGGGGTCGGCATCGCCATCGTCCGCGGATGGCGGCGTCAGGGCTTCGAGGCGGATCGGTCCGAAGAGGTCGGGCTGGACGATGACCAGCTCGCCGCGTCGGACCAGCTCGAGGACCGCCAGGAGGGTCACGACGATCTCGTCCACGGTGTCGCCGGAGACCTCTTGCCAGGCGACCTGACCGTGCACACCGAGGCGCGTCCGGAGCAGGGCGATGCGGTCGGCGAGGCTGGCGCGCGGGGTCGTGATCTCGGTCTGAACGGCGGGGGGCGCCCGACGACGCTCGATCGCCTCGTAGAGGGACGCGAGCAGGGCCGGGGCGATCGCCTGAAGCGCCGCCGCCTCCGGCTCAGGGTCAGACGTGCGGGCGCCGCCGCTGAACGCCAGCGGTCCGAGGGCATCGAGCTGGCCGAGCTCCTGCGCAATCGCCTTGAAGGCACGGTACGCTTCGAGGCGCCGGACCAGATCGGCGCCGTCTTCCTCCTCGCTCTCGACGGTCATCGGCGGCTCGATCGCCGGCAGGAGCGAACGCGACTTCAGGAGGAGGAGGCGGGCGCCGATCGCGAGGAACTCGGAGAGGGTGTCGGGCTCGATCCGGGGCAACGCCCGGACCTGGGCGAGGTACTGGTCGGCGACGGCGACCAGGCTCAGCTCGGCGATTGGGAGGCGGCGCCGCTCGACCAGTTGCAGCAGCAGGTCGAGCGGCCCCTCGAAGCTTTCGAGCTGGATGATCGGTATGGGGGAATGGGCGGCGAGCGTCACGGCAAAGCCTCACCCCCCACCCCCCTCCCCATTGCGATGGAGAGGGGGAGACCAGGCGTCACTGTGGGGTGATCATTCGTGATCACGGGTCAGGCGGGGACGGTGCAGGCAGTGGCGGATCGAAACTCTCGTACGAGGGCGCGGACGGCGTCGTCGAGCTGGTCAGGCGGGGTGCGCTCGATCGCGTCGACGAGGGCGCTGGCGACGATAGCGCCGTCTGCCTTGCCGACGAGTCCGGCCACGTGTGAGGGTGTAGAGATGCCGAAACCGACGACCAGCGGGGTCTTGATGGCTGCCCGGGCGCGAGCGAGGAACGGAGCGAGCTCCTCGGACAAGTCGCGGCGGGCGCCGGTCGTGCCGACGAGGGCGACGCAGTAGACGAATCCACCGCTACGCTCGCCAACGGTTCGGAGCCGTTCCTCAGTGCTGGTGGGGGCGACGAGGTAGACGTAGTGAAGGTTGGAGGCGGCGCAGCGTGCCTGGAATTCCGTAGCCTCCTCGATCGAAAGGTCCGGCACGATGAAGCCGTCGATGCCCAGAGTCCTGGCGTCCTCGCAGAGCCTGTCGAGGCCGTAGGCGAGGAGCGGATTGACGTAGCTCATCATGACGATCGGCAGATCGTGGCGCTGACGGAGATCGGCCACGATGTCCAAGGCCATGGTGACAGACGCGCCGTTCTCCAGGGCGACCGTGCTCGCACGCTGGATGGTCACGCCATCGGCGAGCGGGTCGGAGAACGGAATTCCGAGCTCGAAGCCGTCAGCGCCGGCTTCGGCGATCACGTCGAGCAGGCGGGCGCTGGTTTCTCGGTCCGGGTAGCCGGCCATCACGTACGGGAAGAAACCGATCCGGCCCTCTTGCTTCAGTCGGGAGAAGGTGGTGTCAAGACGATTCGTCGCGGGGCTCATGACAGCCCTCCGGTCGCTTCGCGGTAGCTGTCGATGTCCTTGTCGCCACGCCCAGAGAGGCAGACGACGATGATGCCGTCAGGACCGAGCTCGCGGGCGAGGTCCGGCAAGTAGGCGATCACGTGTGAAGGCTCCAGGGCCGGAATGATCCCTTCGAGGCGGCAGAGCTGGCGGAAACCGGCCAGGGCGTCTGCATCCGGGACGGCGACGTACGTTGCCCGGCCGGACGCCAGCAGGAAGCTGTGCTCCGGACCGACGCCGGGGTAGTCCAGGCCGGCCGAGACGCTATGGGTGCCCATGATCTGGCCGTTCTGGTCCTGGAGCACCAGCGTCCGGGTGCCGTGGAGGACGCCGACGGTTCCGGTGACGAGGGTCGCGGCGTTCTCGTTCGGGCCCGTGCCCCGGCCGCCGGGCTCGACGCCGATCAGTCTGACCGTGGGATCGTCGACGAACCCGGCGAACATACCGATCGAGTTGCTGCCGCCGCCGACGCAGGCGAGGACAGCATCTGGGAGCCGGCCGGCCTGGTCGAGGATCTGGGCGCGCGACTCCTTGCCGATCACCGACTGGAAGTCGCGGACGATCGTCGGGTACGGGTGGGGGCCGATGGCGGAGCCGATCAGGTAGTAGGTGCTGCGCACGTTGGTGACCCAGTCGCGTAGGGCCTCGTTGATGGCGTCCTTGAGGGTGCGGGTGCCGCTCTCGACGGGGCGAACTTCGGCGCCGAGCAGCTCCATCCGGAACACGTTGACCGACTGGCGGCGGATGTCCTCGGTGCCCATGTAGACGATGCACTCGAGCCCGAGCTTGGCGCAGACGGTGGCGGTGGCGACGCCATGCTGACCGGCGCCGGTCTCGGCGATGATCCGCTTCTTGCCCATCCGCTGGGCGAGGAGGGCCTGGCCGAGCGCGTTGTTGATCTTGTGGGCGCCGGTGTGAGCCAGGTCTTCACGCTTGAGGAAGACGCGGCAGCCGACTTCGGCGGAGAGGCGCGGGGCCTCGTAGAGCGGCGTCTCGCGGCCGACGAAGTCACGAAGCTGCCGAGCCAGGTCGGCCTGATACGAGGGATCGTCTTGAGCCTCCGCGTAGGCGACTTCGAGCTCCTGAATGGCTGGCATCAACACTTCGGGAATGAACTGGCCGCCGTACTCGCCGAAGTAGCCCGGCCGCTGTGGCTCGGCAACGGCGACCTGCTCAGCCGCGATCGTGGTCGACACGTCGAACCTCCGAGATGAATGCACGGATCAGCGTCGGATCTTTCGCCCGGTCCGTCTCGACGCCGGTGCTGACGTCGACGGCCCAGGGTCGGGCCGTCTCGATCGCCAGGGCAACGTTGTCGGGTGTCAGGCCGCCGGCCAGGAACGCCTCGGCGGCGGCGGCGCGGACGGCTGGCCAGGGGTAGGTCTGGCCGGTGCCGCCGAACCGTCCCTCAGCTTTGGTGTCCAGCATGACCCTGGCCGCCCCGTGATCGGCGGCGAGGGTGGACGCGGAGGGGTTGCCGGCCCCGTCGACATGGACGACCCGGATGACGGGGAGGCCAAGCTGCTCGGCGTAGGCGCGGTCCTCGGCGCCGCAGAGCTGCGCCAGGTCGAGCGAGGAGGTCGCACAGATCTCGCGGGCTTGATCGATGGGGACGTCGACGAAGACGCCAACAGCACACCATCGGTCCGGGCCGCCGAATCGCTCGCGGCAGGCCGCCACGATCTCGCCGACCGTGGCCGGCCTCACGTAGCGGTGGCTTGGGGGATAGAAAATGAAGCCGAGGTAGTCCGCGCCAGCTTCGAGGGCGACGGCGGCCTGCTCGACCGTCTTGATGCCGCAGATCTTGACGCGGGTCATGGCGCCGCCGTGGCCGTGGTGGCCGTAGCGGGCGCGCCAGCCTCCAGGAAGCTTTGAAGCAGGGCCGCCGCGTCCGGGGCGGTGACCAGCGACTCGCCGACGAGGGCCGCGTCGACGCCGAGGCCGTCCAGCCAGGCGATGTCCTCGGCGGTGCGGATGCCGCTCTCGCTGACCAGGGTGACGCCGGGGGGGACGAGCGGGCGCAGCTTCGCCGTGGTTTCGAGGTCGGTGACCATGCGGGTCAGGTCGCGGTTGTTGATGCCGATCAGATCGGATCCAAGGTCGAGCGCGATCCCCAGCTCCTCTTCGGAATGGACTTCGACCAGGGCGGCCATACCGAGCGCCTTCGCCAGCTTCGACATCTCCAGGAGCTCGGCGGGGCGGAGCGCCAGGACGATCAGGAGGACGGCGTCGGCGCCGAGCGCCCGGGCCTCGTAGACCTGGTACGGCGAGACGACGAAATCCTTTCGCAGGACGGGGACCTGGACCCGCTGACGGACGGCGACCAGGTCGGCGTCCGAGCCCTTGAAGTACTTCTCGTCGGTCAGGACCGAGATACAGGACGCGCCCGCCGCAGCATAGGTCGCCGCCATCGTTGGGGCGTCCATGTCGAGGCGGAGGGCGCCCTTCGCGGGTGACTGGCGCTTGATCTCGGAGATGATCGAGACGCCGGGCTTGCGGAGCTCACCGGCGAAGTCTCTCGCTTTCGGGGCGAGCGATGCCCGCTGGGCGACGCGCTCGATCGGCTCATGCTTGATCCGATCTGCGACCTCTCGGCGCTTGTTGGCGAGGATTTCGTCGAGGATCATGAGGCCACCGCCGCGCTCTTGAGCGAGGATGAAACCTCGCGGACCTGGTCGAGCTTGGCGCGGGCCTTGCCGGTGTCGATGGCGGTGGCGGCGAGCTTGACGCCCGCTGGAATGTCCTCGGCCAGGCCGGCGCAGACCATGCCGGCCGCCGCGTTGAGCAGGATCGCGTCTCGAGGGCCACCCTGGTCGCCAGCCAGGACGGCCTGGGCCATCCGGAGGTTCGATTCGACGGTGCCGCCGGTGATGGCCGCCATCGGGGCGCGCTTGAGGCCAACGGCCTCGGGGGCGACCTCGTACTCGCGGACGGTGCCGTCGGCGACGTCGTAGACGGTCGTCGGTGCGCAGATCGAGAGCTCGTCCAGGCCGTCCTTGCTGTGGACGACCAGGGCGCGCTTCGAGCCTAGTAGTCGAAGCACCTCGGCGATGACGGGCGTGACCGAGGCGACGCCGACGCCGGTGACCTGCGAGGTGACGCCGGCCGGGTTGGTGATCGGGCCGAGCAGGTTGAAGGCGGTGCGGACGCCGATCTCGCGGCGTGGGACGACGGCGTGGCGCATGGCCGGGTGGTAGATCGGCGCGAACATGAAGCCGAAACCGGTCTCATTGATGCAGTCGGCGACAGCGTCGGGCGGCAGGTCGAAGGCGACGCCGAACGCTTCGAGGATGTCGGCTGCGCCGCAACTGCTGGTGACGCCGCGGTTGCCGTGCTTGGCGACCTTGCCGCCGGCGGCTGCGACGACCAGGGCCGAGACTGTCGAGATGTTGAACGTCCTCCCGCCGTCGCCACCGGTGCCGACGATGTCGATGGCGTCCGGGCTGGTCTCGACGCGCGTGGCGTAGCGGCGCATGATGCGGGCGAGGCCGGCGATCTCCTCGGCCGTCTCGCCCTTCATCCTGAGCGCCGTCACGAACGCCGCGATCTGCGAGGGCGTCGCCAGGCCCTCGACGATGTCGAGCATGGCGGCGGCGGCCTCGGTCTCCCGCAGGCCGCGGCCCTCGACGACTTTGACGATCATCTCTTTGATCGCCATAGCAGCTACCTCCCCACCGGGATCGAGGTCGCGGCGGCCACCGGCTGATTCGCCGAGGCGGCGACGACATCGAGGAAGTTCTGGAGCAGGATCTTGCCACCGTCGGTCACGATCGACTCGGGGTGGAACTGGACGCCGAACAGGGGCTCCTCGGCGTGACGGAGGCCCATTACGAGGCCGTCAGCCGTCTCTGAGTCGACGATCAGGCTGTCCGGGAGGCTCTTCCGATCGGCGACGAGTGAGTGGTAGCGGACCGCCTGGAACTCGGGCTTCATACCCTCGTAGAGGCCAGTGCCATCATGGTGAATGTTTGAGGTCTTGCCGTGCAGCAACTCCGGGGCATTGACGATCTTCGCGCCGTACGCCGCCGCGATCGCCTGGTGGCCGAGGCAGACGCCGAGGATCGGGACCTGGCCGACGAAGCGGGCGATGACCGGGATGCAGACGCCGGCGTCCTCCGGACGGCCGGGACCGGGTGAGAGAACGATGCCGTCCGGCTGCATCGCCTCGACGTCGTCAACGGTGAGGGCGTCGTTGCGGACAACGTCGACGTCGGCGCCGAGCTCGCAGAGGTACTGGTACAGGTTGTAGGTGAAGCTGTCGTAGTTGTCGATGAGGAGAAGGCGGCTCATGTTGCGGGCACCTCCTGGACGATGCCGGCCGAGGCGGCGGAGGCCTGAGCCTGGCGGGTGGGGCGGGCGGCGCGCTCGGCGGCGAGGACGCCCCTGAGGAGGGCGGCGGCCTTGTTGAGCGTCTCTTCGTACTCGAACGCGGGGTCGGAGTCGGCGACGATGCCGCCGCCGGCCTGGACGTGGACGACGCCGTCCTTGACGAGGGCGGTCCGGAGGGCGATTGCCGTCTCCAGCTCGCCGTCCCAGTTGAAGAGGCCGACCGACCCGGCGTAGGTGCCCCGGCGGTCCTTCTCCAGCTCGGCGATGATCTCCATGGCGCGGATCTTGGGGGCGCCTGAGACGGTGCCGGCCGGGAAGGCGGCGCGGAGGGCGTCTACCGGGCGGAGGTTGGGGTCGAGCTGGCCGGTGACCTTCGAGACGATGTGCATGACGTGGGAGTACTTCTCGATCACCATTAGCTCGTCGACGTTGACAGATCCCGGAGTGCTGACCCGGCCGACGTCGTTGCGGCCGAGGTCGACCAGCATGACGTGCTCGGCGCGCTCCTTCTCGTCGGCGAGGAGCTCGCGGGCGAGGCGGTCGTCCTCTTCAGGCGTCGCGCCGCGCCAGCGGGTGCCGGCCAGCGGGCGGTTGTGGATGACGCCGTTCTCGACCATCGTCAGCATCTCGGGCGAGGCGCCGACGATGTGGTAGTCGCCGTAGTCCAGGAAGAACATGTAGGGCGAGGGATTGACGACCCTGAGGGCGCGGTAGATGCTGAACGGGTCGGCAGTGGTCTCGAGGGAGAGGCGCTGCGAGGGGACGACCTGGATGATGTCGCCGGCGGTGATGTACTCCTTCGCCTTCCTGACCATCGCCATGAACTCGGAGGGGGTGACGTTCGACTTGACGCGGTCGTGGAGGCCGATGCCCTCGTTGTGGGTGGGGATCGACTCCAGGCGCTGGATCGGGGTGGGGGCGTCCAGGCGGTCGATCATCTGCTCGATCCGCTCGGAGGCCTCGCGGTAGTTCGCGTCGAGGTCACCATCTAGAGGAAGGCGGGTCAGGGCCTTGATGGTGCGGCGGGAGTGGTCGAACACCAGGAGCGAGTCGACGAACATCAGTCGGCCGAGCGGCAGACCGTGGGGGTCGTTCGCGGGGACCGGGAGCTTCTCGAAGCAGCGGGCGATCTCGTAGGTGAGGAAGCCGACGGCGCCGCCGATGAAGCGGGGGAGGCCGGGCAGCTTCGCCATGGTGTCGCGGCCGAGGAGGGAGTCGATCAGGACGAGCGGGTCGTCGTAGTCGAACTTGCGGTTGCCCCCTCCTCCGTCGGGGCAAGCTAGGGTTTCGAGGGTGGCGGTGCCGCCCTCGCGGATGTCCAGGACCTCGCGGGGGCGGGCACCGATGAACGAGTAGCGGCCGACGTGCTCGATACCTTCGACGCTCTCCAGGAGGAAGGAGTCGCGACCGGCCGCGTACTTGAGGTAGGCCGAGACGGGGGTCTCAAGGTCCGCGAGGATCTCGCGGTACATCGGGACGAATCTTGCGCTGCCGGCGAGGGCGCGCGCCTGTGCCAGGGTGGGGGTGTACATCAGGCTCTCCGGGACGTGGCCAGGTCCGGCCGCTCGCTGGCGAAGTAGTTGATGCCCATCGCGTCACGGGCGAGGCGGATCGTCTCGTCGGCTTCGGCGCGGGCGCGTCGGCTGCCCTCGGCGATGACCTCTTCGACGAGGCCCGGCTTCGCCTCGAAGTGGGCTCGGCGCTCGCGGATCGGCTCGAGGAACGTCTCCAGGGCGGCGGTGAGCTTGCGCTTGACCTCAACGTCGCCGACCTTGCCGGCCCGGTACCGCTCCTTGAGGTCGTCCACCTCGGCAGTGTCGGTGTTGAAGGCGTCGTGGTACTGGAAGACGGGGTTGCCTTCGACGTGGCCGGGGTCGGTGGCCCTCAGGCGGGTCGGGTCGGTGTACATCCCTCTGACCTTGCGCTCGACCTCGGCGGGGGTGTCGGAGAGCATGATGGCGTTGTTGAGGCTCTTCGACATCTTGGCCTTGCCGTCGACGCCCACTAAGGTTGGGACGTCGCCGATGAGGGCCTCGGGGACGGGGAAGGTCTCGCCGTAGAGGTCGTTGAAGCGACGGGCGATCTCTCTTGTGATCTCGATGTGGGATGCCTGGTCCTTGCCGACGGGAACCAGGTTGCCCCTGACGATCAGGATGTCCGCACTTTGGAGGACGGGGTAGCCGAGCAGGCCGTAGGAGGCGGTCTCGATCTCGAGGCCGCGCATGACGTCCTTGAGGGAGGGGAGGCGCTCCAATCTTGGGACCGAGACGAGCATGCTGAAGAGGAGGTGGAGCTCACAGGTCTCGGGGACGCGCGACTGGAGGTAGATGACAGACCTCTCGGGGTCGATGCCGACGGAGAGGTAGTCGAGGACGAGCTCGCGGACGTTCTGGCCGATGTCCCTCGGGTTCTCGTAGCGGGTAGTGAGGGCGTGGTAGTCGGCGACGATGAAGAAGCAGTCGTAAGGGTCCTGGAGCCGTACCCGGTTGGCTAACGATCCGACGTAGTGGCCGAGGTGGAGGGCGCCGGTCGGGCGGTCGCCGGTGAGGATGCGGCCAACCTTCTTGTTCGGGGCCGGACTGGGCGCAGTGCCGTTTGCAGACATGGGAATGGTCACCTTTCGCGAGAGAAAAACATAACGCCCGTCGTCCGGTCAGGGACGAGGGGCGTTCTCTCGTGGTGCCACCCTGTTTCGGCCGCCGAGCGGGAAGGTGCTCGGGTATGGCCCTTTGCGAGCGCGGCTATCGGGGAAGTCCGACAGCGATGCTCTACACCCTGATAACGGTGGTAACTCCGGCGGAGCCTACTTGACCGTGAGGGTCTTTCGGTCCGCGACTCCCGGGTCCATTCGCCGCTGTCTGCGCCACCGGCTCACACCTACCCCGGCTCTCTGAGGCGCTCGCGACGGGTACTCGTCCCGTTCGCAGTCGTTGAGGGTATTCGGTTGTGTTATGGGGAGTATATGGCTGGCTGGCCCTGTCGTCAATGGGTGTGTGGGCATACCCCCCTGGATCAAAGGTATCAAAAGTCCAAAAGTCGGACGGTTAGGGACGGACGAGAGACGGGTGGACGTGGTAGGTGGCGCTTCGGGGGCGGCCGAACGTGTACGGCGTCGGTCGGAAGCGGATGTATCCGTGAAGTTCGAGTGCTTCGAGCGCTTCGTCGAGATCGGCGTCCGAGTGGATGCGGTAGCGGACGGCGTGGCGGGCGTCGCGGCGGGTGAAGCTCGGTCGGCCGGTGCGCTTGATCCAGGCGATCAGCGTGGGGGTGTTGGCGACGACGGGATCGAGGCCCATAGCGGCGTAGGCGGCTTTAGCGTGCTCGGTGAGGTACTCGGCGAGGCAGATGGCGCTCTCGACGAGGTGATAGGGGACAGGGGATAGGGGACAGGGGTGGTCGAGGGAGGCGACGTGGAGGAGGCCGGCGATCCTGGCGGTGGCGCCGACGAGCTTGCTGGCCCAGTCGACGATCGGGTCGAGGTCAGCGTCTGGGGCGAGGCGGGGCTCGACGGCCTCGGCGAAGTCGCGGAGGAGGTCGGCGGCGAAGGGATCG
>Ga0114129_10007952_pt1 | contig 15092 bp, 15 predicted proteins | sample RhiMetdeltSRZDD1_FD_80071 | JGI IMG/M metagenome (GOLD analysis project Ga0114129, IMG submission 80071) | Populus rhizosphere microbial communities from Tennessee, USA - Rhizosphere MetaG P. deltoides SRZDD1 (version 2) (version 2) | ecosystem: Host-associated > Plants > Roots > Rhizosphere >...
GATGCCGACGTTCGACGAGATCCCCGCGCAGATGACGGTCGAGCCCGTTCCCGCGGCCCCCTCCGCAGACGTGGTCAACCTGGAGCCGGCCTCCGAGCCGGATGCGATCGAGCAGCCGGATGGGATAGGCGAGGCAGAGGCGGTCGACGAGGCGGAAGCGATCGACGAGGCGGAGGCGCCGGTCGAGGTCGAGCCGCCGACCGAGCCGGGCCACGGCGGCGAGCTCGCGGAAGCGCCGCCGGAGCCCACCGCCGTCGACGTCGCCGAGGAGCCACAGCTGGCCGCGGCAGAGCCCGCACCGGACGAAGACCTGTGGGAGGAGGCTCAACCGAAGCCGGAGCCCCGGGTGAAGCCGCCCTCGAGGCCCTCGGCGCCGGGCGAGCTCCCCGAGCGGCGTGTCGTCGTGCTCGACGAGCATCCGGACATCGACATCGAGGCGGGGAAGGAAGCGCCGCCACGACCGCCGGGACCGCCGGAGCACGGGATGACGGACATCGGCGAGACGCTCGATGACGACAAGGGCCGCAAGCGCCGGTGGCGAATGTTCCGCAAGGGAGGAGATCGATGAGCAAGCGAGGGGGCCTCGGGCGCGGCCTGTCCGCCTTGATCCCAGGCGCGCCGGAGGCGGGCGAAGGGACCGAGGGCCTGCTCGAGGTGCCGGCCAACGCGATCGCCCCCAACCCGAAACAGCCTCGGAGCAGGTTCGATGACGAAACGCTGGCGGAGCTCGCCGCCTCGATCCGGGAGGTCGGGATCCTCCAACCGATCGTGGTGCGGCGGGCGGACGGAGGCTACGAGGTCGTCGCGGGGGAGCGACGCCTGCGCGCCGCCAAGCTCGCCGGCCTCGCCACGGTTCCGGTGATCCTTCGGGACTCCGAGGACGCCGATCTCCTTCGCGAGGCGCTGATCGAGAACATCCATCGGGAGGACCTCAACCCGATCGAGCTCGGGGAGGCCTTCCGGCAGCTCCTGGACGACCTCGGCCTGAAGCAGGAAGAGCTCGCCGATCGCGTCGGCGTGTCCCGCTCCCACATCGCCAACACGATCCGCCTGCTCTCCCTGCCGATCGACGTCCAGCAGCTCGTCGCGGACGAGAAGCTCTCCGCGGGGCACGCCCGGACGCTGTTGGCGCTCGCGGACCACGAGGCGATGACCACGTTGGCTCTTCGCGTGGTGGCCGAGGATCTGTCGGTCCGTGAGACCGAGGAGGTCGTCCGGCGCTTCATCGAGGCGCCGACGCGTGAGCCCGGGCAGCCGAGGGCCGCGCAGGAGGAGGATTCGAGCGATCCCAACCTGGCGGAGGTCGAGGAGATCCTGTCGGAGCAGCTCGCCACGCGCGTGATGATCCGGATGAACCGCAAACGGGGTCAGGTCGTGATCGAGTTCGGATCGGCCGACGATCTCGAGCGGATCGTGTCGGAGATCGTCGGTTCGGGCCCCGGCCTCGCACCCGACTGAGTGATAGTGTCATACACAGCTTTCGATCGACGCCTTCGCGCCTCACCGAGCGCGTAGGCTCCGGTCGTGGCGAGCGAGGCGTCCTTCCCAACCGAGCGTGAACGCGCGATCCGAGCGGCGGTCCTGGGCACGGTGTTCGGTCTCTGCCTGGCCCTGATCGCGCGGGCCCCTCGCCGCGGTTAGCCGGAGAAGAAGCGACTCACGCCGGCCGCGATCGCCCGCGCGACGCGGCCGGGGAGGTCCGGGTCGTCGAGGAGCTCGTCCCGGTGTTCGCCCGCAGCGAGCGGTTCGACCTGGACCGCCGGCATCGAGGTCTCCCGCAACGGTGCGATCGTCAGCGGTCGCAGCGTCCCGCTGACCCCTAGCTCCGCCTCGAGTTCCTCCAGGATCAATTGGGCCAGAACCAATCCGGAAGGAGAGTGGGTCGTCCGCGTCCCGAAGTACGAGCACACCGGGCCGGTACCCGCTTGGCGCTCACCGAGCTCGAGGGTGATCGACGCGGCCGCGCCCGTTTCGTTGGCGAGCCGGGCGCGATCCGACGGCGCGGCCGCGTCGCCGGACGCCACCAGGAGCCGCGCATCCGCCCCGACGGCGCGGAGCTCACCGACGAGCGCGTCCGCGGAGCGACGCTGGACGTCATCGCCCGGCCCGTCGCCCGCGTCGACCGCGATCACGCATCCGGCGATCGGTCCTCTCGACGCTTGCAGCTCCTCGCGCTCGCGCACCACGGCGCGCGACGGGGCGGCCTCCAACGGTCGCATCCGGCGCAGCACCGAGAGCGTGTGCGGCCCGACGATCCCATCGGGCTCGTCACCGACGTTGCGCTGGAACACGCGGAGCGCGGCGTCCGTCCTCGGGCCGTAGAAGCCGTCCTCCTTCCCGCTGTCGAAGCCGAGGGCGTTCAACATCCGCTGGAGGTCGCGAACGTCGTCGCCGCGGAACATCGGCGCCCGGTGATAGAGCGTCCGGTCGCCGAGCTGCCAGCCGGCCTCGACGAGCTGCTCCCACGTGTCGGGGCCGACGAGACCGTCGATCAGGAGATGGCGCTCCGCCTGGAACCATCGCACGGCTGCTTCGGTGCTGCCGCCGAACGTCCCGTCGCGCTCGGCGCCGTCGAGGACGGCGCCGAGTGCGACGAGCCGTGACTGGATGTCGGCGACCTCGGGACCGCTGTCTCCCATGTGGAACACACGCATGCGTTCGAGTGTGCGGGGGCCCGGCGCGTGACGGCAACCGGGTGGGGCGGGCTACGACAGGTGCGGCTCGAGGTCGCGCATGATCGCGTCCTTGGGCTTGGCGCCGACGACCCGCGCGACCGGCTCCCCCGCCTTGAACAGGATCAGCGAGGGGATCGACATCACCCCATAGGTGCGCGTCGCCTCCGGGTTCTCGTCGATGTTGAGCTTGGCCACCTTGAGGTTCTGGCCCTTCTCCTGGCCGATCTCCTCGACGACCGGGGACACCATGTGGCACGGCACGCACCACTCCGCCCAGAAGTCGACGAGCACGGGTGTCTCCGAGTCGAGCACGTCGGCCTGGAACCCCGTGTCGTTCACGTCTCCGATGTTCGCCATCGTCTCCCTCGTTTCCTCGTCGCCGCCGTCGAACGGTGCGGTCGTCTCAGCTTCAACGCCTCGTCTCGTCCCGCGGATTCCCGGTCAGGTCGCGGTGTGTCCCTCCGCCTCCAGGAGGCGTTCGGCGTCCATCGCGCCCTTGCACCCCTGGCCCGCGGCGGTCACGGCCTGACGATAGGTCCGATCGGTGACGTCGCCAGCGGCGAACACGCCCTCGATCGAAGTGGTCGTTCGCGGCTCGGCAACCATGACGTACCCGTCGGGGTCCAGCTCCAACCAGTCCCGGAACAGCTGCGTGTTGGGGGAGTGGCCGATCGCGACGAACACGCCGTCCGTCGCGAGCTCCCTCGTCTCGTCCGTTACCGTGTCGCGGAGCCGGACGCCCGAGACGCCGTCCTCACCGAGGATCTCCTCGACCACGGCGTTCCAGATCACCTCGATCTTGGGGTTGGCCAGGGCGCGTTCCTGCATGATCTTCGATGCCCGGAACTCGTCGCGCCGATGGACGATCGTCACCTTGCTCGCGAAGCGAGTGAGGAACGTCGCCTCCTCCATCGCGGTGTCGCCCCCGCCCACGACGACCAGCTCGCGGTCACGGAAGAAGAAGCCGTCGCAGGTCGCGCACGCGGACACACCGCGACCCCGCAGCTTCTCCTCGCCGGGCACGCCGAGCCATCTCGCGGTGGCGCCCGTCGCGATCACGATCGTCCGGGCCCGCCACTCCTGGTCGCCGGCCCAGATCCCGAACGGTCGGGACGAGAGGTCGACGCGGGTGACGTGGACCGGCAGGATCTCGGCGCCGAAGCGCGCTGCCTGCTTCTCCATCTGGTCCATCAGCTCCGGGCCGAGGATCCCGTCGACGAACCCGGGGTAGTTCTCGACGTCCGTGGTGAGCATCAGCTGGCCGCCGGCCTCGAGACCCTTCAGGACCAGGGGCTCCAGGTTGGCGCGCGCGGCGTACAGCGCGGCCGTGAACCCGGCCGGGCCGGATCCGATCACGATCACGTTGCGGACGTCGTCGGTCATCTGCGCAGCATCCTCCCACAGGACCTGAACGGCAGAAGCAGGCGGTGTCTTCCCCGGTCAGATCCGCGCGGACGCGAATGACAGCAGCTGGCAGTCGTCCCGCGACGCCACGTACACCGCGGCGGTGTCCGGCGGTTGGCCCGCTCCGGGGCCCTCGAGGTACACCGCGATGTAGGCGTCGCGGCCGTCGAACGTCGCCTCGATGATCCGGATCAGGCGGCCGGTCGGCTGTCCGTCGAACGCCTCGCGGACGCAGCGGGCCGCGTCCCGGGTCGCGGAGGAGAGGGTCGCGGGGCGCGACGAATCCTCGGCCGCCGCCGCCCCCGCCGTCCGCTGCTGCTGGGCGGCCAGGTCCTGCAGCGCCGCTTGGTCGTAGTCCAGGTCCTCCTGTCGCAGGCGGACGGCGCCGGACGCCGCGTTGGGCTGCGCCACCGACTCCCCTTGGGCGCCTCCGCCGGCGCTGTCCCCGGCGACGGCTTCCGAGGCCGATCGGAGGTCGCCGTCGTCGTTCCCCACGTTCGGCAGGGCGATCGCGATCGCGAGGACCACGGCGGCGGCCGCGGCGGCCCCGGCCCAGCGGGACCAGCGCGGTGGGCCGCCGCGGGCGCCGCTACCCGCGGCTGCCACGACGCGACCGTGGAGGTCGGCGGGCGGGTCGGCCTCGGGGAGGGCCCGTGCGGCCTCGCGCCCACGGCGCGCGGCCTCGAGGTCGGCCCGACAATCGGCGCACGTCTCCAGATGCGCCAGCACCCCGGCGAGGAGATCCTCGTCCAGGGTGCCGTCCATCAGGTCGACGAGCTGTTCGTGGGGATGGTTCATGCCTCTTCCTCTGACGCTCGTGACGCGCGCGACGGTTCCCCGCCCGTCCCTCCGAGCGCCCTGCCGAGGGCCGCCCGGCCTCGGAAGACCCTCGACTTCACCGTCCCGACCGGGACGTCGAGCACCCGCGCGATCTCGTCGTACGGGAGATCCTGCACGTCGGCCATCACGAGGGCGATCCGGAACTCCTGGGGGATCTCCCGCAGCGCGGCGGCGACGTCGATCGACAGGACCACGCCCTCGGCGTGGTCGGGGACGGGGAGCCTGGTCTCGGCGGATTCCTCGTCGGGGTCGGTGATCACGCGGAGCATCGGCCGGCGCCGTTTCCGGCGGAGCGAGTCGTAGCAGGCGTTCACGGCGACGCGATGGAGCCAGGTCGTGAACGCCGCCTCGCCCCGGAACGTGTGCGCCTTCCGGAGCGCCGTGACGAACGTGTCCTGCGACGCGTCCGCGGCCTCCTCGGGATCGCCCAGGATCCGCAGACACAGGTTGTAGACGCGGCCGCCGTGCCTCCGCACGAGGATCTCGAACGCGTCGGCGTTCCCCTGTTGGAAACGCCGGATCAGCAGTTCGTCCGAGTCGGAGGGCTCCACCGGTGCGAACGCTACAGCGAGGGTGGGCCGGCGGTCTCCGTGACGACGACCGTGGCGAACTCCTGCGTCCACGGGATGCGTTGGGCCACGAGCGTGCTCGCGCGCTTGCGGATCTTCACCGTCACGAGCCCGGTGGGCGTCTCGATGTTGCAGCCGCCACGGGCGACCCTCGCGGTGGGCTCCTCCTCGGTGACGACCTGGGCGACCCGCTCGCACGCCTCGCGCACGTCCCGGTCCTTCCGGAACATCAGCGCGCCCTCGCTCGCCGCCGTGGAGCCGATGTCGGACAGGCGATAGGTCGTGAAGGCGATCGAGGCCGCGTCGATCGCCCCGAGGGCGAGCACCGCCAGGACGAGCAGCCAGACGATGACCATCTTCCCGACCAGACCGGTCTCGTCACGGCTTCCGTTCACCTGCGCAACCTCCCGAGGATCGCTCTCCTCAGGTCATCGACCTCTCCGACCCGGAGGATAAGTGCCCCTCCCAGGAACACCAGCACCCCAGCCAAGATGGCCGTGGTGACCTGCGCGGCCTCGAGCAGGACGGTGGCGTCGGCCGGCAGCGCCCAGAGCTCGGCGACGACCCACGCGACGCCGGCCGACGCCACCGACGCGACCGTGAGCTTGGCGACCGTCCGCGCGATCCGGCGTCCGTCGAGCGGCCCCACCCGGTGGCGGAGCCGCCAGAACAGGACCGTGGCGGCGACCGCGTACGACGTCGCGTGCGCCAGGGCGGTCCCACGGAGCCCGAGGCCGAGGCCGACGTACAGCAGCGCCGCGCCGACGTTCACGACCGCCGCGCCGACGTTCACCAGCGCCGGCGTCCGGCTGTTCTGCGTCGCGTAGAACGAGCGCGTGAGGAGCTGGAACGACGAGAAGAAGACCAACCCCACGGCGAACCCTTGCAGGGCCCGCGAGATCGCGACGATCTCCTCCGGCCCGGCTTGCCCGTGCTGGAAGAGCAGCCGCGTGATGGGCTCCGCGAGGACCAAGAGCCCCGCCGTCGCCGGCAACGTCACGACCGCCATGTCGCGGAGACCACGCGACACCAGCGTCCTGACTCCCTCGGGGCTGTCCGAGGACCATCGCTCACTCATCCCGGGGAGCAGCGCCGTGAAGATCGACACGGCGAAGATCGCGTACGGAAGTTGGAAGACGATGAACGCGGTCGTGTAGATCTGTGGTCCGGCCACGAACCGGTTGTTGATGATGATGATCGCGATGTACGCGAGCTGGTTGGCGGCCACGTACAACGCCACCCAGCCCGCCAGCCGGAGCAGACTGCGAACGGCCTCGTGGTTCCAGTCGGTTCGGAGGTGCAGCCGATAGCCGATCGCACGGAGCGACGGCCACAGCGCGACCGTCATCGCGACGACGCCGAGCGTGGTCCCGACCGCCAGGATCGTCTGCTCGGCCGTCGTGATGCCCTCGACCGAGGGGGCCCGGGTCCCGCGCACGATCGCGTAGGCGATGAACGTCGCGATCACGACGAGGTTGTTCAGTACGGGGGCGAACATCGGAGCGGCGAATCTGCGGTTCGCCTGCAACAACCCGATCGCGACGGCCCCCACGCCGTAGAACACGATCTGCGGCATGAACCATCGGAGGAAGAAGGCGCCCAGCTCGATCTGTGCCTCGCGGTCCGGCGCATCCGACGACACGAAGTACAGCCGGATGATCGGTTCGGCGAAGAGCGCCCCCAGCGCCGCGACGGCGACGAGCACGACGAGCACGAGCGTCATGAGGCGATCGGCGACCTCGCGCGAGTCCTCAGTGCCCTTCGTCGTCATCCGGTCGACGAAGACGGGGACGAAGATGGACGTGAGGATCCCGCCGAGGACCAGCTCGTAGATGATGTTCGGGGTGAGGTTGGCAACCGTGTAGACGGATCCGAGTGCGGTCACGCCCAGCGCCGCGGTGAGCGCGACCAGTCGCAGGTAGCCGGTGATCCGGGACAACGCCGTCCCCGCCGTCATCACCGCCGCGTGCCGCACCAACGATTCCCGCGTATCGGGGAGGAGAGGTCCGTCCGCCGAGCTCACGGGTTCCGACGTCGGAACAACCTCCTCGACCACAGACCCACCAGCACCAGACCGGCGCCGATCGTGATCATCAGCGCGATCGGGTTGATCGCGGTGGAGTTCACGACCAGGACGCCCCGCGACACGACCGAGCCGTTGGGCGCGATCACGAAGACCTCGATGCTGCTCCGCCCGGAGGCCTTGACCTCCGCGTCGAACGTGATCACCTGGTTCGCGCGGTCGAGTTGAACGGTGCGCGAGTTCCCGTCGAGGAACTCAACGCGCCCCGAGGCCAGCTCGACCGTGACGTTCATGATCCGATCTCCCGGGTCGCCCATCTGGAGCGGGATCTTCCCCGAGCGCGACGTGAACGTGAGCGGCCGGGCCGTGTCGGGCGCGATCCGCGCGAACGTCCGGTCGATCACGCCGTTCACGGCGTGGATCCACGCGCGTCCGGAGCCCTCGTTCCCGATGAACTGCGAGGACTCGGCGTACATCAGCGCCCTCCGCAGGCGGTCCGCCTCCGGGACGGGCTCGTCGAGGGTCGCGGCGAACGTCGCGACGCGGCCGGCGGCAGCGGCCAGCTCGTCCGCGTACGCCGGGCTGAACCCGGGGGAGGGCGTGTCCTCCAGGCTGGCGGCGGCCGGCTCGGGACGGACGCGGGTGGCGAGGTCCTCGGCGTTCACGGCCTCCAGGAACGGCGCGCCGGTGAGCCGGCCGGGGAGGCTTCGCCAGATCCCGGCCGGGAGCGCCGGGTCGAGTTCGAGGGCGAGCCCGCGGACCTCGTCGTCCGGCGGGACGGGCTGCTCCTTCCAGATCGTGGCGAGCTCGCCGAGCACGATCTGAGACAACAGGTTCGGGTCCTCACGGAACGACGGATCGTCGAGGAGCGACTGGGCCCCGGGGTCGGGGAGCAGCAGTCGCATCGCGCCACCCGTCGACGTGGCGATGCTCGCCGCCGGCGGAGGCGCGAAGTCGAATTCCTGCGGCGGTCGCGCGACCGAGTCGTCGGCGCCGAGGATCGTCGTGACCCCGTGCGCGAACAAGGCGTCCACCGTTGCCTGATCGAACTCCAGTCCGGGTGGTCGCGCGACCGCCGTGTCCGGCGCCTCGCCGAGGAGGCGTTCGAACGTCTCGTCTCCGAGGCGCCACTGCGCGTCGACGTGTGTCCGGAGGCCGGACGTGAGCATCGTCGGCAGACGTGGTGCCGCGAACGGCATCGCCTGGAGCCGAACGCGGGGGTCGGCCGCGATCGCACGCAGCCGCTCGAGGGTCGCCGCCGCGGCGGTCGGAGCCGCCGCGCCCTCGGGGACCGGCTCGCCGTCCTCGCGCTGGTAGCCGTCCGCGATCTGTCGCAGCTGGTCGAGTGCCACCGGGGACACGACGACGTCGAAGGCGGTCGAGCCATCCGCCTCCCCCACCAGCTCTTCGAGCGAGGCGACCTGGGCGACGATGCCCTGTCCCGCCTCCAGCTCCTCCTCGAACCCCTCGTCCACCAGCGTGCCCTTCGGGCCGAACACGATCGGGGTGGCGATCTCGGTCCACCACGAGAACAGCACCGGCCGACGAGGCTCCTGGACGATGTGGATCGCGGCCGTCGTGAGCGAGGCGATCTCGAGATCGGTCGCGTCGCTCCGGAGCGCCACGTGGAGTGGGTAGACCGCCGAGTCCGTTGGATCGATGCTGCCGATCTCGCTCACGTCGATCGCGAGCCGGACGAGCTCGGACTCACCGATGCTCAGGTCCGTCGGCAGCGACACGGAGTCCGCCGATGCGGCGTAGGACGGGCCCTCCCGAAGCGCGGTCTCGTACTGGACGCGCGACGTGACGCGCGGGCCGATCGCCCAGCCGATCACAGGGTCGGTGATCGTCGTCTGGCCGTCGTTCGTCACGCGCACCGTCAGGTGGAGCACCGGGTCCTCGGGCGTGGTCCAGGGCGTCTGACGCACGAGCCGCATCGCGGCGGACGGCTCGGTCGAGACCTGGGCATGCGCGGGCCCGGCGATCCAAAGGGTCACCAGGAGGAGCGAGAGGAGTGGTCCGAGCGAGCGACGCATCGCGGGCAACAATCGTAACGGCACTGGTCAGTGAGCTCGGAGCGTCGCGAGCTGATCGATCGCGTACGCGATCGCCACGGCCAGCAGCCCGAAGCCGACCACGAGCCGCAGGGTGCGCTCGCGGGCGCCCAGCGCGAGCGCGGCCCCGATCCTCGCGCCGGGGACCGCGCCGGCGGCGAGCGCCAGACAGATCCCCAGGTCGATGTGGCCGAGCGCGGCGTGGACGATCGCACCGGGGATCACGAGCACCGAGATCGCGAGGAGCGACGTGCCGAGCGCGCGCTTCAGCGGCATCCCCAGCCACCCCGCGAGGAGCGGCACGATCACGATGCCGCCGCCGATCCCGAGGAGGCCGGAGACGAAGCCGGCGGCGGCCCCGATCGACGCGAGGATCGGGGCAGCCGCTTCGCCGGGCGTGCCGCGCGCGGTCCGTCGCCCGCCGCGGACGATCGCGATCGCCTGGCTCCCGAGGAGCACCGCGGTCAGGAGCAGGAGGAGCGTGGTGTCGACGAGATCGGTCAGCCACGCGCCGATCGCCGCCCCGAACAGGCCGGGCACGATCAGGAGCGCCGCGGCGCGGGTATCGACCTCTCCGCGGCGCCGGTATGCGAGTGCGCCCGCGAGCGCGGTCGGGAAGATCGCCGGCAGCGGCGTCGCCAGTGCGACGACCGCCGGCACCCCGAGGAACACCTGGAGGCCCGGGGTCATCACGATCCCCCCGCCCACGCCGAAGACGCCCGCGAGGATGCCCGACCCCAGACCGATCGCGACGGCGATCGCGACGTCGGCGAAGCTCACCGGAGCATCTCGGCCGCCCGGGCGAGCATGTCGCGCTCACCTCGGTACGCGGCGCGCTTCAGCGCGCGCTCGAGCGAGAACCAGCGGATCTCCTCCATCTCGTCGTCCCGGTCGTCGACGTCGCCGCCGGTGTGTCGCATCAGGAAGAAGTGGACGGTCTTGCGGATCCGGACGTCCTCCCAGACGTACATGTACCGCGTCTCGCCCAGGGAGGCCTCGATCTCCGCGAGGAGCCCGGTCTCCTCCCGGACCTCCCGGATCGCGGCGTCCTCCATCGACTCGTCCGCCTCGATCCCGCCCTTCGCGAGCCCCCACGCGAGCTGTCCGCGCCTGGTTCGACGGGAGGCCAAGACGATCTCGATCTCGTCGCCGTCGCGCCGATAGACGACGCCGCCGGCCGAGATCTCGCGCTTCGTCGGGACGTTCGGCGCCTTCTTCTTCTGGGTCTTCCTGGTCTGGTTCTTCTTGGCGCCCGATGCGCGGGATCTCGGGCGGCGGCGCTTCCTGGTGCGGCCGGCCGGCTCGGCGGTCTGGGACGCCGTGGTCGATCGGTCCGAGCGGGACGCTCGGGCCGATCGCGTCGCGGTCGAGGGCTGCGTGGCTCGGCTCCGCTGTCCGCTCGAGCCGGCGCCGGTCTTGGCGGAGGGACGCTTGCGGCGGCGGCGGCGGCGCTTCGCGCCGCCCGCCGCCGCCTCGCCAGGATCGCCTTCGCGCGGCCGGCCGGCATCGTCCATCCGCGCTGATTCTAGGTTCCGTTCCTCAGGTCTCCGGTCGCTCGGGCCGATGCAACGAACGAGGCGGTCGAGCCGAACGGGCTCGGGCGCAGCGACGCATGGACGAGGAGCACGAGGTCTGGACATGGACATCGACGAGCTGCTTCGGTACGCGGTCGAGCGCGGCGCGAGCGATCTCCACCTGAAGGCGGGGAACGTTCCCTTCGTGCGCGTGGACGGCGAGCTGGCGCCGGCCGACCTCGGCTACCTCTCGGCCGCCGACACCGACCGGTTCGCCACCGCCCTGATGACCGAGCACAAGGCCCGGGAGTTCGAGCAGTCGAACGAGGCGGACCTGGGCTACACGCTCTCTGGCGTCGGCCGCTTCCGCGTGAACGTCTTCCGTCAGCGGGGCGTGATCGGACTCGCGATCCGGCGGGTCCGGGCGGAGGTGCCGTCGTTCGAGGAGCTTCGTCTGCCGCCGGTGATGACCACCCTGGCCGGCTCCCCGCGCGGCTTGATCCTGATCACCGGCCCGACCGGCACCGGCAAGACGACGACGATCGCCGCGATGATCGGCCACATCAACCGGACGCGTCGCGCGCACATCGTCACGGTCGAGGACCCGATCGAGGTTGTCCACGACGACCAGCTTTCGATCGTGCAGCAGCGCGAGATCGGGATCGACACCGGTTCCTACGAGGCCGCCCTTCGACACGTGATCCGCCAGGACCCCGACGTGATCTTCATCGGCGAGATCCGCGATGCCGACTCCGCCCTGGCTGCGATCCAGGCCGCGGAGACCGGGCACCTCGTGATCTCGACCCTCCATACGATCGACGCGATGGAGACGATCAACCGTGTGCTCGACCTGTTCCCGCCCGAGCAGCAGCGCGAGATCCGGTCCTCGTTCGCGGGAGCGCTCCGCGGGATCGTGTCGCAGCGGCTCGTGACCCGCGCCGACGGCAAGGGCCGCGTGCCGGTCGTCGAGGTCCTCGTGAACACCGGTCGCGTGTTCGACCGGATCGTCGATCCGGACGAGACGGCCGGGATCGCGGAAGTGATCGCGGGCGGCGAGTTCTACGGGATGCAGACGTTCGACCAGGCGCTCGTGAAGCTCGTGAAGGAGGGCATCGTCGCCGCCGATGAGGCGCGCCGGACCGCGACGAACCCGCACGACTTCGATCTCGCGCTGCACGGGACGCTCGAGCGGCGGGCCGCCTTCGACGACGCCGCCGCCGGCGACGGTCTCGCCTTCTAGGCGTCGACGTCCGCCTCGGCAGCTCGGATCGCCGCCAGCTCCATCGGGTGGCGCCGGTACCCGTACGGGACCACGAGCAGGAAGTACACGGGGATGAACAAGGGCCCCCACGCCATGTACTGACGGACGTGGTGCTTCTCGTGTGCGAGCAGGCGCCCCTCGAGCGGTCGCGCCGACATCACCACGAACCCGACGGTCATCGCCGTGCGTCCCATCCTCGGCATCAGCCGCGTCAGCCCGCGCGGCACGCGATCGAACGTGATCAGACCGTGCCGGGCCCGCGGCAGCTGGAGCGTGAAGAGCCCCAGGGCGAGCCCGAGGATCGTGTTGGGGAGCGTCCACACGAACCCGAGCCAGAAGGGCACGGCCGCACCGTACCGCGGCGGGTGGGTGGGGGAGGCCGGGGTATCGTGAACGACCGTGACGACCCTCGAGATCGACGCGCTCGCGAAGGACCTCGGCGACCGGTTCCAGGCCGCCGAGCGTGAGCTGTACCTGGTCGGCGGCGTCGTCCGCGACATGATCACGGGTCGCCAGGCCGCCGACTCGCCGGATACCGACTTCGCGACCGACGCGACGCCCGCGGAAACCTCGCAGATCCTCCGCGGCTGGGCCGACGCGCTGTACCTCGTGGGGGCGCGCTTCGGGACGGTCGGCGCGCGCCGGCACGGACGGCTGGTCGAGATCACCACGTTCCGGGAGGAGCACTATCCCGAGGACGAGCGGAAGCCGTCGGTCACGTTCGCGAAGGACATCGGGACCGACCTGTCGCGGCGCGACTTCACGATCAACGCGATGGCCGTCCGCCTGCCGGACGGGGAGTTCGTCGATCCGTTCGAGGGCGTGAAGGATCTCGGCGCGAAGCGACTGGACACGCCGCTCGACCCGGAGGTCGCGTTCACCGACGACCCGCTCCGGATGCTGCGCGCCGCCCGGTTCGTGTCGCAGCTCGGGGTGACGCCCGCCTCCCGCGTCGTGGAGGCGATCCGCTCGATGCGGGAGCGCCTGCGGATCGTCTCCAGGGAGCGGATCCGGGAGGAGCTCGACAAGCTGCTGGCAGGCGAGTCGGCGGGCGCCGGGCTCTCGCTGCTCATCGAGACGCAGCTGGCCGACGAGTTCCTCCCCGAACTGCCCGCGTTGCGATTGGAGCAGGACCCCGTGCACCGGCACAAGGACGTGCTGCACCACACGTTCGCGGTCGTGGAGCGGCTCGCGCCCGAGCCGCCCCGGCTTCGGCTCGCGGGGCTGCTCCACGACATCGGGAAGCCGGCGACCCGTGAGATCACGCCGGACGGTGTGTCCTTCCACCATCACGAGGTGGTCGGCGCGCGGATGGCGGAGCAGCGCCTCCGTGAGCTCCGCTATCCGAACGCCACCGTCGAGGACGTGCGCACGCTCGTCGAGCTCCATCTCCGGTTCCACGGGTACGGCGACGGATGGACCGATGCCGCCGTGCGTCGGTACGTGCGCGACGCAGGCCCGCTGCTCGACGAGCTGAACCAGCTGACCCGTGCCGACTGCACGACGCGGGATCCGCGACGAGCCGAGCGCTTCGCGCGCCTGCAGGACGAGCTCGAGGAGCGGATCGCGCGACTGGCCGAACAGGAGAACCTCGACGCGATGCGGCCGCCGCTCGACGGCCGCCAGGTGATGGAACACCTGGCGATCCAGCCCGGGCCCGTGGTCGGTGAGGCGCTCGCGTACCTGATGGAGATCCGGATGGAGCGGGGCGAGATCCCCGAGGTAGAGGCGTACGAGCTCCTCGACCGGTGGGCGGAGGAGCGCGAGGTCAGGTAGCGTCGCCGGCGTTCCCGACGCCGGCGACGCGCAGGATCAGCCCGATCGTCTTCGGGTCGCCCTTCCAGTGCTCGCGCACGACCTCGTCGCCGGCTCGCCGGACCAGGTGTCGCAGGATGAGCGCCGCGACGATCGCGTCGTCGATCCCGCCGATCCCCGGAAGGAACTCCGGGATCAAGTCGATCGGCGAGACCAGCCATACCGCGCCGACGAGCAGGAGCGCCTTCGATCCGCGGGGAACGCGAGGGTCGCCGATCAGCCCGCGGAACAGCCGGACGAGGTTGGGAAGGAGGACGACGAGCTCCTTCGCGGCGGTCTTCCTGCCGGACCACAGGAGGACGAGGACGGCGAGAGCCCAGATCGCGACCAGGGCGATCGCGGCGATGACGAGCGGTTTCACCGGCGGCTAGATACCGCCGATGTCCTCGAACGGCCAGATCACGAACTCGGCCTTCCCGATCACGCGGTCGATCGGAACGAACCCCAGTCCGAACCGGGAGTCGAGCGAGTTGTCTCGGTTGTCGCCCATCACGAACAACTTGCCCTCGGGCACCTTGGTCTTCGGGAACCGCGCGGTCTTCTCCTCGAGGTAGGGCTCGGAGATCTTCACGCCGTTCACGAAGACGTGGCCGTTGTGGGCCGACACCACGTCGCCGGGTTCGCCGACCACGCGCTTGATGTAGTCGGGGTTGTCGGGTGGCGCGAAGCCGAGTCCCTGGCCCAGCCAGTGCGTGATCGATCCCCAGACGCCGCGCTCCGGTGCCTTCGCCGGGTCCGGCTCCTCGAAGACGATCACGTCACCGCGCTGCGGGTCGTGGAAGTAGTAGGGGACCTTGGCGACGATCACCCGGTCGCCGGGGACGAGCGTGGGCTCCATCGAACCGGTGGGGATCCAGAACGCCTGGAGCAAGAGGCTCTTGATCAGCAGCGCGAGGGCGAACGCGAGCACGATCAGCCCCGGCAGCTCTCCGAGGAA
>Ga0114129_10007954_pt1 | contig 15091 bp, 18 predicted proteins | sample RhiMetdeltSRZDD1_FD_80071 | JGI IMG/M metagenome (GOLD analysis project Ga0114129, IMG submission 80071) | Populus rhizosphere microbial communities from Tennessee, USA - Rhizosphere MetaG P. deltoides SRZDD1 (version 2) (version 2) | ecosystem: Host-associated > Plants > Roots > Rhizosphere >...
GCGGGTTGAGCGGTCAGCGTGTTCGTGCACCGTTGTGTTTGATCGTCGTGTGTGAGCCGCAGCCGGAAGCTTCGATACAGGTCGGGCGCTGCCTCATCCAGCACCGCCACCATGTCGCCCGGTCGGGATCAACGCGGTGATCTCGTCGATGGTCATCGCCGCGACGGCGCGATCAGAATCGGGGTCGGGCCCCCGACGGTGTCGGGCGTCTCGTCGTTGACGACCTGACGCAGGCCGGCCATGCGGACCCCTTTCCTGCTTCCGGTCCTGCCGTCGCGCTTTCTGATGATCTGACAACTGTCCGTGCGGCAGTGTCGGCGTATCTCGGCCGCTACCGCGGCGAGTCTCGGCTGCATACCGAGTCCGACCTGCGGATCTTCCAACGCTGGTGTGGCGACCACGACCTCGGCCCGCCGGGAGCGGTTCGGGCCGATGTCGAACGGTAGCGCCGGGCGATTGTGGTCGGGTGGTAAACCTGGCATCGCCGTTCGTCGTGTGGAGAGTATGGGCATGCCGTCACGTACCGGCCAGGGACCGCCGGCCTTGACCGTGCTCGGCGGGCCCTCGTTCGATTCCTTCTACCGGCGGGAGTTTCCCGCGGTCCGTGCGGTGGCGTGGGCGTTGACCGGCAACGTGTGGACGGCCGAGGAGGTCGCGCAGGATGCGTTCCTGCGCGCTCATCGAGAGTGGGAACGTGTCCGCGGTTATGAGGATCCGGGCGGCTGGGTTCGCCGGGTGGCGATCAACCTTGCCACGTCGCGGCTGCGCCGAGGCGTTCGTGAGGTACGGGCTCTTGCTCGGCTGGCGGGGCGCCGTACCGAGGATTGGCACATGCCGGACTCGTCCCGCGAGTTCTGGGCAGCCGTACGGTCGTTGCCCCGGCCGCAGGCCGCCGTGCTCGCCCTGCACTACTACGAAGACCTGCCCGTCGCGGACATCGCGGCTGTCCTTGGATTAGCCGAGGGCACGGTGAAGGCTCACCTGCACAAGGGGCGGGATGCGCTGCGTAAGGTCATTCGCCCAGCGGGGGAGGCAACGCGGTGAACCGCAACGACGACGTCGACGTGCTGGCCGGTGCGGCCGCTCGGGCGCGCCAGGACCTGCACGCGGTGACCAGTCTGCGCCCGGTACCGGTGTTGCCGTCGCCGTCGAGACATTCCGGGCGCGTGCGTGCAGGCGGCTGGTGCCGACGGCTTCGCTCACCGGCCTTGGCCGGTCTCGCGGTGGCCGTGCTGATCCTGGGCACTCTCGTCGGGATCAAGATCGTGAGCGGGGGCGGGCGCGTTTCGCCTGGACCCAGCAGCCTTCTTCGGCCCGGCGCTGAGCTCGACGGTATGCGCCTGAGAGTCACTGACGTCACCGACGCGGAGCTCTTCGGGTTGTACTGCGATCCGATCGTCCTGCGGCCGGGGACCTACACGAGGGCCTGCGGCAACATCCGCTATCGCGGGCCGCTGGTGATCGGCTACGGCTCCATCGCCACCTCGTCTGAGGAGCTCGAGCAGATGTGGCGGGCCCAGCGGTGGGAGCTGTACCTGGACGGGCAACCGGTGGATCTCGCCGCGTTCGGCACGTTGCCCGACCGTCACTTCTTCGAGCCCGCCGTCGGCGCCGAGGTGTGGCTACGGCAGTGGGCGGTCACGATCGCCAACCCGACTCCCGGCCCGCACACGCTCCGGTCCGTGGTGGAGCAGTCGCCGGCCGGAGACGCGCCCGTGGGCACGTTCGACACCACCTGGACGTTCACCATCATCCAGTAACACCCGCGCCTCTGAGGAGGCGCCACGACCACCGACCGAACTCGATCAATCACATGTCCGTGCGGCGCCGATCATTGAAATCAAGCCCACGAATGGAGTTATTAGTGTCATGGCTGACGAATTTGGGGAAGTCAAAATCTACGACGATGCGACAAACAAGAATCTGAGGATTCGGTTGATCCCGCACACCGCCGACGTGTGGGTCGGCGGCAAGGGCCGCGGCGGTGACCTGTACCTGTTCGACGACTCCGGCGCAGCAGCGGTTTGGCTCAACGGGGGCGGGACGGACAGCCTCGAGTTCACGAACACGGCGCGGATCGAGATCCAGGCGTCCGATGGTTCAATCCGTGCGGGCGGGCGAGGAGTCGCCGGCAGGCTGTACTTGGAGTCGGCAAACAATAAGCCAATCGTGCTACTTGACGGGAACAAGAGCGTGATCAGCCTCCGGACTTCATCGGACGGTGGATTCTTCGACGGGACCGAGATGATCCGTGTCGACGCACAGTTCATCCCGGGCGGAGCCCAGCACAGCAGCATCCGGCTTTGGGGGTTTATTCCGACCGCCGACCTCGGCAACCCAGACATCGTCGAGACCATCCACATCGACGGTATGGCCGGAGACATCACGCTGGCCAACGCCGACTGCGCCGAGGAGTTCGACGTGTCCACCGACGATGCCGAACCAGGGACGGTGATGGTGATCGGCGACGATGGAGCGCTACGTCCGAGCATGGCCGCATATGACAGAACTGTGGCGGGTGTCGTCTCCGGCGCAGGCGACTACCGGCCGGGGATCACTCTGGGCAAGACCGCCTCGCCGGGCAAGAGGGTCCCGGTCGCGCTGGCGGGCAGGGTCTTCTGCCGGGCGGATGCGCAGGAGTCCGCCGTGGCCATCGGCGACTTGCTGACCACGTCGACGATCCGGGGCCACGCCATGAGGGCGACCGACCGGAACAGGGCGTTCGGCGCCGTCATCGGCAAGGCGTTGCGGCCGCTCGCGTCGGGGACCGGGTTGATCCCGATCCTCGTTGCCCTGCAATAGGATCGGAGGCTGGCATGAAGCCCGACCTTGACTCCATGAAGGGCATTCGGGCGGTGGCGGGCGAGGTGTATCCGGACCATTCGCCGTTCAGCCTCAAGGACCTGTTCCGTCGCCACGACTTCCGGATCTCCGAACCGCGCTCACTGCGCAGGTTGCTGCGCCGGTGGAGCCCGGATTGGCAGGCGATGGTATTCCGCACGCTGTGGCAGAACACCTACCTGATGCGGATCTACGGCAAGGTGGTCGTTCCGGCGCCCCCGCCGCTGGGGTATGCAGAGGAGGAAGTCCCGATCGTAGAGAAGCCGGACACCCTCGAACGGGCCACTGAATGGGGCGAGGCCCTGGCGGGCAGCGACTTCGACGCGGCGTTCCTGTGCGAGGTATGGACTCCGGACGTCAAGCTTCTGTTGCTCGGCCCGGTCCTGGGCAATCTGCAGGGGATCGCCGAAGGGCCGCAGGGCGATGGCACCTCCACCGTCGTCATCGGGCCGGGGGTGCTGCCAATCGTCAACAAGATCGGCAGCGGGCTGATTGACCTAGTCTTCAGCCGGAGCATACAGGAGACCCAGTTCCTCACCTTCTCTAAGCAGGGTGACCTGTCGCGTGACGCCGACGCGCTGTCGAAGAAGTCGGTGTTGCTGATCCGGGTCGATGTCGGCATGGGCGTCCTAGATCTCTACAGCACACACCTGTTCGCCGGCGGCGGGATTGGCGGCGAGCCTTCGGCGAGCGAGAAGCTGGAAGTCCAGACCACGCAGCTAGACGAGCTGGCCGGGTTCATCGAGCTGACGCACCGCAAGGAGAACGTCGCCCTGGTAATGGGGGATTTCAACCTCGACGGGCGTAGCGCGGCGGCGTACAACACTCTCACCAGAAAGCTTACGGGCCTTGGTCTATTCGACGTCTGGCCGTTCCAGTTCCCGGCGAGCACGGCCCCGACACCGGGACCGACCGATCTCGGCGACAAGCCGCTCGGCGGGCCTCCATGGATGTGCCACATTGTGGATGACGGGCACCTCTGCGGCGAGGATGAGGCGGCGTTTCCCACCCGCACCGGCGTTGCCCGGATCGACTATCTGTTCTGCGAGAAGGCGACCGACTCACACGCGCTCAATGTGGTTGTGGGCAAGGTGCGGCGGATCGTGTTCGAGCGGATCCAGGAAGGCTTCCCCTACCTGTCCGACCACCTCGGGTTGGCCTTCAACCTGATCTGTTCCGCCCGCTGACAGTCAAAGTAGCTTGGCCAGACCTTCGACCCAGCCGTCGCCGATCTCCCGGCTGATCGCGGCCGAGCGGCGAAGGTACGCCGCGGCGGTGGTGTACTCGCCCAGGTCGCATCCGGTGGCGCCGAGCCCGGTTAGGGCGATCCCTTCGCCCCACCGGTCCCCGACCTCGACCGCTATCTGCCGGGCGGCCTCGTAGTGGTGCAGCGCCTCATCGAGGCGGCCCAGTTCCCGATAGACGGCGCCGAGCGCGGCCATGGCCGCGCCTGCGCCGGGCTGGTCGCCGATGGCCCGGCGGATCTGCAGCGCGTCGAGCAGATGCGGCAGTGCCTCCGCGAAACGCCACCAGTCCTCGTACGCCACGCCCAGGCTGACGAGCACACCCACGCCTGCGCCGCGTGGTCGCCCTCGGCCCGGGCCGCCGCGAGGCCGACCTGGTTGGTCGCGATCCAGTCGTGCCAGTACTTGCGGAGCATGAAGAAGCCCCACAGCGTGACCGGCAGTTGCCAGGCGACGTCTGGGCGCCCGGCCTGGATCGCCCACCGGGTCGCGGCGACCAGGTTCGTGCGTTCCGCCTCAAACCAGGCCAGCGCCGACTCGCGCGAGGCGAACGACAGCGGCGTGCAACCCGCTGGCGGCACCAGCGCGACCCTCGGTCGCAGGGGAATGAGCAGGCGGTCGGCCGCGTCGGCGGTGTGCAGGTACCAGTCGAGCAGCCGGCCCGCGGCCGCGGAGCGTTCGGCGGCGGGTTCCTGCTCGGCGGCGCATCCGGCGGCGTAGAGCCGGATGAGGTCGTGGCAGTCGTAGCGGCCCGGTCCGTGGCGCTGCAGCAGATGCCCGGCGGTGAGCGTGTCGAGCAGCATCCGTGCCTCGGCGAGCGGTGTACCGGCCAGCGTCGCGGCTGCGACCTCGCTGAACTCCCCGCCGGGGATCAGGCCTAACAGCCGGAACAGCCGTACCGCCGGCGGCGTGAGCGCCGCCAACGACCAGGAGAACGGCGACCTGCATCGTGCGGTCACCCGCGACCCGTTCGGCGGCGACCCGTAGCGCGAGCGGGAGGTAGCCGCACAGCCGCGCGAACTGCCTTGCGGCCGGCCCGGCGGCGGCCAGCCGCTTCGCGCCGATCACGGCGGCGAGCAGCTCGACCGCTTCGTCTTGGCTGAGCACGTCGAGGGTGATCCGCACGGCTGCGTCCCGCACGACCAGGCCGGTCAGCCGGTTGCGGCTGGTCACCAGTACCAGGCACCGACCGGCTCCGGGGAGCAGGGGGCGGACCTGCTCGGCGGTCGCCGCGTTGTCCAGCACGACGATGACTCTGCGGCTGGCCAGCAGATGTTGGCCATCGGCGGGAAGGAGGCGGGCGTGGCTCGGTCCGCGGTGGGTGTGACGGATCGGGTGGCGGCCTGCGGTCGGCGTCATGAATGGTGGATGGGTGGAGCACGCGTTTGTACTGGTGCATAGTTTGTTGCTGGGTCCACTGAGCTGGGCTCCTGTCGCGGCGAGGCTGGCAGCGCTGGGGGCAGTGACGGTGGTGCCGTCGTTGGTCGAGGTGGCCGATGCGGACGACCCGCCGTTCTGGCCGCGCGTTGCCGACGAAGTCAACAACGCTGTTGCTCAGCTGCCGCAGCGCCAACCGGTTTTCCTGGTAGCGCACAGCAACGCTGGTCTGTTCGTTCCGGTCATCGTGCACGCGGCTCGGCGTCCGGTCGCCGGGTGCCTGTTCGTCGACGCAAGCCTGCCTTCCCGAGCCGGGCCGACGCCCGCCGCGTCGCCCGAGCGGCTGACGTTCCTGCGTCCCACGGTGGCTGAAGGCCGGCTGCCGCCGTGGACGACGTGGTGGGACGAGGACGACGTCGCGCTGCTGTTTCCTGATCCGCAGACCAGATCGACGGTCTCGGCCGAGCAGCCTCGGCTTCCGCTGAGCTACTACGAGCAGCAGATTCCGGTGCCTGGTGGCTGGGACAACCGGCCATGCGGGTATCTGCTGTTCGGGCCGCCGTATGACCGCATGGCGCAGGAGGCCCGGGAACGTGGTTGGGACGTCGAGCAGGTACCCGGCCGACATCTGCACCAACTCGCCGATCCGGACACGGTGGCCGCTCGCATCGTCGCCATGACGGGCAGATGGACCCTGGCCGGCTAAGCCGACGTGCGCTCGTAGCTGCTCAGCGTGCGGACACCGACGAGCTGACTTCCTGCGCGTGACCCGTCGAGCGTATGAGAACAACCCGATCGGGGTTGGTCGCATGGGCTGACTGCCGGGTTGTTCACGCGTGTGCGCCGATCGCCACAGGTGGATGCCCGTCCATGTGCGACATGCGATGGCGAGGATCAGCGATACGAAGAATGCCCGTCGAGCCCGAGTGTGCGGACGAGGGTCGCCGCGCCGGCGACGAGTGCGATCTACCCATGGTGGCCGCACCGCTTTGGGATGGACACGATGGCGTTCATGAGGTGTGCTCTGTGCTCGATGAGACGGTGCGGGCCTGCGGGCCCTGCTCGGGATCGACGCCCCAGGTGACGATGCGCTCGGGGTGGATTCGGATGAGGGGCTCCGGGCGCTCGATAGCCTCGGCTCGCCCGCGGATCTCGATGCCGCGGGGACGCCAGGGCGGCTGTACATCGTCGATGACGATGGCCGCCAGGTGGGTCCGAGCGACATCGCGGAACTTCTTGGTGCCCGCGAAGTTCCGGCCGGTGATCTCGATACCGGTCCCGTCGGAGCTCAGCCGCCAGCCAACCGGCGTGACGTGCGGGGTGCCGTCCGGGCCGACGGTGGCCAGCCTGCCCAGTAGCCGTTCGGTTCGTAGGTAGGTCAGCTCGGCCTCGGTGAACATGCCCATGACTACCGCCTTAGAACTTCACAAGATGTGTACTTCATAAACTACACGCCCTGTGAAGTTGTGCAAGGTAAAATTCGCGACGAGTGAAGACCGATGATGGGGGTACCGTGGCTAGGTTGATCGAACAGCCACAGAACGCGCGCAGCCGCCGTACCGGCGCCGCACTGTTGCAAGCGACCCGCGATGTCATCGACAAGCACGGGTTCGAGGCGCTGACCATGGCGGCCGTGGCCGAACGCGCGGGTGTCTCCCGCCGCGCGGTCTACCTGCACTTCTCCACCCGCACCGAGTTGGTGACTGCGCTGTACCGCAGTCTTGGACACACTGAGGATCTCGCCGCCTCACTCCAGGCCGTGTGGGAGTCCCGCGACGCCGCGACCGCGTTGCAGGAGTGGGCACACCACATTGCCCGCTCCCACCCGCGGATCCTCGCCACCCTGCACGCGGTCGAACGCGCCCGCCACACCGATCCCGACGCCGCCGAACTTTGGGCAACCACACTGACCAACTGGCATAAAGGCTGCCGCCGCCTCGCACAATGGCTGGCCGACGAGGACTGCCTAGCGCCCTTCTGGACCGTCGACACCACTGCCGACATGCTCTCCGCACTGATGTCGCTCGACCTGCTTGACCGACTCCTCACCGATCGGCGCTGGTCACGCAAACGCATCGCCGACCAGTACGCCATCCTTCTCCGGTCGACCTTCGTCGTCGACGCCAAGTAGGCGACATGCGTGCCTCCGCATAGCCGTAGCCGCTCCCGACCCCCTCCGCATCGCCACCGCCAGCCGACGTCGGGCTACTGTCCGGTATGCCGCGCCCAGTCACCGACCTCTCCGGCCAGCGGCCGTCCAATGAGCCAATGGTGGCCGAAGGGGTCGACAAGTCGTCCCTGCCGCAGCCCGTACGGCTGGTCGGCAACGGGCGCGATCTCGGTGGCCCCGCTGGCGACGGCACGCTCGGCCAAGGCGTCGGGGTCCGCGACCAGCAGGTTGAGCCTCACCGACGTTCCGTTGAGCGTCTGCGGACTGAAATTCGATGCTTCCGGCGCCTCGTCTGCCACCCGAAAGCGGGCACCCCCGACCGCCATTTCCGCGACGATCCGACCCTCGGAGTACGTGCTCCGGTAGATCTCCTCCGCGCCGAACCCCCGCTTATAGAACTCCACCGCCAGCACCGCATCCGCCACAGTCAGGACCGGCATGATCATGCTCCGGAAAACCTCCACTGCCGCAGCGTCTCACAGCAACCACGCCCCGACGGTCCGCTGCCCTTACTGAACCTGCCCGACCAGCAAGTCCGCATCCCCGGTCGGTCCACGGACCCAACGTGCCGCTCCGCGGACAGCGCTCGCACGCGCAGGCGCCGCCCGCCTGCTGATCCGTTGGGGTGCGCTTCTGCCGCCGACCGTGCGAGTGTGGGTGGCTACTGGTTGGATGCTGGTCGGGTGAGTACGCCGGCGTTCGGGGTGCGTTGCCGCCATGCGGTGAGGACTGAGTCGACCAGTACGGTGCTGACACCGGCGGTGGTGTCGACGTCGAGATCGTATGGGCCGAAGGTATGGATGCCGTCGACATCGACGTGGGTGCGTCCTTCACCGATGCGGCGGTCACCGCGGGTGTGTTCGCGGCGGTCCAGTTCGTCGAGGGCGCAGTGCACCCCGATCAGGAACACGTCCAGGTCGGCTAACAGCCGGGCCAGCTCGATGCGCCAGGCGGGGAACTCGATGATGTGTTCGACGATCAGGTCGTTGCCGGCTGTGGCGAACGCGGGTAGGCAGGCGTGGAAGGCGGCGAAGAACCGGGGCCGTACCTGGTGCCACCAGTCGAACGGGCCGCCGTCTTCGCGCCGGGTCGCAAGCATGCCGGCTGCCACGAATCGGTCCGAAGACACGTGCAGGAACGGCTCGTCCAGCGCGGTCTGTAGCGCGATGGCCAGCGTGGACTTGCCGGCACTGGATGCACCGTTGAGCAGGATGATCCGACCGGGACCGCGTGGCGTGGGGACAGGTTCCACGGCGTACAGGATGGCCTGCGGGCGTCGGATCCGCACGCTGCTTGCTTCGGTACCACGGCGCACTGTCATGCCGCGACCTGTTCGCGGTCGGACGCACCGACGGCCGCCAGTACGCCTCATCGATTCAGTGTCAAGGCAGATCCTGGAAGATTGTCCAGCCGGCGGTGGAGCAGCAACGCCGCGGTGAGTCCCAGTCCGCCTATCGTCAGCGCCGCGGCGGTCAGTGACGCGGCCGCGGTGAGCGCGCCGATGAGCAGGGGACCACCGCCGATGCCCACATCCGCGCAGACCCTCGACGCGCCGAGGAACTGGACGCGGCCCACCGCGGGCGAGACGTCGGCCCCCACCGTCATCACCAAACCGGCGCTGAACCCGTTGCCCACGCCCATGAGCAACCCGGCCACCACCAGCCCGGCTAGGCCACCGGTCAGCGGTAACAGCGCATGGGCCACGCCGAGCAAGGTCATCGCCGGTACGGCCGCCCACCGGCGGCCACGGCGGTCCATCAGCCGCCCGGCCGGATAGAACAACAGCATGTCCACCGCGCCGGAGATCGCGTAGACCAGGCCGATGGTGGCTGCGCCCAGGCCCAGCGCGACACCCCACAGCGGCAGGATCGTCTGCCGTGACGCCCGCAACGCTCCCACGAGCAGCACCCCGAAACCCAGCGTGGACAACGTACGCCTGTTGTCGCGGATCACCGCCCACAGTGCCGGTTGTCCGGCGACCTGCGCAGCCGGCCGATCGTGCGGTACCGGCGGCAGGAACGCCATCAACCCGGCCGCCAGGCCGATGAGGGTCAACGCCACCAGGTACGCGCCGTCGAGCCACGCGACGCGGATCGCTGCCGAGCCCAGCAACGGCCCGGCGAACGACCCGACCCGCGCCAGCCCACCCACAGTGGACATCGCTCGGGCTCGCAGGTCCGGTCGCACCGCCTCGGTCAGGTAGGCATGCCGCGCCACACCCCAGGCCGCGCCTGTCAATCCCAGCACCGCCACCGCCGCACCGAACAGGACGACATCCTGGGCCAAGATGCAGATCAGCACCGCGGGCAGCGCCAGAATCGTCGCCGCGAGCATGACGCGCCGCTCACCGAACCGGGCGATGAGCACGCTCGCCGGCAGCGCGCCGAAGATCTGGCCCAGGCCGAGCAACGCTGCGACCCCTGCGGCGGCCGCCGCTGAGGCACCAAGGTCAATCACCGAGACCACGATGACCGGCGCCACCGCCCCGAACCCGGTCGAATACACCGCGGACGGCAGGTACACGCTCGGTCCCAGCTGGCGCAGGGTCAGCCCGTCAACGGTACCGGTCACCACGAGTACGGTAGGGCCAGGCGAGCGAAGACCCAACCCGTACGCCACACCGCCACCCAGCCACACACCAGACAGCGCTATGCAGCGTCGCTGGCATCGGGTTCTGGTCTGCGTCGAGCGATCGCGACCAGCCGGTCACGGCTCTCGGCGAACGCTCGTGCCGATGAGCGGCGTCTCCTGCTTCGGGTCAGGTCGTCGCACAGCCGTAGTAGCTACTGTTCCGGCGGTGTGTCGATCGTTGTGCGTGCCGATGTCAGCGGCTGCTACGCGCGGGGAAGAGGTCATTTCGTGATGTCAGATCGTCTGTCTGATGTAGACGGCCACCGGTGAACCGTGGCGAACGGGCTTGTGCGACGGCGGTCCCTCGGCCTCGATGACAGCCGCCACCCGTTCCACGTAGAAGTCCGCGACTGCCGAGGGCGTCTCCCACACGTTGACGTTGGTCACGGTCTCCGCGTCGGTGGCCCAGGCAACGCTGCTCACCAGGGCGGGCGGCGGATCGGTGAACAGCCGCAGGCCTTCGGTCCACCGCTGCCACTCGGCGCGCGGCGCGGTGATGGTTTCTACGAACATTAGAACCCCCTGGCCTCCTTCACTAGTGATACTCACTAGTTAACTTTGCTGGTAGCATCGCCGGTGCCATGGAGCCTGTCAAGACATCCGTCCGGCGCGAGCGGGCCCGGGCCACCCGGGAGCGCATCCTCACCGTCGCCTACCAGCTGTTCGCGACCCGTGGCTACCTGGCGACCACGATGCCCGACATAGCGGCGGCCGCCGGCGTCGCGGTGCAGACGGTCTACTTCGTCTTCCACACCAAAGCGGTCCTCCTTGAACAGGTGTACGCCACGGCCGTCCTCGGTGCCGACCAGGTCCGCCCAATCGACTCTGAGTGGTACCGACAAGCCATGACCGACCCGAACCCACAACAGAGCCTGGCTACCATGCTCACCGGGATACTTCCCATTGCCGCACGGCTGGCCCCGCTCGCGGCGACCATGGAGACGATCGACGACCCCGAAGTCCGCGCGGTCCAGATCGAGAAGGAGGAGCTCCGGCACCACCTGCACCGCAGCTACGTCGAGCATCTCAAGAAAACAAGAGCCCTCCGCCGCGAACTCACCATCGACACCGGCACGGACCTCTTCCTCGGCCTGTGCTCCCCGGCGCTATACCACCAGATGACCATCCGGCTCGGATGGCCGGCCACACGCTGGCAGTCGTCGCTGTACGACCTGCTGCACCATGCCCTGCTACGCCCTGACCCCACCAACGCTAAGTGACAGGTCCACGCACCACCCCTCGCAACGTCACACCGATCTGCCGCCGATGGAGCGGGCACCGTCGCCGGACTACGCCTCCTTCGCCCGTGCGATGTCGTGGACGATCACAGTTTGCGAGGTCGGGTACGTCACGGTGTCGCTGCTGAGCTGCCGGATCGCGCCATCGAGGATGTCGAACGCCTCGGTGTAGCCCGGTAGGGTCGCGTGCCAGTCGATGAGCGCGTGCTCGGCGACGCCGTCCACGTCGACGGTGAGCTGGCGCAGCGTAGCCTCGCGGGTCAGGTACTTACCATCCCGCGCCAGAGGCGGTCGACCGAAACCGAAACAACAGATCGGGCGGACGCGTCAGCGTCCGCCCGCAAATCCGTTCCCATGTTTGACGTGCCCCCGGCGGGAGTAGTACTGCAAGGGAAAGGCTGGTTGAACTGGGGAAACGTTCGTTGATCGTGGAAGAGTCGGCGATCTTGGCCAAGTTTCAAGATACGACTGAACCCGACGTTGTTCGCGAAAACATTGACCGTCGCTTACCGGCGTCAGCGCCTCAACGAGGTGGCAGCGTACCGCGAGGACGCCAAGGTTCTGCTTGATCGCTACTGCGCGGCCGCCGGACTGCTGGGATCACCTGATGCATCCGTGCGTATCGCAGGTGTCTATGCGTTGGGGGGCCCCGGCTGACGATGCACCCGAAGGGCGCCAGGGCTGCATCGCCGCGCTCTGCGCGTACCTTCGCCAGCCTTACCACCCGCCGCGTGTTGTCACCAGCACGGGCGCCACGCCGCAGGATCAGGCGAGCACCGCGATCGAATCGGCCCAGACCAGCCGGGACCCAGGACAAGAACGGCAGGTCCGGCTCACCGTCATCAGGCTCATCCGCGACAACCTTCACCTGCCCGACGACGACCCGGGCACGTGGCGCGGCCACGACTTCAACTTCGCCGAAGCCCTCTTCGACGGCGGCGACTTCACGGGGCAACCTTCAACGGCTCCGGTACCGTCGCCTTCGCCGGCACCACCATCACCGACCGGCTGTCATTCGCGGGAGCAACGTTCGCCGGAGGCATCGTCTCGTTCGACGGTGCCCGCTTCGCCGGGGGCAGCATCTGTTTCAGCGGCGCGAAATTCACCGGGGGCGTCGTTGGCCTATCGAAGGTTGATGAGGTACAGCCGCCCCCGGCGTCAGATCTATGGCCGGTAGACGCCCACGTACCGGCCGGGCTGAAGCTACCCACAACGGCAAGCGCGTCGACAGCGGATGCCAGCGACCACGCCTCCGTGTGACCGCGAGTCACGCGATGCGTTCTTGATCGGAACGTGCGGCTCCGTCGCGATCGGCGCTTTCGCGTCCCTCGCGCTGTCCCCTTCCGGAGCGGAGTTGATCTTTCCGGATCCGCCGCGTTGAGGCCGGCTATGCTCGGCCGGATCTGCCGCGGACGGTGCGTGCACGGGACCGTCATCGACTGTGTCGGGTGGGAACTCGTGGTCTATGTAGTCAACCAGATCTGCGCCGATGATGACCATGAAGTCGCTTCCGACTAGGGTCTGATTTGGAGTCCCTACGTCATGGGATAGATGGTCGTTGGTACGAAGGTTTCTACCTCGACACGCTCGCCCGCACGCAGTTTCAACAGTTGTCGTACCGCCACGTCCGCGACCCACCGGGAGTCCTGGATGACGGTGGCCCGAAACGGGGTACCGCCGGACCGGATCACAGCCAGCGCCTCGTCGGTACCGTCGACGCCAACCACGATGATGTCGTCGCACTCGTTGGCGGCTGTGATTCGTTCCTGAATCGCGTCGACGGCGCCGAGGGCCATTTCGTCGTTCGTGCAGAATATGACGTGGAGATGTGCGCCCCGCCCGTTGACGTCCTTGAGGTGCCGGTCCACGATCTCCCGGCAGCGTTCCCGGACGAACAGTCCCTGGTCGCTGACGGTGATGACCGCAGCCGGCACCTGCTGCTTCAGGGTGGTCGCGAAGGACAACTGGCGGCCTTGGTGTTCGTTGCTACCGATCACGAGCACGCCGGGGCGCCGGATCCCCCTCTCCCTGAGGGTCCGTGCGACCCACTCGGCGGCGTTCGCCCCGATTTCGACGGGGTCACACCCTACGAAGGCGGTACTACGCGGGTAGTGCTCGGCTCTGCTGAACGGTCGTTGGTCGAGGAAGATGATCGGATACTTCGCGCTACGGCTGAACCTGGCGAGGTCGGCTTCGACGCTCGCCGCCTCGGTAACCATGATGAAACCGCCTGCGTAGTCTCGGGACCTGCGCCGGAGACGGATGAGCTGCTGGACCTGTCCGTGCCCGCTGTAGTCGTGGACGGGCGCTTTGAGCACCAGGTCCAGGTCATGCTGACCAAGGATCATGATGAATTCGTGCAGAAGTTTGTTCACCCAGTGCTTCTGCACGAACGCAGAGACCAGGATAAACATCTGTTTCGGACGGCGACGATAGCGAGTGATCGAAATCGGCAGCCCGATGGCGGCCGCGGCGGCGCCCGCCAGCCACAGCGACGATGGGCTGATGAGTACCGTTGTCAGCACGGAATAGACCTTGAGCGCACCGGTAACGACGAGTCCGCTGGCCAGGCTGATCCGCAGGTCGGTCAAAAGCTTCCGTCTTCTATCAGCGGGATTGTTCACGGCGGCTACCCCGTAGGCTGGTCAAGCTAAGTCCTGAAATCGATGAGAGCCACTATAGCGATCGCAGGAAACCCCGACCGGGCAGCGATGCGCGGCGCGGCACATCGACGTTCGCGGCAGCTTCGGGGCGATCTTGGCATCCGGATCTGCCGCGATGCGGGCGCGCTTCCTTTCCTCGGTGCTGATGATCTTCACGCTCATGCGCGCCCCGCGCGGGCGGTGCGGATCCGCCGCCGTCCGGGCGTTGCTGACCCCAACGGCGTGTGAGCCTGAATTCGTGCGGACGCCCCTGTTGGCTGGATACCGTCGCGCAGTGACGCAGAGGATGCGGTACCGCTAGGTCGCGCCGGCCGATGAGTTCGGATGCTGCGCCGGTCTACCTACCGACACCACCCGATTCGAAGGGATCATCGCGATGGCAAAGGTCATCTCCACGCTGCTCATCTCGGCCGACGGTGTGGCCGAGATCGACCCTGATTGGCACTTCCCGTACTTCGACGAGAACATGGGCCGCGCCGTCAGCGAGGACTACGACACCTCCGACGTGCTGCTCATCGGCCGCGAGACCTACGACAGCTTCGCCGGAGCCTGGCCCGACCGCGAGGCGGCGGGTGGGGACGACGCACCGTTCGCCAAGCAACTCGGGGACGTGCGCAAGGTGGTCGTCTCACGCCAGCCGCTGCAGTTCTCCTGGCGCAACTCCGAGCTGATCAAGGGCGATCTTCTCGATGCCGTCACCGCGCTCAAGGCCGATGCCGGCATCCGAGGCATTCTTATCCCCGGCTCGATCTCCGTGGTGCAGCAGCTGCTCGCCGCGGGGCTGGTCGACGAGCTGCGCCTGCTGGTGCACCCGGTGGCGGCGCGTAAGGGCCGCAGGTTATTCGACGATGGCGAGGCCCCGTACCACCTGAAGATGACGGCGACGGAGGCGTTCCCGACGGGCGTGATCCGCGTGATCTACACGCC
>Ga0114129_10007955_pt1 | contig 15091 bp, 11 predicted proteins | sample RhiMetdeltSRZDD1_FD_80071 | JGI IMG/M metagenome (GOLD analysis project Ga0114129, IMG submission 80071) | Populus rhizosphere microbial communities from Tennessee, USA - Rhizosphere MetaG P. deltoides SRZDD1 (version 2) (version 2) | ecosystem: Host-associated > Plants > Roots > Rhizosphere >...
CACACCTCGGTGTCGCGCAGATCGCGTACGACGTCGGGTATCGCTCGCTGGGTCCCTTCAACAAGGCCTTCAAAGAGCTCGTCGGCCAAACACCGACCGAGTTCCGGTCTTCCTGATTCCGAAATTTCGAAATCAGCACGAGATTCTCCGAATCGAGGCAGACAGCAAGCCGTGTCACCGCCGATCCTTGCGGGCGGAGGTGTTCGAATGTCTGCTTTTTCCGTCCGCGCGTGGCTCGTCGTTTCGCTGTCCGCCGGCCTCATCACACCCGCCGCCGCCCAGGGGATGTTTCTCAAGCTGAAGACCGAGGACGCCAAGGTCGCCGCCGACCAGCCGGTGAAGGTGCAGCTGACCGCGGTCGTGACCCGATCGTTTTCGAGGCCCGAGCCGGAGTTCCTGTTCGATGACGGGACGGGCATGAGGGTCCGTCCCGAGATCAAGGTGACGGCCCTGGACGCGACGCGGCCGGAGAAGGTGTCTCCGGGCACGCCGCAGCGCGCCTCGTGGGAGATCGAGCTGCCGAATCCCGGCCAATACCGCATCCGTGCGCGCTGCCGGTACAGCGATCGCGTCATCGAGTCCAACAAGCTGACGATCGAAGTGACGGCGCCCGCGACGCAAGCCGCTCAGCCATAGGCGGCCCCGGCGGTGCACCGCCACGGACCGATTGCGGCAGGCCATTCCGATAGCATGGCGAATGAAAGGCGAATATCTATTCCCGCGCCTTGCCATGTGAGGAGGCCTCGTGCGCCGGTCGTCAGGACGAAAGCCACGCGTCGACATCCGCATTCGAGATCTGCGCGGCCACAGGGTGCTCCTCGATGAGGATCTCGCCGCGCTCTACGGCGTCGAGGTGAAGGTACTGAACCAGGCGGTGAAGCGAAATGCCGGCCGTTTTCCCGCGGACTTCATGTTTCGGCTCATGCCGGCTGAGCTCGCGGCTCTAAGGTCACAATCTGTGACCTTAGAGGGCGGACGCGGTAGGCATCGCAAGTACGCGGCTTGTGCCTTCACCGAACAGGGCGTTGCGATGCTCTCCAGCGTGCTGCGCAGCACTCATGCGATCCAGGTGAACATCGAGATCATGCGTGCCTTCGTCCGGCTGCGGGCGATGGTCATCGACCACCAGGAGCTCGAGCGCCGGGTCGATGCCTTGGAAGGCAAGTATGACCGTCAGTTCCTCATGGTATTCGAGGGGATCCGCGAGCTGATGGAACTGCACCAGGCAGAGCCGGGTCGACGCATCGGCTTTCGCCTGGGCGAGGGATCCGTCAAAGTTTGACGATCCCATCGCCGCCTGGTCGTGTGTGAAACAATCGTGGGCATGAAGGCTCTCGAGCCGCTCTTCGTCGGGCGCACGTTCGACGATTTCCTGTTCCGGCCGCAGCACAGCCCGGTGGCCACGCGACGCGAGGTCGACCTGCGCATGCCGCTGGTGGCCGGCCTCGAGCTCTCGCTGCCGGTCGTCGGCGCCAACATGGACACCGTCGTCGGCCAGGAGATGGCGAAGACCCTGGCCCTGGAGGGCGGCCTGGGCTTCCTCCACCGCAACTGCGCCATCGAAGATCAGGCGCAGCGCGTGCGGTACGTGAAGACGCGGCACTCCTACGTGATCGAGCACCCGGTGCTGCTCGAGCGCACCGCCACCATGGCCCAGGCCCGCCTGGTCATCAAGACGCACAACGCCAGCGGCATCCTCATCGAAGAGTCGAAGGGCAGCGGCGTGCTCGCCGGCATCCTCTCGCATCGCGACATGCCGCTCGATCGCAAGGGCGGCGAGCGGCCGGTGACCGACTTCATGACGCCGCGGGCGCGCCTGGTGACGCGGCCGCCGTCGGTGGCGATCGACGAGGCCGAGCAGGTGATGTTCGAGCACCGCGTGGAGAAGCTGCCTCTCGTCGACGAGCAGAACCGGATCCGCGGCCTGATCACGATGCGGGATCTCAAGCTCCACAAGCAGAAGCCGCACTCGTCGAAGGACGCGCGCGGCCGGCTGCGCGTGGGTGGTGCCGTCGGCGCGACCGGCGACTTCCTCGAGCGTACGGAGGCGATGCTCGCGCAAGAGGTCGACTGCATCCTTCTGGACGTGGCCCACGCCGACTCCGACGTGGTCGAGCGCGCGATGAAGGCGTTTCGCGCGAAGTTCAAGGACGCGCCGCTGGTGGTGGGCAACGTGGCCACCGCGTCGGGCGCGCGCTGGCTGGCCGACCTGGGCGCCGATGCCGTGAAGGTCGGCGTCGGTCCCGGCCGGGGCTGCCGCACGCGACTCGAGACGGCGGCCGGTGTGCCGCAGCTCCAGGCCGTGCGCGAGGCGTGGCTCGGCACCGAGGGCCGGGTGCCGATCATCGCCGACGGCGGCATCCAGAACGACAAGGACATCTTCCTCGCCATCGCCTGCGGCGCCTCGATGGTCATGCTGGGCAGCATGCTGGCGGGCACCGATGAATCGCCGGGTGTCGTGGTCGAGGATCCGGCCACGCGCCAGAAGGTGAAGATGTACCGCGGCATGACCTCGCCCGAGGCGGTGATGGAAGGCGTCGACGACGCCGAGCAGATCGCCGAGGCGCTGCGCACGCCGGCGGAGGGGCAGTCCGTGCGCGTTCCCTACGTCGGCAGCGTGGTGGGCACTCTCGCCCGCCTCCGCGGCCACCTGCAGTCCGCGGTGAGCTACGCCGGCGAGCGCACGTTGGCCGCCGCCCATCGCAAGATCGCCGCCGATCCCGCCGCCTATCTCGTCCCGCTGTCGGAGGCCTCGCGGCGCGAGTCGTTCGTGCGCTGACATCCCCTCCCGGGTCCCTGTCATCTCGTGGCCGCCGTCGAGATAGATGTCAGAAATAATGACATTTCGTAGTACATTGGTGGTGTTCTGAATCACATGCTGGACGCTGGAATGTCTGTGCAGCTGACGTAACCCCAGACCAGACTTCCGCTTGGAGGAGCCGTGTACGCCTGTCGTCTGACGATCATGGCGCACGTCGTCGTCCTGGCGCTCGTGTCGTCGCTCGTGAGCGCGCAGGACGAACCGGCGCCGGACATCACGCAGCTCACGATCGAAGAGCTGGCGCAGGTCCGCGTGGTGACGGTCTCCCGCCGCCCGCAGAACGCAATGGAGGCCGCCGCCGCCGTCGGCGTCGTGTCCTACGAAGACATCCGCCGGACCGGTGCCTCCACGCTGCCGGACGCGTTCCGCATCGTGCCCGGCGTCCAGGCGTCGCGGATCGACGCCGACGAGTGGGCCCTTTCCGTACGCGGCTTTTCCAGCCAGCTGTCACGCTCGGTGCTGGTCCTCATGGACGGCCGCAGTCTCTGGACGCCGCTCTTCGCCGGCGTCTTCTGGAACGCGCAGGACACCTTGCTCGAGGACGTCGATCGCATCGAAGTCAGCCGCGGCCCTGGTGGCGCGGCCTACGGCGCCAACGCGATGAACGGCGTCGTCAGCATCGTGACCAAGCCGGCGGCGAGCACGCAGGGTCTGCTCGCGACCGTCGCCGTGGGCGGGGGGGAGACGATCGGCGGCGTGCGCTGGGGCGGGCGCCTCGGCACCCGCACGCACTACCGCGCCTACGGAAAGTATTTCGATCGCGACGGCACGTTCGCGGACGCCGCCACCGGCTTCGACGACTCGTGGCGCCTGGGGCAGGCGGGCTTCCGGCTCGACTCCACGCTCGGCGCGCGCGACTCCTTCACGGTGCAGGGCGACGTCTATCGAGGCGAGTTCGGGCAACGCGTCGACGTCGCCCAGCTCACGCCGCCGTTCCTGTCGACGCGCGAAGGTGAGGGTCGTGCTCGCGGGGGCAACCTGCTGACCCGATGGAAGCACACCGTCGGTGCCGGCGAGGTGACGGTGCAGGCGTACTACGACGGCACCTCGCGCCACGAGCTCTTCTTCGAGGAGAGGAGGGACACCTTCGACGTCGACGTCAGCCATCGCCTGCGTTGGGGCCGGCGGCACGAGACCATCTGGGGCGTCAACTATCGGACGTCGGAGGGCCGCTTCCATGGTGAGCCCACGCTCGAGATCATGCCGGAAACGCGCCGGGACGACATCGCCGGCATCTTCGTCAACAACGAGACGCGCGTGTGGCGCGAGCGCCTGCGCGTCACGCTGGGGTCCAAGCTCGAATGGAACGACTACTCGGGCTGGAACCTGCAGCCCAGCGCGCGCCTCGCCTGGGTGCAGGGCGGCCACACGCTCTGGGCGGCGGCGACGCGCGCCGTGCGCACGTCCTCGCGCATCGAGCGCGACATGTCGTTCTACATCCCTACGGATCCCGTGCAGCCCAGCTTCACGCGGCTCCTGGGCTCGCCGGATTTTCGCCCCGAGTCCGTGGTGATGCTGGAGGCCGGCGCCAAGGTGCGGGCGGGCAAGCTCCTTGCCGCGGCCTCGGTGTTTCACGGCTTCTACGACGACCTGGCCGGCGGCGCGGCGGAGGCTCCGACACTGGAGGGCGGCATCGGCGGCGAGCCGGTGCGCACCGTCACGCCCGTACGCATCGTGAACGCGCAAACGGCCGCCGCGTCCGGCGTCGAGTTGGCGGCGATATTCGACCCGCTGGCGACTTGGCGGCTGCGGGCGGGCTACTCGTGGTACAAGCTCGACGTGAGGGCGCCGGCTCCAGAGCCGGATCCACGCGGCGGGTACGAGGGCACCACCCCCAAGCATCAGTTTTGGCTCAATTCGTACTTCAACCCGATCCCGAGCGTCGACGTCGATCTCGTCGTGCGGCACATCGCGGAGGTTCCGGAGCACTCCATCAAGGCGTTCACCGACCTCGATGCGCGCATCGCGCATCGGCCTTGGTCGCGCCTGGAGCTGGCCGTCGTGGGAAGGAACCTGCTGGCCCCGCGGCACGCGGAGTTCGGAGGCGGCTTTCTCGTCGAGCGCCACCTTCAGGCGCAAGCCACCCTCCGTTGGTAGAGGCACGGCGGCGATGACCACCACGAGCTTTCGCCGCCGGGCGCTCCTCACCATCGCGACCGCCGGCCTGCTCGTGGCGGCGGCGCCGCGCGCCTGGACGCGCCCACCGACGGACCACGAGGTCAAGGCCGCCTTCCTCCTGCACTTCACCCGCCTGATCGACTGGCCGGCGGTCGCGCCCGAGGAGCCGCTCGTGGTGGGCGTCCTCGCGAACGACCCGTTCGCCGAGGTGCTGGAGTCGGTCGCGGGACGCGACGCGAAGAAGCGGACGCTCCGCATCGTGCGCTACGAGTCGCTCGATCGGATCACCGTGCGCCCGCAGGTGCTCTTCGTCGGGGCCGACAACGCCGCGGAAGCGCGCCGCGTCTGCGCGGCGATGGGCAACGCCCCCGTCCTCACCGTGAGCGACCTCCCGGGGTTCGCGCAGGGCGGGGGGATGATCGGTTTTCGCTTGACCGACGACGGCCGCGTCACCTTCGACGTCAACGTCGCGAAAAGCCAGGCGGCCGGCCTGAGGATCAGCTCCCAGCTCCTCAAGGTCGCCCGGATCGTGGAGGCACGACGATGAAGGGCCTCTCGGACCTCTCGGTTCCGCGGAAGCTCATGCTCACGACCGTGCTCGCGAGCGCGGTGGCGCTGGTGCTGGCGACGGCGGCGTTCATGGCCTACGACTGGATCAGCTTCGAGCAGGGCCTCGTCCGCCGGCTGTCGGGGCAGGCCGAGATCGTGGGCTACAACAGCGCGACGGCCCTGTTGTTCGACGACCCGGAGTCGGCGACCAAGACGCTCTCGGCGCTGGAGGCCGATCGTCCGGTGGTGGCGGCCGCCCTCTATGGAGGCGACGGGCGCCGATTCGTGGCCTACGAGCGCGAGGTGGGCGCCACCATCGCTCCCGCCGTGCTGCCGCCGGAGCTTCAGCGCGCGGGCCATGTCTTCCAGCGCAGCCGCCTCGTGGTGTCTCGCCCCATCGTGCTCAAGGGCGAACGCGTGGGCACGCTCCTCATCGTCTCCGACCTGTCGGAGCGGCTCACCCGCATGCGCCGTTATGCCGCGATCGCGGCCGGGGTGTTCATCGCCTCGCTTCTCGGGGGCGCCCTCGTGGGCCGCGCCATGCAGCGCTCGATCTCGCGTCCGATCCTCGAGCTGGCGGAGGCGGCCCGGGCGGTGTCGGAGCGCAACGACCTCTCCGTGCGCGCCCCGGGCGCCGGCCGCGACGAGATCGGTGCCCTCATCACCACCTTCAACCAGATGCTGAAGGACCTCGAAGGCCGCCGCGAGGAGCTGCGCCTGGCGCATGCGCAGGCCGAGCAGGCCAGCCGCCTCAAGGACGAGTTCCTCGCCACCCTCTCCCACGAGCTGCGCACGCCCTTGAACGCCATCGTCGGGTGGACCCATCTGCTCCGTGCCGGCCTCGACGGGAACGGCACCGCCCGTGCTCTCGATACGATCGCGCGCAACGCCATGGCCCAGACGCAGCTCATCGCCGACATCCTGGACATGCAGCGCATCGCGGCGGGGAAGCTGCGGCTCAACCTGCGGCCGTTGACGCCGGCGGAAACCATCGAGGCCGCTCTCGATACCGTGCGTCCGGCCGCCCGCGCCAAGGACATCGACCTTCAAGCCATCCTCGATCCCACGGCCGCGCCCATCCTCGCCGATGCCGATCGGCTGCAGCAGGTCGTCTGGAACCTGCTGGCCAACGCGGTGAAGTTCACGCCGCGGGGAGGCCGCGTGCGCATCACCCTGATGCGCGTCGACGTGCACGTCGAGATCGCGGTGGAAGACACGGGGCCGGGTATCGAGCCGGCCTTCATCCCGCACGTGTTCGATCGCTTCCGGCAGGCGGACTCGTCGAGCACGCGACGTCACGGAGGGCTCGGCCTGGGTCTGGCCATCGTTCGCGAGCTGACGGAGCTGCACGGAGGCACGGTGGTTGCCGCCAACCGGTACTTGGGCGTCGGGGCCGTCTTCACCGTCAGCCTGCCGCGCATCACCGCCGACGCGGCCGCGCCGTCCATGAACGGTGACGAGAGACGGGCGGTGGCGGTGGACGACGTGGTGCACCTGTGCGACGGTCCGCACCTGCACGGCATCCGCGTGCTCGTCGTGGACGACGAGCCCGACGCCCGCGAGCTGGCGGCGGCGGTGCTCGGACGCCATGGCGCGGACGTGGCGGTGGCCTCGACGGCCGGCGAGGGTCTGGACAAGCTGCGGGCGCTGCACCCGCACGTGGTGCTGAGCGACATCGAGATGCCCGACGAGGACGGATACGCCTTCATCCGGCGAGTGCGGGCGCTTTCGCCGAGCGACGGCGGCCTGACGCCGGCGGGGGCGCTGACCGCCTACGCGAGCACCGCGGAACGGCTGCGCGCGCTGGCCGCCGGCTTCCACATGCACGTCCCGAAGCCGGTGCAGCCGGCCGAGCTGGTGCAGGTCGTGGACAGCCTGGCCCGCCTCACGCGGCTGGCCGGGGCGCGCGACGCCTAGTCCCTCAGTCGGCGGAGTCGAAGAGCGTCACGCCGAGGCCGTCGGGGGTGTTGGGACCGGGACCGGGACCCGGACCACCGGGTCCGCCCGGTCCGCCACCCGGAGGGCCGGGAAGCACCAGGCCCGCGGCGATGAACGCCTCGCGTGCGGTACCGCCCGAGAAGCCGCCCGCATAGATGCGCCGCAGGACGTTCATCGTCGTCGGATCGAGAGCGGGCAGACGCGTCGAGGCCGCCGCGTCTTCGTCGGTCGACATCGTGAATGCCTGCGATACGCCCGGTCCCGACACGATGTGACCCAGGCCGAAGGCGTGTCCGAGCTCGTGGGCGAGGCCGGCCCCGCCGCTCGCGACGTCCACGAACGAGACGCTGCGCGTCGTGTACGGATACCCGAAGCGCAAGGTGCAGCCGGTGGTGGCGCGGCGACAGCCCCACCGCACGTCTTCCGCGGAGCCGATCTGCACGCGGATCTCGTCGCCCTGGGGCAGGACGGCGAACACCTCGTTGCCGCCCATCAAATCACCCGGCGGGCGCGACACCAGCGGGTTCGGACGCCGCTCGATGACGTAGGTGAGCGCGCGGCCGGAGCTCTCGGAGATCTGGCCGAGCGTGTTCTCGAGCACGGCGTACAGGTCGGCGCTGATCGTGCTCGAGACGGCGACGGTGACGCGCGTGCCGCGCCGCCAGTTGACCCACACGACAGCCGGCCCGGTGCGAAGGGGAGCCAGCGGCCCGCCGCCGAACAGCAGCGCATCCACCACGTGTCGCGGATCGGTCGAGCGGACCTGCACCTCGTTCGAGACGGACTCGCCCTCGCCGAGCACGCGCACGCGGGCGTACAAGAGGCCGAAGGGGGCCTGCGTCCATCGATAGCTGGTGGCGGAGCCGGCGGCGAGGCGCGCGATGTCGGAGGCGCCCGGCGTCGTTCCGACCTGGATTTCGAACCCGGAAGCTCCGGCGACGTTCGTCCACTGGAAGTCGATCACGTTGGGCCGATCGAACTCGGGAGCGGCCGCAATGGCCGAGAGCGCCGGCGTCCCGGAAGGAGCCGAAGGGCCGCCGCAGCTGGTGACAAAGGACGAAGCCAGGATCAGGAGCAGCCATTTCTCGCGCATGGCTCGAAGTCTACTGACAATCGGGAGTGTCGATCAATATCTAACTGTGTAGAGTGATGTACGATCGGCGGATCGATGATCGGCCGCACCCTCGGGCACTACACCATCGAAGCGCCGCTCGGGCAGGGGGGCATGGGTGTCGTCTATCAGGCCCGCGACACGCGCCTGGGCCGGACGATCGCCCTCAAGCTCCTGCCTCCCGAGTTCGGCGCCGACGCCGATCGCAAGGCACGATTCCTCCAGGAGGCGCGGGCGGCGGCGTCGGTGAGCCATCCCGCGCTGGCCCAGGTGTACGACGTCGACGAGTGCGAGGACGGCGTCTTCATCGCGATGGAGCTCGTCCCCGGCAAGACTGTGGACGCGCTCATCCACGGCCGTGAGCTGGACCTGGCGGGCGCCCTCGAGGTGGCGATGCAGGTCGCGGGCGGCCTGCAGAAGGCGCACGAGGCGGGCATCGTCCACCGCGACATCAAGCCGTCGAACGTGATGGTCACACCCGACGGCCACGCCAAGATCCTCGACTTCGGCCTGGCCAAGCTGGCCGACTCGCCGAGCGGCGCCCACGCCGTCTCGCAGCTCGAGACGCTGGCGCGCACGAAGGTCGGGATCGTGCTGGGCACCATCGGTTACATGAGCCCGGAGCAGGCGCGCGGCCTGCCCGTGGATCATCGGAGCGACATCTTCTCTTTCGGAGTGCTGCTCTACGAGATGGCCACCGGGCAGCGCCCGTTCTCGGGGGCGACGCCCCTCGACACCCTGCACGCCATCGCCTTCGACGAGATCCGGCCGCTCACCCAGCTGCGTCCGAACGTGCCGCCGCACCTGCAGCAAGTCGTGGCCCGCTGCCTGCGCAAGCGGCCCGAGGATCGTTACAGCGACTGCCGCGAGATGCTGGGGGAGCTGAAGGTAGCGAAGCACGAGGCGGACAGCGGCATCACCGGCAGCACGCCGTGGTTGATGCGCCTGGAGGAGCGCTTCCGTGCGCTCTCCCGGGCGCGGCCGGCGGACCTGCTGCTGTGGGCGGCGGGCGCCGCGCTGGCGGGCGCGGTGGTGTACTTCGTCCTCGACCGCGCCTCGCGCAACGTCGGCGGCGTGTTCTGGATGGGATTCGTGGCGCTCTTCATCTGGCGCCGGTATCGGAACCGGCGCCAGCGGCTGGCGAAGCGGTTCCTCTCTCGTGCGCGCCGGTTGGCCGAGGTGCGGGCAGTGACCCTCGACGGCACGAAGCTCACCGTCGTCGCCGACAAGGCGGTGGCCAAGACGTACGTCCGGCTGCACGCCGAGGTCGACGCCATCAACGCGTCGATGTTCCTCGGCGATCCGTTCACGCTGGTCGTGCGCGACGACGTGAGCCCGGACGAGGTGCGCGCGATCCTCAGCGGCCCCGGCATCCTGTACGTACGCGACGATCCGCCGGCGCCCGCGCTGCCGCGGACGGTGTCGTAGGCCGGCGGACGCGCGCCGACATATCCACGCGCGCCGATATCAGCCGCGCACTCGCGGCGACCTCGGCGGGTCGTCCGGCGACCTCATGTAGTGGTTGAAGCGACTGGCTCCGGGACCAGTTGTGTAATCCTTGTGGTTACACTCTTGTCGTCGAGGTCGCTCCACCAGCCGGCATGAAGCCGGCGGCGGGTTCCAGGTCGGCGAGGACCGCGCACAAACGGCCAACGGCTACTTGCAGCCGATCTTCAGCCGCGCATCGCGACAGGCACCGTGTACCACCTGCTCGCGGCCGAACCGCTTCGCTTCTTCTTCCGCGGACCTCTTGGTCTGATCGCGTGGCAACACCATGCGCTCGGCGCTGTCCGCCATCTCCTTCGCCAACTCGCCGCAGGCGGCGGCCGCCGGTGCACCGATGGCACCCAGCGCCCGCGCGACGTCGGCGCGCACCGCGAGCTCGGCGTCGTTGTTGATCATCGGCCGCAGATACGGCACGCAGTCGGCGCCGAACTGAGCGCAGAGTCGCGCATTGCGGCTGCGCACACCCGGATTCGGGTCCTTGAGGCCGGCCACCACCGTGGCGAAGTCGGGCCCGGGTGGCTTCGGGCTTTCCGGCGGGGGCGTCGCCGAACCGCCTTTGCGGATACGGTCGATCTCCGCCTGCAACCGCACGAGGCGGGGATCGCTCGCGGCTATTCCCGCCGAGACCGCGTCCTTCATGGACGCCTCGGCCTGGGACAACAGCGCATCCCTGGTCTTGGCCGCATCCTTGTTCTTGATGTCCTGCGCGATCTTCACCAGCGACGCGCCCCGCATGAAGTGCGCCTCCGCCGCTATCTTGGGGTCGAGCGCCGCGGCCTGAGTGAACGACGCGACGGCATCGGCGTACTTCTCGGCGAAGTATTGCGCACGGCCGAGGCCGAGGGCAGCCTGCCCGTTCTTCGGCTCGCGCTTCAGCACGTCCTGGAACTGCGCGATGGCCTCGTCGAAGCGCTTGGCCTGGCTGAGCGCGGTGGCGTATTCAAGATGATAGGCGACGCTGTCGGGCGCGAGCGTCACCGCGCGTCCGAAGCTGTCGGCGGCGTCTCCGTACTGATGGATGAGCTGGTACGCGGCGCCCAGGAGAACGGCCACGTCGTGGCTCGTGGGGAGCAGCTCGGCGGCGCGCTCGAGGGGCGCCAGCGCGCCGGCATAGTCGCCCTTCTTCAGCAGGATGCGGCCGTAGAGGAGCTGCGCGTCACCGTCGCCCGGGTTGTCGTCCGCCAGCTCTTTCGCGCGCACGAGAGCGCCGTCGATGTTGCCGGCGAAATACTCGGCCTTGACGAGTGCGACACGGGCCGGCGTGTACCCGGGATCGATGCCGGCGGCCTTCTCGTACGCGGCCCTGGCCTGCGTGAGGTCGCCCATCTTCTCGAAGATGTTTCCCACGGTGAACTGCACGTACGCGTTGTGCTCGGATAGGTAACGGGCCTGCGCGGCCTCGTTGATTGCCGCCTGGACGACCTTGGGGTCCTTGGGATCCTTGGCGAGCAACGCGGCCCCGAGCAGGGCGAAGCCGATGCCGTGCTGCGGCCCGACGATCGTGGCCTGCCGCGCCGCCGCCTCCGCTTCCGCGGCCTTGCCCTGGCTCAGCAACAGGAACGCGCGATGGACGTGCGCATCGTAGAGCTTGGGATCGAGGGACAACGCCTTGCTGAGGGCCGCGTCCGCCTCCGCGTACTTGCCGGCGGCGGTCAAGGCGTGGCCCAGCGCGTCCTGGACGACGGCGTTGTCGGGGGCGAGAGCGACGGCCTTCTCGGCGGTGCTGACGGCCTGCGGGTCCTTCGCATGGGCCTGGGCGCGCGCGAGGAGGGCGAGCGTCTCCGCGGTCTTGTTCCCCTCCGCCGCCTCCAGCGCGTGGGCGACCGCATCCCGCGCCGTGCCGCGCAGGATGTCGAGACCGGCGACGTGGGAGAGCACGCGGACACGCAGCTCGCCGGCGGGGGCCGCGTCGAGGGCCTGCTTGGCGGTGGTCACGGCCTCCTCGAGCTTGCCGGCGTAGGCCTGGATGCGCGAGGCGGCGAGGAGCGATTCGGCGGTGCCGGTCTTGGCCAGCTTCTCGGCCTGGGCGAGGGCCTCGTGGGGCTTGCCGTTGTCGACGGCGCGCGCGGCCTTGGTCACCGCCTCCTCGATCTTGCGGTCCTGCGCCGCCGCCGGCCACGTCGCGCACAGCATCGCCGCCAGCAGGACCGTCGTTCGTTTCGAGCTCATGGATCTATTGTGTGACACATCCGGAACCGCCACACGGCTCCGTTCCCTTCCGCCCGCGCGCCGGTACAGTGGCTTCATGAGCAGAGATCAGAAGCTCCTGGAGCGGCATTTCAGGCACTGGCGCGACAAGGGTCTCGTGGGCGGTGAGCAGGAGGCGTCGATGCGGCTGGCCAGCGCCGAGCTGGACCGAAGCCGCACCGGCACCGTCGTTCGCACCGCGCTGGGTGCCCTCGGCGCGGGCCTGCTGCTGGCCGGCCTGGTGCTCATCATCGCGGAGAACTGGGCGGCCATCCCGGGCTTCGTCAAGCTCGGCGGCTGGGCCGTGCTGCAGTGCGCCTTCCTCTTTCTCGCCGACCGCCTGGCCGTGCGGTTTCCCGAGCGGCTCTACCTCAGCGAGGCCTTCGCGTTCCTGGCCGGAGGATGGGTCCTCGCGGGGATCGCGCTGGTGAGCCAGATCTATCACCTGGATTCGCGGCCGCCGAACGGTGTGTGGCTCTGGCTGGCCCTGGCCTTGCCCGCGGCCGCCGTCTTGCGCCGGCAGGCCACCGCGGTCGTGCTCTTCGTGGCGCTCACGGCCGCGCTGGCGATGGAGACGTGGACCGACGACTCCTGGCTCCACGCCCGGCGCGCGGAGAACCCGTGGCTCCTGCTGGCGATCCCGATGCTCGGCGCCGCCCTCGTCTCATGGCTGCCGGTGGCCGCCGATCGGCTTCGCGGCGGCGTCGGAGCGTGGGTCTTCGGCACCGCCGCTGTTTGTTTGCTCTCCTTCGGCGCGCGACAGGGCTTCGACGAAACCTCCCTCGGCGGGGCCTGGCTCCTCGTCGCTGGCGGTTTCTTGATGGCGCTCGCGTGGCCGCACCGCTGTCTGCCTGCGGCCTGGGACGCCACCACGGCCCGCGCCGTTCTCGTCTTGTCCGTGCTCCCGTGGATGCTGATCGGCGCGCAGTACGACGCCGGAGAGACGATCGACATCGCCGCGGTGGGGGTGGCGTGGATCACGCAGCTCGGTCTGACTATCCTCGTGATCCGTGCCGGCGCCCGCGCGGGTTCGACGGCCTGGGTGAATCTCGGGTATGTCGCCCTCGTGGCCGGGATCGTGACGCGGTACTTCGATTTCTTCGGGGACTATCTCGAAGGCGGCACGGCCCTCACCGCCACGGGTGCGCTGCTGCTGTTCTGCGTGTATGCGCTCGAGAAGTCTCGGCGCCGCACGCTGGCGGGGGAGGTGGCGGCATGAAGGGGCTGATCGCCGTGGCGGTGCTGCAAGTCGGGGCGATGTTCGGATGGGCGCTGCAGAACGAGCGGGTGATCGCGACGGCTCCGACGTTCCGGATCCCGCTCCAGCCGCGGGATCCCTACGACGTGCTCCGCGGGCGCTACTTCATCATGAACCCCAAAGACTCCAGGATCCGGCCGGGGACCGAGGACGCCCTGCTTCCGATCTCGGAGCTCAGGCGTTTCCCGGGAAGCGACTCCATCTTCATCGGGCCCGCGCTCGTGGGCTTCTGCCCACAGGGAGACGTTTTCCGCGTGTGTGCGCTGCGCCGCCTGTCGGAGCCGCTTGGCGAGTCGGCGCAGCACTGGTCGCGGGCGCGCGTCGTCGTCTCGGGGGATCACGTGACCATCGATCTCGGCCTCGACCGGTTCTTCCTGCCAAACCGGGTGATCCTGCCCGGGCGAGAGAGCGAGCGCGGTTGGGAAGTCGAGGTCTGCCATCGCCCCGGCCAGTCTCCGCTTCCACGGCGCTTGTTCTTCCACGGACAACCGGTCGTTCTCGAGTGATGCCCTCGATGCGCGCCCTCGCGGTAGCATCGTCGGCACATGAACCGTGTCTTCGCCGCCGCGCGCGGCCTGTGGCAACGGCGGCTGCGGCGCTCGCTGCTCTCGCTGCGTCACGATCCGGAGGCCACCCTCGAGCGCCGCGTGGGCAAGGCGCAGGTGCGCCAGGAGCTGCTGGCGGATGCGGAGGTAGCGGCCGCCGTCGCGGAGCATGCGCGCTCGACCGGAGAGGACGAGGCGGCGGCCTGGCGCCGCGTCCACGAGTACGTCGAGGAGATCGTCCCCGACTTCAACCTGATCTCGTACTACCGGCTCGGATATGCCGTCGCCCGCTTGTTGATCCCGCTCTTCTACAAGGTCAGCGTCGGCTACGAGGCCCGCGAGGCCCTCGACGCCATCCCGCGCGGCAGCGCCGTGCTGTATCTGATGAACCACCGCTCGAACGCGGACTACGTCGTCGTCGCGTACGTCTTGTCCGGGCGGGTGGCGGTGTCGTACGCGGTCGGCGAGTGGGCGCGGGTGTGGCCGCTCGAGGCCGTCTTCAAGAGCTTCGGCTCGTACTTCGTGCGCCGCCGGTATCGCGAGGCGCTGTATCACAAGGTGCTCGAGCGCTACGTCCAGCTCATCACGCGCCACGGCGTCACCCAGGGCATCTTTCTCGAGGGCGGACTCACCCGCGACGGCGCGTTTCGTGAGCCGAAGGTGGGGCTGCTCGACTATCTGCTCGGGGTGAAACGCGACCCGGCCTTCACCCGTCCCCTCCAGGTGATCCCGGTGGCCATCAACTACGACCGGGTCCTGGAGGACCGCTCGCTCCTGCGCGAGTCGCAGCCGGAAGCCGAACGCCTGTCGAGGCGAGAGCAGGCGAAGGAGGTCCTGTCGTACGCGGCCAAGGTCTCCGTCCGTTTCCTGCTGCGCCGCGCGCGCCGGTACGGGCGCGCCTGTGTGAACTTCGGCACGCCCCTCGACGTCGACGCCTGGCTGCACGCGCACCCGGGGGTGCTCGATCTCCCGCGCGAGGAGCGGCTCCTGCAGCTCCGCGAGCTGGCGGACGACGTCATGGCGCGCATCGGCGCCATCATGCCGGTGACGGCGGTGGC
>Ga0114129_10007956_pt1 | contig 15090 bp, 14 predicted proteins | sample RhiMetdeltSRZDD1_FD_80071 | JGI IMG/M metagenome (GOLD analysis project Ga0114129, IMG submission 80071) | Populus rhizosphere microbial communities from Tennessee, USA - Rhizosphere MetaG P. deltoides SRZDD1 (version 2) (version 2) | ecosystem: Host-associated > Plants > Roots > Rhizosphere >...
TGCCGGTAAGGAAGTATGGCGCGCTCGAACTCGGCCGTATCGGGCGAGCCGTCGTTCACAAGGATCAGCTCATAATCGGAAAACGTTTGCCCCCGGACGGCTTCAAGGGTCTTCTGGATATAGGGCGCAGCCTTGTAGGCGGGGATGATGACGCTGATGAGCGGCTCGGACATACGGCGATCGCGTCAGGGTGCAAATGCCGAGCCTACGGGCGGTTGAGCTGACCCCTAGTCGACGCGAACAGTCACGAGCGACACGCGACCTCATGGCTTCTTCACGATGGGCAGATCGTCGCGGTTGCCCCACTCTTCCCAGGCGCCGTAATAATTCCGCAGCTTGTCGTAGCCAATCAGGTGCAGCGCGAAGAGATCGACCGACGCGCGCATGCCGACCTGGCAATATGCGATGACTTCCTGCGACGGCACGATGCCGCGCGCCTCGTAGATCTTTTTCAGCTCGTCGGCCGATTTGAACGTCCGCTGCGGGAGATCGAGCAGATCCTCCCAATACACCGGAATCGAGGACTCGATGAAGCCGCCGCGCTTGATGCTGCGCAGATCCTTGCCTTCGATCTCCGCCGTCGTCCGCGCGTCGACGATCTTCACGCCGGGCTTGTTGATCGCGCCGGCGACGTCTCGAGCCGTCGCCAGCCAGCGAGGCTGCGGCTTCGGCGTGAACGTTCCCGCGGCGACGGCCGGCGTCTCCGTCGTTGTCTGACGGTTCTCGGCCGTCCATTTGATCCAGCCGCCGTTCATCAGCGCGACGTTGGCGTGGCCGAAGTAATTGAGAATCCACCACAGACGCGCTGCGTAGATGCCGCCGCGCTCGTCGTACACGATCACGCGCGTGGTATCGGAGATGCCGAGGCGCGCCATCATCTCCCGGAACGCGTCGGGCGTCGGCAGAAACGTCGGCGCGTTCTTCGCGTCGCGGATCGCGGTCGGCGACAGATACACGGCGCCCGGCACGTGTCCCTCCGCGTAGCCGGTCTGCCGCATGTCGACGAAGCGGACGGCGGCGTCGTTGCCGCGGCCGACGGCATTTCCTCCAGAGGCGGTCTGTGCCGCAACCCAGTCGGTCTCGACCAGTTGCTCGGGATGCGCGTACATCGACGCAAGCAGGGCCAGCAGTAAAAGCATCCGCAAAGTTTAGCCGCATGCACCAAGCTTTGCATTTAGAGTGTGCACGTGGCCAACGGCCCGATTAACGCCGAGCGGCGAGGGCCGCGAGGCACCGGCGCGTGGGGGTGGGGCCCCGCGCGCAATTAAGAAAACATCACGATGCTCGACGGCGTCTCCGTCCTCGTCGCCGGCGCAGGACTCGCCGGCCTGGCCGCCGCGCGCGACCTGAGCGCCATGGGCGCCAGCGTGACCGTGGTCGATGCGCGCGATCGCGTCGGCGGCCGCGTCTGGACGATCCGCGACGGCTTCGTCGAGGGCCAGTACGCCGAGGCGGGCGGCGAGATGATCGACGAAGACCAGCAGGCCATCCGCGCGCTGGCCGACGACCTGAATCTGAAACAGACGCGCATCTTCCGCACGGGCTGGGGCTACGCGCGCGCGGACGACTCGGGGCGCCCGCGGATCGTCCGCCGCGCGGCCGGTCTCGGCTGGGATCGGCTCGCGCGCGAGCTCGAACCGGCGATCGAGCCGTATCGCCTCGCCGAACAGCGATGGGACACGCCGATTGCGACACACGTCGCCCGGCGGTCCGTTGCGGCGTGGCTCGACGACGTGCACGCGGACCAGGAACTGCGGTCGACGGCCGCCGCGCTGCGCGGATTCTTTCTGGCGGATCCCGACGAGCTGTCGCTCATCGCGCTCGTGGATCAGTTCGCGGCCGATGAGGACGCCGCGCCCGGCGCGATGTACCGCATCGAGGGTGGCAACGATCGACTGGCGACCGCGCTCGCGGCGCCGCTCGGCTCGCGGTTGCACCTCAAGACCGAGGTCGTCGCCGTGTCGCATCGCGGCAAGGCCGTGCGCGTCGCGGTGAAGCACGCGCACGTGCAGTCGCAGCTCACGTGCGACTACGTGGTCATGGCGATGCCCGCGTCGATCGTGCGGCGCATCCCGTGCACGCCGTCGCTTCCCTCGCAGCAGCACGACGCGTTCTCGCGTCTCAAGTACGGCCGCGCGACGAAAACGCTGCTGCAGTTCTCGAAGCGCTTCTGGCGCGCGCCGGGACGTCCACGAGCGTTCGGATCGGCGCTGCCGATCGGCGCGGTGTGGGAGGGGAACGAAGAGCAGCGCGGCCGGGCAGGCATTCTCGCGCTCATCGCCGGCGGCAGCGCCAGCGACGCCACGCAGGCGATCGTCGCGAAAGACGGCGCGGCGGGTCTCGTGAACGCGCTCGACTGGCTGGGGTCGAAGAACGCCGAGCTCCTCGCGTCGCGGCAGATTGTGTGGGAGCACGACCCCTGGTCGCGGGGCGGCTACGCCTTTTTCGATCCCACGTTCGATCCCGCGCTGCGCCCCTGGCTGGCGCGGCCCTTCGGCCGCATCTTCTTCGCGGGTGAACACACGAGCGTCCGGTGGCAGGGCTACATGAACGGCGCCGTCGAGAGCGGACGCCGCGCCGCCGCCGAAATCGCCGCGGTCCACCAGCCGTAAAACCTTCCACGCGCGCCAGCAGTAAGGATCAACAGGATGGAGCGCCCCGCGGGCACCGAAGACGACGTTCGCTTACGAGCGTTCGCGGCCGGCGACGAAGGGGCGTTCGAATCGCTGTTCCGCGAGCATCAGCGCGAGGTGTACGCGTGGATCGTTCGCATGGTGCGCGATCCGGCGGCGGCCGAAGACCTCACCATCGACACGTTCTGGCGGATCCATCGCAGCCGCGCGCGGTTCGATCCGTCGCGCAGCTTCGGCGCGTGGGCGAGGCGCATCGCCGTCAACGCCGCCTTGGATCACCTGAAGCGTGCCGGCAACGAGCGGTCGCGGCTCACGCCGATCGAGGATGCCGGCCTCGCCGCCGCGCCCGATCCCGATCGCGACGCGCGGCGCTCGATCGTGCGGGCGTTCGTGCGCTTGCCGGCGACGCTGCGCGTGACGGCGCAGCTCGCGCTGGTCGACGAACGCCCCTATCGCGAGATCGCGGAGCTGCTCGGCGTCTCGCTGGGCGCGGTGAAGTCGCGCGTGTTCCGCGCGACGCGGCTGCTCCGCCGCGAGCTGGCCGAATGGAGACAACGCCGATGAACGATCGTGAATGGCAGACGATGATCAAGGACGCCGTCGACTCGGAGAGGTATCCGGAGCTGGATCGCGATCTCTGGCCGCGCATGCGGATGCGGCTCGCGGCATCGCGGCCCTCGCCGTCGGCGTGGGATCTGCTGCTGCTCGCCGCGATCATCCTGCTCTCGGTCGCGTTCCCCGGCGTCCTGCTGAACATGCTGTATCACTTATGAGAACGCATCCTTTTCTGCGCGCGTACATGGCGGGCATCGTCGTCCCGACGATCGTGCTGCTCTTCGGCGTCACCGCGTTCACGATCGCGCGGTACGTCTATCACGTGCCGATTCCGATCGAGCGCGCGATCATGTTCCCGTTGACCGTGGTGCCGAACCTGTGGGGCGCGTGGAACATGCTGTATCTGGCCGTCGGGGAGCGCCGCTGGTCGATCGGCGCGCACGGCGCCGTGCTGCCGCTGATCCTGATTCCGCTCGGCCTGCTGCTCGCGCGGCTGTTCACGATCGATCTCGTGACGCCGTCGCTCGCGGCGCTGGCGGCGCCGATGGCCATCGCGGCGTATTACCTCATCTGGAAGCACGTCGTCGCCTTCCTCAACGCGGAAATGGGAATCGCGTGACGGTCAGTCGCCTCGCCCCTCGGTGGCGGCCGAAATCGTCAACCGGACGCGGCTGGCGGCTGACGACTCGTGACTCGGACTGGCGACTGGGACCGGCGATCGGGACTGGTGACGGCCGACTGGTGACGGCCGACTGACGTGACGCCCGCGAGAACCACCGCCGAGCCTATCCACTGAAGCGGCGACAGGCGCTCGCTGAAAATCAACACGCCCCACATCACCGTGATGACCGGCTGCAGCAGGAGCATCACCGACGTCTCGACCGCCGGCAGCCGCGGCAGCGCGATCGAAATCAGCCCCCACCCGATCACTTGTGAGCACACGGCGAGCAGCACGAGCCAGATCTGCGACGAGGCCGGCGGCATCAGCGTGAAGCGCCGGTCGGCGAGCGCGCACACCAGCGCGCCGGCGACGGTCCCGATCGTCGACTCGAAGAGCGGTCCCCACACCGGGGCGAGCGAGCGGTTCGACGCGCGGAACACGAGCAGGAACGCGGCGTAGCAGACGCCGGCGAGAAGGCCCACCGCCGCGCCGAGCACCGGGTTCGATCCGTACGCGTCGTGGCGCGCGAGACCCGACGTCAGCACGACGCCGCCGAGCACCAGGCCGATCATCCAGATCGTCCGGAGCGCCGGCCGCTCGCCGTGGATCAGCCACGCCGCGATCGCGACGAAGACGACCTGCACGTTCGCGATCACGGTCCCGAGGCCCGCCCCGACGAGCGCGATCGATTCGTGCCACAGCGTCAGATCGGCGGCGAGGATCAGCCCGCTCGCGAACGCGAGCCGGTGCTCGGCCTTCGAGCGGCGATCGCGCGCGCGCCGGAGCGCGACGATGGGAATGAGGATCGGAACGGCGTAAAGGGCGCGAAAGAAGGTGGCGGTGACCGGGGACACCGACGCGAGCCGGACGAACACCGCCGAGAACGAAATGATCAGCAGCCCGAGGAGGGCCAGAACACGAATCACTCGGCGGCGATTGTACTATTCGCGCAGCTTGTCGCCGTGGCGCGGCGGCGGCTCGCTCTCCTTCGCGACCATCTGCTCGCGGTTCGGCAGGAACTCGTTCGCGAACGATCGGGTCGTGTCGTTCAGCCGGCGCGCCTGTTCGGCCGGCACGGTGATCCAGGCGCCTTTGATCAGCCATTCCGGCACGTCGGGCGACGCGGGCGGCGTGAGCGGAGCCGTGCCGCGCTCGCGCGGGAAGAACTCGAACAGCCGCTGCTCGTACTCGCGCGTCTCGCCGTCGCTCATCGCCCTGAACGCCTCGCGATCGAACGACGGATACCGGCTGGCGACGTCCTTGTCGATATTCACGCGCAGCACGCGCGCGGTCTCGTCGAATCGAATGCCGTCGAACGGCAGGAGATATCGGCGGTGCACGAACAGGCTGCCCGAATCGACGACGACGTAGCGCGGATGCTCGATGACGCTGTCGACGACCAGCCCGTCGAAGGCGCCGAGCTCCTCGCCGGCGTCGTTGTGAATCGGCAGCCGCTCCCAGCTGCCGGGACCGGTGGCCGCGTCGCTCGCTTCCAGATAACGCAGCCCGCCGGTCGGCCGCGGCGACACGAGATCGGCTTCGGTGCGTGCGTCGTCGTTGATGTGGGCTTCGGCGATTTCGGTGAAGCGCCGATCCGCGCGCCCTTCTTCATCGAGTGTCTCCTGCAACAGCCGCGCTTCGTCGGGCCGGTTGAGCCGGCGCGCGTACGTGCGCGCACAGCCGTATGCCGCAATTTCGTAGTGTTCGATGCGCTGCGCGACGCCAATAATCGCCGCATCGCGCGCGTCGTCTGTCGCCTCTTGATTCAGGCGGTCGTCGGCTTCTTGAACAATGCCCGCGAGCCCCGAGCAGGGCTTCGAGCGCCGCCGTTCGCCCCAGTGCGTGAAGATCAATTCGAGACGCTCGAGGTGGAGACGCGATTCCTCGCAGTGTTTCTTCAGCGCTTCGCGCAATTCCGGCGCGCGCGCCGCTTCCGCGAACCGCGGGAGCTCCCGAATCATCTGCGTTTCGGCATCGTACAGATCGCCGAGCTCGTCGATGTAGAGATCCTTCAGCGATCCAATGGGCATGTCCGGGAGTCTCCTGGAATGGGCATTTCGAGCTCATTACGCAAGCGTTGTGCCTCTGCGCGGCTGAGGTACAGTTTCGCGCATGCGAGGCGATCAGGGTTTCGTGCGCGCGCTCGGCGTGCGGCAGGTCACGGCCAGCATCATCAACACGACGATCGGCGGAGGCATCTTCGTGCTGCCCGCCGTGGCCGCGGCCACGCTCGGCGCCGCCGCGCCGCTCGCCTATGTCGTGTGCGCGGTGCTGATGGCGCTCATCGTCTGCTGCTTCGCCGCCGCCGGCAGCCGCGTCTCGCTCACGGGCGGACTGTACGCCTACGTCGAGGTCGCGTTCGGGCCGTTCGTCGGCTTTCTCGCCGGCGTGCTCTACGCGCTGATGGCGGCGTTCGCCGTGGCCTCGGTCGCCAGCGCGTTCGCCGGATCGGTCGGCGCGCTGTGGAGCGGTGCGAACGCCCGGCCGATCCGCGCGCTGCTGCTCGTCGCGCTCTTCGGCGGGCTGGCGGCGGTCAACGTGCGCGGCGTCAGGTTCGGCGCGCGCGTCATCGAGGTGATGACGGCGGCGAAGTTGCTGCCGCTCATGGTGTTCGTGGCGGCCGGGATCTGGTCGGTGAACCCCGATTTCCTGCGATGGCCCTCGATGCCGGACCCGTCGCAGATCGGCCGGGCGGCCATCGTGCTGATCTTCGCCTTCGTGGGCGTCGAAATCGCGCTCGTCCCGAGCGGCGAAATCCGCGATCCGGCGCGCACCCTGCCGCGCGCATTGTTCCTCGCGCTCGCGATCACGACCACGCTGTATCTGTTGATTCAAGCGACCGCCCAAGGACTGCTGGGCCCGTCGATGTCGACCTATGCCGCCGCGCCGCTCGCTGAAGCCGCCTCGCGCGTGCTCGGCGCCGGCGGACGCGTGTTCGTGCTCGTGGGCGCCGTCGTGTCGATGTTCGGCTACGTGTCGGGCGACATGCTCGGCAGCCCGCGCGCGTGGTACGCCTTCGGACGCGCGGGCGTGCTGCCGGCCGCGATGGCTCGCATCCACCCGCGCTATCACACGCCGCACGTGGCCATCGTCGTCTACGCGTGCATCGTGGCGACCCTCGCCATCAGCAGCAGCTTCACCCAGCTCGCCGTTCTCGCCAACGTCGCGGCGCTGACGTTGTACCTGATGTGTGTCGTGGCCTCGTTCGAGCTGCAGCGACGCGACATTCGGAGCAGCCCTGAACCGTTGCGACCCTTCGACAACGCTCAGGGTCGACCTGAGCTTGCCGAAGGTCGACGCGCGAGCTGGGACCGACCGTTTGCGATGCCCGGCGGGCCCGTGATTCCCGTGGCCGCTGCCGCCGTGATTCTCTGGGTGTTGTCCAACGCCACGCGCCGCGAGTTCGCCGTCGAAGCGGCAGTCCTCGCCGCCGCCTCGCTGATTTACTCCATCCGCAGAGGCGTCGGCGAGCGCTGAGGCTGTTCACACCAGCCGCCTGAAGTGCGGTCTGATTCGGTGATGACGTCAGTCTCTCGCGCCGAGCGATCGCCGGCGTCGTAGATCTCCACGTGCGGGCGAGGCAGGACGGCCATCGGCGTCCAGTCGAGCGCGCCCAGCCGATTGAGATTCCCGAACAGCCGCCTGAAGAGCGGAGCTTCGTCGCCGTCGACGACGATGTACGGATGCCGGCCGATCGATATCAGATGTTCGACCGCGCGATCGAGCCATGCCACGTCGAGCTGGTCCCAGCGCAGCGTCAATCGATCGGTATAGAGCCGGATCGAGCCGGAGTGCTGGAAGCTGAGGATCACCGCGCGCGAGTCGGTCCGATCGGCGAGATACCGGCCGACGTCGACGTATTTCCGCTCGCCGCGCCAGACGTCGAAGCTGCCGCGCGCCTCGGCAATCCCGATGCCGCGCCAGGTTGCGAGTGCGACGCACGCCAGCACGAGCACGCGCGACGCGGCGGTCGGCCAGCGCCGGCTGGCCGCATCGAGCGAGAACGCCGTTGACAGCATCAGCACGGGCCACATCGGGAGAAGAAATCGCAGATACGTCCAGCCGTCGAACGGGATGTAGAACAGATAGGACAGCGCAACGCCCAGCATCACGCCGCCGAAGAGCACCCGCGGCAGCGGAATCCGGATCGCGTCGACGAACCAGCGCGGCGCGACGAAGAACACGGCGCTCGCCAGCACGATCGGCGTCTGCGTTTCCAACAGCCATGTCAGAAACTGCGACACATTTTTCGAGACGTGGCTCGCGGAGTAGAGCGACTCGAGACTGCCGTAGCCGGAGATCAACGGCGAACCGTACAGGTAAGCGTTGAACCACGCGATGCCGATGACGGCCGGCGCGACGCCAATGCCGAGTCGCAGCGTTCGAGCCGACACACGACCGCTGTTCTTGAACGATCGCCAATCGCACAGCGCGGTCCACGCGAACGCCGCCGCCGCAAGCAGAATGAGATTTGGGCGAATCGCCAACGCGATCGCCATCGCCATGCCGGCTGCAAGCGTCCACTCGGCCGCGAGCAGTAGGAGTGCAAGCGTCCACGCGGCGGTGACCGGCACATCGGTCATCGGATTCATCGCCTGAAAGAGAAACACGGGGCTCGCCGCGACGAGCAGCGCGGCCCACAGCGCCGGTGCCGGGCGATTCAGCACGCGAAGGCCGAGCGCGAACGTCAACGCAACGGTCGCCGCCGCGCTCAGCGGCACGACAAGGAACGCGCCGCAATAGCCGAGGACGAGTTGAAAGAGCGCCATGGCGATCGGCAAGCCCGGCGGGTAGAGCGGCGCGATCGCATCGACACGTCCGTGTGCCGGACGATAGCCGAGCGGCGCCCAGGTTTCGATCGCGAGCGGCCACGGCGACTGCCGGATGATGTCGCCGCGAATCAGCAGCGAGCCCTGACGCCACAATCCGGCCTGGCTGACGTAGCCGTACGAGTCGGCGCCGCCGGCGATCGTCGACCCCCAGCGCGCGGATGCCGCGCCGGCGAGGATCGCCACGATCGCGACCGCCACCGATGCCTGTCGTCGGGACGGCGTGGCCAGCACCGAGACACGCCGGCCGATCGCGGGATGCCAGAGATACGCATGGAGCGCCAGCATCGCGACACCGCCCCAGAACAGCAGGAACGGATGCCGCGACGACAGTTTGAGGCCGAGAATCTCGACCTGCCCGCCGCCCGCGCGAATGATCAGGAATCCCCACAGCGCGGCGGCGACGCCGGACGCGAGCGTCAAGCGGCGCAGCACGTCAGGGCCGGCGCTGATAGACGACTTTCCCGCCGACAATCGTCGTCAGGACACGGACGTCTTTGATCCGTGACGCAGGAATCGTGAGGATGTCGTCGGTGAGCACGACGAGATCGGCCAGCCTGCCGCGCGCGATCGTGCCCTTCTCGCGCTCCTGGAATTCCGCGAAGGCGGGGCCGCTGGTGAACGCCGTCACGGCGTCGGTGATGCCAATCTTCTGTTCAGGCACCCAGCCGTTCGGGTTCTTCCCATCGAGCGTCGCGCGCGTCGTCGCCGCGTAGAGGGAGAGCATCGGATTGAGCGGCGCGACCGGCCAGTCGGAGCCGAACGCGAGACGCACGCCGTTGTCGACCAGCGAGCGGAACGCGTAGGTCGTCTTGATGCGCTCCGCACCAATCCGCCGCTCGGCCCATCGTCCGTCGTCAATCGCGTGATACGGCTGGACCGAGGCGATCACCTTCAGCGCCGCGAAGCGATCGAAGTCCTTCGGCGCGATGTGCTGCGCGTGTTCGATCCGCAGCCGCCGATCGCGATCGCCGTTCGCGCGCACGACGTCGGCGAACAGATCGAGGATTTGCGAGATGGCGGCATCTCCAATCGCGTGGAGGCACAGCTGCAGCCCGGCGGCATCGGCGGCGAGCAGCCGCGTGCGCATGTGCTCGATCGGGTGCATTTCGGCGGACAGCAGACCGCGCGTGTTCGGCGCGTCGGTGTACGGCTGAAAAAAGTACGCGGTCGTCGAACCCAGCGAGCCGTCGGCGTAGCCCTTGACCGCACCGAGACGCAGCCAGGACGACCCGAAGGCGCGATGGATGCCGAGCTTGGCCTGGTCGTAGAAGCCGGTCTCCATCGGCGCCGCGTAGATCCGGACGGTCAGCTCGCCGCGATTGGCCAGGTCGGCGTACACGCCGACGTCGTCGTACGACGGGTTCATGTCCTGCACGCTGGTCACGCCGAGCGACGCCGCGTGCTCCATCGCGCGCTTGACGGCCCGGATCCGCTCGTCGCTCGTCATCCGCGGGATGACGCGCGTCACGAAGTCCATGGCCGCGTCTTTCAGGACGCCGGTCGGATAGCCCTCCGCGTCGCGGACGATCTCGCCGCCCGGCGGGTCGGGCGTGCGCTCGGTGATGCCCGCGCGCCCGAGCGCCGCCGAATTCGCGAGCGCCATGTGGCCGTCGTAGCGACTGACGAAGACGGGCGTGCCGCCGGTGCCGTCGTCGATCAGCGCGCGCGTCGGCAGGACCGGCGGCGTCCACCGCTGATCGTCCCACTCGCCGCCGAGAATCCAGCGGCCCGGCTGCGCCCGCGCGCGCGCGATGATCCGGCGCGCGAACTCATCGGGCGAGTCGGCGTCCTTCAGGTCGACGCTGTCCAGCGCGGTGCCGCCGTCGACGAAGTGGACGTGCGAGTCGTTGAATCCGGGAAGCACGCGGCGTCCCTCGGCGTCGATGACAACGGTCTCAGGACCACGCCAGTGATCGATCTCGTCGACGGAGCCGACGTCGACGATGCGATCGCCGACGATGGCGAGGGCCGCGGACTGCGGCTCGATCGGATCGCCGGTCCAGATGTTCGCGCGGGTGACGACGAGATCGGCGCCGACGCGCGCCGGCCGCGCACACGCCGGCAGGAGAACGCAAAGACCGCAGAGTGCGCAAAGCAGACAGTCGTCCACGCGAGACGGCCACACGACACCTATCGCGCAGTGCGCGATCGACATCGGCCGGCTGTTCATGAGCGGCGCGGATTATAGCGCGCGCGACTTGACATGCGGTGTGGACGATGGCATCGTCGCCGTCCAGAGGTCGGGCCCGCGTGACATTTCGATCGAGGGAATGGCATGGGTCGTACCTCTGTCAGTCTGAGAATACGCGAGAAGCTCGGTCGTGAGGCATCCGAGGACCTCGCGGATGCGTTCGAGGAGGCAAAGCGCGAGATGCTCGTTGCCGCTCAAGAGAAATTCGAAGCCCGCTTGTCTGTAGCCCTGGCGGACCTGCGCGTCACGATGGCGGAGGGCTTCGCGAACCTTCGGAAGGAAATGGCCGACCTGCGCACGGAGATGCGCGTGGAGATGTCCGAGATGCGCTCGGACACGATCAAGTGGTCGTTTCTGTTCTGGATCGGGCAGGTCGCCGTCCTGGTCGCCGTGCTGTCCTACATGCTCCGTCCGCTGGCGCGCTGACCATCCTCGGCGCCCGCGTCACGCTTCTGAAGGTTATTGATCGCGGCTTCCAGCTGCGTGACCAGTGTGTCGAGCTGATCGACGACGGCGCGCACCGGTTCGGGTTTGCTCAGATCGACGCCGGCGTGCTGCAGCAGCGTCATCGGATGATCGCTGCCGCCCGACTTCAGCAGCGTCAGATATCGCTCCAGCGCCTTCGGCCGATCGGCCGCCGGCCCCGTCGTGAGCTGCTTCATCAACTGCGCGCTCGACGCGAAGCACGTGGCGTACTGATAGACGTAGTACGGCGTGCTGAAGAAGTGCGGAATGCGCGCCCAGGTGACGCGCGCCAGCTCGTCGTAGTCGATCGAATCGCCGTGATACGCCTGGACCAGATTGAAGTAGATGTCGCCGAGCACTTCCGCCGTGACCGGACGATCGCTCTCCACCAGCCGGTGCGCCTGCAGCTCGTAGTCGGCAAACAGCACCTGCGTGTAAAACGTCGACACGATGCCGTCAATCGCGTGCTGCAGCAGCACGATGCGCTCGCGATCGTCGGTCGCGCGCTCGAGCATGTACTCGAGGAACAGCGCCTCGCTCAACGTCGACGGCACTTCAGCGACGAAGATCGTGTAGGCCGAGTACACGAACGGCTGATGCGCGTTGGAGAGGAGCGTGTGCATCGAGTGCCCCATCTCGTGCGCCAGCGTGAACACCGCATCCAGCGTGTCGTTGTAGTTCAGCAGCATGTACGGGTGCACGCCGTACACCGGCGCCGAGTACGCGCCGCTGCGCTTCCCCGGATTCTCGTACACGTCGATCCACGCGCCGCCGAGCGCCTCGCGCATCTGGTTCTGATAGTCGCGGCCCAACGCGGCGACCGAGGCCGGCAGCCACTCCAGCACGTCGTCGTAGGCGTACTGCCGGTGGAAGCCGACGAGCGGAATCGTCGTGTCGTACACGTGATAGGTGTCGACGCCAAGGACGCGCTTGCGCAGACGGTGGTACCGGCGCAGCGGCTCGGTGCCGGCCTTCGTCGTTTCGATCAGGTTCTCGACGACGGCCGGCGGGATGTTGTTGCCGTGGAGCGCGGCATCGAGCGTCGTCCGATACTCGCGCGCCTGCGAATGGAACCAGTCCCGCTGCAGGACGCCGTGATAGAGCGACGCGTAAGTGTTGATGCTGGCCGCGTACAGCTTGTGGAACTCGGTGTACGCCATCGCGCGATCCGGCTGATCCCGGTGCGTGGCGAGAATCGCGCGGTACTGACCATAGGTCAGCGTCACTTCGGTGCCGCTCGGAAGGCGGACGGTCGGATACTGGACGTCTGCCGTCGACAGCGCGGAATATCCGTCGTTCGGTGACGACGAGAAACGGCTCGACAGCGAGAGCAGCCGCTCGCCTTTATCGTCGAGCACGTGTTCCTGCTGGCGGTACAGATCCTCGAGCGCGAACCGGTAGACTGCCAGCTCGTTGTTCTCGACCATCCACTTCTGGATCGTCGGCAGGGGGATATTCAACAGCTCGGGATTGAACCAGGCGCTGGCCTGACTCGCTTTCGCGAAGAGAATCTGCACCTGCTGGCGCTTCGCGTTGATCTGGTTGTCGCGCTGATCTTCGTCGTACTTCAGCGATGCGAAGTACCACACTCTGTAGGTGAGCTGACCGATCTGGTCCGATAACTTCATCACCGCCAGCAACCGATCGGCGCCCTGCGCCAGGGTGCCCTGCAGCGCCGCGTAAGCGGCGATTCTCGTTTCGAGCTCGTCGTACGCGATCTGCCACTCGCCCCAATCCGCGAAAATGTGTGTGAGATTCCATTTGAAGCGATCGGGAATGTCGCTTCGATCTCTCAATCGCGGTGACTGAGTCGCTTCGACGGTCGCGCGAAAATCCATCCGGAGATCATAACGCACCTCAGACGAGCTCAATGTCCGGCGCCGCTCAAGCATGCGCAACAGCGACGGCTGAGGCGGGTGCGGTTGAGCGATGGGCGACGCCGGCCCCAACGGCCTCGCCGGGTGTGGTTCTTGCTCGTGATGCGAACAAGGAGGAATGCATGGATCATCCACGCCCGTGGTTGAGATACGTTGACGCAGACGACCTCGAGAGCCGGGCCGACGACCTCGAGTTGGACGGCATGCACGTGCACGGGGCGGCAGACGATCACCTGGGCAAGGTGGACGGTTTCATCGTGGACAGCGCAACCGGACGGCCGTATTACGTCGTCGTCGACGCGGGCGGCTGGTTCAAGTCGAAGCTGTTCCTGCTGCCGATCGGCCATGTGAGCTACAACCCGAACCAGAAACAGCTCGTCGCCGATCTGACGCGCGATCGCGTCCGCAATTTCCCGGGATTCGATCGGGACGAGTTCGAGAAGCTGTCGGAAGATGCGTTGAACGTGATGGACGAGCAGATCGTGGCGGCCTGCTGTCCCACCGAAGTCGTCGACCGATCGATGTCGCAGTCGCGCTTCGATCGATGGGCGCACTATAAGTCGCCGAGCTGGTGGGACGCCGAATTCTATCGTCCCGACCGAGCCGACAAGGCAATGCAGGACATGGGCGCGCCGCGGCATCACAGTCATTAGCGACGAGGAACGCGGCCTTTGCGGCCTTTGCGTTCTTCTTCCCGCACCGGCGCTCCAGGAAACGCGGCGCGGATCTCCGCCCGCACCAGCTCACGCGATTGGCCGGGCTCGAGCGCGCGCAGCTCGAGCCCGCCCAGGCTCACACGCTTCAGGCGCGTCACGTCGCGACCGATCGTCTCGAACATCCGGCGCACCTGCCGGTTCTTTCCCTCCCGCAATTCGACGATCAGATGCGACTCGCGCGACGATGCCTTCCGCAGCGTGACGCGCGCCGGCAGCGCCGAGAGATCCTCGGGCGTCACCTCGCCGCGCACCGTCACGACATACACGCGCGGGATGCCGTTCGCCGGATCGGTAATCCAGCTGGCGAGCTGTGTGTCGGTCGTCAACAGCAGAAGTCCAGTCGTCGCGAGGTCGAGGCGCCCGACGGGAATCAGTCCGCGAGCATCGTCGCCGAGGACGTCGTAGATCGTGCGCCGCCCTTCCGGGTCGCGGCGCGTCGTCACGACACCGCGCGGCTTGTGAAACAGGACCGTCCGCCACGCGGCACGGCGATGCGGCCGTTCGTCGACGGCGATGCGCGCGTGCTCGGGAACAACGGGATGTGCGGGGTCGCGGACGAGCCGGCCGTCGACGCGAACGCGGCCGGCGCGAATGGCGTCCGTCGCCTGCGATCGCGAGAGAATCCCGAGCTTGGACAGCGCGCGGTTAAGGGCGACTTCGTGTTTGCGAGGCATCGTACAGGACGCGTGTGATCTCCGCCGCGACCCGCGATCCGTCCTTCGCATCCTGCAGGCCGCGCACGAGAATGACCAGCGCGAACGGGCGCGGTGCATAGACGATCGCGGCGTCGTGCTGAATCTTCGTGATTTCACCGGTCTTGTGCGCGACCGGCGTGCCGGGCGGCAACCCGGCGGGAATACGGTCGTTGAACGACTGCCGCTTCAGGACGGCGGCCATTTCCCCGCTCGAGGCCTTGTCGATCGCTTCGCCTTTCGCGATCTTCTCCATCAGCGTCAGCAGCGCCCGCGCGGTCGTGGTGTTGTTCAGTCCTTTTTCGAACGCCTTGTCGTCCTCGACGCCGCGCAGGACGTGCATGCCCGGCGCGCCGAGCGCGTCGGTCGTGCGCTGGATGTTCCTCGGGCCGAGCCGCTCGATGATCAGGTTCGTCGCGAAGTTGCTGCTGACGGTAATCATCGCCTCCAGCAGCTCGCGGTACGACA
>Ga0114129_10007957_pt1 | contig 15088 bp, 13 predicted proteins | sample RhiMetdeltSRZDD1_FD_80071 | JGI IMG/M metagenome (GOLD analysis project Ga0114129, IMG submission 80071) | Populus rhizosphere microbial communities from Tennessee, USA - Rhizosphere MetaG P. deltoides SRZDD1 (version 2) (version 2) | ecosystem: Host-associated > Plants > Roots > Rhizosphere >...
CCGGCCGTCGGCGTCGCGATCGAACCGCGTGCCCCATTCGACGAGCTCGGCTACGCCGCGCGGCCCGTCCTCGACGAGCACGCGGACTGCGGCCTCGTCGCACAAGCCGTCGCCGGCGCGGATGGTGTCTGCCGCGTGCAGCGCGGGCGTGTCGTCGTCTCCAATCGCGGCGGCGATGCCGCCCTGCGCGTAGCCCGTGCTGCTCTCGAACGGATCGGCTTTCGTGAGAATCAGTACGCGGCCCGCAGGCGCCAGTGCGATCGCCGCGCGCAGTCCGGCGATGCCGCTGCCGACGATCAGGAAATCGGTCTCCAACGCGGATGGTAGGATAGCATTCACGCTCCATGGACCCGTTGCGCATCGAAGTCGCGACGCCGTCCCGCGCGTATGTGATCACGCTCGGCGAGGGCGTTCTCGCGCGCGTACCGAGACTGCTCGACGATCTGCGGCTGCCGGAGCGTCGCTTCGTCGTCTCGAGTCCGGTCGTGTGGCGGTTCCACGGCCGCGCGATTGCCGCCGTCGCGGGCCCGAACGAGCCGATCCTCGTGCCCGACGGCGAGCGATTCAAGGCGCTGCAGACCGTCTCGCGGATCTACGAGTCGCTGCTCAAGGCGAACGCCGATCGCGCCTCGACGGTCGTCACGTTCGGCGGCGGCGTGATCGGCGACATGGCCGGCTTCGCGGCCGCCACCTACCTGCGCGGCATCGCGCTCGTCCACGTGCCGACGACGCTGCTCGCGCAGGTCGACAGCGCGATCGGCGGCAAGGTCGGCGTGAACCATCCGCTCGGCAAGAACCTCATCGGCGCCTTCTATCAGCCGCACGCGGTCGCCATCGATCCCTCCGTGCTCGCGACGCTGCCGCGCCGCGAGTTCCGGGCCGGCCTGTACGAGGTGATCAAGTACGGGATGACGTCGAGTCCGGCGCTCTTCGATCGGGTCGCGCGCGAGAGCAGGGCGATCTTCGGCAAGAAATCACAGGTGCTGGCGGAAGTGATCGCCGAGTCGTGCCGGATCAAGGCGAGCGTGGTGTCGGCCGACGAGCGCGAGGCCGGTCCGCGCCGGATCCTGAACTTCGGGCACACCGCCGGCCACGCGCTCGAGGCGGTGACGAAGTACCGCCGCTACCGCCACGGCGAAGCGGTCGCCTACGGCATGCTCGTCGCCGCGGAGCTGGCGTGCGGCCGCGGCGCGCTCGCCGAGCGCGATCGGCAGGCGCTCGCTGACCTCATCGCGAGCCTCGGTCCCCTTCCACCCATCGGCGACATCACGTCGACGCAGATGCTGGAGGCGATGCAGCACGACAAGAAGATGGTGAACGGCCGGCTGCACTTCGTCCTGCCGACCGCGGTCGGCGCGACGGTCATCGTCGACGACATCACCGAGAAGGAGATTCGCGCGGCGCTCGTGAAGGCGGGGTTCAAGCGCTGAGCGCGACAGGACACGCCGAGGCCGAGAGCGAAGCTCGACGTGCTTCCCGCCTATTCCAAGGCGTATTCGCGCAGCTTGGCGATCAACGACTTGTAGGTGATCTGCAGCAGCTCCGCGGCGCGATTGCGATTGCCGCCCGCCTCCTTCAGCACCTGCTCGATCTTGCGGCGCTCGACCTCCGCCACCGCACGGCGCGTGACCTCGCCGAGCGATCCCGATAAATCGAGCCTCCCCCACCCGTCATCCGGCGACGCCGCGAGGATGGTCGGCGGCAACTCGCGGAACGACAGGCTCAGATGCCGCGCGTGGATCGTGTCGCCTTCGGTCAGGATGACGGCGCGCTCGATGCAGTTCTGCAGCTCGCGCACGTTGCCGGGCCAGCCATAGCCCCGCAGCTCGTCGATGGCGCTCGGCGCCAGGTTGAGCGGCTTCTTGTTCAGGTCGCGGCAGAAGCGGTCGATGAAGAACCGCGCGAGCCGGGGGATGTCGTCGGGCCGCTCCCGGAGCGGCGGGATGGTGATGGGAAAGACCGAGAGGCGGAAATAGAGATCCTCGCGGTACTGCCGCGCGGCGACCGCGGCCTTGAGGTTGCGGTTCGTCGCGGCGACGACGCGCACGTCCACCTGGATGGGCAGCGTGCCGCCGACGCGCTCGAAGCGCTTCTCCTCGAGCGAGCGGAGAATCTTCGCCTGCAGCGAGAGCGGCAGGTCGCCGATCTCGTCCAGGAACAGCGTGCCGCGATGCGCCAGCTCGAACTTGCCCGGCTTGCGCGCGGCGGCGCCGGTGAACGCGCCCTTCTCGTGTCCGAACAGCTCGGTCTCGAGGAGCGTTTCGGGAATCGCCGCGCAGTTGATCGCGACGAACGGCCCCTCGGCGCGCGGGCTGAGCGCATGCAGCGCGCGCGCGAACAGCTCCTTGCCCGTGCCGCTCTCGCCCTCGAGCAGCACGGTCGTGTCGGTCGCGGCCGCGCGATGCAGCGCCACCGACACCTGCTTCAGCTTCGCATCCTCGCCGACGATCTGCGGCGCGCCGCGCCGGGCCGCGAGCTCTTCCTTCAGCAGGATGTTCTCGGTCGCCATCCGCCGCTGCGCGATCGCGCGCGCCACGAGCAGCAGCAGATGATCGGGATCGACCGGCTTGGCGAGAAAATCGAGCGCGCCCTCCTTCATCGCAGAGACCGCGTCCTGGATGCTGCCGAACGCGGTCATGACGATGACCGGCAGCTCCGGGTCGAGCTCCTTCGCGGCCTTCAGCACGCCGAAGCCGTCGCCCTCGGGCAGGCGCAGATCGGAGAGCACGACGGCGGGCCGCGACGACTGGAGCGCCTGCACCGCCTCGTGCTGGTTGCGCGCCTCGACGACAGCGTGGCCCTGCGCCTCGAGCGCGTGGCGCAGCATCGCGCGCAGCGAGTCCTTGTCCTCGACGAGCAGAATCGGGAGGTCGATGGTGCGGGAGGCGCGGGCCGTCACGTTCAGTCCGGGGACCCTCCCCCGGATCAGTCTCGCAGCCAGCCGGGCGGCACGGCAGCCTTGCGCGCTTCTTCCTGCAGGTCGGCGATCGCCTTCTTGTCCTGCTCGATCTCGTGCTTCACCCGCGCGAGCTCGTCGAGCGCCTTGCCGCGATCGCGCGCGATCACCGCTTTCTGCGCCGGATCGTCGCGCGCGACGAAGTCGGTGATCAGCGAGTTGATCTTCGTCTGGAGGGCGTCGGCGAAGGTCTGGTCGCGATCCAGCTTCGTGCGCAGATCTTTGATCCGCCCCGACCAGTAGGCCTGATCCTTCACCGGCCCCTGGTCCTTGCCGGCGTCGGCCTTCTTGTCCTGATCCTTGCTCGCGTCTTTTTTCTCGCCGGCAGCGGGCTTCGCCGCATCCGCGGGCGGCGCCGCCGGCGCGGGAGCGGTCGTCAGGTCCTTGTTCGTGTAGGTCTTCGATGGCTCGGCGACCGCCTTGCGGCGCTCTTCCTCTTTTTTCGCGACCTCGCCGAGCGTCTGCGTCGCGGCCGCTCGCAGGCCGGCGCCGGCGACGAGCAATGCGAGGCCGGCCGCGAACCACCGATGATGGAACGTCATGGTCTTGCTTTGGACCCCTGAGGCGATTATCGGCTCTTCCCGGATCGTACGTGAGGCTCGTACCCCGGTCAAGATTCGGCGGGTCAGAGCGCGCCCGGCGGCCTGGGCGCGGGCGGCGCCGCCGGCTGACCGAGCACCTGGATGTGCGCCTTCAGCTTCTCGGCTTCCGGCGCAGCCGGAGCCATGTCGAGATACGCGGCGTACTCGCGTCGCGCGTCGGCCAGGCGGCCCAGCTTCTCGAGGCTCATGCCGAGCGAGAGATGAAAGCTCGGCTCGCCCGGCGCGAGCTCGATCGCCTTCTCGTATTCCGGGATCGCCGCACGGTCGTCGCCCTTCTTGTGCAGCGCGAGCGCGAGGTTGTAGCGCGTCACGTAGTCGTCCGGGAACAGATCGGCGGCGACGCGGTACTCGGCGATCGCGCGGTCCCACTGGCTCTTCAGCCCGAGCGCGTGCGCGAGATTGAAATGCGAGGTCCAGTTGTCGGGCCTGACCTCGATCGCGCGCGTGAATCGCGCCACCGCATCGTCGACCTGGCCGAGCCGCTCGAGGATCAGCCCCAGGTTGTTGAGCGCTTCCGGATCGTCCGCCTTTTTCGCGAGCGCCGCCTCGTACTGCGCCTTCGCCGCCTGAAAGTCGCCGCTCGCGAACGCGGCGTTGCCGGTGCGCCTCGCGTCGACGAACGCCTCGCCCGGCGACGGCGCGGCGGCGCCCGCAACGGGGTCGGACGCGCGGGTCGGCGCCGGCGACGCCGATGTAGCGCGCGCGGGGGCCGGCGCCGATGCAGGATCGACCGGCAGCGATCGCTGCCAGACGATGACCACCACCGCGACCAGCACGAGCGACACGGCGGCGCCCGCCATCAACAGCCGCCCGTCGGTCAGCCAGGCAGGCAGCTCCCGCGGCGCCGCCGGTGTGGCGGCGACGAGCGGTTCGCCGCACCTGAGACACGTAGTACGGCTTGCCTTGATCCGCGCGCCGCAGGCGGCGCAGACGACGAAGCCGCTCACCGCACCTCGCGCCAGGACAGAATGCGGACGCCGGACTGGCCGACGCTGTTGTTGTAGCCGTTCGGATCGCCGAAGATCTGCACGTTCGCGCCGGTGCCGATGACGAGGTGGCGGTCGACGATGAAGGGCGCGGTCGCGCGGACGTTGGCGAACGACTTCACGAGCGTCGAGTCGCTCGAGTTGAACGTCCCGTCGCCGTTGGTGTCGTACGCCGCGCCGCCGATGAACGACAGCGCGTACAGGTTCGCCGTCGGCAGCGTGCACGTGCCGGGATTGAAGATCGTCGTCGTGAAGAAGACGATGTCACCCGCGACCGCGGGGAACGTCGTTACCTTCTCGTCCGAGCCGGTCTCGTCGACCTTCAGCAGGATCGGGTTGAACGTGATCGTCCCGCTCGATCCGGTGTCGAGCACGCCGACGATCCTGAACGACTCGTTGATCCCGGTCGACGGCAGCAAGTCGCTGCCGGTTCCGAAGAAGATGTACTGCTGCGTCCCGCCCACGTTGACGGTCGCGAGCGATGAAAAGATCGGCTGGTGCAGCGACGTATCGTCGTACAGCCTGGTCGGGCTCCCGTTGAAGATCGGCCTGTTGGAGCCGTCCAGCGTGAGATCGAACCGCCACACCCTGCCGTCCAGGTCGGCGATGTAGGTCTTCGAGATGAAGCGCGAGTCCGACGGCCCGGTCGCGACCGGATCGGATTGCAGCGCGTTCTTGCTGAGCGCACAGTTGCCGGCGGTGACGCAATTGTCGACGTTTTCCGCCAGGCCGTCGCTCCCGACGTCCTTCGAGGTGATCACGGAGCCGTCGTTGATGTTCAGCATGTAGAACGTCGTGCCCGCGATCGTGTTGTTGCGGTTCACCTGCTGTTGCGTCGTGTACGGCAGGAACCCCGAGCCGACGAGCACGACGTACGGGCTCGCACTCGACTGAACCTGGCCGATGGCCGGATCCGACCACGACTGTCCGACCGCCTTCTCCTCGGGCGTCGCGCTCGACGCCAGATCGCCGTAGAGCATGGTCGGGTTGCTGAAGGCCGGGTCGAAGACGCTGTACCGCGGGAACTCCCACACCAGCGGAATCCGCGAGGGCGAGTTGAAGTAGTTGAGCAGCGTCGACAGCGAGTCGTCGGTCGGCGACACGCTGGCCGACATGCCGACCAGCGTCACGTCGAAGCACTGGAAGAAGGTGCCGCCGGGGCCTTCGCCGATGACCAGGTAGGTGTGCCAGGTGCCGTCGGCCAGCTTCACGTCCGCGATTTTCGGCGAGCTGTCGACCATGAAGTCGAACGAGCCGACCGACTGGCCGTCGAAGAGCGTCGGCAGCTTGGGCAGCAGATTCGTCGGGACGAACGCCCACACTTCCTTGCCCGTGCGCGCGTCGATCGCGGCGAGGAACCCCCGGTTCGTGCCGATGAAGATCAGTGTCCGCCGGTCCTTGTTGGTGAACGAGAAGCCCGGATAGGCCGCGTCGGGCGGCGGATCGAGCGAGGGCGGATCCATCATCGCCGGCGTCGAGTCGATGACCGCCCCGAGCGGCTGGCTGCGGATGTAGTCGATGACCTTCGTCGCAAGGTCGCTGGTGACGTTCATCGCCGGCGCCAGCGCCGCCACGTTGGCGGTCGTCAGCGCAATCACGCCTGACCCGGGCACCCAGGTGAAGAGGTTTCGCTGGCTCGGATCGGACCCTGACACGCAGTCGGCGGTCGTGTTGGCGACCTTCGTGCCGGGCGCGCAGGCGACCCACAGGCGGGTGCCGTCCTTCTCGAAGCGCCAGCCGGAGGGCTGCGTGTTGTCCGACACCGGCTTGTACACCCGGAACGCCCGCAGCTCCATGTCGAACCCGGGCAGCGTGAACGCCGTCGTGATGATGACGTTCGACCGCTGCGGCAGCACGTTGTTCGAGCGGTCCTTGACCGTGGACGGATCCGGCGCGAGCGTCGTGCCGTTGATGTCTTTCGCGTTCTGCAGATTCACCGTGCCGATGATCGGGCTCGCGATCTGGAACTCGGTCGGCTTGCCGATGGGCAGATCGACCGTCGGCGCGATGTTCATGTCGGTGGAATCGACGAACGCGTGCTGGATCGCGCGGTCGATCGCGCGGACCATCTCGGGGACCGAGTAGGTGCCGGTCATCGGACTCGGCATCTGCTGGTACGGATTGCCCACCGCGCTGTCGATCATCGCCTTGGTGATCTCGGTGTACACACCGCCGCTCGTGGTCGCGATCGCCTGCAGCGCGCTGACGTCGGTCTGCGGCGGCGCAATCGCGATCACGTAGACCGGCACGCGGTGGCCCTGGATGTTCAGGAACGAGCCGGCCGTGGTCGCCAGCGTCGAGTTGCTCGCGCCCGAATCGGTGTTGCCCTCGCCGCCCCCGACGACGAGCACGACGACCGTGTTGCGGCAGCTGAGATCGCCGCTCAGAACCGTCGCCAGCTCGTTCTTGGCGTCGGTCAGCATCTTGTTGACCGGCGCGTCGAGGACGCTCGAGCTGTCGTTCCCCGCCGGCGTCAGCCGATCGGTCGACGAACCGCGGACGTCGTGCGACAGCATCGTCAGCACGTCGTTCGCCGACGTGGCGCCCGTCGGGCTGACCATCTTGCCGGTCGAGGTCTGGGCGCCGTTGTCGCTCGTTTCGCTGGGCCAGGTGATCTTCCAGGGACCGATGCCCAGCGTGTTGTCCGTCGGGTTGACGCCGCTCTGGCCCAGGTCGTTGTCGGTGACCTGCCCGTTGGTCGTCGACGGCGTCGAGTGGCGCGTCTGGATCAGCCCGAACCGACCCACGCCCTTGTTCTCGTCGATCGCCTGATAGATCGACGCGCGCGCGATCGACAGCCGCGTCGCCGCCTCGAAGTTCACGTAGTTCGCCTGCGCATCGCCCGTGATCTGAATCGTCGCGGTCGTGAACGTGCCGGTGCCGGACACGCCGAGCGTCAGGCTCGTGTACTTGCGGCGGTACTTGCTCGTCGTGTTGCTGCCCGAGACGCCGAGCGTCGCCTCGTATGCCGCGCCGGTCCGCGTATACAGGTTCGGATCGTAGAAGCTGCTCGTCGCGCGCGAGGTGTCGAGCGTGCTGGCGTCGGTCGGCGCATCGCGCTGCATCCGGATGGCCGTGTCGACGACGAACACGATGTTCGGCGCCTGCGATTTCAGGAACAGCAGCGGGTCGAGCTGCGCGTACGCGGGCGCCGAGGACGCCGCGAGAAGCGCCGCAACGAGCGACACGCGTGCGCGGGCCGACGCGATCATGAGATGCCTCCGCTGGCCAGCGACAGCGCCTGGTTGTCGAGCTTCTTGCCGGGCGTCTGCACCGAGGCCTTGCGCGCGCGCCGGTTCTGCTCGTCCTGTCCGCGCTGGGCCGTGTAGCCGCGCTCGAGGAGCGACGAGTCGGTGCGCGCAACGGTGACCTCGATGACCTTGTGCGCGCCGCGCGGCCCGAACGCTTCGGCGCGCAGCGACAGCACGCCCGACCCCGTATTGCAGGCCGGCGGCACGACGCCGGCCGCGCACGGCGTGACGCCGTCGTGGTACGGATCGCCGTCGCTCTCCGACGGGTCGTCGGCCACCATGATGGTGACGTAGAACGCGGAGTTGATCGTGCTCGTCGGCAGCAGCTGGTTCACCGGCCCGTACGCGTACAGCTGCCAGACCGGATTGTTGGCGCCCCAGGGCCGTTCCCCTGTTGCGTTGCCCGTGAGCTCGGACGCCGAGCAGGTACCGGTGTGGCCGCAGTTGGCGAGCGAGACGATGTCGTCGAGATTGACCTTCGAGCCGTCGACGAGCGTCCGCTCGCCGCCCGCAGGGCCATCGACGAACGCCGAGCGCGTCGGGTTCACCTGCGCCAGGACCGTGTTCCAGTCCGGCACCGTGAGCAGGTCGTCCATCACGCGCTCGATGCCGGCGTCGGCGGCGTAGAGCCCTTCCTCGCTGTTGCGGAAGTTGGCGGCGATGATCGACTCGGTCGACGTCGTCATCACGAGGGCGATGCCCAGCGCCGACAGGAGCAGGATCGCCATGAGCGCGAGGACCAGCGCGACCCCCTCTTCCCCGCCGGCGCGATGCGTGAGACGTGTGCGCATCGGTTACCTGCCCAGATTCAGATTGCGCGGCGTGACGTCGAACTTGACTTCCTGATCCGGCGCCAGCATGTTGGCGGCCTTCGACGTTCCGCCGTTGGTGAACAGCGTGCCGGCCGGCCCGCGCAGCGTCGCGAGCGCCGCCTGGACGCGCAGCGTGACCGTGATCTTGCGGATGCGCAGCAGATCGGCGTCCCACCGGTTGATGTTGTTCGCGTCTGGGCACCAGGGTCCGTCGGTCAGCGAGGTCTGGGCGTTGGTCGGATCGTTCAGCTTCACGAGCCCTCCCGCCACCGCGCCGAGCAGCGGCAGCCGCGACACCTGCTGCGCCGGATTGCCCTGGACGTCGATGGTGCAGTTGGTGCCCGCCGGCCACGCGGTGCCGTCCGGCACGCCGAGCGCCGGCGGCGACGGCCCGTAGGTCACGCTCGGCCGCGGCGTCAGCGCCGCGTCCTTGATCGCCGGTGGATTCGGGTCGCCCCAGAACTCGAAGCTCAGGGCGACGACGTTATCGACAACCGGAACACCGACGCCGGTGTTCGAGCCGTCGTAATGCATCAGCTGATTGGTCGCCAGGTTGTAGTAGTACGTGTTCTGCGCAATCTGCGTGATCTTCGCGCCCGAGTCGTACGCCTTCGACAGCGGACCCTGCTGGTTGTGCTGCAGGTGCCCGGCGTTGTCCTGCACCTGGGTGATCGTCATCGTGTCGTACGCGCCCGTCGCGTCATAGATCAGCACGTTCAGCCCCTCCTTGAAGCCGAACGGATCGCACGACAGCGCCTGGCCCGCCGGACAACCTGGAATGTCCGCCACCTTGAGCTCCGCCGAGACATTCGGCATCGGCTGGGTGATCGTCGTCTGGGCGGTCGTCTGCGGCACGTACATCAGCGTGATGCGATCGGTCACCGAAGTGCTGCACGCGGGATTGCCCGTCGTGCACGGAAACACGCCCGGGCCGTCGTCGAGGGCGGCGTTGGCGCCCTGGCGATACGGCAGAATCGGCGAGAAGAAGTTCATCAGCGATCCGGTCTGCGAGCCCATGTAGGCGCCCGCGCCGGCCATGATGAGATCTTTTTTCAGCGTGTCGACGCCGATGCGCATCCGCTGCTGCATGTCGGCAATCTCCGGCTGCGCCTGGAACGTGCCGTGCGCCGGGTTCAGGACCGAGAAGATCCCGGCCGTGACCGCCAGCATGACGCCCACGGCGATCAGCATTTCGGCGAGGCTGAAGCCGCGCTCGTCGACGACCGACCACGACGCGCGATCGCGAATCATTGCGCCTTCCTCGTCTTGATGCTCACCAGTCGCGCTTCATCCGGCGAGCGGCCCGTCGAGAGCACACCCACCGACTGGTTGCGGAACCGCGTCACGATGACCTGGACGAGAATCGTGTTGTTCGGATTGGTCGGCAGCGGCTCGATGGACCAGCGGCGGGTGTAGACCGTCCCTGTTGGAATCGACGTGCTTCCGCTCCCGATCTGTTTGCCGTACTGATCGATGAAGTCTACGTACCCGGCCGTGTTCGTCGTCAGCGCGCCCGACGGCGACGCCGAGAGCCCGGTGCCACCCGTGGGATTCGCCGGATAGACGGCGGTGTTCGTCGACACGTCGGTGATCGGCAGGGCCAGCGCGTCGAACCCGTACGTCAGGCCGCGCAGTTGCTCCATCTTCTGTACCGCGAGCGACGCAGCGTAGGTCGTGTACCGCGCCCCGCGGTTCGAAGCGACGGCGACGGCGAACAGCTGCCCCAGCGCGGCAACCGACGCGGCCATGATCGCCGTGGCCACGACGGTTTCCGGCAGCGAGAAGCCGGCTTCGCTACCTTTCCATCTGGATATTGCCAAGGGGTGTCACCGTAATGGTTTTGGTCCTCGTGTTCTTTACCAGCACGATCGTGACGTTCGCCGTCAGCTGCGGCCACGCGTTCGGCGCGACGCCTCCGCCCTGGTGCACCGAGCCATCGGGCCAGAACTCGATCGCCGGCGCTGCCGCCGTCGTGATCCCGCTCGACGTCGAGAAGCTGACGCCCGACTGCAGGGTCTTCAGCGGTCCGTCGACGTTCGGCTTGGTGAGGAGGCTCCTGTCGCTGCCGGTGCCGAGCGGGTAGTACGGATACGTGGTCGAATTACACCGCGTCACCGCGTTGCCGTCGGAGTCGTCGCCCGCATCAGCTGCACGAATACTGCCAAGACGTTCGACGCGACGAAACTGAGCGCTCGTCGGGCAGTTGAAGCGAACGCGAATGTAGGTGTTGCCTGAAACCGCTTTCAGTCGTGCGCTTTGCAGCTCGCTCTGCACGTCGCGCTCGGCGATGCCAAGCTTCAGCATCTCCACTTCGCTGACCATCCCGGGGACGGCCATCGCGGCAAGGATCGCAATAACTGCGACCACGGCCAGGACCTCCACGAGAGAAAATCCCGATCGATCGCCAAGCCCGCCGTGCAGCGAGGTCATAGTCCGGTGCCGGAAACAGCAATGCGGCTGCCACTGCTGAGTCGCGAGCGGGCCGTCACGATAATCACTCTAGAATCTGTTGTTTACGGAGCAGAACTGAACGCCAACCGCTGATGCGGTCGAGTGCGCGGCTCTTCAAAGTGTTACGATCGGTAACATCTCTGCAATCAGGCATCCCTGAGCGGCAGCGTCATCTGGAGGCTGGCTCCTCCCTGCGGCGACGTGCCGATGCTGACCCGCCCGTTGTGCGTGACGATGATCTTCTGCACGAGCGCGAGCCCGAGGCCGGTCCCGTTGCTTCGCGTCGTGAAGAACGGCCGGAACACCCGCTCCCGCGCGGCGGGATCGATCCCCGGACCGTTGTCGCTGACCGTCACGCGGCACACACGCTGCGCCCGATCGACTTCCGCCTCGACGCGAACCTGCGGCGCGACGCCTGCGCTGGCGCACGCGTCCAGCGCATTGCGCAGCAGGTTGCTGAACGCCTGCCGCAGCAGCACGTCGTCGCCGTCGACGACCGCGAAGCTTCCCGACACCGTGATGTCGCCGCCGCGCGCCTGCGCGTCGGCGCGCAGTTCGTCCGCGACCCGATCGGCGAGCGTCTTGAGATCGACGGGAGCCACCGTGAGCTGCGTGGGCTTGGCGAAATTCAGGAAGTTCGTGACGACCTGCCCCAGCGCCTCCGTCTCGGCGCGAATGCCCTGGACGTACTGACGATGCGCCGGCGGCAGCGCGTCGAGGTCGATCAGCCGGCTGTAGCCGTGGATCGTCGCCAGCCCGTTCCGGAATTCGTGGGCGATGCCGGCGGTCAGCTCGCCGACGCGGGCCAGACTGTCCTTCAGACGGACCTGTTCTTCCAGATCCTTGACCGCTGTCAGATCGGAAAACAGGCAGATCGCCCCGTGGAGCTCGCCGCTTTCTTCGAACATCGGCGAGACGGTGACGCCAAGATGGGAGGCCGGCGACGTGGGATCGGTCAGCTCGAGTGCGCGGCGGAAGATCGCCCGCCGGCTCGCCAGGCATTCCTCGATGGCCTGGGCGAGCGGCGCCGCCCGCGTCAGCAGAACGCGGTCGCCGGCCATCGACTCGCTGTCGGCGAGACCGAGCATCCGGCGACCGGCGGGGTTGATGATCCGCACCTCGCCGTGGAGCCCGACGACCAGCAGGCCGGCCGTGAGGCTCGAGATGATCTCGCCGCTCAGGCGCTCCGACGCCTCCGCGCGCGCGGACATCGCGCGCTCCTGCGCCTTGAGCTTCGTCACCGCCTGCTCGAGCGCGGCCGTCAGGATCGCCGCATCGCCGCCACTGCCGCGCAGCGAGGCGCGCGTCGCCCGCGCCGCCGCGCCGATGCGCAGGACCGCGAACATCAGGATCGCGACGAGCGCCGCGACGATCGCGGTCAGACCGAGAAACGCGTAGGCGCTCGGGGAGAGATTCACACGTAGAACCTCGCGTACCAGTCGACGATGGCGTCGCCGACGAAGCTCGCGAACGCGGCGCCCACGGCGAGGAAGGTGCCGTACGGGAGGGCGTACTTCATGCCGCCGCGCCGGCTCACGATCAGGGCGACGCCGAAGAGCGCACCGAGGAATGACGACACGACGAGCGTCAGCAGCATCAGCTTCCATCCGAGAAAGGCGCCGATCATCGCCAGCATCTTGACGTCGCCCATGCCAAGCCCTTCCTCCTGCCGGATGCGATAGTACGCCTCCGCTATCAGCCAGAGCGCGCCGCCGCCGGCGACGATCCCGATCGCCGATGCCATCCAGCCGGGCTCGGTCAGCAGGCTGAACGCGAGCCCGACGATGATTCCGGGGAGTGTGATGACGTTCGGCAGGATGTGGTGGCGCAGGTCGATGGCGAAGAGCACGATCATGGCCGACAGGAAAACCAGGCGCGACACGAGCAGCCAGCCGAGGCCGAACCACCACACGGCGGCCATGAACATCACGCCTGTCACGATCTCGATGAGCGGATACTGCCACGAGATCGGCGCGCCGCAGGCACGGCACCGTGCGCGAAGCACGAGATAGCTCACCACGGGGATGTTCTCGAACCAGGAGAGCTTGTGGCCGCACGACGGACAACGCGACGGCGGAACGACCACCGACACGCGCGCCGGCAGACGAAAGATGCAGACATTCAGAAAGCTGCCGATTGCCAGCCCCCACGCGCCGGCGAGCCAGGGCAGGACCGAGTCGGCCGTCACGACCGGGCCGCCGCTCCTGGCGGCTCGAACGGCAGCGGGAGCAGCTTCGACGAGGGCGCGAGCGAGACGACGCCCGTGTTGCCATCCAGCTGATACGGCGCGCCGCTCGGATCCAGCGGCGCGCCGCTGCCGCGCATCAGACCGGCGCGCTGCAGCGCCTCCCACGACTCGGGCAGGCGGCCGGCGATCGCCCGGTAGCGCGCGACGATGCGGTGGAGCTGGTCCATCTGATCCATCGCATCGAGCTGCGCGAGGCGGAGCGCCGCCTGGCTGCGCACCCAGTCGTTGTCCGCGCTCTCGTGGATGTGCTGCCACAGCGCGCGGGACGTGGCGCGGTCGCCCCCGCGCGCGAGCATCACGGCCGCCGTCGTGCGCAGCCACCACGGCGAACCCGGAATCCGCGCGGCGCGCTCGAACGCGTCGGCCGCCCCTTTGTAGTCGTTCAGCCGCCAGTAGTAGACGAAGCCGATGTCCTGCAAGTACTCCCACCGATGCGGGTTGGCGGCGAGACCTTTTTTCAGCAGCGCCACCGCGAGGTCGGGCCGGCCGGCGCCGGCCGGGTACGGCTCGGCCAGAAAGATCGCGCCGAAGCGGTACGCGATGTTGAACCGCGGATCGAGCGACGTCGTGCGATCGAGGAGTGGATAGAGCAGCCGATACTTCTCGCCGGGCTCGGTCGATCGATGGTCGCCGCCGTAATGCTGCACGGCGCGAATCCAGTCGAGATCGGCGGCGAGCGTCGTGTACTCCAGCGCCATCCGGCGCATGACCGCGCCCGACTGCACGTAGAGGACGAGATTGGCGTCGGCGCCGGGACGCGCGTACCGGCGATCGCGCGCGATCTGCAGCGCGAGCCCCAGCCCGAAGAGCACCGCCGCGCCGGCGAGCGTCGCGATTGCCGCCGCCGCGCCGCGCCGCGCGCTCATTTGAAATCGCGCCTCGAGAAAATGACCATCGTCAGGAGCAGCAGGACGCCGATGTAGGTGGCGGCGTAGCCGAGCGTCAGGAGCACGTACCCGACCGGCACGGCCTGTCCGTGGACCACCGCCGCCTTGACGTCGAACGGCGCGAGGTTCGGGAGCGCGTAATACAGCGCCCGCGCGAGCCACGCCGCCGCGCGCGATTCGACGACGTTCTCGAAGTGCGCGAGATCGGCGTTGAACTGCCCGATCACGAACAGACCGATGGTCAGCGCGGCCGAGAGGATCGGCGTCGAGAAGCTCGAAAACAGCAGCGCGCACGCCGTGACGATGGCGAGCTCCGCGTAGATCAGCACCACGGCCTTGAGCAGCGCCGGGTCGAGCGCCGGCGCCTCCCACACCGCCTTGACGGCCGGCGGCTGCGTGAAGAGCATCACCGCGAGCACGGCGTAGAGCGCGAGCGTCATCGCGCCGATGTTGACCGCCAGCGTCAGCAGCAGGCCGGCGTACTTGCCGGCGATGAACTCCGTCCGCCGGATCGGCTTCGCGAGCAGGCTGTAGATGCTCTTGCGCTCCACTTCTTTCGAGACCAGGCCGATGCCGATGAACACCGCGATCATCAGGCCGAAGAGCGACGTCGCCGCGAGCCCGAGATCCTTGATGATCTTAAGGTCCTGGCCGACCGTCAGCTGTCCGATCAGGTACGACGCGCCCATCAGCAGCACCGCGAACGCGACGAGGTTGTAGAGCACCTTGTCGCGCACCGACTCGCGGAAGACGTTGACGGCGATTGGACCGATGACTGTCATTCGGCGCTCGCCTCGGCGCCTGCACCGACGGCGGCCGCCCTCGGTCCGGCCGGCGCCGCTGCGGCTGCCGCGCCCCCGACGCGCCGCACGAAGACGTCCTCGAGCGTGTCGCG
>Ga0114129_10007958_pt1 | contig 15088 bp, 13 predicted proteins | sample RhiMetdeltSRZDD1_FD_80071 | JGI IMG/M metagenome (GOLD analysis project Ga0114129, IMG submission 80071) | Populus rhizosphere microbial communities from Tennessee, USA - Rhizosphere MetaG P. deltoides SRZDD1 (version 2) (version 2) | ecosystem: Host-associated > Plants > Roots > Rhizosphere >...
CCACCGTCAACGTTGACGTGACCGGCCGGACCACGTTGCACCTCGTGGTCGGAGACGCGGCCGACGGCATCAACAGCGACCACGCCGACTGGGCGGACGCGCGGTTGTTGTGCTGAGGGTCCCGCCGCCCGCCCGCTTGCGTTGATCATGAAGTTGGTGACGCGACACGCCGTCGAGGGCGAAACTAAGTTCATGATCAACGGGGTCTTGGGCAGGGGTCTTGGGCGGGGTCTTGGGCGGTCAGCGGGGTCTTGTCGACGGGGCTGCTCGCAGGGCGCGGGCGGCCTCGTCCGGCGGGATGTCGTTGACGAAGACCCCCATCGCCGACTCCGACCCGGCGAGGTACTTCAGCCGGCTGGGGGCTCGGCGGACCGAGAACAGCTGCAGGTGCAGGTAGCCGACCTCGCGGCCGTCCCGGACCGGCGCCTGGTGCCAGGCGGAGACGTACGGCATCGGTACGCCGAAGAGGTTGTCGAAGCGGCGCAGCACATCGAGATACAGCGGGCCGAACGCGTCGCGCTCGGCGTCGTCGAGGGCCGGCAGGTCCGGCACCCGGCGGTGCGGGGCCAGGTGCACCTCGAACGGCCAGCGGGCGGCGGCCGGCACGTACGCCGTCCAGTGTGCGTTGTCGCCGACCACCCGGGTGCCGTTGGTGCGCTCGGCGGCCAGTACATCCGCGTAGAGGCTGCGGCCTTCCGTGGTCGCGGCGTACCGCCGGGCGGCCGCGACGAGCGTGCGCGTGCGCGGGGTGACGAAGGGATACGCGTAGATCTGCCCGTGCGGGTGGTGCAGCGTAACCCCGATCTCCACGCCCCGGTTCTCGAAGCAGAACACCTCCTCCACAGTGGACTCCGCGGACAGCTCCGCGGTGCGGTCGGCGTACGCGTCGATGACGGTTCGGACTCGGCGCGGGGACAGGTCTGCGAACGAGGCGTCGTGGTCGGCGGTGAAGCACACGACCTCGCAATGGCCCACCCCCGGTGCGACGGGCGACAGCGCGGTCGTCGTGTCCTCGGACTGGTCGGCGGGGGCCACCCGGTGGCTGAACGCGGGGAATCGGTTCTCGAAGACGACGACGTCGTAGTCGTCCGCCGGGATCTCGGTGGGCCGCCCCGGTCCGGATGGACACAGTGGACATTCGTCCGATGGCGGCAGGTGGGTCCGGCTCTGCCGGTGCGCCGCGACCGCGACCCACTCGTCGGAGAGCGGGTCGTAGCGCAGCTGCGAGGCCGGTGGCGGCGGTGGCAGGTCCCGGCGGTCGATCGCGTCGCGCACGGCGTCGTCGCGCTCGTCGAAGTAGATGAGCTCGCGTCCGTCAGCCAGCCGGATGGCCGTACGCTTCACCGAACCTCCGCGACGATCAGCTCGCCGACCGCGTCGCTGAGCAAGCCGCGGGCGTCCTCGGGGAGGCCCGGGTCGGTGACGAGCACGTGTGCGTCGGCGAGTGCGGCGATCGAGGAGATGCCTACCGTGCCCCACTTGGTGCTGTCGGCGAGCACCACCAGCCGCTCGGCGGCCGCGACGAGCGCCCGGTCGGCATCCGCTTCCATGAGGTTCGGCGTGGTGAACCCGGCCCGTTCGGTCATCCCGTGCACGCCGAGAAACAGGACGTCGAGGTGCAGCGAGCGGATCGCGGCCACCGCTACGGGTCCCACGAGCGCGTCGGACGGGGTACGCACGCCGCCGGTGAGAACGACCGTCTGGTCGGTACGACCGTTGCGGTAGAACACGTCGGCGACCGGGATGGAATTGGTGACCACGGTCAGCTCGGGTACGCCGACCAGCCGCAAGGCCAGTTCCGCCGTTGTCGTACCGGCGGACAGGGCGACCGCGGTACCGGGCTTGACTAGCGGTGCGGCCCACTCGGCGATCGCCGCCTTCTCGGCCCGCTGCCGGATCAACTTGGCGGCGAAGCCCGGTTCGTCGGTGGACCCTGGATGGGTGGACGTCGCTCCACCGTGGACCTTGTTGACCAGCCCGCGTTCGGCGAGCACCTCGAGGTCCCGCCGGATCGTCATGTCCGAGACGCCGAACTCGGCGACGAGGTCGCTGACCTTCACCGCTCCCATGGTGCGGATCTGTTCGAGGATCACCGCCTGGCGTTGTGGGGCGAGCATCTAGCTGACCTCCTCGGCGATCACGACGACTCCGCCGGCCGGCAACGTCGACGTCCACTGTGTACCGGTCAGCAGATCGGTGCCGGCAGCGGGCACGACGGCCGGCGAATCGCGATGGTTGAGCAGGAACAGGTACGACCTGCCGTCCGGGTGCCGCCGCCGGACCGCCTCGACGCCCGGTGGCATCGATGACGGCGTGGCCCAGGCAGTGAGCCAGGCAGCCAGCGACTCGTCGGACAACCGCGTGCCGATGTACCAGGCTGTACCGCCGCCCACGGTCCGCCGCGTCACCGCGGGCCTGCCCGCGACGGGACCGTCGACATAGGACGCGACGACGGTGGCCGTCGTGGCCTCGCCACACTCGGTCCAGGTCCGACCGGTCGAGCCGTCGGTCAAGTGCACCGTCTCGCCCTTCCGCAGCGGGTGGAACTCCTCGACCCGGACACCGAGCAACTCGGTGAACGCGCCGGGGTAGCCGCCGAGGCGCACGTGGTCGTGCTCGTCCACGATGCCGCTGTAGGGGCCGATCACGAGCGTACCGCCGGCCTCCACGTAGCCCGCGAGGCGCGTCGCGCACTCGGAGTCGATCGCGTAGAGGGCCGGCACGAGCACGAGCCGGTAGCCGTTCAGCTCACTCGATGGATGAGCGGTGTCGGCGGTGATCCCGGCCCGCCAGAGCGCGGCGTGCCAGCGTCGGACCTCGCCGAACGCCGTCATGTCCACACTCGGCTGCCCGGGCGCCTCCTGCGCCCAGCCGGACGGGTAGTCGAGCAGGATCGCTACGTCACACTCCACAGTGGAGCCGGTGACCTCGTCGAGTCGGTCCAGGTAGCCGCCGAGCGTGCACACCTCCCGCCAGACCTTCGTGTCCGTGCCCGCGTGCGGGAGCATCCCCGAGTGCCACTTTTCGGCGCCGGCGCGGCTGGCCCGCCACTGGAAGAACAGCGCTCCGTCGCTGCCGTGCGCGATGTGTCCCAGGCTGTCGCGGATCAGTCGCCCCGGCGGCTTGGCGAGGTTACGCGGCTGCCAGTTGACCGCACTGGTTGAGTGTTCCATCAACAACCACGGGCCGCCTCCTGCCAACGACCGTGCGTGGCTGGCCGCGTATGCGATTTGCGCGCCGGGCTCGCGGGGGTCCTCCGCCAGGATGTAGTGGTCGTTGGAGACGAGATCGAGCTCGGGCGCCCAGGCCCAGTAGTCCAGCTCCTTGAACAGTCCCGCCATGAAGTTCGTCGTCACCGGTATGCCCGGGCTGAGCGAGTGCAGCAGGTCGCGTTCGGCGACGAACAAAGCCAGCAGCGCGTCGGAGGAGAACCGACGGAAGTCCAGCACGTGCGTCGGGTTGCTGAAGGTCGGCGTCGCGCGGGGCGGCTGTACCTGCGCCCAGTCCGTGAACCGCTGGGACCAGAAGGCGGTACCCCATGCCTCGTTGAGCGCGTCGAGGTCGTCGTCGTACCGTGCGCTCAACCACGACCGGAACGCCGCCGCGGATGTGTCGCAATAGCAGTGGGCGTTGTGGCAGCCGTACTCGTTGTGCGCGTGCCACATCACGACGGCCGGATGGTCGTGGTAGCGGCGGGCGAGCGCGTCGACCAGGCGAAGGGCGGCTGATCGATAGGAAGGCGAGCTGGCGCAGAACGCCTGCCGGCTGCCGTAGGTCAACCGCCGCCCGTCCGCGTCGACCGGCAAGCTGTCCGGGTATGCCCGAGAGAACCACGGCGGCGGCGACGCGGTGGCGGTGGCGAGGTCCACGGCGATGCCCGCACCGTGCAAAGTGGACAGAACCCGGTCCAGCCAGCCGAATTCGTACCGGCCCTCGGCCGGTTCGAGCCACGCCCACGCGAAGACGCCGACGGTGGCGAGGTTGACGCCGGCCTCGCGCATCAGCTTGGCGTCCTCCGCCCACACGGACTCCGGCCACTGCTCGGGGTTGTAGTCCCCTCCGTACCGCACACCCCACCCCTCGGATCAAACGTTATTCAACAGATACGAACACTAGAGGTCTTGACACGACCCTGTCTACGCGCTGGAATGTGGTGAATTTCTTTGACTCGTGTGTGATTTCAGGAGGGGCTCATGGTTTACTCTCCGGCGCTCAGTCGTAGAACTCTGCTGCGCGGCGCAGCGCTCGGCGCCGGCGCGTTCGCCGTACCCGCCGCGCTCGTCGCATGCGAGAAGCCCACCTCGACCGGTGGCGGCGCCAACGAAGTGACCTTCGGGTCGAACTACTCGGACGCGGTACCCAAGCAGGCTCTCGCCGATGTGCTCGCGGCATCCGGCGTCAACGTCAAGGTGAACACCGTCGACCACAACACGTTCCAGGAGAACCTGACCCGGTACCTGCAGACCACCCCCGACGACGTGTTCACTTGGTTCGCCGGCTACCGGATGCAGTATTTCGCCGCGCAGGGTCTGTCGATGGACATCTCTGACGTGTGGAGCGAGATCGGTGGCAACTTCTCGCCCGCCCTCAGGGCGGCGTCCACCGGCGCCGACGGCAAGCAGTATTTCGTGCCGTTCTACTACTACCCGTGGGCGGTCTTCTACCGGAAGAGCGTCTTCGCCGAGAAGGGCTATTCGGTCCCGAAGACGTGGGACGAGTACAAGGCGCTCGCCGCGAAGATGAAGTCGGACGGCCTCGAAGGCATCAGTCTCGGCAACAAGGACGGCTGGCCCGCGATGGGCACGTTCGACTACATCAACATGAGGCTCAACGGGTACGACTTCCACATCAGCCTGATGGCCGGCAAGGAGTCGTGGGAGGACGCGAAGGTCAAGCAGGTCTTCTCGCTGTGGCGGGAGATCGTGCCGCTGTACCAGGCCGGCGCCAATGGCCGCACCTGGCAGGAGGGCGCGCAGAGCCTGGCGCAGAAGAAGACCGGGTTGTACGTTCTCGGCATGTTCGTCGGCCAGCAGTTCCAGGGCGCCGACTACGAGGACCTGGACTACTTCCCGTTCCCGGTCATCACGGAGGCCAACGGCCAGGACGCCATCGAGGCGCCGATCGACGGATTCATGCTGTCGAAGTCGCCGAAGAACGTCGCCGGTTCCAAGCAGCTGCTCAAGTATCTGGGCGGCGCCGAGGCACAGGTGAAGTACCTCAAGAGCGACCCGAACAACGTGGCCACCAACAACAAGGCCGACACCAGTGGCTACAACGCGCTGCAGAAGAAGGCGATCGAGATGGTCAGCAGCGCCAAGCACATCTCGCAGTTCCTCGACCGCGACACCGTGCCGGCGTTCGCGTCGACCGTGATGATTCCGTCCCTGCAGTCGTTCCTCAACAACCCGGCCGACGTCGACGGGCTGTGCAAGAAGATCGAGGAACAGAAGAAGACGATCTTTACGACATGACGATCGTCGTTCCGGATGTCGTCGATGAGCCGGCGCCGCGGAAACCTACGCGGCGCCGGCGCGTCGGTCGTTTCACACCGCGCGATGTGGCCGTCGTCGGGGTGCTGCTCGGGATTCCGGTGGCGCTCGATGTTCTGCTGATCTGGGGACCCACGCTGGCCTCCGTCGGCCTGTCCTTCACGTCGTGGGATCTGGTCAAACCCATCAAGCCGGTGGGTACGCAGAACTACGAATACATCTTCGACACGTACCCGAAGTTCTGGCCCGCGTTCCAGCACAACGTGTTGTGGCTGCTCTTCCTGGCGCTCGTCGCGACGCCGTTCGGGCTCCTGCTCGCGGTGTTGCTGGACAAGCAGGTCCGGCTGACCCGGTTCTACCAAACCACGCTGTACCTGCCGGTCGTGCTGTCGCTCGCGGTGGTGGGGTTCATCGCGCAGCTCATCTACTCGCGGGACTACGGCGTGCTGAACGCGGTGATCGGGCGCACCGACAACCCGGTCGACTGGATCGGCGACCCGAGCATCAACCTGTGGGCCGTGCTGGTACTGGTCGGCTGGCGGCACGTGGGCTACGTGATGCTGCTGTACCTGGCCGGTCTCAAGGCCGTCGACCCGACGCTCAAGGAGGCGGCCGCGATCGACGGTGCGAACGAGGTGCAGACCTTCCTCCGCGTCGTCTTCCACGCGCTGCGACCGGTACACGTCATCGTCCTCGTCATCACGTTCATCGAGGCGCTGCGGGCCTTCGACGTCGCGTACGCGATCAACCGCGGGCGCAACGGGCTGGAGCTGCTGAGTGTGCTCGTCACCGACCACATCGTGGGGGAGGCGAGCCTGATCGGCATCGGGTCCGCGATCGCGGTCGTCATGCTCGTCATCTCGACCGTCTTCATCATCACGTACCTCACCCAGGCGTTCCGGCAGGATCCGCGATGACGTCCACGGCCACCCCCGCGCGGACCGTCGCACCGCCGGCCGTCGAGCCGGCCCGGCCCCGGCGCCGCATTCGCGGCCCGCGGGTGGTGTTGCACGTGTTCCTGTGGGTTGTCGCGATCGGATGGCTCGCGCCACTGCTGCTCGCGGTGTACGCGTCGCTGCGGCCGTACGCGGAAACGGCCGAGTTCGGGTACTTCTCCTGGCCGCGCTCGCTGTCCCTCGACTACTACTTCGAGGCGTGGAGCCGCGGTGGGCTGCCCAAGTATTTCGTCAACACGCTGATCATCGCGGTACCGGCGGTCATCCTCACCCTGTTCTTCGCGTCGTTCGTCGCGTTCCTCATCTCGCGTAGGCGCATCCCCGGCGGCAAGCTGCTGCTCATCATGTTCACCGCCGGCAATCTGCTGCCACAGCAGGTCATCGTCACTCCGCTCTACATCATGTACTCGAAGATTCCGCTGCCCTGGTACATGAGCTGGCCGTCGGAGAAGCTCTTCGACTCGTACTGGGGCGTCATCGCGATCCACGTGGCCTTCCAGACCGGGTTCTGCGTGTTCGTGCTGTCCAACTACATGGAGACGATCCCGACCGAGCTGGTCGAAGCGTCCATCGTGGATGGTGCGGGAGTCTGGCGGCAGTACTGGCAGGTGATCCTGCCGCTGATCCGGCCGGCCCTGGGCGCGTTGGGCACCCTGGAGTTCGCGTTCATCTACAACGACTTCTTCTGGGCGGTCCTGCTGATGTCCAGCGGGGACAAGTTCCCGATAACCAGTGCGCTGAACAACCTGCGGGCCGTCTACTTCACCGACTACAACCTGCTGGCCGCCGGCTCGATCCTGGTGGCGCTGCCGACCATCATCGTGTTCTTCGTCCTTCAGCGGCAGTTCATCTCCGGGCTGACGCTTGGCGCCAACAAGGGGTAACGCGTTGTTCGAAACTGTTGCCGAGCTGTCGGTGGACGCCGACCGCGCCCAGGTATACGAACACGGCTGGCAGTCGTGGTCGCCGGCGAGCAGTTATCCGGTGACGGCTACCTCACCCCGGCCGGCGACCGCTGACCGGCGGGCCATGTCGTACCGCGCGGAGACCCCGGCACCGGAGACCGGCTTCCAGGGCGAGGGTCTGCTCGCCGTGGACACCGGCGACACCGTCCACGTCTTCGCGGCCACGGATCCGGAAAGCATGCCCTCCATTCGAGCGTCCTATGTGGACGGCAGGCTGGTCGTGACGGCCGACGGGACCGTGTCGGCGTCGCAACTGGCCGGACCGTTGCCGGCCGCGCTCGGCGCGTGGGGCTCGTCGTACGCGTCCGAGGTCGGGGTCGGGCTGCTCCGGCCGGCGCCGACCGTGTGGTGCTCGTGGTACCACTACTTCACGAAGGTCACCGAGGCGGACATCGTGGAGAACCTGGCCGCCATCGACTCCACCGGCCTGCCGGTCGACGTCGTGCAGATCGACGACGGCTGGGAGAGCGAAATCGGCGACTGGCTGACGCTGTCGGACCGGTTCGCATCACTGTCGGCACTCGTCGACCGGATCCGTTCGGCCGGGCGGCGGGCTGGCATCTGGGTTGCGCCGTTCCTCGTCGGCGAGCGCAGCGACCTCGCCGGCGGGCACCCCGGGTGGCTCATCGCCGGACCGGACGGGCTGCCGGTATCCGCCGGGCACAACTGGAACCAGGACGTGTACGGGCTCGACGTCACGCACCCCGAAGCGGTGGCGTACCTGCGCGAGGTGTTCGGTTGGCTGAGGTCGATCGGGATCGACTATTTCAAGACTGACTTCGTGTACGCCGGCGCGCTGGCCGGGTCGCGGCACACCGGGGTGGAGCCGCTGAGGGCGTACCGCGACGGCGTGGCCTTGATCCGCGAGGTGATCGGGCCGGACGCGTACCTGCTCGGCTGCGGCGCACCGATCCTGCCCAGCGTCGGTCTGGTCGACGCGATGCGGGTGTCGCCCGACATCGCGCTGGAGTACGAGCCGCGCGACGGTGACCCGTCCCAACCGTCGCAGCGCGGCGCGGCACTGTCCACAGTGGGCCGTGCATGGCAGCACGGGCGGTTCTGGGTCAACGACCCCGACTGCATCGTCGCCCGGCCGGCCGTCGAGCGGCGCGAGGAGTGGGCCGCGGTCGTCGAGCGGTACGGCGGCCTACGCGCATCCTCCGACCGTATCGCCGACCTGGACGACTGGGGCCTGTCGACCACTCGCCGCCTGCTCGAAACAGTCCCCCCACCCACCCCGTTCTGAGTCGATAGGGTGGGCGGATGCAGGTTGGGGTGGTGTTTCCGCAGACGGAGATCGGGGCCGATCCGGTCGTGGTGCGGGCGTACGCGGCGGCCGTGGAGGAACTCGGCTACGCCCACATCCTCGCGTACGACCACGTGCTCGGCGCCGATCCGGCGGTGCACTCGGGCTGGTCCGGTCCGTACGATGTCGACTCGGCGTTCCACGAGCCGTTCGTGCTGTACGGGTACCTCGCCGCGATCACCTCACTGGAAATGGTCACCGGCATCATCATCCTGCCGCAGCGGCAGACCGCCCTCGTCGCCAAGCAAGCCGCCGAGGTGGACCTGCTCACCGAAGGACGGTTCCGGCTGGGCGTCGGGCTGGGTTGGAACGCGGTCGAGTACGAGGCGCTGGACAAGGACTTCACCGATCGCGGGCGGCGGATCACCGAGCAGGTAGCCCTTCTCCGTCGACTGTGGACGGAGAAGGTCGTGACGTTCGACGGCCGGTACGAGAAGGTCGTCGCGGCGGGCCTCAATCCGTTGCCGGTACAGCGACCGATCCCGATCTGGTTCGGCGCCTACTCGCCACCCGCGTTGCGCCGCGCCGGCCGGCTCGCCGATGGTTGGTTCCCGCAGATGCGACCCGGGCCCGCGCTGGACGAGGCGATCGCGGCGGTACGCGAGGGTGCCGAGTCGGCCGGACGCGACCCGGCCGGCATCGGCATGGAGGGCAGGGTCGGCGTGACCCAGGGGGTCGCGCCCGCGGTCGACGGGATCGCCGCGTGGGAGGCGGCCGGCGCCACCCACGTGTCCGTGAACACGATGGGCATGGGGGCCGGTGGCATCGACCGGCACATCGCGGCCCTGGCCGAGGTCGCCCAGGCCATCGGCCTGCCTCCGAGAGCGCCCGGCTGACCGCGACCAGAAGAAATCAGATGCCGTGGCCCCGTCGATGTAGCGCGTTGAGCACGGTCTCCACCTTGACCGCCCCGGACAGGGCCGCCAGCGCGATCGCGGCCCGCGGCTCGCGCCAGTTGGCGCGTACCGCCTGCTTGGTCCAGCGCCACGCGTCGCGGCGGTTGCCCGCGGCAGCCGACCAGCAGGCCAGTTGGCCATACACCCGGGCCGCGCCCGGCGGGCAACCGCGGATCTCCGGGTGCCGCGCCATCATCCAGCGCAGCGACGAGATCTTCGTGGCGTACTCGTAGCCGAAGTGCGACGTGCGCCCCCACAGCACGCGGACGAGCGGCTCGTCGATGTGCACGATCGGGTGCCGGCGGGCCGCCCGCAGCAACAGGTCCCAGTCCTCGTTCTGGCTACCGGGCGCGTCCTCGGCGACCAGCCCGAAGCCGGTGTGCGCGTCGACCAAGCAGGCGCGGCGGATCAGGAAGCTCGACGAGTGCAGCATCGCCATCCGCGAGCGGACCAGATCCTCCACGCCGACGAGGGAGGCGCCGGCGCGGCGGGTCACCACACGGCTGGCGTACTCGACCTCCATCGCGCACGTGGCGAACTCGGCTCCGGGATGTTCGGCGAGCGCGGTGACCTGGCGGCGCAGCTTGTCCGGCGCCCAGGTGTCGTCGTCGTCGCAGAACGCCACGAACTCGCTGTCGAGGCCGAGGATCCCGGTGTTGCGGGCGCCGGCCAGGCCGGGTGTGCGCCAGTTGGCCAGCACCATCACCGGCCGGTCACCGCCGCTGGCAAGCAGGTAGTCCGGTGCCGTCTGGTCGTACGCGACGACTGTCCGCAGTGGACCCGGATAGTCCTGGGCCGCCACGGCGGCCAGTGCCCGGCGTAGTAGCTCGGGCCGGTCACGGGTGGGTATCACGACTCCGATAGATGGCCAGCGCATCACGACTCCTTGGTAGTGCGCAGCGGGTAGCCGTACTTCGACAGCAGAGGTGCGGTGAGTGCCCCGACGAGCCGCCGCTGGCGAGCGGGCAAAGCGGCCCGCCAGGCGTCGTCACGTTGCAGGGGCACCCGGCCGACGGTGAACCGCATCGGGTTGCCGGCGGCGCTGTGCCCGGTACCGAGCAAGGCGTGCGTTGAGTCCACAAAGGACAGATCGGTCTCGGACAGGCCGAGGCCGGCGAAGGCGGCGAGATCGCGGACGGCGTCCGCGGGTGAGTCGACGAACTCCTCGTACCGGATGCGCCGGACCGGCACGCCGCGCCGGGCCAGCAGGCCGAAGGCGGCGTTGTGCGCGTTCCACAGTAGAGCCGATCGGGCCGGCGCGTACCGGGTCATCGTCTCGCCGCCGTCGGCCTCGGGCCGGGGCACGGACTTCGTCCACGAGTACGCCACCCCGCGCGGATCCCGGACGACGTGGGCGACCCGCAGATCCAGCGCGCGTGCCCAGCGCAGGCAGAACGCCAGGGAGGCGTGCTTCGACGAGTCGACGACCAGCCGGGAGCCGGTGACGGCCGCGGCCGCGGCGTACACCCGCGCGTAGTAGTCGGCGTACTCGGTCACCAGCGCCGCCCGGTCACCCCCGAGACGTGGCGCGGCAAGCCATGGGATGTGCCTGGTTCGCTCGACCGCGCGCTGCAGAGCCAGCACGCGGTACGTGTCGACGTGCCGCCAGCCGCCGAACGCGGTCTCACCGACCGCGGTCCAGAACTCGCAGCGGGAGAACCGGACCCCGCAGCCGCACCGCTCGTCGTCGCGAACGTCGCGCCGCCACAGGTGGACGACCTCGCCGAGGGCGCAGACACCGGGCAGCTCGCCGAGCACCCGCTCCACGAGTGTGGTGCCGCTCCGGCCGAGGCCGCCGAGGAACAGTATGCGCACTTTCCACCTCTTGGCTCGTTACATCCGTATAACGAGCACTCGGGAGCTTCCGATATGTCGACTGCGACCCTGAGCAGGGTGAGCCTGGACGGCGTGGGCTTCGACGCGCTGACCGAAGGCGAGGCGGTCGCCGCCGTCCGGGCGGCGCTCGACCGGGGTGAAGGCGGGCGGATCGTCACGCCGAACGTCGACATCATGCGGATGGCGCAACGCAAATCCGTCGTGCGCGACTACCTCGCGGACGCGACGCTCGTGGTCGCCGACGGCATGCCGCTGGTGTGGGCGAGCCGGCTGGCCGGTACCCCGCTGCCGCAGCGGGTGCCCGGATCCGGGCTCATCTGGTCGCTGTCCGACGGGCTCGCCGCCGACCGGCGGTCCGTGTATGTCCTCGGTGGACAGCCGGCGACCGAGCACGGCGCACCCGACGGCGCGGCCCGGGCCGCGTACCGGCTCGCGCAATGCTGTCCCGGGCTGCGCATCGCCGGCCACGCCTGCCCGCCGTACGGCTTCGAGTCGCACTGGAGCGCAATAGACCAGGTGTGCGCCGACGTCGTCGAGCGGCGACCGGACCTCGTGTTCGTCGGTCTCGGCTTCGCCAAACAGGAGTGGCTGATCTCGTTGCTGCGCCCGGAACTGCCCGGTACCTGGTTCCTCGGCTGCGGCGCCGCCGTCAACTTCGTCGCGGGAGACGTGCCGCGGGCTCCACAGTGGATGCAGCGCAGCGGGCTCGAGTGGCTGCACCGGATGTCGTGCGAGCCGCGCCGGCTGGCCGGCCGCTACCTCGGTCACGACGCCCCGTACGCACTGCGCCTGCTCCGCCGCTCAGCGCGAGCGAAAGTGACGGTCGTGCGCCAGCTCGCGTAGTGCGGCCAGCGCGCCGGGGTCGTCGGCGAGCCGGAACTGTTGGTACGGCCCGTTGCCGTCGGGATCGGACTCGAAGTAGCTGACCGCCTTGATCTGCGAGTTGGTGCGGAACACCCGGGCCGCGTCGCGCAGCCACGCCACGCGCCGCTCGGTGCCCCAGGCGCGCGCGACACCGTACTCGCCGATGATGATGGGCTTGGGTCGCTGGGCCGCCCAGCGCAGGAAGGGATCGAGCAGCCGGGCGAGCGGGACGAGCTCCGAGCCGGCGTACACGTCCACGCAGATCCAGTCGACGGCGTCGTCGCCTGGGTAGAACGGCGGCGCGTACCCGCCGGCAAAGCCCTCCGCGGTCGGGCACCACACCCACGACGCGTTGCGCACGCCCTCCGCGTCGAAGATGCGGCGGACGTACCGCCAAGCGGCCACGTAGTCCTCGGCGGACCACATGGTGGCCGCGAGGTTCGGCCGGTCCATCTCCCAGCGGAACCGCAGCAGGACGGGAGCCCGCATCTCACGTACCTCGCGGGCCCGCGCGCGGATGAGGTCGTCGTGCTGGCCCATCGTGATGGACCGGGTGTCCCCGCTCGCCCAGCTGAGCATCAACACCGCGCCGCGCTTGACGAAGTACCGGTCCGATTCGGTGCGGAATTCCTCGTCGAATCGGCGGTACGTGTTCACGATGTCCAGCGGCCGGCCCAACGCCGCTTCGTAACCGGTGACCGCGGCGACCCGGCCCGGCTGGCTGAACCGCTCGGGCTTGACCCACGCGCCGAGGTAGGCGCCCGTCTCGGGCGGCCGCACCGGGCCGGCCGCGAAAGGTCCGCCGGTGGCAACGGGCCGGATCTCCGCGTCCAATGTGGGCGGTGGGGCCGGCTGCGGGCCGCAGGCGGTGAGGACGCTGAGACCGGCGAGTACCGCCGCAGCCCTCTTCATGCGCCGGACGGCACGCGACGGGCGACGTAGAGCACGTTCACCGCGTACCGGGACAGGGCAGGAATGCGGCTCGCCAGGTCGTCGACGACGCGGGCGATCGGACGGAGCAGGCGGCGGCCGTACCAGCCCTGGGTCAGCAGCGCGAAGCCACGCCGCTCGACCACCGCGAAGCCGTGCCGGGCGAGCAGCTCGGCGACGTCGTCGTGGGACAGCTCGGAGAACCACGGCCGGGATGCCCGCGCCCGGTGCCGCAGGTGCCGCAGGGATTGCCGGTTGCCGTGGTTCTCCAGCACGAGCAGACCGGAGCCGTAATGCGGCAACGCCTTCGCGGCAAACGCGATGGCCCGGTCGCGTACGTCATCGTCCACATTGAGCAGTAGCCGGAAGACGGTCACGATGACCGGCGAGTCCCCGGCGACCGGGGTCGGTACCTCCCCGCTGGCCGACACCTCGTGCAGCCGGGCGTAGGTGCCGGTCTGGACGGCCTTGGCGAGCATCGCGGCCGACGAGTCGTACCCGTGTGCCGTGCGCACGAGGCCGTGCAGCAACCGGATCGCCCGGCCGGTACCGCAGGCGAAGTCGTGTTGGACCGGCCGGCGGAACGGGAACGAGCGCGCCGCGAGGTTGCGCAGGTACAGCCGCTGCCGCCGGTTGACCGCGGACGCGTAGCTGTCCGGCGCGTAGACGACGTGCTCGTACTTCTCGACGGTGGCGGCGTCGCGAAAGATCTCCGCATAGTTGGTGCGCACGGGCGTTGGTCTCCTCACCGCTTGATTGCGAGCTTGTCCAGTTGCAACGGGCGGCGCAGCGCGAGCGCGCCGGCCGCGTAACCGACCACTCCCACCGCGAGCGCGGTGAACATGGTCGCGGGCCGGTAGCCGGCGAACACGGCCACGGACACCGGCAGCACGCCGAACGCCGCTACCGCGAGGCAGCCGGCCGCCAGCGTGCCGCCGCCGAACGGGTGCAGCCCGTACGCGAGACCGACCTGCAGCAAAGGGATCACGTTGTTCACAACGAGCGCGGCGGCGAGGGCGATAGCGGCACCGAGGACGCCGTACCGGGGGACGAGGAGGAAATTCGCGCCGACCTGGATGCCGAGCGCGAGCGCGACGTTCCCCAGGTTCCATGACGTGCGGCCGGCCATCGACAGCACGACGTCGACCATCCCGCAGCCGGTGGCGACGAGCATCGCGCTCGCCAGCACGACGACCGCGGTCGCGCCGCTGGCGTAGCTGGGGCCGAACAGTCCCATGTAGACGGGCGCGAAGCAGATCGCCAGCAGCGGTACCGGCCACGTCAGCAGGACCAGCCAACCGGTGGCCGCCTGGTAGAGCTGGTTGGCCCCGGCCTGGTCGCCGATCGCCAGCCGCTCCGCCAGGCGCGGTTGGACCACTTGCGACAGTGCCCCGTTCACGAGCTGGCCGAGCACGAGAAAGCGGGTAGCGACCGCGTAGATCGCGGCCGTGGGGAGGCCGGCCAGGGCCGCGACGAGTATCACGTCGAGCCGTTGCAACGCCGACTGCGCCACACTCCCCACCGCCCTGGGCGCGGTAAACCGCCAGAACGCCCGCCCGATCTCCCCGCCGGAGACAGGGTCCACGGGGAGGAGGGAGCGATGCAGGGCGTAGGCGGCGAGGGCGGCTACGGGCAGGTACGGCATGGCCCAGGCCATCGTGTAGGCGGTCGCGTCGAGCGAGTTGCCGAGCACGAGCACGAGCGCGCCGACGCCGGCGAGTTGGAGTCCGGGGCGCAGTATGCGGTCGAGGAGCACGGTCGGGCGGAGCTCGGCCATCCCACGAGTCGCGGCGAGGAACGCGTCCGACAGGGCGGCCAGCGGGATGAAGAACGCCAGCGGGCGCAG
>Ga0114129_10007959_pt1 | contig 15088 bp, 15 predicted proteins | sample RhiMetdeltSRZDD1_FD_80071 | JGI IMG/M metagenome (GOLD analysis project Ga0114129, IMG submission 80071) | Populus rhizosphere microbial communities from Tennessee, USA - Rhizosphere MetaG P. deltoides SRZDD1 (version 2) (version 2) | ecosystem: Host-associated > Plants > Roots > Rhizosphere >...
CCAGCGCCGCCGGCCCGCCCGCCGTCGCCTCCTGTCGCCTCTCGGCGCGGATCCTCCACCGGCCTCCCTCGGTCGCCTGGGCATCCTTCGTTCTCCGTAGTTCTTCCCGCGGCGCGAGGTTCCGGTTCCCGCACGACGATCCAGGTTGACTCGGCGAGCATCGAGCCACGGTCCGGGCGGCATGCATCAGAAGGAAGGTGGTGAGTTCACCACCGTCGTCTCGAGCAGCGCGATCCACGAACGGAGAGGCCCCGGGGCGCCGTCGGCGATCGGGTAGTCCGCGATCGCGAGGAGCCGGGCGGTCCGTGGATCGAACACGAGCTGGGTGCGTGCGTTCGCGCCGTCGACGTAGATGGCGACGCCTTGCCGTCCAAGCGGATCCTCCACCGTTCCGACCAGTCGGACTCCTTCGAGCTTCGCCGCCACCTCGAAGAGTGCGGTGCGAAGCTCGGCGCGAGCGTTGCCGAACGCGAGGATGTCGCCGACCAAGAGGAAGACCTGGTCGTCTCCTGATGCGCGCTCAACGACGGCACCGGAACGCAGGGCCTCCAGCAGCCGATCCGGATCGGTCGGGAGTTCGCTGGTGTCGAACAACGTCACCGCTCCGACGGCGTACCTCTCCTCGCGAACCTCGCCCGCGGCGGGGAGGACGTCCGGTCGACCGGCCTCCTCCCACGCGCGTCGGTCTTCCGGCGACGCGAAATCGGACGAGATCACCTCGGTCCGACGGAAACCGGAGCCATCGCCCGCGATCCAGGTCGAGACGCGTACCCGAGAGACCACCGTGATCGACACACCGGAATCGAGGAACGAGTTCCCCTCGGTCCGAAGCTCGTCGGTGCGGGTGAGGAGGAACTCGCCCGGCGCGAGATCCGGAGATCGCTGCTCCGCAGCCAAGCGGCCCAACCGCCGCAGCTCCGCTGCGGCGGCGGCGTTCGCCGACGGCAGGACCAGGGTGGCGACGAGACCGATCGTGAGGGCGGCCGCGACGGCGGTGGCGGCGGCTCGCCACCGCCGCCGTCGTCGCGCCGCCAGCCGGACCGGCTCGCCGGCGATCGCGTCGAGCAGCCGTCCGCGCAGACGGTCCCGCGCCTCCGCGTCGTCCTCCGGTTCGCCGAAGACCCGCCGCGCCAGCTCGAACTCGTTCATCGTCGTCATCCGTCGTCCGTCTTATCCGTCCCGACCGGTATTCCCTCGAGGTCGGGGATGTGTTCCCGCAGGTGGGCACGGGCTCGATGGATCCGGGACCGGACCGTTCCGATCGGGACCCGGAGCGCTCGGGCGGTCTCCTCGTAGGTCAGGTCCCCCAGCGCGACCAGCAGGAACGCCTCGCGCTCCCCGACCGGAAGGTTCGTCAGCGCTTCGACGAGCGCAGGTCGGAGACGTTCGGCGTCCATGCGAGCGGGGTCGTCGACCGGCTCCGCCGGGATCGGCAGGGGCACCTTCGCGAGCGATGCCAGGCGCTCCCGCTCGTCCCGGACCTTGCGCCGGATCAGGTTCGAGGCGATCCCCAGCAGCCACGGCTTCGCGGACTCCGCACCTGGATCGAACTTGGCGCGCTTCTCGAACGCGATCAGGAAGACCCGCGCCGCGATCTCCTCGCCTTCGACGGCGCCGAGCCGGCGACGCGCGTACGCCAAGACGGCATCCACGTACCGGTCGAAGATGTCCGCGAACGCGCTCGGATCGCCGACCGATCGCCGGAAGATCTCCGCGTCCGTGCCCACGGCCGGACGCTACCGGGTCGAGCGGTCCCGGACTACACGCGCCAGCGCAGCGACGAGACCTCGTTGCTGAGCGTCCCGTAGTCCGAGCAGTTCGGCGAGCAGGTCCTGACGGCGCCGCCGAAGTTCGAGTGCTCGAACTTCCGATTCGTGTCGCAACCGCCGAATCCCTTCCCGGATGAGTAGAGGTCGTTCAGCGCATCACCGACGTAGGCGACCTGCCACGTCGTGAGGGCCGTGCAGGTCGTCGCCGCGAAGTAGTTGTGCGAACTCCCGCCGAAGTTCGTCGCGAAGTATTCGGTGCCGATCAGCACGTCGGCGGCCGGGACCGTGAGCGAAAGGTCGAGATCCGTCAGCGTCGCCGGCGTCTCCGCGGGTGCGATGTCCACCGACCCACCGAACCCGACCTCGATCGCCTCCTCGAACGACGAGAAGCACCCGATCAGATCGAGGTCGGCCGTGATCACACCCTCGGTCTGTTCGACGGGAACGAGCCGAAAGGAACAGTTCTGCGGCTCCGCGGCGCGTGCCGGTGAAACCATCCCCACGACCAGCGTCCCCAACGTGACCGCGCGCAGGATGCGCATCTCGAAAACCCCCCTCCCGGTTGCGACACGAGCGCCGGCGACGCTAGGAGGACGGGTGGCGCGATTCGATGACGGAACGACGACAGCTCGTCACCGTTCCGGAACGTGCATTTGGAACCGGCCCTCGGTCTCCCGGGAATGGACGGGTGATGACCGTGGCGACCGTGTTCATGGTGGGGGTCGAACAGCTGCCGCTCGTCCCCGAGTACCTGAACCTCGGATCCGTGGTCGTGATCGCGCCGGACCTCGACACCCAGCGCCGATGGACATGGGAGCAGGAGGGTGAACCCAGGAGCTCGGACGACGGCGAGCCGCATCCGAGCGGCACGGTCGTCGACCTGGCGGGACGACGGATCATCTCCGACGGCCTGACCCTGCCGCTCAGCGATCTCGAGTACCGCGTCCTGACCGCGCTCCTGTCCCCGATCGGTCGGGCTCTCTCGTTCCGCGAGCTGCGGGCCCGAGGATGGGACGACGCCCAGGAGGTGCCCGCAGACGTCTACTCGGTTCGGGCGCTCGTCCAGCGGCTGCGAGCGAAGCTCGAGGCCGCCGGTGCAGACCTCAGGATCGAGGCGGTCAGGGGCTACGGCTTCCGGGTGGTCGAGCCGAGCCCGGTCCGGTCGCTCTCGGATCTCGGGTCGAGGGAGGCCTGAGGAGGAGCCGGTCGAAGATCTCGGTCGCTGCCGGCTCGGGGTCGACCGCTCGAGCGTTCCGGAGCACCTCCTCCAGGTGCTCGTCGCACAGGTCCACGAACACCGCCGACCGCTCCGTCTCGACGAGGGCGGGCGTCGAGGGACGGCCGCATCGTGCACACCGGATCGCGTTCACTGGCCTCGTTCCCGACTTCCCTTCGGGAGGGCATCCGGTTCCGTCGAAGCCCGTGCGCGACGTCGGAGCTAGGCTCCCGCCGTGTTCACGGTCGAGCAGCGGGACGACCTGCGCGAGCGGGTGCTGAAGCTGGGGGAGGAAGACGAGCGCGTCGTCGCCGGCGCGCTCGTGGGCTCGCTCGCGGTGGGGACCGCCGACCGTTCCTCCGACCTCGACATGACCTTCGGCATCGCGCAGGACGTGCCGGTCGCCGAGGTCCTCGACGACTGGACGCGGACGCTCGTCGACGAGCTCCACGCGGTTCGGCTGGTGGACCTCGAGCGCGGCCCGACCACCTACCGCGTGTTCCTGCTTCCGGACGCGCTGCAGCTCGATCTGTCGATGACCCCGGCCCGCGAGTTCCGGCCCGCCGGACCTCGCTTCCGGCTCCTGTTCGGTGAGACCGCGGGCGGGGAGCCGGAAGCGGTCGTGGGCACGCTGTTCATCCCGACGCCGGCGGTACCGGAGGACATCTTCGGCTGGGGCGTGGTCTACGCGCTCCACGCGCGAGCGTGCATCGAACGAGGACGGGTCTGGCAAGCCGAGCACTACGTCGGCGCCGTGCGCGATCACGCGCTCGCGCTCGCTTGCTTCCGCGAGGGGGTGACGCCGACGCAGGCGCGCGGTTACGACGACCTTTCGACCCCGACGCTCGCTTCGCTGCAGGATGCCCACGTGGGAGCGGTTGAACCGGGATCCCTCCGGACATGGCTCGCCGCGTCGGTTCGCATCCTCCTGAACGAGGGCACGGAAGCCGGTCTACGTCACGCGCAGGTCGTGGAGGAGCGCCTCGCCGACCTGCGTTGACCCGGTCCGTCGCCGGGCCGGCATGACCGCTGGTTCATCCGGTCGGGGTGATGGACGGGCATCCAGGAGACGCGATGGTTCCCTCGACGGTTCGACGTTCAACACACAAGGAGCCCGAGCTGAAGCTGGCGGAAACGGTCGGCGGCACCTCCCTCGCGGTGAACGCTGCCCCGAACCTCGCCGGTCCCGGCATGCGCCTCCTTCTCGTCGACGACGACTCGAGCTCGCGAGCGGAGGTCCTCGATGCCGTGCAGGCGGCCGACATCCAGGTGGTCGGTTCCACCGACAACGGCCGACACGCGCTGGATATGGCTCAGCTCCTCCGGCCGGACCTCGCGTTGATCGCATGGAACATGAGGAGGTTCGGCGGCGCCCTGACGGCGAGCCTGATGCAGCGATACACCCCCGAGGTGACGCCGGTGCTCCTGCTCGAGCCGGAGGACATCGCGGAGGTGCGGGAAGCCCCTCCTGGCATCCCGTTGCGATCCGTGATGAAGCACGGAGACGCAGGAGAGTTGAGAGCGATGCTCCGAGCGATCCACCGACACGCTTCGAGCCGCGCCGCGTCTCGAGCGAAGGAGGTAGTCGATGTCCGTGAGTGAGGAAGAGCCGATCTTCGACGTGATCACGGAGATGACGTTCGAGACGATGGAGCGGGCGGATCTCGATCCTCGCGAGCTGATGATGGCCCGACTGGCCGCGCTGGTCGGCGTGGATGCGCCTCCGGCTTCGTACGTGACCAACCTCGCCGCGGCCGAGGACGCCGGCCTGTCTGCTGAGGACGTCCGGTCACTGCTGATCGCGGTGTCGCCGATCGTCGGCACACCCCGGGTGGTCGCAGCGGTCAGCAACATCGGCAAGGGACTCGGGATCACGTTCCAGCCCGAGGATCACGACTTCACCGCCGAGTAGCTCGCCGGTTCCGCTCGATCGGCGGCAGCGTCACGACAGGATGGCCCCCAGTCCGAGAACGGCCACCGTGAGGATCCCGAGCAGGACGAGCAGGGGCCACACGAACCTCAGGTACCGCCCGTACGGGACCCGTGCGATCGCGAGCCCGCCCATCACGACCGCCGACGTGGGGATGAACAGGTTCATGAGCCCGTTCGCCGTCTGATACGCCGTCACGACGAGGTCCTTCGGCACCTGGGCGAACCCGGCGAGCGGCGCCATGATCGGCATCGCGACCGTCGCGAGGCCCGACGATGACGGGATCAGGAACGAGAGCGGCAGGAAGAGCAGGTACATCACGATCGAGAACGCCACCTTGCCGACGTCACCCAACGCCGCCTCCGCCCAGTGGAGCACCGTGTCGGTGATCTGGCCGTTGTTCATGATCACCGTGATGCCGCGGGCGATCCCGATGATCAACGCCACGCCGAGCAGATCCTTCGCGCCGGCGACGAACGTCTCGGTCAGCTCTCCCTCGCGCATGCGGCCGATCAACCCGATCACGACCGCGAAGAGGAGGAACGAGGCCGTCATCTCCGGGAACCACCACCAGAGCGTGGGGATCGGGACCCCGAGGTCCTCCCAGGGGATCACGCCGTACATCATCACCACGAAGGCGAGCCCGAAGACCGTGAGGATCAGCTTGTGGCGAGCGGTGAGCTCGATCACCCCTCCCCCTTCGGTGGCCGCACCGCCGAAATGCTCCTCGTTGTCCGCCTTCATGTCGTAGACGAGGGAGCGTGAGGGGTCCGTTCTCACCCGGTCGGCGTAGCGACGCACGAAGAAGATCCCGATCGCCAGCCCCAGCACCAGGATGATCAGCCTGCTGAGGAACCCCTCGCTGATCGAGACGCCGGCGAACCCCGATGCGATCCCGGTGGCGAACGGGTTGATCGTCGAACCCAGCGTTCCGATGCCGCACCCGAGCATCAGGATCGCGGCGCCGGTGAGCGCGTCGTAGCCGGCGGCGATCATCACGGTGATCACCAGGACGTAGAACGCGAGGCTCTCCTCCGCCATTCCGTAGGTGGTGCCCCCGATCGCGAAGACCGTCATCAGGATCGGGATCATCCACCGCTCCTTGCCGTGGAGCCGTCGGACGAGCCTCCCGATCCCGGCCTGGATCGCGCCGGTTCGCATCGTGACCCCGAGGAACCCCCCGATCACGATGATGAACATCGCGACATCGATCGCGCCGAAGAGCGTTCCCGAGTTGTAGTAGTTGATGTTCCCCTTGGCGTTCTCGATCCCGTAGAGGCCATTGAGCGGTGCCGTGATCGAATCGACCAGGATCCGTTGCGGGTTCTGGTCGACGTGGTGATACGTCCCGGGAACCGGTTCTCCCTGCTTGTTGAGGCGATAGGTGCCGGCGGGGACGATCCACGTGGCGAGGGCGGCGAGGATGATCAGGGCGAAGAGGATCGTGTAGGCGGAGGGCAGCGTGAACCGGCGTCGCTTCGCCTCTGGGACCTCAACGATGCGATCGGCCTCGCTCTTCGGCGACTGGGGGGGCGCTTCCTTCTTCGAATCCATCCCGTTCCCTCCTTTCCGGCTCGTCGGGGATCACGACCGTGGGCTCGGCAGGCGGTTCCGTCGGGGGCCAGCGGAAGCCCGTGACCCCGTAGAGGACGTCCAGGATCGGGCTCAGGATGTTGAAGAAGCAGAAGGGCAGATACGTGCCGGTCGCGACCCCGAGCACGCCCGAGATGTAGGCGCCGCACGTGTTCCAGGGCACGAGCACCGACGTCACCGTCCCCGAGTCCTCGACGGCCCGCGACAGCATCTGCGGCGGGAACCCACGGCGGGCGAACTCGGCGCGATACATCCGCGCCGGGAGCACGTCGGCGACGTACTGGTCCCCCGCGATCACGTTCAGCCCGACCCCGGTCAGGTTGACGGCCAGGACCAGCCGCCCTCGTGTCTTCGCTCGAGTGACGACCGGTCGGATCACCCGTTCGAGGAACCCCGCGTGCTCCATCACGGCGCCGAACGACAGCGCGCCGAGCACTAGCCAGACGGTGGTGAGCATGCCGGCCATCCCACCTCTGGAGAAGAGGTCGTCGACCGCGGGAACGCCGGTCTTGCTGGAGAACCCGGTCGCCATCGCCGCGAAGATCGCCTTGATCCCCGTGGTCACGGGGTTGAGGCCCGGCTCTCCCACGAAGGCCTTCACGGCCGCCGGCTGCGTGAAGAGCGCCAGGATGCCGGCGAACAGGGCGGACCCCAGGATCGAGAGGAACGCGGGCGCCTTCCTGATCGAGAAGATCACCAGCAGCAGGAGCGGCAGCAGGTTCCAGGGCGTGATGTTGAACGCCTTCTCGAGAGCTGCCTGAGCGGCCTCGGTACTGCTCGCGGCGGCGGGATGGGCGTTCAGCCCGAGCAGCAGGAAGATCACCAGGCTGATCCCGAGCGCGGGGACCGCCGTCCAGGCCATGTTGCGGATGTGCTGGGACGTGGTGACCCCGCCGACCAGGCTCGGGACGAGGATCGTCGTCTCCGACAGCGGGGTCATCTTGTCGCCGAAGTACGCGCCGCTGATGATCGCGCCGGCCGCGATCGCCTCGGAGACGCCGAGGACGTTGGCCATCCCGATGAACGCGACGCCGAGCGTCCCGGCCGTCGTCCACGAGCTCCCGGTGACCATGCCGACGAGCGCGCAGATCGCGGCCGTGGCGAAGAAGAAGAGCGACGGGCTGAGGAACCCCACCCCGAGATGCACGACCGTCGGGATCGTGCCGGCCATGTTCCACGTCCCGATCAGCGCACCGACCGCGAGGAGGATGAAGATCGCACCGAGCGCCGTCGAGACGCCGCCGACGGCGGCGTCCGCGACGGCTGCCACGGTGTGTCCGTTCTTGAAGGCGAGGAGGCTGGCGAACGCGGCGCTGAGGAAGAGCGCGATCTGGAGCGGGCCGTCGGTCGCCGCGATCCCGAAGAGCGCGATCGTCGTCGCCAGGAGTGCGATCAGGACGACGATCGGGAGAACCGCGTCGAGCATCGACGGCGCCCGTGCGCCGCCGCCGTCTGACGACGGCGGCTCCACGGGCGCCGTCGATCCCTCGGGTCCCTGCTCGGGCGTCACGGTTCTCCGCCCGTCACTCCGAAGCAGAGACCTCGGCGGCCATCGCGCCGACCTCGTCGCCGCGATGGTGCTCGCGGCCTCGCGCCATCGCGACCAACGCCCCGATGATCAGGGCCACGACCAACACGACCAGCCACCTCGGTCGGTCCGACATCCGGATCCCCCTTCCTAGACCGGGTCGCGGAGCAGCGGACACGTCATGCAGTGCCCACCGCCACGGCCCTTGCCCAACTCGAACCCTTCGATCGTCACGACCTCGACGCCCGCGTCGCGCATCGCGGCGATCGTGCTCGTGTTCCGCTCGTACGCCACCACGACGCCGGGCTCGAGCGCGACGACGTTGTTGCCGTCGTCCCATTGCTCCCGAGCCTGCTGGTACTCGTCGCCCCCGGTCTCGACGACCTCGAGGTCCTTCACGCCCATCGCGTCGGCGATCGCCGGGATCAGCCCGGCCTCCTCCGTCACGTGGAACCTGCCCTCGGACGGACCCGGCCGCAGGCTGATCGCGCGCACACGATCGATCACGGTCGGATACGCGGTGATCTTGTCCCGGTCGAGCATCGTCATGACGGTGTCCAGATGCATGTGCGCGCGGTCCTTGGTCATCACGACCGCGATCACCCGCTCTGCCTCGCCCTTCGCGAACAGCGCCCGAGCGATCTGCTCGATCATCCGCGCCGTCGTGCGCTCGCTCATCCCGATCAGAACGGTCCCGTTGCCGATCGGCTCGACGTCTCCGCCTTCCATCGAGGCTCGGCCGAAGTCGGCGGCGTTGAAACGACCGTCGTCTCCGAGCGGCGGGTACCAATACTCGAAGCTCGAGTCGGCGAACATCGGGTGGTACCGGTAGATCGCCGCCACGTTGAAGGCCTCGAGCCGTCGAGCCGGCCAGTACATCGGGTTGATCGACACCCCGCCGTAGATCCAGCACGAGGAGTCCCTGGTGAACAGGGTGTTCGGGAGGGGTGGGAGCACGAACGCGCTCGTGTCCTCGAGCGCGGCGGCTCCGAGCGAGAACTCCCGGAACTTGGCGAGGTCGATCTGCGACTCTGCGACCGTGAGGCCGCCGATCAGGTGCTTCGCCAGGGCATCCGGCGGCAGGTTCCAGAGGACGTTCCGGACCTCGTCCACCAGCGAGACGCCGACCGTGTACTCGGACGCCGTCACCTCGATCAGCCGGCGACGTCCCTCGTCGCTCGCGGCGAGCGCCTCGGCGAGCAGGTCGGCGAAGTGGTACACCTCGACACCGCGCTCGCGCATCCGGGCGACGAACTGGTCGTGCTCCTCCTGCGCCCGCTCGACCCACAGCACGTCGTCGAAGAGCAGCTCGTCGTGGTTCGCCGGCGTCAGCCGCCGCAGGCTGAGCTCGGGACGGTGCACCATGACCTTCCGCAGCTTCCCGACCTCCGAATGCACCCCGAACGCTTCCATCGCTCCTCCGTTCCGATCTGGCTCAGACGTCGACGACCTGCGTCCCGGCGTCTCCCTTCACGATCGCCTCGATCTCGTCCAGCGCCCCGATCGCCGCCCGGTTCCCGGTCGCGGCGACGAAGCGGACCGCCGCTTCGACCTTCGGGCCCATCGATCCGGCGGGGAACGGCAGCGAACGGAGCTCGTCCACCGTGACCCGCCCGAGCCGCCTCTGCTGCGGCGTCCCCCAGTCCGCGTAGACGCCGTCGACGTCCGTCGCCATCACGAACAGGTCGGCCTCGACCTGGCGAGCGAGGAGCTCGCTGGCGAGGTCCTTGTCGATCACGGCCTCGACGCCGGCGAGCTCCCGTCCCGCCGGCGTGTCGCCCTCGCGGCCCCGGTACGCGGTCGGGATGCCCCCGCCGCCGGCGCAGATCACCAGGACGTGACGGTCGAGCAACCACCGGATCGGGCGGATCTCGAAGATCCGCTTCGGCTCCGGCGACGGAACGACGCGTCGCCACCGATCGCCGTCCTGCGCGAACGTCCATCCGCGCGACGCCGCGAGGTCGTCCGCCGCGGCCCGGTCGTAGACGGGACCGACGAACTTCGTGGGTTGCCGGAACGCCGCGTCGGCCGGATCGACCTCGACCATCGTGAGGATCGTCGCCAACGGGGCTTCGGGCGGGAGGAGGTTGCCGAGCTCCTGCTCGAGGACGTAGCCGATCATCCCCTCGGTCTGCGCGCCGAGGACGTCCAGCGGATACGCCTCGACCTCCCGGTAGGCCTCCGCCTGGAGGGCGAGCAGGCCGACCTGCGGACCGTTCCCGTGCGACAACACCAGCTCGTGGTCGCTCGCGACCGCTGCCAACGCCGGCGCGGCCTGCCGGACGTTCGCGCGCTGCGCCTCCGCGGTCATCGGCTCCCCCCGCTTCAGGAGCGCGTTCCCACCCAGCGCCACGACGACCCGCATCCCGTCAGCCCCCCAAGGTCGCGACCATCACGGCCTTGATCGTGTGCATCCGGTTCTCGGCCTGATCGAAGACGATCGAGTACTCCGACTCGAAGACCTCCTCGGTCACCTCCATCCCCTCGAGCCCGTACTGCTCGTAGATCTGCTGCCCGACCTTGGTCTCACGGTTGTGGAACGCCGGCAGGCAATGGAGGAACCGGACGTTCGGGTTGTCGGTGCGTTGGATCACGTCGAGGTTGATCTGGTACGGCTTCAGGAGCTCGATCCGCTCCTTCCAGACGCTGGGGTCCTCGCCCATCGACACCCAGACGTCGGTGTAGAGGTAGTCGGCACCCTGGACCCCCTCGTCGACGTCGGCGGTCAACGTCAGCCGGGCGCCGGTCTCGTCGGCGATCTGCCGGGCCGTCTTCACGAGCTCCTCGTGGGGCCACAGGTGCTCGGGAGCACACAGCCGCACGTCCATCCCGAACTTGCAGCCCGCGATCATCAGCGAGTTGCCCATGTTGTTGCGGGCGTCGCCGAGGTAGCAGTAGGCGATCTCGCCGAGATGCTTGTCCGAGTGCTCGGTCATCGTGAGCACGTCGGCCAGGGTCTGCGTGGGGTGGAACTGGTCGGTGAGGCCGTTCCAGACCGGGACGCCCGCGAAATCGGCGAGCACCTCGACGGTCTCCTGCGCGAATCCCCGGTACTCGATCCCGTCGAACGTGCGGCCGAGCACGCGCGCCGTGTCCTTCATCGTCTCCTTGTGGCCGATCTGCGAGCCGGTGGGCTCCAGGTACGTCACGTGCGCCCCCTGGTCGTGCGCGGCGACCTCGAACGCCGTCCTCGTCCTCGTGGAGGTCTTCTCGAAGATCAACGCGACGTTCTTCCCGGACAGCCGGGGCCGCTCGAACCCGCCGTACTTGGCCGCCTTCAGGTCCGCGGCGAGCTTCAGCAAGAAGTGCAGCTCGTCCGGCGTGAAGTCGAGCTCCTTCACGTAGCTCCGGTTCCTCAGGTTGAACGCCATCCCCGATCCCTCCCTATGTCGCGAGCGCCGGCTGCATCGGGACCGGCGCCTCCGCCGGCCGGCGTCGGCGGAGCACCGCCTTCGCGATCTCCTCGAACACGACCAGGCTCGCCGCGAGCCCGATGCAGATCCACCATTGGGTGAACGACAGCTCCGTCGTTCCGGCGATCCGGTTGAGGAAGTCGAGGCCGGTGACAGCGACGATCAGCAGCAGCGCGAGCCCGTAGCGGCGGAGCTGCGTCGGCCCCGGGATCGCCTCCTTGGACAGGATCGTGTTGCGCTGGTCGCGGGCGAGCAGACCCCCCGCCAGATGGAACAGCGAGAGCGTGGTCAGGAGCATCGTCGCGGCGACCACCGGCCCGTGATCCTCTCCGAGTCGATAGGCGACCAACGACCCGATCGTCATCACGAGGCCCTGGGCGCAGAGCCGGATCCAGTTCGAGCGCGAGAGCACGGGAGCGCCGACGGGGCGCGGCCGCCGCTCCATCAGGCCGTGGGTCGGCTCGTCGAACCCCAGGGCGACCGCGATCGGGATGTCGATCACCATGTTCAGCCAGAGGATCTGCACCGGGTTCAGGGGCGCGCCGGCGGCGATGTTCAGGATCCCGGCGCCGAGGAAGATCGCGATGTACGCGACCAGCGTCGACATCTGGAAGCGGAGGTACTTCAGCAGGTTGTCGTACAGGGCCCGGCCGTACTCCACGGCGTTGACGATCGTGGCGAAGTTGTCGTCGGTGAGGACCATCACCGCGGCCTCCTTGGAGACCTCGGTGCCGGTGATGCCCATCGCGACCCCGATGTTGGCGGCCTTGAGCGCCGGCGCGTCGTTCACCCCGTCGCCGGTCATCGCGACGATCTGGTCGCTCCGCTGGAGCAGCCGGACCAGTCGCACCTTGTCCTCGGGCGCGACGCGCGCGATCACGGAGATCTCCGGCAGCTGGCGGATCAGCTCGTCGTCCGGGATCGCGGCGAACTCGGCCCCGGTCAGGGCGCGGCCCTCCAGCCCGAGCTCCCGGCCGATCGCCGCCGCGGTCGTCGCGTGGTCTCCGGTGATCATGCGAACCTGGATCCCCGCGCTCTTACATTCGGCGATCGCCGTCTTCGCCTCCGAGCGCGGCGGATCGACGATGCCGACCATCGCGAGGAGCGTGAGGTCGGTGACCTGCGACAGGAGGTCGGCCCCCGGGTCGAAGAGGTCTGGATCGAAGTCCCGTTCGGCGACGACCATCACGCGCTCGCCCTTGGCCGCCATCTCGTCGTTCGCGTCGGTGGCGAGAGGCCGGTTCTCGTCAGTGATGGCGATCACGGCACCGTCGGGAGCCCGGTAGAAGCCTCCCCGCGCGATCAGGACGTCGGGGGCACCCTTCACGTAGCACCGGACCACGGGCTCGCCCTTCGAGCCCGACATCCGGTGGAACGTCGCCATGAACTTGTACTCCGAGTCGAAGGGGACCTCGGCGACGCGCGGGTAGGTCCGCCGGGTCTCTTCGATGTCGAGCCCGCCCTTGGCCCCGAGGACGATCAGGGCGCCTTCGGTCGGATCGCCGATCAGCGCCTCGCCGTCGAGCACGGCGTCGGCGCAGAGGATCATCGGGAGGAGGTACGGATCGAGGTCGATGTTGCCTCCGCCGACGTGGGCGATCTCACCTTCGGTCCGGTAGCCCTGTCCCGAGACGGTGAACCGGTTCTGGCCCGGGATCGCCACCTCGCGCGCCGTCATCTTGTTGAGCGTCAGCGTGCCGGTCTTGTCCGAGCAGATCGCCGACGTCGACCCGAGGGTCTCGACGGCGGGTAGCCGCTTCACGATCGCGTTCCGGCGGGCGATCTCCCGCGTGCCGATCGAGAGCAGTGCGGTGACGACCGCCGGGAGTCCCGTGGGGATCGCGGCCACCGCCAGCGCGACGCCGATCACGAACAGATCGTCGAAGGTCTGACCGCGGGCCAGACCGAGGACGATCACGAGGATCAGCGCGACAGCCGCGATGGCGGCGATCACCTTGGAGAGCCCGTCCAGCTGCCGCTGCAGCGGGGTCTTCTCCGCCGTGGTGTTCGCGAGCAGATCGGCGATGTGGCCGATCTCGGTATCCATCCCGGTCGCCGTGACGACGAATTCCCCTCGCCCACGGGTGACGGAGGTGTTCATGTACGCCATCGACGTTCGGTCCCCGAGCGATGCGTCCTCCTGCCGAACCGGCTCCGCCGACTTCCCCACCGGCAGGCTCTCGCCCGTGAGTGCCGCTTCCTCGATCTCGAGCGTCGCGGCGACGGCGATCCGACCGTCCGCGGGGATCCGGTTGCCGGCTTCGACGAGGACGACGTCGCCCGGCACCAGCTCCTCGGCATCGATCTCGTTCGCCTGACCGTCGCGCCGGACCCGCGCGATCGTCCTCATCATCTGTGCGAGCGCCTTGACGCTCTCCTCCGCCTTCGCCTCCTGACGCAGCCCGATCACGGCGTTCAGCACCGTGAGTCCCGCGAGCAGCACGGCGGTGGCGACGTCCTGGGTGACGACCAGGCTGATCACCGCCGCGCCGAGCAGGATCAGCTGCATCACGTCGCGGTACTGCCGCACGAACGCCTGGAGCGTCGACTCCTTCTTCGCGGCGGCGAGCCGGTTGGGCCCTGCGGACGCGAGGCGGGTTCGCGCCTCCTCGGCGCTCAGGCCGGTGTTCACGTCGACCCGTAGTCGCTCCGTGACCGTCGCGATGTCCGCGGCGTGCCACGCGGTGGTCGTTGTCGTCTCGACGACCATGCTCCCTCCCGGCCCCGCCGCCCGCGGTCGAGGACCCTCGGCCCACAGATCGGCCGTGGCCGTGAGTGTCGGTGCGTGACCCACCGCCAGCGTCATCCGGAGCGGGTGAACTTGCCGGAGGTGACGGAGGACACTCGCCGGCGGAGATCCGCGGGCGTGTTCACCCCCTCGGGTGGATGCCCATGGGTCCTTCGTTTCGTCACATGGAGGCGGAATCGATCGCGCTTCACCGATGATGCGAGCCGGCGTCCGCCATCCGGATCGCCGAGGATCAGACGCCGTGCTGGCAGGGAGGGAGGGCGGAGCGCTGGCCTCCTTGATGGCGATCTGCTACCAGGACACGGCGACCGCGTCGCTGGCGATGTCCGAGGTCGAGCGACGCTCCGAGGACCTGGGGATCGCGCCGGATGCGGTCGCCGCGATCATCCGTGACCGGACGGGGAAGTTCACGGCGATCACCAACGCGCGCGCGGTCGCGGAAGGATCCGCGTACGCGATGTTCTGGGGTCCGCTGTTCGGCTACCTGTTCTTCGTCCCGTTCCTCGGGATGGCCTTCGGCACGAGCCTCGCGTCCCTGATGAGCAAGGTCGAACGGATCGCGATGACGCCGATCTTCGAGTCACGCGTCCGCGACCTGCTCAAGCCGGAGACCTCCGCCCTCTTCGTCATGATCGACGACGACCCGGACGAGCTCCTGGGCGCCCTCAGCCAGTTCAGCGGGACCGTCCTCAAGAGCTCACTCTCGCGGGAGGGACACGATCGGCTGCAGGAGGCGCTCCACGGACGGCCGAGCGCGGTCCGCCGCTGACGCGGCGGACCGCGACCCCCTACGCCACGTTGACCAGTGCGAGCGCCTTCGCTCGCTCGACCGCCTCGGTTCGACTGGAGGCACCGAGCTTCCGGTAGGACGACATCACCTGCGTCTTCAC
>Ga0114129_10007960_pt1 | contig 15088 bp, 11 predicted proteins | sample RhiMetdeltSRZDD1_FD_80071 | JGI IMG/M metagenome (GOLD analysis project Ga0114129, IMG submission 80071) | Populus rhizosphere microbial communities from Tennessee, USA - Rhizosphere MetaG P. deltoides SRZDD1 (version 2) (version 2) | ecosystem: Host-associated > Plants > Roots > Rhizosphere >...
GGATGTTTCGGTCGCGAGAATGCCAGAATGTCATACCAAACAGAATCATCGCTGTGGTGCCACTCCACCGTGAACCGTTCTTCGCCAGTTTCGACGTGATCGGGCAGCGTCCCATAGGCAAAGCCGAATCTCTCTATCGCGCCGGATTCACTAATCACATAAACAACACGTGCGGCGCTCAACGACCAGGTTCCAAATGCACGAGCTTTTACAGCCACCGTGGCGTCCTTCTTCACAGGTACGCCATCTGGAACGATAACAACCCATCCCAGATCAAATTGCTTCCAGGTACTGAGAGCTTCGATGGCAACTTTATAAACCGCCTGGCCCGATCCAAGTTGGATACGGTTGTGATCTACGACGTAACCGGTGGGAGGCATTCCATTCGTGGCGCCAACTGCGTCGTACGAATATTGTTGGTCACGCTGAGCAGCAATGAATCTCGCTATTGTCTCGGGGGAAGGCTCAATCAAGAAGAACATTCAGCCACGTTTCTCTTCCGGCTTTCCGAGCCGAGCCCTCGGATGGAAACGCTGATAAGCTGAACGAAGATGAACATCCGTCATATGCGTGTAGATCTGGGTCGTGGAAATATCGCTGTGGCCCAAAAGCGCCTGAACAGATCTCGAGTCCGCACCATGTTGGAGCAGATGCGTCGCGAAGCTGTGACGAAGCGTGTGAGGCGATACCTTCTCAATACCTGCACCTTCCGCATACTGTTTGATGATCGACCACGCCAGCTGTCGCGTGAAGGGCTTTCCGCGTTGCAGAAAAACAAAAGGAGACTGTTGACGTCCATAACCGGCTTTTACTGACTCATACTGCTGCAACCAATGAATCGCGCTTTTTCCCAGCGGCACGCGCCGCTCTTTACTTCCCTTTCCATGACAAACCACTAATCCTGCGTGCAAATCGACGTCAGCACGTTTCAACGACACAAGCTCAGACACGCGCAGGCCGGTGGCATACATGATTTCAAGAATCGCCCGATCACGAACACCTACGTGAGTAGAAACATCCGGTGCATTCAAGAGACGGTTGATCTCATCTTCGTTAAGAAATCTCGGCAAGTAAGAAAAGCGCTGAGGCGTATCGAGGTCTTCGGCAGGATGGCGCTTAATGTGACCATCCAGCATGAGAAATTTGTAGAAGCCTCTGACAGCACTCACTGCACGCGCGATCGAAGTTGGCGCCAGACCATCGCGCGTTAGACTCGAGATCCACTTTCGCAAGTCAGCTCGAGTCAGATCCACGGGCCGCTTTCCATTTGCGTTGGCCCATTGGTTAAGGCGTGCCAAGTCGCGCGAGTAGCTTTCGAGAGTGTGTCGCGCGAGCCCTTTTTCGACCTGGATGTAGGAGAGATACTCTTTGACGAAGTCGCGATCCGTGGTCACGGACAGAAGTATAACATCAGGAGCAGGGGCAGCAGGCAGGAGCAGCAGCGAATCATTGGTCAATTAACATTGGACATTTCTCATTTATCATTTGGGAAACAAAAACGTCCGAACACTAAAGGACTAGACTCGCGAACGAAAATGATAATTGAGAAATGTCCAATGTTAATTGGCCAATGATTCCTGCTCCTGCCTGCTGCTCCTGCTCCTGATCATTCGTAGCGCAGGCACTCAATCGGATCGAGACGCGAGGCTTTTCGTGCGGGCCAGACGCCAAATAACAAACCAACGCCAATCGAAACTGTTAAGCCACTCACTACAGCCCACGTCGGAATCGATGCGGGCAGTGAGGGAATAAGGAACATGATCAACTGGCTAATCCCTACTGCCAGTAGAACGCCCAATACACCACCGAGGAAGGTCAACATCATTGCTTCGAAAAGAAACTGGCGCACGATGTCTTTCCGACGCGCGCCAATTGCCTTGCGTACGCCGATCTCTTTCGTGCGTTCGGTGACACTTACCAGCATGATGTTCATTACCCCAATACCGCCGACTAACAAACCAAGACTCGAAATGGCAATGGCTATCAAACCAACCATAGCGGTGATGGCGTCGAACTGTTCAATAAACTTATCAGCCGTTTTGATGTCAAAGTTATTTGGCGCATCAAATTTCACACCACGGCGCCGGCGTAAGAGCTCTTCTGCCTGAGTGAGGGCTTCACCAACTTGACCTGATCGACCGCGAATTACGAGCAACAAATAGCCTTTCCCAGGAGCGACCTTCTGTGCAGTTCGGAACGGAATGTAAACCGCATTGTCCTCTTCATTCTCGCCGAAAAATCCGGCTTTCCGTTTTTCCAGCACGCCCACTATTTCAAAGTTGCATCCACCCATTCGTACCTGCGTGCCGGCAATGTTGTTTCGTCCTGGAAAAAGTGCATCGGCAGCGTTGACTCCGATCACCATCACATTAGCGCGTTGCTGATCGTCCAATTCGGTGATGAAGCGACCTTCCCTCAAAACTATGTTCGTGATGTCGGCATAATTCGACGAGACACCCTGCGTGTTTCCCCAGCGATAGTTATGGCCCTCGTAAGTTATGTTGTCGTCGAAGGGACCTCCGCTGTAGCCAATATTGGGGGCGACGTGCGCAACATCTTCCACGGCCGAAGCGTGTGCTTTGATCGCGTCGGCATCCGCAACCGTCAGAGGCTTTCGAGTTCGCTCCGAACGATCTTCGTTGGTGCGTGGACCGGTCGAAAGATGAAATGCGTAGATGTTGTTAGTGCCATATTCCTCGATCATCGCGACAATATTCTGTCGCAATCCCGTTAGAATCGAGGCAATGCAGATCGCCGTCATCACACCGATGACGATCCCTAACACCGTCAAGAAACTGCGGAACTTGTGCGAACGAACACTGTCGGCCGCCATCGCGAGCGTCTCACGGAGTGCCCCTCTTGAAATGCGAACTCTCATTATGCTGCCTGTGTTAGCGCGAGAATGGGATCGAGGCGCGCTGCTTTAAATGCCGGATAGATACCCGCAATCATGCCTACAACAGTCGAAACAATCAGCGCAAGCAGGATGTAGCCAATCGTGATTGTCATCGTTATCGAAGCGAGCGTGGTGATTAACGTTGTGACGCCCCACGACAATAGCAACCCAATCACACCGCCCAACCCGCAAAGGATGGCCGATTCAATCAAAAACTGAAGCAAAATCTGTCGCCGTGTTGCGCCTACCGCTTTGCGGAGGCCTACTTCGAACGTGCGTTCCGTGACGCTGACGAGCATGATGTTCATAACGACAATTCCGCCAACTACCAGCGTTATGAAAGTGATCGGCACTACTACTTTGGCGATGCTTCCAGTGAACTGATCAATCTGGTTGTTTAGCTCTTCGACATTCACCAGACCAAAATCATCTTCTTCGTTGCCGTTGAGCCGATGCTTGATTCGCATAGCGACGCGAGCGTCTTCAATCGCAGCGTGGAAGCTCTCGCGCGACCGGGCCTTTCCGTGGATTTGCAATCCATTGCGACCGAAGATCTGCAAATGCGTCGTGACTGGTATGTATACGTGCCGGTCGAAAGAGTCTCCGAAGAACGAACCCCGCTTCTCCTCTACTCCGACGACGCGCATTGGTAGTCCGCGAACTTTTAACGTCTTTCCGATCGCGTCAACATTTGGGAAAAACTTGTCCTTGATATCTCCGCCAAGAACCACAACCAGGGCTGAGCGTTGTACTTCATCTGCGGATATGAACCGACCCGTTTCAATGGTTTTGTCTTCTACGTCGACCATGTTCGCGCTCGCACCAAAAACGATTGCCCCCGGGAACTCGATGCCATCTTGTTTTAAATCGGTACCGCTGCCGACTTCCGCGCCAACTTCTGAGCAAGACGCGCAATGGTCACGAACCCACTCGTAGTCGTCCCAGTTCAGTCTCTTGTTCCGTCGATTGCGGCGCTCGAACTCCTCGTCAGACATGTGTCCTTGGAAAGCCATGCGAGCGATCATGAAATGGTTACTGCCCAGGACTTTTGAGACTTTCTCAACGACGTAGGTGTTCAGGCCGCTTATCGATGCCCCTACTGTCACGACAGAGGCGACACCAATAATGATCCCGATAAGGGTCAGGAAGGCGCGCAGTTTGTGAGCAAAAATCGACTGCAGGGCGATTTTCAGCGCGTCAGAATAAAAAGAGAATAGTGCTTTCATTGCAGAACCGACTGGATTAACGTCGCGTGGCTATACGCGCGCAAAACTCCTTAAGTTCACTTACTCACAAAACGTTTCGGGGCGGAACACACGGCAGCTCCACCCCGTAAACGCAAGTCCGGTTGTTGTTATTAACAGTTAAGACAGCTCGGTTATCGGCTCTGGCGGTTTTACCGCAAACTTCTCATTCCAGCGGATTCGACCGGTCACCTGCATCACCACAAACAGCGTAAGGATTGAACCGATGGTGATCGCCAGTCCGGTGAAACCCTTCAAGAAGAAGGCATAGGAGAACATCACGAGATAGATGAACTGAGCCAACGCCGCTTCTCTACTCGCGAAACGAATCCCCACAACAAGACGGAGATACGTAATCACCAAAAAAATGGAAACTGCCGCTGAAATTGCGAAGCTTGCATGAATGGAGACGTGATCTACCAGGTACGCGAGCAGTAAGTGAAACGAGAAGAATGCCGCAGCTAGGAAAAAGTAGTTCATCGGGTGCAGTTCAATCCCCCGTAGCGTAGTGATGATCAGCATCAGGAAGAAAAAGAAGAACAGTGACACGGGAGCGAAGAAGCTGATCTTTCCGGCGAGCGGACCCGGTTGGAGTTTCTCCGGCATAGCCATCGCGATTTGGTAGCCCGACAAGAGATTCTTATAACTCCAGGTGAGGACCCAGCCATTGTTTGTTTCCTGCTTTTCTGAAGGCGACAGAGTGTTGTCAGGAAAATCAATGTCCTTGAAGTTTGTCGTCATGTGGAGATTGAAATCACGCACCTGAGCAACTGCCGTCCCGCCAAAGCTGTAACGCCACTCGTTCAGCCCCTGTGAGTTATAGCCGACGGCCAGCTGCGTTGTTTTGCCGGCCCCGATTTTTACTGCAGCGATCGCAGCGTTTTCTTTATTTGTTATCTGCGCGGGATTACCGTCGACGTTGAATGTGAGGTTGTCGTAAATCGCCTGCGCCGTCGGGAACTTCAATTCGAAATGGATGCTTTGTTCTTTGTCACTTGTATTTCGGAAAGTATAGACGCCGGAAAAGGCTACCTTGTACGTGCTGTACCACAACAGACCCTTTTGCCGGTGCTGTAGATCAAGGCCTACGTTCACCGTACTGGCCTCGACTGGCAAATCAACCATCCGCTGATTTTGAACTTGCTTAACGACCTTAACCCCGTTCTCGACTGTTTCCTGGTTCGTAGTCTCAGTCAGAATGTATGACGCTGCTGGCGGCGCTTGATTCTGCTCAGAACCCCACGTCGACTCAACCTTGCTGTGCGATGCGAAACCCGAGTCGTAAGTGCGTGAGAAAATAGTACCCCCGAGAATGGCCCAAGCTACCGACGTGCAAATGAAGATAAACGCAACTGCAATAATTCGTTTAGTCATGAGTGACTCCTTTGGCTATCGATCAACACAAAAACATTTGTCGCTGTATCTGAGATTGTTTGTCGGGAATTGCGGCTGGACAATGTGGTGAGCCACAGGAGCTGTACAGGACCAGCTACATCTGATCGCTTTTCCACGTATCTGGCGTTTGATCGTTGCAAAAATTTAAGCACGAACTTTTAGTCAGCCAGAATTCGCGAGCTCAAAATGCATCGGCACGTCTGGAAAAGAACCGCGGCCGAAGAAGATATGGTGGGCTAAAGGTTTTAGTAAGGGTGTCGATAAAGCGCGGAACGCCAACTCGATGACGGCTGGATTGCGTAGGGATGATGCAATCCTTCGCGCCCAAAGGCGTGAAGTGAATCTCGCGCGAAATCTCTGTCCGGAATAAGCCGTTAAAACAGACGGGTCATTCGTTTTCAAGAATTCCGCGACTACATCTGCTGCGAATGTCGAGAGCCTCATGCATGGGTCAAGACCTCCGGCAGTCAGCGGCGAAACAGCTCCTGCAGCGTCTCCGATCAGAAGACCCTCTTGGTTACCTATTCGTCGCAGCACACCGCCAATCGGAATCGTACCTGCGCGCTGTTGTATCTCTTCAGCGCCGCTTAAATCGACAATGTGCTTAGTTTTTGTACGGAATTTATTGAGCGACTCAAGCGGATTAAATAATGCCCTGTAACCAGCTACACCAATGTGAGTCTCCTCACCATCATGCGCAATCCAACCGATATAACCCGGAGCCAGAGCAGAATCCAGAAAACAAAGAAGCCGGGGTGAACCATTGAGTCGGACTCCGACGAAAACTTTTTCGACTCCGACAATCCATTCACGATTCGCGTCCAGCCCGAGATTTGTTGCGACACGTGAGTGGGCACCGTCGGCTGCGATTATATAGCGCGCCTGCACCGATCGGTCTTCTGATTGACGCTCTAAACGTACCACCAACCTTCCAGCATCACGGGAATGACTCAGGTACGACGTTCCCGGCAGCCACGCCACTCCACTTTTCAACGCGTGATTTAGATAATGTTCATAAAGTTTGCCCATCCTGCCGATCCGAAACTCATCGTGCGCACTAACAAACTCCATCGCACGCATTGACGGCGAATAAAGATGCACCTGTCGTATGCTCGGCCCAAGGCAGTAATCGGGTATGTCGAAGTCTTCGAGTGTTTTTCGAACAAAAATTCCTGTTGTGTGAATCGCCTGTGCAAGAGAGAGTTTGCGATCGATCAAGAGCACGGAAATACCGCGACTCGCGAGCAGTCGCGCGCATTGCAATCCGGCCAGGCCAGCGCCAATGACAATCGTGTCGTATGTTTCCATATGCGGGTATGAGGCTTTCAGATTTGGAAGGCTGTCTTCTTATGGGCCAGGCTGTTTTCGTGTCCAATCACAAAGTGCGTGACCCAATCGCCTTCATTGATTAGCAGCACGGGATGCTGAATTGTTTCCGGCAGATCAAAAACAACTGTCGTCGTATACGACTCACCTGGACGCAAGGCTGTTGTGATTGGCGTTCCCTCTCCAGCGCTTTGCTGAAGGGCAGCTTCTCCCAACGACGACGCTGAATAACGGGTGCCGTTAGCATCGGTCACAGTCAGGAGTCTGGGATTTGGCAACAAGAGACCATTTCCGCGTCGCGGGCTGATTGTTGTTTCGTCAAAACGCGTTCTGATTGTAACGACATAAAAGATGCCCGAAGCGTGTGTAGGCTGCGCTGGATTGCCGAGGCTCTTGGTGTGCTTAACGTCGAGTACTGAATAGGCAAGATGACAATCAATCTCGCAAAAGTGCTTCTCCTGACCCAGCAGTAGCACTCGATCACTGCTGGACCAGGAGAAGATCAACATCAAGCCGACGTAAGCCCCGGCAGCCATGGCGAGGGTGAGGAAAGCGAATTTACTGAAGACTGTTTTCCTGGTAACTAATGCGTAAAGCAGCGCGACACCAGTTACAGCCATGATGAAAGCGGTTCCGAGAAAAAGAAGGACACCGATGGGCGCCGCCAGATTGACATTAGTAAACATTGTTCCGACTCCACCAGGTCAAAGCTCTTTGCGCCATAAAGTTCGAAGACAAAAAAAGAGAACACCACCGCGTTTAGGTGGCTCGCATTTGACGAATCAGCGTCTCCATGTGACTGAGATAGCTCTCGAGGGCGCGGCGCCCAGCGGCCGTCAGTTTGTATTCAGTCTTAGGCAAGCGTCCCTCGAAATATTTGGTACAGGCGATGTAACCTGCTTCTTCAAGCTTGCGCGCGTGCACACTGAGATTACCGTCAGTGGTGTTCATTAGATTCTTAAGATCGCTAAAGCTGAGTGACTCGTTGGCAGCAAGGGCGCTAATGATCCCTAAGCGCAATCGCTCATGGATCAGCCGATCAAGATTAGGCGCTGCGCTCTTCGAACTGTCCGGAAGTCCCTGCGGCGTGCTTGTAGTTTTAGCCTGCCGTCGTGGAGTTGTTTGTTTTGCTATTGATTGTCTACCCACCGTATTTCCTCGCAATAATTACACCGAAGATCACATGTAGCACGCCAAAGCCCGCACCCATAAACCAATTCGCTAGTTCGGGAGGCGCAAGAAGCGCTGCGGCACCGAGAACCATAAAGCACAGGCCCATGAGCGGTACTGCTGAAACTGAAAACATTCCACCGGTGATTACTCCCGTGCCGTATAGAAGCAGCCAGGCACCGGGTATCGCGCTGGTCAATCGGGCGCGAACAAGAACGATCGTGAGCAGTGCCCCGGCAACCAGCGGCGGTGAAAGACTGAAGACAGCCTTTCGACCCGGTCCGGACATTAGCGGCATGTCGACGGCCCGAGCTTTTCGATCCATTGACCAACCCGCAATCAGAAGTGATATCAAGCCTTCCGCAATCCAGACGGCGAGCCATCCTCTGAAGGTTCCCTGGTTCGCCGCGATGACGGTGGCAATCAACGCCGTACATCCAATCGCGACTTCACCCCAACCCGAGATGGCGGTGAATGCGGTTGCCCGCTCCATTGTTTCGCGGATGTAGCGGAGATTGTCCATGGCCCGTTCGTGCAGGGCTGGCGGCGGTTCCGGTTGTGGCTTGGAGACGAGTCGAATCGGGTCCATGGATAGGATGATAGAGGCGGAGTAAGAACGCTGTCAAGTACTTTGCGACGCAAAGACCATGGCGTGCCTCTCATTCTCCCCAACCTTTAGGTTGGGGATCAGCGGCACCAAGATGAACGGGTAACCATTTTAATGGTTTCCCTCTGACCGCCATTCCAGCCCATAGCGCTTATGATGAAGCTTTGGCGGCGGCCCGTTTTATCAAGCATTGGTTCGCGATTGAGTCTTTCCCCAATCAGATGTGTCCAGAGACGTGAGTAGGAATGAGTAGACATGTGAGGAACTCCTTTGTGTGAGATTTTGCGAGAAACCGTTAAAACGGTTCCGCGGAGTATAATGCGACCTGAACCCCAACCTAAAGGTTGGGGGGAATGAGAAGTGGTCGATTACCCTCCGCGGTAGGAACTCCGAGTCGTCTCCGACAGGCCGATTTTCTTAGGAAGCAATAGGAGTACGCATCCATCATTCAACGGTCAAAGCCTGGTGGATGAGTTCCGCCTGTTCCGCCTGATGAATGCTGTAAGAACCCGTCGCCGGACTCGCAGAAGCTGCACGGCCCACGAATGTTGGTCGCTCACAGGTGGGCAAGAGGTTCGTTAGGCGTTCTTCCATAAACGTCCAGCCGCCCATGTTCTGCGGCTCTTCCTGGGCCCAGATCAGCTGATTTGCTTTGGGATATTTCTTCAGCACTTCCTTGATGACCTTCAATGGGAATGGATAGAACTGCTCGACGCGTACCACAGCGACCCGCTTTTCACCTGATTTCTTTCTCGCGTCAACAAGGTCATAGTAAATCTTGCCGCTACACAGAACGACGCGCCCCACTGCCTGCGCATCCAGACCTTCTGCATCATCGATTACTGGTAGAAAGCCACCAGTGGTCAACTCTTCGACAGTCGACGATGCCGCCGGTAGACGCAAAAGACTCTTCGGGGTCATTACGATTAGCGGACGCTCCATTCCCGCTTGGACCTGACGTCTCAACAGATGGAAATATTGGGCGGGAGTTGTTGGATAGCAGACCTGCAGATTGTTCTCAGCACATAACTGAAGATAACGTTCCAGTCGCGCGCTCGAATGTTCGGGCCCTTGCCCTTCATAACCATGGGGCAACAGCATGACCACTCGCGATCTTTGTTTCCATTTGTCTTCAGACGCAGCTATGTACTGGTCGATGATCGTTTGCGCGCCGTTGCCGAAGTCACCGAACTGAGCCTCCCATAGAACGAGGTCATCACCGGCAACGACTGAATATCCATACTCAAAACCCAGCACTCCTTCTTCCGACAATGAGCTATCAAAGACCTCAAAGCGTGCGGCAGGATTTTTTTCAGACTTCAATTCGGAAAGCGGAGACCAGGCTGTGCCGGTCTGCGTGTCGTACAACACGGCGTGTCGTTGGCTAAAGGTGCCGCGGCCTGAATCCTGACCGCTCAAACGGACGTGACGTCCGTCAAGAACAAGCGAGCCAAATGCAACTGCCTCGGCAAATGCCCAATCGATCGGCGTCGATCCTTCCCCCATCTTTGCTCGTCTCGCGAGCTGGCCCACCATCTTTGGATTGACGTTGAAGCCTTCAGGCACAACCGCAATCTTGTGTGCAATACTCCGAATTGTCTCAGCGCTGGTACCGGTCGGGACGATCTCTGAACCGTCCAACTCCACGACCTGCTGATGCGACTGAGCGGGCTCTTCCTTTACTTTCTTCTTCGCATTAGCAAGTGCGGCTTCGTATCGTTTGACCCGTTCTTCGATCAGCTGAGTCACTTCATCTTCAGTAACGACACCCTCTTTTATCAGTCTCTTCGCATAGATCGCTCGAACACCGGGATGAGCCTTGACACGTGCATACATCAAAGGTTGCGTGTAGCTCGGTTCGTCAGTTTCGTTGTGACCAAGTCGACGAAAACCAATTAGATCAAGCACCACGTCTTTGTTGAATTCCTGACGGTAGTCGAGAGCTATTTGCAACACGCGATACGCCGCCTCCGGATCATCACCATTGATGTGGAAAATAGGCAATTGCGTCATCCGCGCAACGTCGGTCGAATAGATTGTGGATCGGCCGGCTTCAGGCGATGTCGTGAAACCGATCTGATTATTGATAATAATGTGAATGGTGCCGCCAGTGCGATAACCCTTCAGTTGCGCGAGATTCAACGTCTCCATCACCACACCCTGGCCCGCGAAAGCAGCATCTCCATGCAACAACACCGGTAACGCGAGATCAACTGCTTCTTCGCGCCCGATTTGACGTTCACCAATCATCACATCCTGCTCCGCCCGGACCATTCCTTCGACAACCGGATCAACCGCCTCGAGGTGACTCGGATTCGGAGACAAGCGCAGCGTTACAGTCCGACCATCACTTGTAACGCGCTCTCCTGTCGCGCCCTGATGGTACTTAACGTCGCCTTCATCAGCAGGGAACTCCGGGTGCACTGACCCTTCAAAGGCGGCAAAGATTCGTTCACAAAGATTCCCGATCACATTCGCCAGCACATTAAGGCGTCCCCGGTGGGCCATACCCAACGTGATGCTTTCGACGCCGCGCGCTGCCGCCCCATCAATCAACTGATCGAGTAACGGAATGATTGTCTCGCAACCTTCTACCGAGAATCTCTTTTGTCCGAGATACTTCGTGTGCAGGAAGCGCTCGAATTGTTCTGCCGAGATCAGCTTCCAAAGCAATCGCTTCTTAATTTCAACCGGCAGCGGATCTGCTTTGACAAAGGCGAGACGCAGCTGTTCCCGAATCCATAACTTTTCTTCTTTACTTTGAATATGCCTGTATTCAACACCCACCTTGCCACAGTAGACGCGTTGAAGGAGTTCCAGAATTTCGCGCAGCGTGGCGCTTTCTCTTCCACCGAGACCGCCGGTAATGAATTCTCGATCCAAGTCCCAGATCGTTAAGCCGTAGGTCTCGATGTCCAGTTCAGGGTGATAGAGCACCGGCATCGCGTGCAGCGGATCGATATCGGCAATCAAGTGACCGCGAACGCGATACGCATTTATCAACTCCATCACTCGCGCTTCTTTTATCGTTTGCTCGCGAACATGATCGCCGGGAAGAAAGAACGGATTGCGGTCAAGATTCCAGCGCAAAGGAGCGTTGGGAATGCCGAGGTCAACGAATATGTCGTCGTAGAAGCGATGCTGACCGATAATGTATTCATGAACGCGCGCGAGGAATGCTCCTGATTCTGCACCCTGGATGATGCGGTGGTCATAAGTGCTGCTAACGGTGATTGCTTTGCTGATCCCCAGCTGTGATAACGCCTCGGGCGCCATTGCCTGATACTCAGCCGGGTACTCAATCGCGCCGGTAGCAATAATGACAGACTGGCCCGCCATCAACCGTGGAGTGGAAGCGACAGTGCCAAGTGTGCCGGGGTTCGTTAAGGAGACTGTGGTTCCCTGAAAGTCTGCGACCTGTAATTTCCCCTCACGAGCTCGATGAATAACCTCGTCGTAAGCGGTCAAGAATTCGGAGAAACGGAGCGTCTCTGCGTTCTTGATGTTCGGCACAAGTAATGTCCGGCTGCCGTCTTTCTTGGCGATGTCGATTGCGATACCGAGATTGACGTGCGGCCGTCTTATTCGGGTTGGGGCATTATCAACATCAGCGTACCCATCGTTCAGCTGCGGAAAATCTTCAAGTGCGCACAACACAGCCCAGGCAATGAGGTGCGTGTAAGACGCTTTGCCGCGATCATTCTCGGCGAGGTATTTATTGATGATGCTTCGATTCTCATCAAGCAGCTTTACAGGAATACGACGCTGCGACGTGGCAGTCGGAACAGAAAGGCTCTGTTCCATGTTCTCAACGATCTTGAGGGCGCCACCGCGAATGGGAACAGCCTCAACATCAGGAGTTATAGGTGACGCTGCAAGCGTTGGTTGTGATTTAGGCTGAACAGCCGGAGCTGTTGCTGTTTGAACGCTGCCTGTAGGTACCTCAGCAGCGGGGGCCGCGCCGCTTCTACCATTGCCGGCTGAAGGTGAAACTGAACCGTCGCTGAGCAACTCGCGGAAGTAAGCGCGCCAGGACTCGTCAACGAGATCCGGATTATTCCGGTATCGTTCCAGTAGACCTTGCACATACGTCGCGTTGGCGCCGAACTCCTCGGCAATCACTTCTGACAAATCTGCTTTTTGGGGCTGACTCAATGTCGAAAAATCCTCTCTTGATTACTGCTTTTATATACGAGCACTGGCCTTAGAAAATTGTGGTTAGTTTAGCCGATAGCCTATCACCTCTAATATCCGTTTGCACTTCACGGTGTCGGCGCCGCTGTCCCCGAAGCTTTCCGATGCTGCTGGCAGACACCACTGGCTTTAGCCACGTGGAGCTTCAACTTCGGCCTACCTCAATTTCAACCGCCCTAACGCAGTTTCGATTGCCGGCGCGTGGAAATCCAACTTGACTGAAACACTTCATCTTCGAGTTCCACGCGCCGGCAATCGAAACTGCGCCAATGTAGTCGAGCTGCTGTTAGGCCGAAGTTGAAACTCCACACGGCTAAAGCCGGTGGTGTCTTGAGTTGTTCCGGCAGAAGCGTTCCTGCTCTCGAAATAATCCGCTGCTGGTGATATTGTACGCCTCCGATTCTCCGGTTTTCATTCACGCTCCTTCATGGATCAAACACCCGAACCTACCACGCGAACGAGAACGATCTTTGTCTTCTCTTTGCTGGCGTTAGTTTTCGCCGCTGTCGTTCTCTTCGGTTACTTTGCTACTTTCGCGCGACCTGTCACAACTGTGATCGTGGTGCGTCACGCGGAAAAAAATATTCAATCGGATAACCCTGACCCGGATTTAAGTCCGGCAGGGCAGGTGCGTGCGCAAGAAATCGCGCGCGAGTTTGCCGAATCGGGTATACAAGCAATCTACGCCACCCAGTACAGGCGAACACAACAGACGGTTGCGCCACTCGCAAATCGACTGGGCCTTCCGATCACGTCAATCGATGCAAAACAATCGGAAGAACTTACGCGGCGTATTCTTTCAAGCAATCGCGGCCAAACGGTCTTCGTCGCCGGTCACAACAACACCGTGCCTGAGATCGTCAATCTTCTGAGCGGCGAAAAGTTTCCTCTCATTCCTGAAAGTGAATACGACAATATGTTCATCGTGACGATCTACAGGTTTGGCAAGGCTAAGGTTTTGCGAATCAAGTATGGTCCGGCGAGCACTCAGGGAATTGGAAGTGGAACGATGATCAAATAGCCAGGAGAATCTGATGAAAAACAAAACACCCCGTCGCTCAAGACAAAAATCCGGGGATTCGAAGAATGCATTTGATCGCCGCACATTCGTTAAGACACTGCCGGCACTGAGTGTCGCAGGTTTAGCTGTTTCGAATCTGTCATTTTCCTCTGTTGCTCAAACACCGAGTCCGACACCGCCACCAACACCTACACCCTCACCTTCGCCGTCGCCTTCGCCCACGCCACCACCGCGAATCACCAAAGAGATGTTGCATACAGCAGAAAAACTGATTGGCATCGAACTAACAGATGCGCAGGAAGCTATGGCTTTGGGCGGTGTTAATCGGAATCTAGATTCGTATGAAACCGTTCGGAAGATCGATATCCCTCTCGATACTGAACCCGCAATCGCCTTTCATCCAGTACGTGCGAAAAAACAGCTCTACACATCGAAGACTAAGTTTCACTTTGCCCAAACCGTAGCGCCGCAATTCAAGAGTGTCGAAGACCTGGCTTTTGCTACTGTGCCGCAACTCGCGGAACTGATCCGCACGCGCAAAGTATCCTCGACGGAACTAACGAAGATGTATCTGGCACGGCTGAAGCGTTTTGGTCCGAAGCTGTTATGCGTTGTCACCCTCACGGAAGACCTTGCGTTAAAGCAAGCGGCTGATGCTGATGCCGATCTCAAACGAGGTAAGTACCGCGGTCCGTTACATGGAATCCCCTGGGGCGCAAAAGATCTTTTTGCGACAAAAGGAATCAAAACCACATGGGGTGCGGAGCCTTATCGCGATCAGGTTATAGACTACGATGCCACTGTCGTAGAACGATTGCGCGATGCCGGTGCTGTCCTGGTTGCGAAGCTTTCGATGGGAGCGCTTGCCCAGGGTCCTCGATGGTTTGAGGGCGTGACCCGTAACCCCTGGGTGCCAAACGAATCACAACAAGGTTCCAGTGGATCCTCAGCCGGCCCTGCGTCTGCAACCGCCGCAGGTTTGGTTGGGTTTTCGATTGGCACTGAAACTCTCGGCTCGATTGTTTCACCTTCGTCGCGGTGCGGTTGCACAGGTTTGCGACCAACGTACGGCCGCGTAAGTCGGTATGGTGCGATGGGCCTGAGTTGGACGATGGATAAGATTGGTCCAATCTGTCGGGGCGTAGAAGACTGTGCTGCAGCTTTACACGCGCTCTATGGACCAGACGGACGTGATATTACGGTTGGCGATGCACCTTTCAATTGGAATCCCGACA
>Ga0114129_10007961_pt1 | contig 15087 bp, 10 predicted proteins | sample RhiMetdeltSRZDD1_FD_80071 | JGI IMG/M metagenome (GOLD analysis project Ga0114129, IMG submission 80071) | Populus rhizosphere microbial communities from Tennessee, USA - Rhizosphere MetaG P. deltoides SRZDD1 (version 2) (version 2) | ecosystem: Host-associated > Plants > Roots > Rhizosphere >...
TGCGTGCGTGGGTACAACGTGATGCAGGGGTACTACAACAACCCCGATGCCACGCGCGCCGCGATCGATGGCGACGGCTGGCTGCGGAGTGGAGACGAGGCGACGATCGACGACCGTGGATTCGTGCGCATCACCGGTCGAATCAAGGACTTGATCATTCGCGGCGGCGAGAACATCTCGCCCAGAGAAATCGAGGACTGCCTCCGCGAACATCCCATGGTGGCCGACGCATACGTCTACGGGCTTCCCGACGATTTCTTCGGAGAGATCGTGGCGGCGGCTGTTCGCCTCCGTCACCCGGCAACAGCGCCAGCGCGCGAAGGTCCTGCGAGAAGCGACCCGTGTGCCGAGGCGATCGTCCAGTGGTGTAGCGAGCGGCTCGCGCGCTTCAAGGTGCCGAAGCACGTGCGCTTCGTGTCCGAGTTCCCGATGACCGCTTCGGGAAAAATCCAGAAGTTCAAGCTGCGCGACGAGCACCAGGCGGCGTTGAAATGCCCGTAACCGTCGGCTCGCGGGTCGGGTCGTTCGAGGTGACGGCGCCGCTCGGGGCCGGTGGCATGGGCGAGGTCTATCGCGCCAGGGACGCGAAGCTGAATCGCGACGTGGCCTTGAAGATCCTGCCCCAGATCTTCGCATTCGACTCCGATCGGCTTGCCCGGTTCACTCGCGAGGCCCACGTGCTGGCCTCGCTGAATCACCCCAACATCGCCGCGATCTACGGATTGGAAGAGGCGGACGGCATTCGCGCCCTGGTTTTGGAACTCGTCGACGGCCCGACGCTTGCGGAGCGCATAGACAAGGGACCAATTCCGCTCGAAGAGACTTTGGAGATCGCCGGGCAGCTTGTCGACGCGCTCGCTGCCGCGCACGAGCAGGGCATCGTTCATCGCGACCTCAAGCCGGCCAATGTGAAGCTGAGGCCCGACGGTTCGGTGAAGGTGCTCGATTTCGGGCTGGCCAAGCTCACCAGCGCAGGCGACGGCGCAGCTGACGACCCGATTCGAGCGGCCCATTCACCAACCATCACGTCCCCCGCGATGACCCAGGCTGGCGTGATTCTCGGCACCGCCGCGTACATGAGCCCTGAACAGGCACGCGGCCGATCCGTCGGAAAGGGCGCGGACATCTGGGCGTTTGGCTGCGTGCTTTACGAAATGCTCACAGGTCGCCGCGTATTTGCAGGCGATGATACGACCGAGACGATCGCATCGATCATTCGAGCGGATCCGGACTGGACGCGGCTGCCAGCCGATACGCCGGAGAGCGTGCGCCGCATGCTGCGCCGTTGTCTCGCCAAGGACCCTTACCTCAGGCTCGCCGACATTCGCGACGCACGCCTCGAGATCGACGACGCGCAGCGGCCGTCGCCGACCGAAGTGGCTGCATCCGATCGATCACGAAGGCGCGAGCGGCTGCTCTGGTCAGCCGCGCTTGCAATGCTCGCGGCCCTTGCGGGAGGCACGCTGTGGCGTGCTGCCTGGTTGCCTGCTGTTCCGTCCGCCGCCGAAATGCGTGTCGAGATCACAACGCCTCCGACAACCGACCCCGCGTCGATGGCTATTTCGCCGGATGGGCAGAAACTGGTGTTCGTGGCCTCCGCGGATGGACGGCCCCAGTTGTGGCTCCGCTCGCTCGAATCCGGCGCGGCGAGGGCGTTGAGGGGCACCGATGGGGGCCATCTGCCGTTCTGGTCGCCCGACAGCCGGTCGCTGGGATTCTTTGCCAACGAGAAGCTCTTTCGGATCGATCTCGACGGCGGTCAGCCGAAGGTCCTGGCCGGGGCGCCCGTTGGCACGGGCGGTACATGGAACCGCGACGGTGTGATCCTCTTTGTGCTGGTTGCTGACGCGCCGATTCGTCGGATATCGGCAGAGGGTGGCCAGGCGTCCGCACTGCCGGGGACACCGGAGCGGCCGAGGACCGGCCAACGGTTTCCGCAATTCCTGCCAGACGGCCGTCATTTTCTGTACTTCGTCGCCGAGTCCCGTGGTGTGTTCCTGGGTCAGCTCGATGCACCCGAGCGTCGTCGACTGTTCGACGCCGATGCCGCGCCGGTGTTTGCGCCCCCCGGACAGGTGTTGTTCGTGCGTGAACGAACGTTGTTTGCTCAGCGGCTCGATCTCGAGCGGCTGGAGCTGACCGGCGAGCCAGTGCCAGTTGCCAAGGGCATCACCCTTGATGCGCGCGGAGTCGCCGCCCTTTCTGCGTCAAGCGTGGGCTCGATCGTCTATCGCACGGGGACCCTTGACCGGTTGCGGAGGTTCATCTGGTTCGATCGCGCCGGCAAGGAGCTCAGCACAGTCGGTGATCCTGATCCGACGAATCCGATGAACCCGTCGCTATCCCCAGACAACTCACGAATCGTGATGAGCCGATCGATCGATGGGAACACGGATCTCTGGGTACTCGATCTCAAGCGGCCGGTGTTGACCCGTCTGACGTCCGATCCGTTGCCTGACATCAGTCCGGTGTGGTTGCCAGATGGAACGCGCGTGGGATATGGCAAGCCAATCAAGGACAAGGGCTTCACCGTGCATGTCACGCCGTCGAATGGAACCGGGCGAGAGGCGGTCATCGGCGACCGGGGTAACACTCAGGTGATTCCAGTCGACTGGTCCCGCGACGGCCGGTTCGTGCTCTGTCGAACGGGTGATCCAGACAAGGGGTGGAACCTTATCGCGCTGTCTGCCGACGGGAAGAACACGCCTGTTGACGTGGCTCAGACGGACTTCGACGAGCGCGCGGGCCAGTTCTCGCCGGACAGCAGATGGGTGGCGTATGAGTCCACGGAATCGGGCCGCACCGATCTGTTCGTGCAGGCGTTTCCCGACGGTGGTGCGCGATTGCAGGTATCGAGCGGCGGCGGATCGCAACTACGCTGGCGGGGCGACGGCCGGGAAATCTTCTACATCGCACCCGACGGACGGTTGATGTCGGTATCAGTTACGCCGTCGGCGGATGGCCGGCGTCTCGAGTTGGGCACGCCCACCCCCTTGTTCATGACCCGCGTCGAGAGTTCGCCACCAGGCGGCACACATCACACTTACGTGGTCACGGCGGATGGGCAGCGCTTCCTGATGAACACATTCGTCGAGCACTCGGAATCGCCGATCGCACTGGTGCTGCACCGGAAGCAGCCCTAACGATAACTTGAGATACATCTCAGATCCGCGTTCATCCTGAACGCCGATCGTCCGTGCGCGGGTCCGTCGCTCGCAGCACTCTACTATCGACATGAGCCCTGCGAGCGACGAACCACGGACTACGAACCACGGACTACGGAGTACCGTTCGGCGATCCGCGAAGCGGCGTCCGCAGATACGGGAACGTTGCGTCGAAGAACGAGGCGTCCACGAATGCACCATCCGTGAAGGGCAGCGTGCCCGAGGGCGCATCGGCTGGTCCGCAGCCGAACACGCCGGGGAACGCGTGGCACAACACGCCCATGGCCACTCGCAGCTCTATATCCACCACATCGTCGCCCGGACGTCGGCCATTGGGGAACCCCGCGTTATCCCCACCGAGCGCACCAAGACGACTCTGACTGCCGGGTGCGACCGGGTCGGTGCTCGTGTTCAGGCGCAGCATCTCGGACGCAACCACCGCGTTCGGACGATTCAGACCCTGGATCCCCGTGAGAAACCCCGCGACGAGATCGGCCCGCGGGAAATTGTTCGGCGCGCGAACGCCAGCGCCGCCAAACAGGATTTCGAGCAACTCCGGCAGCGTCGGATTGGTCACATACGTGGCCAACGCGCTGTCCTGAGTCGGCTCGGCCGAGTTGAAGAGGTCCTTGTCTTTCAGGCCGATGAACAGTTCGTTGACAAGCGGCGCACTCAAGCGGGACACCTGAACCCCGCTGGCTGATGGCGGCGTGGGTGATCCGTTGTTGCCATTGCCATTCCCGTTGCCATTGCCGTTGTTGCCGCTGCGCGCGAGCGGGTGCCCAGTCGGTACCCAGCCGTCGCAGTTCTGCGTTGCCACCCAGGTGATCGCGGCGCTGTCTGGTGGCTTGGGCGAGCTCGGCTGACCGGCCGGGCACGCAGCGCCCTGACCGCTGCTGTTGCCGTTGCCGTTGCCGTTTCCATTGCCGTTGCCGTTTCCGCTGTTGCCATTGCCGCGAGCGGCCGGATGATTGCTCGGCACCCATCCCGAGCAGCTCTGGTCCGGAACCCACGTCAGGCCGGGAATATCGAGCGGCTTGGTGGCGGCGGGCTGACCGGCTGGGCACGCCCCCGCGCCGGCAGGCGGATTCCCCGGCGTGCTGCCGCCAGGTGTCACGCCGACGTTGAGGCTCGCCGTCGTCCAGCCACCGATGATCGGCTGCGATTGCGACTGGACGAGGCACGCGATCGGCACCTCGAGGATGAAGGACGTCACGTTCGCGTCGGCGACGTCGTCGGCTTCGGCGTCCTCGGGGCCCAGCGGATTCGTCACGTTGACGAGATCGAACACTTCACCGAGATTCACCACGAACGAATCCTTGCGCTGACCGACGAACATGCGGCCATCCGCGCATCCGGGAATGGCGATGTTGTAGATGTGATCTTTCGCGTATGCGTCGTACTGCGGGATCGACTTGTTACCGATGTAGTCGACCGGTTTGCGGAACGACGAGGCCCCGTCGACGGCATTGGTGATCGCCTGTGACACGCCGCTGCGCCGATCGCCGCGGATGATGTTCACCGTGAGCGATTCCTCGCGATTGAGCGCCGCCGTGTCTCCGGCGGTTGGGCCAATCGGCCCGATGTTGATCAGCGCGACCGGGACCATCAGCCCTCCAACCGGCACGCTGAGATCCTTGACGTTGATCGAGGGACGGAATTGGAACGTGATGTCCTCGACCGCGTCAGCGTTGTTGTCGATGTGTATTTCGTAGACCGCATCCGGGTCCAGCGTAAAGTAGTTCGGCCCGCCGTAGGGAGCCTGCAGGGGCATGTAGTTGGCAACCAGCGTTACGAAGCCGGAACGGCCCGTTTCGTAACTGCGGAACATGTAGAAGTCCGTTCCGTCGAGCTTCGGGGTTTTCGTGATACCTGGTGCTTCCCGATGGCTCGAACCCTGCCCGGCGACCCCGGCGGCCAGGACCAGCGCGGCTATCGCTCCTGTCCGTCGGTTCAAAAATCTCATCTGCGACCTCCGTTTCTCTTTGTGCCGCCGGCGTTGGTCTGGCGAATTTCTGGCGCAGGCCGGTCGGTCGCTGGGTACTACGGGCGGTCAGGGGGATCGGATGGGACGGCGGAGACGACGGGCGCGGAACGAGGCCCGGCGTGGCGCCGGGCCGTCATCAATAGGGATCCGCTTTCAGCGACCCTGGCACCTTGATGTTCGGCGTGCGGACGGCCTTTCGTCGCCGCTTGGCGATGAACGGCAGCCACCACATCCAGAGGCCGCTGAACCACAGAAGAAGGAGTACGAGACCGGCCGGCAGGAAGAGGCCAAGTTTTGTCCAGTCACCACCGAAGAACGAGCCATCGTGAATGGATTCGATCAGATCCGAACGGCGATAGGCCGTCTGAAGGATGGTGCCGTTGTTGAGATCGACCTGGATTTCCCATCCGTTGTTCAGCCACACCTTGACCATGCCGCGTCCCGGACGTACGTCCAGCCGATTCACGTCGCTCCAGCTCTGAACGTTCATGTCCGGCACGCGCTTGATGGCGGCGAGAATGCCATCGAAGTCCAGCACTGGTTCAGTACCGGTCCCGCGGTTCTCGACGGGCTGCACCCACGCCCAATGCTTCTTCGCCTGGAGGAGGAGACCGCTGCTGATCATCACCAGCAGCGGAATCGCGACGGTAAAACTGGCCCAGTAGTGGGTCTTGCGGTTGAGGACGTTAAAGGCCACGCTGGCCCCGCCGTCGGTTGGACATAGGGGATTTGAGTGTGGAAGGGTCCACTACTACCAGAGCTAGTAGTTGTCACTCACGGCGATCGCGACGGTCCTCGCGCCGATCGCGACGATTCTCGCGGCGGTCGAGACGATCTTCGCGGGCGTCGCGGAGATCTTCGCGACGATCCTTCCGGTCCTCGACCCGATCGCGCCATGCACCGTCGTGACGGATGTCGCGGCGATCTTCACGAAGGTCGCGGCGGTCCTCGCGATGGTCCAGCCGGTTTTCGACCCTGTCGCGGCGATTCTCCGCGCGATCCCGGATGTCCTCGCGACGGTCACGGCGCGGTTGCTGGTCGGCCGACACGGGGTTCACGAACATCGGCAGCGACATCATCAGCGCTGCTCCGCAAATCGTCATCGCGCGGTTCTTCATGACATGTCCTCCGTCAGGCGCTTCGTGAGATTTGACCGGCCGGCACCGCAGGAGGTTTAAAGGCGGACAAGGCCACCCGGCCGTCCCCCGTTCCAGCGTTTTGTCACAACGGAGGTCGGCCCGCCCGCCGGCAGACTATGCTGTGACCATGTCCGACGTCTTGCGCGATCTGGTATTTACGCTGCGCACCTGGCGAAAAGCTCCGGGCTTTGCCGTGGTGACGGTGCTTACGCTGGCTCTTGGGATTGGATTGACCGCCACGATTTTCAGCGCGGTCAACGGCGTCCTGCTCCGGCCCCTGCCGTACGCGCAACCGGAGAAGCTCGCGAACATCTGGGTGGATCTGGGTGTCGGCAACCAATCGCTGCCGGCGGTCACACCGTTGGACTTTCGTGATTATCAGCAGCGTGCGAAGACGTTCGAGAGCTTCGCCGCGGCATCTGGCGGCAACGTCGTCGGCGCAGCCGGTGTCGTCACCGGAGGCGGCACGGAACCGGAGCGTGTGGCGGTCTCCACCGTGACCGCCAATTTCTTTTCGTTGCTGGGCATTGAGCCGGTGTACGGCCGACAGTTCGAGGCCAACGACGAGGTGTTTCAAGGTCCGCCCGTGGTGATGCTCAGCTATCGCCTGTGGCGCCGGCGATACGGCGGCGATCCGAGCCTCGTCGGCCGCACGATCGAGCTCGACGGCGTGCCGCATGCTGTCGTTGGTGTGATGCCGCAGGAGTTCAGGCTGCTGCTGCCCGCCGAAGCCTTCCTCGTGCAGGACTCCGAGATCTGGAAGCCGCTGCAGTTCAACTACACACAGGCACCGCCACGCAACTTCACGTTCTTCACGGTGTTTGGCCGGTTGCGATCGGATGCGACATTCGAGCAGGCCCAGGCGGAGATGACTTCGATTGCCAGCCAGCTCCGGGCAGAGCATCCAATTCACGAATCATCTGACATGCGTATCCGCGTCGTTCCGCTGCAGCACGATGTGGTCAAAGCGGCGCGGCCTGCGTTGCTCGCGCTGCTGGGAACGGTCGCGTTCGTGCTGCTGATCGCGTGCGCGAACGTCGCGCAGCTCCTGCTGGCGCGTGGCCTCAGCCGTGAGCGTGAGGTCGCGGTGCGAACGGCGCTCGGCGCCAGCCGATGGCGGATCGTTCGTCAGCATGCGACCGAGAGCGTTCTGCTGGCGATCGCAGGGAGCGCGGCCGGCCTGGCGCTCGCGTCCGCGTGTCTGGCCGTTCTGCGCGCCCTGGCTCCGGCCAGCCTTCCACGCGCTGAGAGCATTCAGATCGACGGGGCGGTGCTCGCCTTCACCGCCGCGATCGGCGCCGTGACGGCGCTGCTTTTCGGCGTGGCACCAGCGATTCACTGGCACCGCGTGGACCCCAGTCAGGCCTTGAAAGCGACATCGTCGTCAGCCACCGCGGCGCAGGCCAGGGTGCGCAACCTGCTGGTCATCGCCGAGATTGCGTTGTCAGTCGTGCTCGTGGTCGGGGCGGGCCTGCTGATCCGCAGTTTCGTCGGTTTGCAGCGGGTTCGGCCGGGGTTTCAACCCGAGCGTGTGCTGACGTTCCAGCTGGCGCTGCCACGGGTCGCGTATCAGAATCCGGACGCACGCCGCCAGTTCACGCGCGTCCTGGAGGAACGGCTCCGCGCCCTGCCGGGTGTCGAAGCTGTGGGCTTCGTGTCGCAGCTTCCGCTGACCGGAAGCGGACCGCTGTCACCCTACGCGTATGACGAAAGCACGGCGCGCAACTGGGAAAGCGCGACGGCGGACGGCCGCGCTGCATCGCCGGATTATTTCCGATCCATGGGAACTCGGCTGATGGCTGGACGCTTCTTCAATGCTGACGACCGGCCGAACGTCATCATCATCGACGAGACACTGGCGGCGCGTGCGTTTCCCGGCCGCAGTGCCGTGGGGCAGCAACTGCAAGTCAGCCCGACGGGTTCTCCGAACATGTACTCGGAGGTCGTCGGAGTGATCGAGCACATGCGCATCCTCGAGCTCGGACGGCCGGTGCGCGGCTTGATCTTCAGGCCGCTGTTCGGACCGCCCACGTTCTCTGTAACAATCGGGACTCAGGGCACCCCCGAATCCCTCATTGGTCCGGTGCATGACGCGGTGCGTTCACTCGATCCACAACTGGCTATCGATCGCCTTCAGCCGATGACCGCTTACGTCGGTGACGCACTCGCACAGTCCAGATTCAGCCTGATGCTCATGAGTCTCTTCGGCACGCTCGCGGTCGTCCTCGCCGCCATCGGGATGTATGGCGTCATCAGCTATTCGCTGACGCAGCGCACGCGCGAGATCGGCATCCGGCTGGCGTTGGGCGAGCCGCCCGCGCGCGTCAGGAACCTAATCATGCGCCAGGGGCTGGGGTTGATTGGTCTGAGCCTGCTGATTGGGCTACCCATCGCCATGGTCGTTGCCATGATGCTTCGTGACCTGCTCTATCAAGTCACGCCAACCGACGTGTCGACCTATGCCATTGCCGGACTCTTGCTGATCGTCGTCGGCATCCTGTCCTGCTACGTGCCGGCCCATCGAGCATCGCGGATCGTGCCGGTACTCGCGCTGCGGCGCGAGTAGTGCAGATTCAACGCTAGAATCAGTGGTGTTGCGCACCGAAACTCGCCTGCGGCTCCTGACTTTTCTGCTGCGCCTGGCCGGTACGGTCACCGCGGCGGCATTTCTGGCGATGTTCCTGCCGGTGGAGTGGATGGTCTCCACACATCGATGGCTCGGGCTGGGAGAATTTCCTCGGATGCCCGTCGTCGACTACCTGGCGCGCTCCGCCGCCGCGCTCTACGGCTTCCACGGCGCGCTCCTGCTGCTGATCTCCCGCCATCCGATCAAGCACCTGACGATCGTACGATTCGTCGCGTGCATGAACGTCCTCTTCGGCCTGATGATCGTCGCCATCGACTGGCACGCCGGCATGCCCCTGCTGTGGCTGCTCCTCGAAGGCCCCCCCATCACCGCGTTCGGGGTAGTGATTGCCTTCCTGGGGTCAGGTCTTGAATCGCGGGAAAACGCTGATATTCAAGACCTGACCCCGTCTAGCGGCGGGCGGACCGTTGGGGTCAGGTCTTGAATCGCGGAAAAATGTTGGAATTCAAGACCTGACCCCTAGCGCCGGGCGACCCACCGGATGGCGCCGGTGAGTTGGCGTTGGAAGCGGGGGTCGCGCCACGTTTCGTCGAAGTGACCGAGGGCGTTGTAGTACGCGCGGCCGTTGCCGACCGCGTGCGTCCACGCGAGCGGATAGTCACCAGTCGTGCCGACGGACGCCGCGTCGAGACGGAGCAGGACTTGAACCCGCGGGCGCGGATTCTCGCGAAACGTGTAGAACTCCTCGAACGTCGAATAGCGCTCGCCGAGCCCTGACGCCGCCGGGTGCGACTGATCTTCGACGACCACGGTGGCCTGTTGCGTCCAGGGATGCTCTTTGAAGTACGCGCCCACCAGCATTCCGTAATCCGCCCACTCGTACAGCGTATCGGTCGCGCTGTGCGTGCCGAGAAACCCGCCGCCGCGATTCATGAAATCCAGAATCGCCGCCTTCTGATCCGCGCTGAACGGCAACTCGCCCGTCGTGAGCGCGAAGAACAACACCTCGTAATTGGCCAGGTTCGAGGCGCTGACCGTGGACAGGTCTTCTGTCGCCGTAACCGTGAACTCACCGCCGCTCCCGCCGGCGAGGCTCGACATGACCTGACGAGCGGTCTCGATCGACCCATGCCGGAAGCCCAGCGTCGTCGTGATCATGAGGATCCGGATCGGCGGACCGGAGGGTGCGGAAGGAGAGGGAGTGTTCGGCGTTTGCGGCGATGATGAGCTCGACCCGCAAGCGCCGGCGAAGGCCAGCACGGCTACGGCCAGCAGCACGCGGCTAGACTGCACATCTCATTATCCGCCCGCCGCCCAAACTCTTCCACCGGCGAACCGTTCGAGTCCATCTGCCAGTCGAGCTTCACTTGAAGCCGGCGCGATTGCTTACCGGGCTGACACCTCAAACGCCCCAACTCCAACTCCCAGGGCCTGGCTCCTGCTTTGGATAACCATGGGCGTTGGGGTTGAGCGTTGGCAGATCGCGTGACAATTCGGTGCGGCTCACGCGAAATCTGTAAGGGCGCGCGCCGGTTGTCAGCCGTTCGGCTCGCAAGAACGCCGTTGCGGATAGACTCACGGGAATCACGCCAACAGATAAGACTAGATGGGATACGCAACAAGCCTTGTCATCGTGCTTGCGGGAGCTGCGTTCGGACTCGGGCCGTCAGAGCAGGGACAAGTGCCCGGGACGCTGCGCGCCGCACTCCTGCACCACGGATTCGCCGCCGCCGCCATCGGTGCGCCTGAGATGCCCAAGGTCGATGCGCCGTTGACCAGCTCGGAGTTTGGCGTCAGCGGCGGCACGTTCGCAGCCGCGTACTACCTGAGGGAAGAGGTGCTGGGCCAGGGGCTCGGCAGGCTTCACGTCAGCGTGTTCGACCGGACGAGCGGGCGATGGAGGCACGCCGCAGCGTTGCGCCAGCAGATTGGGTCCGTGCTCGGCGTCAGCGTCAGTGATCGCTACATCCTCATCGAGGGACATGCCAATCCGTCCGCTGGTGTTGGACTTCTTCTGAATCGAACGAACCTGCGAACTGTGGCGCGGCTATCGGGATACGGCCTGCGTCTTCTATCCACCGGCTCGATCCTGTATCACGCGAACATGGTGCACTTTGCTCCGGTGCATCAGGAGCGGCTGATGGTGTTCGAGCCTCGCACTCGCAGCGAAGCCGAGATTTTCCCTGGCAAGGCGGAATCGGTAGTCGCCGCCAGCTATCGCCGATCGATTCTGACGGCCTTCGAGAAGTTGTCGGCCTCTCAGAAAGGGGCATTCGAGCAGTCTGCCTACGGTGCTCTGGACGACTTCGACCGGAACATCTCCCACCTCGCCGAGCGACCCGCCGGCGATCGCCTGGCGTTCGTGGCTTCCTACGAGTCCGCCCGGATGGAGAAGCGGATCCCGCGCGCGCAGACGCTCGTTCAGTGCGATCGCACGTCGGCGCTGGTGTGGTCGTGCAACGAGCGCGATCTTGACGAAGCGGCGCGAGCGTTTGCCTTCGAGCTGCGACGGCAGCCGAACGGCTGGTTCGAAAACGCCGATATCGATCCGCTCATCAAAAAGGCCCTCGGTCTCTGAATCCGGGTCATTTCGTGCCGGTGTCCTGCTCCCGTATGATCGCGATTGATGGCCGCGTCCATTCACACTGAGAACCTGTCCCGCGAGTACGGTGGCCGTCTTGCCCTCACCGACCTCAATCTGGAAGTCCAGCCGGGAGAGATTCTCGGATTCCTCGGGCCGAACGCCGCCGGCAAGTCCACGACGGTCAAGATTCTGGTGGGCATGCTCAAGCCGTCCTCCGGCACGGCCCGGGTAGCCGGATTCGACGTGGCGCGCGACCCGCTGGAAGTCAAGCGCCGCATCGGCTACGTCCCTGAAACGGCCGCTCTCTACGAGACGCTCACCGCACGCGAATATCTCGCGCTCGTCGCCTCTCTTCATCACCAGCCCAGGACCACGGCTCAGGCGCGCATCGACGAACTGCTCGAGCGGTTCGATCTCTCGCACGCACGCGACCAGCGGCTGAGCGAGTTCTCCAAGGGAATGAAGCAGAAGGTCCTGATCACCGCTGCGCTCATGCACGGGCCAGAGATCGTGTTCCTCGACGAGCCGCTGACCGGTCTCGATGCGAACGCGGCGCTCGTCGTCAAAGAGCTGATCCGCGGCCTCGCCGCGCAGGGGCGCACGATCTTTTTCTGCTCGCACGTGCTCGAGGTGGTCGAACGCGTGTGCACGCGCATCGTGATCATCGATCGCGGCCGCGCGATCGCCGACGGAACGGCCGCCGACATCGCTGCGCGGACGGGCACGGCGTCGCTCGAATCCGCCTTTGTGTCGCTGACCGGACAGCGGGACGCGGCGCAGGTTACCCAGGACCTGATCAACGCCCTGAGCCGCTGATGGCCGAGCGCAACCTTTCCTGGCTCGGCATCGATCGGATCCAGTGGCAGGCGCTCGTCGTGGCCTACCTGCGCATGGACGGGCGCCGCGCCGGTGGGGCGTCGCGGCCCGGAGAGAGACCGGGCCATCACGTGTTTGCCGCCTACAGCGGCCTGATCCTCATGACCTCGATCAGCGGCATCTTCCTGGCCATCGCCGCCGTCGTGCTCGAGGATCCGCTGACCGTTTCGGTGGTCCTGACCACCTATGCGGCGATGAATACCTCGCTGTTGCTGCTGGTGGACTTTACGGGCCTCGTGGTTTCGCCGGACGACTACCGCATTCTCGCCAGTCGTCCTGTTGACTCACGAACGTACCTGGCCGCTCGCCTGACGTCGGTGCTCGTCTACGTTGCCGTCATTGCAGGTGTGATGGCGCTGCCGCCATCGCTCGTCCTTGGCTTCTGGCACGGGCTCGGCGTGCTCGGTTTTCTGGCAGCCCTGCTGGCGACGCTCCTGTGCTGCGCCTGCGCCGCGGTGATCGTCATCGTGGCGTACGCGAAGCTCGTGTCGTTCGTGCATCCCAGCCGTTTGTCGCGGGCGCTCAGCTACCTTCAGCTCACGGCGTCCACGACCTTCATCGCCGGGTACTATCTGGTCGCCCAGGTGTCGCAGTCTGCGCAACTTCGCCACCTGTCCGTACGCAACGTCCGATGGTTGTGGTCGCTCCCCTCCACGTGGTTCGCGTCGCTCGTGCCGGTTGCCGGCGGCCTGGCTGGTGCTGCGGAATGGACGGGATCTGCGGCTGCGATCGTGTGTGTCGCCTGTTGCGTGCCTCTCGCGGCCGGCCGGCTGTCGCTCGACTATGCCGAGCGATTGTCGGAGATCGCGTCGGCATCGGAACCGCCGGCCCGGCGGCGAAGGATCCTGCCCGGCTTCGGGACGGCCGAAGCGTTTGCGATTGCGACGCTGGTCCGGGCGCAGTTTCGCTACGATCCACGCTTCCGCCTCGCGATCCTCGGTGTGCTCCCCATCACGGCTTTCTACATGATGCTGGGGATCAACGGCGGGACCATGACCGATCCCTTCGTCTCGCGGTGGGGAAGCTTTGGCTCGCCGATGTACTTTGCGGTGGCGTTCCTGCCGATGACGCTCCATGGCTCACTGTTGTACAGCGACAGCTGGCGCTCGGCCTGGATCTTCTTCGCGACGCCGGCCGATCCTGCCAAGCTGATCGTCTCGGCCAAGAACTTCGTCGCGATCTTCTTTCTTGGCGGCTATATCGTCCTGATCGCGATCGTGTGGAGCTTCTACTTCGAGCGGGTGTGGCATGCTGTCGTGCACGCCGCCTTCGTCGGTCTGCTGGCGCACTTCCTGTTGCAGGGTGCGGTCATCCTGCACCCTGCGCTGCCTTTTGCCACGGAACCCCGGAAGGCGGAACGGTCGTCGCAGGTGATGGGCCTGTTCTTTCTGGCCGCGATCGCCAGCAGCATTGCGCCGATCCTGCTCGGTGTCTTCTATCGACGGTTCGCCACGATCGCCATTCTGGCGGTCCTGCTCATCGCCGTCACGATCGGGCTCGAGCGCGTCGTGCGCCGACGGGCAAGCAGCGCGGTCCTCGGGATGGAGTTTCGAAGTTAACTGCCGCCGTTCACGCGCTGCAGCTCGAGCTGAATAGCCGCCTCGAGCGCGGCCGCCGGGATGGTGCCGTCGATACGCCGGCCGTTGATGAAAAACGTTGGCGTCGACTGGACGTTCAGCTGCGCTCCGAGCTGTGAGTCGGCCTTGACCTCTTCGAGAACAGCCGGATACTGCGCCGCGAAATCAGTGACGCCGCCGACCGTCTCAGCCGCCCTGCGAACCTGGTCCGGCGTGAGGAACGGTGGTCCCTGGTTGGCGAACAACCACGCTTCGAGTTTCTCTGCAGTGCCTTTCTTGCCCGCCATGTTGAAGGCCGCCGCTGCTTCGCAGGCAGCCATGTGCCCGGCGTTCTTCGTGTTGCACTCGAGCTCCAGCGGGAAGTGTCTCAAGACGTACTTGACGTCGCCGGTCGCCGTGTACTTCGCCAGAATGCCTTTGAAGTCGTAGTAGCTTCGACGGCACGGGGGACACTGGAAGTCGTTGAACTTGACGATCAGCACCTTGGCGCTGGCCCTGTCGATCGGAACGTTGACCACGGGCTGCAGGTCGTACCACTTCTCAAATTGCGCGCGTTGCAGATCGGTGAGCGGCTGGTACGGAGCAGGGTTGTGCTCGGACTGCGTGGCCCTGTCAACCGGGAAGGACGCGATCGTGAAAAAACCACCGCCGATCAGCGCTGCAACGATCACCAGGACAGCGGGCCGCTTCACCAGGAGTCCCGCATCACGCAGGAACCGCTCCGGCAGCGAACCAAGAGGCGCCATTGCCCGGTAAGAGAAAACAAGCAGACCGACGACGGCGACGTAGGTGATCGCGCACAGGATGCACAGGGCCTTCAGCTGAAAGAACGACGCCCACGCCAGATAACCCGTGAACGCGAGCCCGATGAGGGACAGCGCGAACACATAGCCTGCGACGTTTTCGCCAGCGACGCCCACCGCCTCAGCCGCGCGTACCTTCTTGCCAGCCGGGATCACACGCGGCGGAGGCGCGGAAGCGACCATCAGCACGATGGCCGCGAAGAAGATCACCCCGAGCACTGCGACCGGTGCGCCGAGAAAGCTGCCGTATTGGCTGAGATAAGCCTCCGTGCAGCTCACTGACGTGCTGACATCGCAAAAACTCGTGTAGGCCGGGTCTGTCAGCAGCGTGTGATGCACGTAGGTCGAGATGACCGACGCACCAAGGCCA
>Ga0114129_10007964_pt1 | contig 15084 bp, 10 predicted proteins | sample RhiMetdeltSRZDD1_FD_80071 | JGI IMG/M metagenome (GOLD analysis project Ga0114129, IMG submission 80071) | Populus rhizosphere microbial communities from Tennessee, USA - Rhizosphere MetaG P. deltoides SRZDD1 (version 2) (version 2) | ecosystem: Host-associated > Plants > Roots > Rhizosphere >...
ACTGACGATAACCTACAGCTACCTGCTTCCCTTCTTCGCCAAGCCTGGCGACAGTGTTGCTAGCCACCTGCTCACGGAAACGCTCGGCGGCTGGCAGCTATCGGGCGTGACGACCTTCGCCTCGGGGAATCCGTTTACGGTCTTCTCTAACTTCGACGTCAACGCGGACGGCATTGGAGGCGATAGACCGGATCTGATCAACCCGGCATTGCTCACCACGCACTCGATCGATAACGGGCGAGCGATTGCGCCGGTCACGGTGAATTGCAGCGGTGGCTTTACACAAGCGGTTACTACGGTGTCTCAGTTGCAGTTGCCGTGCACCGCCTTTGGGACAGCCTTTAGACCGGGCACCGCTAACATTGGCACGAGTGGGCGCAACACGTTCTTCATGCATGGGATCAACAACTGGAACTTCGCGCTTGCCAAGCGATTCCGCGTACGCGAGGGTCAGTCGCTGCACTTCCGTGCCGAGTATTACAACGCATTCAACCGCGTGCAGTTCGGGCTGCCGGCAACAACGCTCGAGCTCACTACGTTCGGTCGAATAACCGGACAGCGAAACGCGGCGAGATTCGCGCAGTTGGCCCTCCGCTACATATTCTGAAGGCGGGTGCGCTCCTCCGAAGTCCTGTAGGGGCGGTCCTCCGTGGCCGCCCCAGAGTGATGATCGGGATCGCTCCGTGTTTCGATCTGGGGCGGCCACGGAGGACCGCCCCTACAGGACTGGCCTGGATGATTCCGTTGCGCGAGAAGGGGCGGCCACGGAGGACCGCCCTTACAGGACCGGCTGAGGTTAGGACGTATATCTTACAACTCGCGCTTGTTTCACACTTGTTTCACAAACGATTTATGAAATCTCGTGACTTCTTTCTTCGCCTCTTCCTCAGCTCGCTGGCGTTTGCTGTCTCCATTCTAGTTGTTCCCTGTTCACAGTCAGCGCGAGCTACCAAAGATACAGGTGAAGTGCGCGCTCTCTGGGTTGTGCGCACGTCGCTAACAAGCCCTGAGTCGATCCGGCAAATGGTTGCTCGCGCAGCCGGCGGCGGCTTTAACACTTTGATAGTCCAGGTACGCGGGCGCGGGGACGCGTACTACCAGGCGCGCTGGGAGCCGCGAGCCGAAACGCTTGCTGAGCAGAAAGAATCATTTGATCCGCTCAGACTGGTAATCGACGAAGCGCATCGCTCGGGGCTCATGGTTCACGCGTGGCTCAATACCGCGCTCGTCGCAAACATGGACGAGCTTCCCAAATCTCAGAAGCATCCGATCTACGAACATCCTGAATGGCTGATGGTCCCGCGAGCGCTCGCGGCGAAGTTGTTCGTAATGGATCCGCGCGATCCGAAGTATCTTGCGGACATCGTCAACTACTCGAAGGGTGACCGCTCTCAGCTCGAAGGACTTTACTTATCTCCGGCACATCCGGCAGTGAAAGAACACCTCTATTCAATTTGGATCGATGTGCTGGAAAGGTACGACGTTGACGGATTGCACTTCGATTACGTGCGCTATCCAAACACGGGATTCGACTATAGCCGCACGTCGCTTGATCGGTTCCGCGCTAATATCGAAAAGTCGTTCGGCGAAGGCGAGCGCAAAGTGCTTGCTTCAGTTGCCGAGCGCGACCCGCTCGTCTACGTAGCTGCATTCCCGGATCGTTACGCGCAGTTTCAGAGGGACCAGGTGACTGAGATCGTGGAGCGCATTCGCCACGGAGTGAAGAAGCGCAAGCCAAAGGTGGTGATTTCGGCGGCGGTCTTCGCCAACGACGACGACGCTTTCAGCAATCGCTTTCAAGATTGGAAATTGTGGCTTCGCAATGGGCTGATCGACGTTGCGTGCCCGATGGCTTACACGCCCGACAGTGAGACGTTCAGAAAGCAAATCACCGCGGCAGTCGGCAACGCATCGGGTCGCGAAGTTTGGGCGGGAATCGGCGCTTATCGGATACCGCCCGACAGCGCTATTGAAAAGATCCGCATCGCGCGTGAGCTTGGCGCGCGCGGCTTCGTGCTTTTCTCCTATGACTCGCTGGTGAAGCAGTCTGAGAATAACCCGGCCGGCGATTACATCGATAAGATCAAACAATCGGTTCTTGGAAGCGAGCGCAAGTGAAATCGTCCGACAAACTTCAGTTTGTCGTCGCAGCGGCTTACCTCGACAATTTGAAAAGTTTGTCGGACAAGAACAGCTTGACTGCAAGGCTCAGATGAGGTCTATTAGACACCTACCCGGTGGCAATTTGATTTCGGCAAAAGCTTGACGGTTGAGCTGGCGGCCGGTTTGAAACTAAACCCTTACAGGTGAAAGTCCGATCTTGCATCGGCCTTTTTCAGTGGAAATGGAGATAGGCTCATGTACACATCAATACGTACGCTCCTTCTTTTGATAATCCTATCGCTCGCAGTTGGCGGCGCTCCTGCGATTGCATCGGCGCAAGACGTCACTGCGAGCATAACAGGATTCGTGACTGACACTGCCGGTGCCGTCGTCTCTGGCGCCGCGGTTACCGCCACAAACATCGCTACGGGTGACCAGCGAAAGACAACCACCGATGACGGCGGGCAGTACGCAATCGTCGGACTGCCTATCGGGACTTACACGGTCGTTGTCGAGCTGGCGGGTTTCAAAAAATACATTCAAGACAACGTGGTATTGCACGTCAACGATAAGACCGCTGTGAATGTCGAGCTTTCGGCCGGCAACGTTTCAGAGGTTGTGACGGTTACCGCGGGAGCTCCTCTGGTCAAGACGGAGACGCACACCGTCGAAGGATTGCTTACCGGCGAGCAGATCCGCGAGATGCCGTTGAACAACCGCAACTTTGCGCAACTTACTCAGCTTGTGCCGGGGGTCTCATCCACCCAGGGAAGCACTGTAAATTTTGGCGGCTTGTCGACGGTTGCTATCTCGATCAACGGCAGCCGGACAACGGCCATTAACTGGAGCATAGACGGATCGCGCAACGTGGATACCGGTTCGAACGCAACGCTGTTCAACTATCCGAGCGTCGACGCCATTGCGGAATTCAAAATCCTCACCAACTCCTACGACGCGCAGTTTGGGCGAAATGCCGGCGGCGTCGTAAACGTAGTTACGCGCAGCGGGTCCAAAGACTTTCACGGAGGACTCTACGAGTTCCACCGCAACGACGTGCTGCAGGCTCGCAACCCGTTCCAGACCGCACCGCTCAGGGGCCTGAGCTCAAACGACTGCTTCAGCGAAGCCAATCCCGAAAACGATCCGCGCTGCAAATACAAGGGACCGCTCCGCTACAACAACTTCGGTTATAACATCGGCGGTCCGGTTTGGATTCCTAAGCTCTACAGCCGGGGACACGACAAGACCTTCTTCTTCTTTTCGCAGGAATTCCGTCGCCAACGCGGTGTAAGCGTCGTCTCCGGTCAGTATCCGACTGCGGCACAGCGACAGGGAATATTCACCACCGCGATAAAGGACCCGACGACCGGCCAGAATTTCGCCAACAATACGATTCCCGACAATCGCATTGATCCGAATGCGAAGTTGATCATCCAGAACTTCATGCCGCTTCCCAACTCGCCCACCGAGAGTGCGACGACTTTCAGGACTGTGGCAACCGCCCCTGCTGACTTCCGTCAGGAGTTGATCCGGGTCGATCACAATTTCAACGACAACTGGAGGATCTGGGGCCGCTACATTCACGATGTCACCACGACGGTTGAACCCGGCGGGCTTTTCAACAACCTCGTTTTCCCCGGTGTTTCGACAACCAACACTACCTCTCCGGCTGACAATGTCGTCGTCAAGCTGACGACCATACTTTCACCTACGCTCCTCAACGAAGTGGGCTATGACTTCGCTCGCAACGCCATAACAAGTTCGCTGACGGGCAACGGAACACGGGACAATTTTCCCGCGATAAAGATACCGGAGATTTTCCCCGGAAGCCCGAGTAACGGTCTGCCTGCTATTGCGATCACCGGATTCAGCAACCCGCTAGGCGTGCTGGCTCCGTTTCAGAATGACAACCCCAGCCATACCTTCTCGGATAATCTGACCTGGAGCAGAGGCGCTCACACCTTGAGGTTCGGAGGACTGATTTCTTATGAAGCAAAGAATGAGAACTCTCAGGGCGGCTCAACGCCGGGCAGTTTTTCTTTTACGGGCAACTTTACCAACAATGCGTTTGCCGACTTCTTGCTGGGGCTTGCGAGGACCTATACCGAGGACCAGACCGATGTCACGGTGAACGAGCGGTATCGCGCCTTTGAGTGGTACGCTCAAGACACGTGGAAGGCGAGACGAAATCTCACTATCGACCTCGGAGTGAGACATTCGATCTTCGGCAACCCCTATGACAAGAACAACATTCTGATTTCTTTCCTGCCTCGACTCTTTGATCCGGCCAAGGCGGTAAAGCTGAACCCGGCAGCAGGCGCTTTGCAAGGGACCATCATTCCCGGCAGCGGCGATCGGTTCAATGGGATCATTTTTGCCGGTGAGAACTCGCCGTATGGCAAGTACGTTCAGAGCAAGACCTACAACACCATCGGGCCAAGGATTGGCTTTGCGTGGGACACCTTTAGTGACGGGAAGATGGCTGTGCGAGGAGGCTTCGGCGTTTACTACGACCGCAGCTTGATTGGCATCGTCGAGCAGAACGGATTCTCCGACCCCAAGGCAAATCAACGAGTCAGCATCGACAACGCTCTGTTGAGCAATCCCTCGGGTGGCGCGCCCAATACGGCGATCTTCCCGCTGGGCCTTACGGCGACTGGCGATCCTTTCAAGATACCGACCACGATTCAATGGTCCCTCGGCATTCAGCGGGAGCTTACAAAGGATTCCGTGGTAGAGGTGACCTACGCCGGTTCGCACGGTTATCATTTGCTCCATCAGTTTCAACTAAACCAGCCGCGTCCCGGCGCTTCAGCAAAAGCCGGCCTGCCTCTCAACTTCGTCAGGCCGTACATAGGCTTTGCCGGCATCAACGTGCGTGAGACGACTGCCAACTCGAGCTACAACTCGCTCCAGACGTCTTACCGCAAGCGGCTGACTCATGGACTGCTGTTCAACGCGTCTTACACCTTCGCCAAGACCCTGACCGATTCGTCAGATGATCGCGGCAACACGCCTCAGAACGTACTCGACTACAAGAGCGAGCGGGGCAGGGCGTCGTTCCAACGCGCGCACGTATTCAACCTGAGCTACCTCTGGGAGATTCCCTTCCCGAAGGATGCGCCTGCCCACCTGAACGCCGTTCTTGGCGGCTGGCAGGTGGCCGGAGCAACTTTCTTCTGGAGCGGGCTGCCGCTTACGGTGACTCAGGGCGGAGACTTCCTTGGAACGGGCGGCAACACCAGGCCAAACTTGATCGCCGATCCGGAGGGGCCAAAGACGATTGCACAATGGTTCAACACGGCGGCATTCGCGAAGGCAGCTACCGACTTCGGCACGTCAGGTCGAGGAGTCATCATCGGCCCGGGAGTACACAACTGGGATATATCGCTGGTCAAGAACTTCCGTTGGCGTGAAAATCTGCGGGTGCGATTCAGCACCGACTTCGTCAACGCGTTTAACCACCTGAACCCGGGCAACCCGAATGTCGCGCCGACGTACGACGCCGACGGCAAACAAACGAACACTAACTTTGGAAGAATCACAACCGTGGCCCGCGATCCGCGAATTATCCAGTTCGGGCTCAAGCTCAACTTCTAACCCGTGCTCTCTCAGTCGAGGCAGAAACTCGGATCGTTCACAAAAGAACGGTCCGAGTTTTTTTGTAGCTCGAATCCGGCAACAACTATGAAGTCAGTCTCCGTTCTGATCGCGGCATTGGTCCTCGTCTCGACTTCAAATACAGATTCAGGATCTCGCTTCCACTTCCTCGACGCGACAATCGAGTCGGGGCTTGCATCGTTTCGTCACGTAAGCGGCAATCCTCGCGACAAACGCTACATTCTCGAAGTGATGTCGGGCGGCGTTGCGATATTCGATTATGACAATGATGGGTTGCCGGATATCTACCTGGTGAATGGCTCGACGCTCGACGTGCTGCGAGGAAGGGCCAGGCCCGATCCAAACGCAAAGTCCCGGCTTTATCACAACCTCGGAAAAGGCAAGTTCGAAGACGTCACCGCACGCGCGCGAGTCGATAACTTCGGACGTTGGGGAATGGGCGCCTGCGCAGCCGATTATGACAACGACGGCCGAACCGATCTGTTCGTGACCAATGCCTTCAGCCGCAATGTGCTCTATCACAACAACGGCGACGGCACGTTCAGCGATGTCACCCAGAAGGCCGCAATTGGAGGCGAGCCCGGACATTGGAGCGCAGGATGTGCCTGGGCAGATTATGACAGCGATGGCTACGTCGACCTGTTTGTCGCCGGCTATGTTGATCTCGATTTGAACAATCTGCCCGATCCGGGCACGAACCAGTATTGCCGCTACCGTGGGCTGCCGGTCAACTGCGGTCCGCGAGGGCTCAAGGGCGCGCGAGACTACCTCTATCACAACAACCGCGATGGAACGTTTACCGAGGTGAGCGACAAAGCCGGCGTGGATGACAAGCCCGGCTACTACGGCCTCGGTTGCGTCTGGGCCGATTTCGATAATGACGGACTGATCGATCTCTACGTTGCGAATGACTCGACGCCGAACTATCTCTATCACAACAACGGCAACGGGACTTTCAAAGAGATCGGGTTTGATGCAGGCGCAGCCGTCAACGAGGACGGACGCGAACAGGCTTCGATGGGAGTCGATGCGGGAGACTATGACGGCGACGGCTATCTCGATATATTCACTACCAACTTCGTTGACGATTACAGCACGCTTTATCACAACGATGCCGGAACTGGATTCAGCGACGTGAGCAATCCGGCGGGACTGGCAGCGCCGGGATGGAACTTCCTGAAGTGGGGCACCGGCTTTGTGGATTTCGATAATGACGGCCGCCCCGACATCTTTGTAGCCAACGGGCATATCTATCCGGAGATTGAAGGAAAGGGATTCGGGCAAACCTTCGGACAGCGCAACCAGCTTTTCGAAAACCTAGGAGACGGGCGCTTCAACGAAGTCCACGAAGAAACTTTAGACAGAGTCATGAAGGTCAGCCGGGGCGCGGCATTCGCAGACCTTGATGGCGACGGACGCATGGACATCGTCGTAAACAACCTGGACGATCAGCCAACCGTTTTGCTCAACCGCAGCGTGAGCGGCAACTGGATCGAGTTAAAACTTGTGGGCCGCTCGAGTAACCGTGACGCGATCGGCGCGCGCGCGACGATTACTGCGGGGGGCAAGAAGCAAGTGGCCGAAGTAAGAGCCGGGCACAGCTATCTCTCTCAGAGTGATTTGAAACTGCACTTCGGGCTGGGACCGGCAAAGAAGATTGATGCGATCGAGATTCGTTGGCCTCGCGGCGGCGTGCAGAAGCTAACCGACGTGACTACTAATCAGGTTTTGAGAATCGAAGAGCAAACAGTCGCGCGCCCGAAAGCCGCCCATTCGTAGTCCAGGCGGAAGTTTGTATCTTGGTCCTAATCAATGATGACAATAAGCAAAGTACAAACTTCCGCCTGAAGGCCGGACTACAAAACAGACGATCAGGGTTTTTTCTTACGCTCTTCACCTTGGACTTTTTGCTCGAGGTCGTCTCGCTCGGCTTTGTTTAGCTCACGAGCCAGAGCGAATTCGCGCCGAGCCTCATCTTCTTTCTTCAACTGCCGGTATGCGAGCGCGAGTTGATAGTGAGCGCCGGAGCTTTTGGGGTTGAGGGCCAGGGCTCGGCGGAGCTCGTCAACCCCGCGCAAAATGTTTCCGGCTTGAAGCAGTGTCTTTGCGAGATCGTACCGCGCGGCAAAATCCTCCGGCATCGCGCGAGCCGCTCGTTCCAGCAACGGCAATGCGCTTTCCTGATCGCCGCGTGACAGGGCGATGTTTCCGAGATAATAAATTGACCGCCCGTGGTTTCGGTCGCGCTCCAGCTCGCGGCGGAAGGCGGCTTCTGCGTCGTCGTATCGCCGCAGCTTCCACAAAACATATCCGAGGGCGAAGTGCAGTTCAGCAACCGGCGATGAGCCGCTCGCTTCAATGGCCTGCTTGAATGCGCGGATTGCCTTTTCGCTGTCGCCGGCATTGTCCCGCGCCTCGCCGAGCAACATGTAAACTTCTGCGCTCTCGGGCGGTAGCTTGGCCCGAGTCTCCAACGCGCGCACGGCGTTGTCATACCGGCGCAGCTTCATGGATGCGCGGCCCACAAGTTCGAGGGTAGCCGCATCCGACGGGACCGCTCGGAGCAGCTTCTCTCCGAGGTCTATCACCTCGGCATAGCGATCCAGAGCAAACAACGTCAGAACCAGCAGAGAACCGGCCTGATTATTTGTAGGATCGATAGCCAGAGCCCGGCGGAGCGGCGGCTCGGCTTCCGGGAATCGGCGCGCACGGAAGTAAGTGATTGCCAGATTCAGGTGCGCGCCGAGCAATTGTGGATTGATTTCAGCGGCGCGAGTGAATGCCGCGATGGCTTCATCAGTCTTGCCACGGCGGTTCTGTACGATTCCGAGGTTGACCATTGCCTCGGCCCAACCGGGCGCGAGCTTCAAGGCTTCCCGGTATTCACCCTCAGCCATTTGCCAGTCGGCGCGCGCTTCCGCCTTCTTAGCGTCTTCAAAATGCCGCGCAGCTTCGGGCGCAATTTGATTCCGAATCGAAGGAAACGGCCCGACTGCCACCAAGACACCAAGACACCAGGCAACACGAAGCCGGTTCATTGCCTTCGTGAGACTCCGTGTCTTTGTGCTTTGTGGCGCAAGGCTTATTTGTTCCAATCCTAATCGCATCGTCGATCGCTTCGTCGGGCCAGCCCCGCTTCACTTCTTCACCTCAGGATTTGTCTTAGTTGACCCCTCTTTTCTCTCAATCTTAGAGAGAAGCTCTCGCGCTCCCGCCGACATCAAGCCCAGGTCACTTGACGCTTGAAAGAAGCGAAACCCTTGAGCGATGCGCTTGTTGATCTCGTCTGGTGTGCCGGCCGGATAGCCCACGGGAAGGTTGTACTTTTTGCCCGCGGCCAGAACTTTCGCCACCGCCTCTTCAACCGCGGGATCGTTGAGCTTGCCACCTACGCCGAGAGAAAATGAAAGGTCATTGGCTCCGATGAACAAAACATCTACGCCGGGCACTGAAGCTATCTCTTCGATATTCCCTATGGCTTGCTTCTGCTCGATGATGACGATTACCAGGACGTTATCATTGGCGAACTTCACGTAATCAGTTCCGCTCAAGCCCCAGCGCGACGTTGCCATTGCTGGTCCGAAACCGCGAATGCCCTGAGGCGGATACTTGCAGGACTTGACGGCCTGCTCAGCCAGTTCGCGCGTGCTCGTGAACGGAAAGATCACTCCGATGCCTCCGATGTCGAGCACGCGCTTGGCGAGCCAGGGTTCATTTACAGGGATGCGAATGAATGGAACCGCTTTCAACCCACGAGTCGCCAGAATCATAGAGCGCACGCTTTCCAAAGTTAACGGGCTGTGCTCCATCTCTATCCAGAGAAAGTCGAATCCTGCACCGGCAAGGGTGGCGGCCACGTCCACGTTGGCAGCAGTGACGGTCGAACCGATCACCACCTTCCCCTCTCTCAGGGCCTTCTTGACAGGGTTATCGGCCGTAGCTTGCGCATTGGTTGACGGAGATGTCTGATACTGCGCATCTGTGTGGATAGACATCACGAGTGAGAGAACAAGGCAGGCGGATAATGGAGCGTATGTTCGAAGGGTCGTTTTTTTCATGGCTGAGCCTCCCTCTAGTTGCATTTACCACCCTACTTCCAACTCTGAAAGTAGCCGTGCTCTTTGAGCCGCTTGCCTGAAAACGCGTACGCGAATCCAGGCATGTCCTGAACTCCTGCCGCGTCGCACCAGCGGTTGTAGAAATTGAACAAGCTGCAAACTGTGATCGCATCGTAAATCGCTTCGTCGGGCCACCCGGCGCGCTTCACCTCGTCGACATCCTTCTGCCTGATCTGGTTTGAAGTGCGGTTCACCTTCTCGATGAACGCAAACAACGCCTTTTCTTTGTCCGGCAAGCTTGAAGAGCGAAAGTCTTCAAGCACTGAAGCAACCAACTCACTGTCGCCGAGTATCTCCGCAGCACCTGCGGCGTGCGAGCCGATTCAGAATGGACAATCGTTGCGGCGCGAGGTGAATGCGGCGATCATCTCACGCATTCCCGGCGAGAGAGGCGATGGTCCGCGCATCACGCCTTGCGTGAAACGAGCGAGGTGCTCGGTGAGTTCAGGCTTGAATGCAAACAGATGCCAGATTTGAGGAACGGGAGCGCCGAGAGACTTCAATTGATCGATCTGCTCTTTGAGAGCCCCTACGACCGGCTTGCTTTCTACCTCGCTTAGGAACATTTCCTTCATTCGTCCGTCTCCTCTTCGCGTCTTTGCGTTCTTGGCGTCTTGCGCGAAACGCGACTCTCAGATTTCATAACAAGTGAAGGGCGGGTTTCGCGCAAAGTCGCAAAGAACCGCGAAGTCGCAAAGTCATGTGTAAAGATCGACCACCCGCCCGATTGCGCGGCGGCACACCGCGCAGAATGTCTGACTCCGAGTGAACATGATGCAATCGACTTCCGGCCGGTAATAACCCTTTGCTTCGTACATCGCTCCTTCGAAGGCCCCAACTTTTCCCGCGTACTTTTCGGCTCCGAAAAACTTGATCTCCCACTCGCGGTTCTCGCGAAACAGCGCTTCCATTTCCTGCTCAGGCCGATTCTCCGCGCGAATCTGCGAGCGCCGCTTCGCGTATTCTCGAGAGTGCGCCTCGTATTCTTCTTTGCGCCACGGCGTCGGTATCGGCGTATCGCGCAGGACGAGGTCCTTCCACTTGAGGCTCTTCGGATCCAGCAACGCAGTCACATTCGGCTCCCACGGCTCGGTTCTCACTGTGACAGGAAGATAAGCGACCGGCGATGTGTAATATTCATCCGCAAGCCCGGCGAAATGATGCCCGAACTCGTGAACAAAGACGTAGGGCGCTTGCTCGCTGTCGGCAGCCACCGTGCTGTAGAGGGCAAAGATTCCTCCGCCTCCGTACGTGCGCGAGTTGGTGATGATCTCGATGAATTCATACGGCGCGAAGGAAGCGATGTCCCGAACGGCTCGATTCTCAAAGGTGAGAACGTACCGCTCAGAACCGAACGCGTCGTAACTGGCTCCGAGCGGCGACCGGCGGTGCACTCCGGTCGAAGGCCGGGATATTCCAGATTCGGCCGCGGGAGGACAGATTCCCCAGACATTGAAATCGCGGCGGCGTTCCTTGAACGGCGAGGTCGCGAACAGAATCTCAGTCAGCCGCCGGGCATCGCTTTCGAACTTCTTCCGCTCCCCAGCCGTGTAACCGTCGCCAAGAATCAAGAAGTCGACCTTGATCGCAGGATCGCCGCTCTTCTGAATCTCGACTAAGGGTCCCGGCGATGCAGGCCTGGATGTGTCAACGAAGATATCTTTCGGATCGACGATCGTCGACCATATCTCGCGAAAGGCGTTGTTAGGGTCGCGTTTCTTCAACACGACCTGCACCGGAGCTTGAGGCGCGGGGAACCGCAGCGATTCATTGAAAGTGCGGCTCGCGTTCTTGGCTTCGTCGGTCGTCTCCCACTCGCCGTAGATCGAAGCGAACCCGCGCGAGTAGAGAAGCCGGTTCGTTACTCGATCCCTGACTTCGAATAGGTATTTGCCGAGGTTTGTCTCGTCGATGTTCTTTTGCGGATTTCCCGGCCACGGGAGAGGCTCGATCACGATGCGGTCGACGCTGAATGTCTCTTGCGACGCGTTGCCGGTGTGGTAGTAATCAAGCCGCATCGTCGGCGGCGCCGCAGACACTCCTGCCGTCATTACATCGAGCAAGACGAAAAGTGAAAGTGCGATCAACGGTTTCTTAATCATTAAGGCTGATTGTATCAACACATCTCCGAATCATGTAACGTGGGCAGACAAGTCGCGGCCGCCCAGCGTGGAACGCTTATACTCATGGACACGAAAAGACGCGGATGGAAGCCCCTCGCGATATTGACGCTTCCCGGTGCGGACCACTGCGGCAACTGCGCACTCTTCTCCTTCTCGCAATTGACAAGCAATCCCCTCTGTTATAAAGTCGGCCCGCCTTTGACTTGCTTTTTTGGAATTGTATCCTGACTACGGTTACATTTCGCACTCGTTCCAAGCAACGAGCCTTGTTTCGGCCCAGCAAGTCGAGCGCAGAATATCTGTAAGAACAGCCCGCAGAAAGCTCCGTTCAAAGGGCAAGTTATATGCTTGCAATCCACAAATTGCGACACCCGCTACGCGAAAGAGCAAAGCACTGGTTTCAAGTATCGAAGCGTGCTTGACCGGACAACAGGCGCTGGCGCAGAGTCTGGCGTGCACTTCATCTGAAATTTGAGGAGGCGGGTTGCTTATGACCAATTCTCTTTTTGATTCGTTAAGACAGAAGGACGATGTATGAGCTTGGTCCTTCTTGGAATCATACTATTGTGGCTCGTTATCGGCTTGGGATGTTGGCTCGCCTTTCAGCTTGTCCGTCAGAACGGACGCATTTTGTTGCGCCTCGAGGCGCTGGAGCAGCAACTCGCTCAACTTGTCGCAGGCCCGGGACAGAGCCTCCCCGTCGCCGCCACTCGCCCGCCTGGTTTGCGGGTCGGATCAGTCGCTCCAGAATTTGAGTTGCCGGACCTGTCTGGACATCGCAGGAAGCTGACCGAGTGGCGAGGACAGCGCGTACTGCTTACTTTTTTCAACCCGCGCTGCGGCTTCTGTGTGAAGATGGCTCCCGACCTCGCCGCCCTGCCGTCAGATGGAGGGGAGGGGCGACCGGTCCCGCTTGTTGTGACCACAGGCGATGCTGAAGCGAATCGTCTGCTTGTTGAAGAACACGGCATCCGCTGTCCGGTGCTTCTGCAGGAGCAGATGGAAGTCGCCTCCGCGTACAAAGCCAGCGGCACTCCGATGGGCTATCTGATCGACGAACAGGGAAACATCGCCAGCGAAATCGCGGTCGGCGCGCAGGCGCTACTCGCGCTCGCCAACGCGGGGAACAACACAGCGGTGACCGGTAATGGACACAGAGTCTACAAGGGCAATCGGTCGTTGGCGGATAGCCGAATCAATCGCAACGGTCTCGCCCCCGGCTCACCGGCGCCTGACTTTCGCCTGCCGCGTCTCGATGGGGGTGAGTTGTCGCTTGAAGAATATCGGGGCCGGCCGGTGCTGCTCGTGTTTTCCGCTCCCCACTGTGGCCCGTGCAATTTGCTGGCTCCGAAGTTGGAGCAGGTGCATCGTCACCAGTCTGATGTCGATGTCTTAATGGTTAGTCGTGGCGATGCGGAGGCCAATCGGCAGAAGACAACTGAGCATGGCCTGACTTTTCCGGTTGTGCTGCAAAACAATTGGGAAATCTCGCGACTCTACGGAAGCTTTGGAACGCCGATCGGTTATTTGATAGATGAGAACGGCATCATTGCTAGCAACGTTGCCGAGGGCCCAGAGCAGATTCTAAGCCTGTTGTCCCGTGTAGCATCCTCACAAACTGAACCGGGAGAAAAACATGAACAATCCGTTTGATGAACTAGCCAAGACGCTGGCGAAAGTGAAGGGAGTGCCTCGTCGAGATGCGCTGCGGTTGATTGGGAGCGGGCTCGCAGGGGCAGTTCTGGCGTCTCTTGGAGTGGGAAAAGCATTCGGACAGGGTAACAGCAACTGTGCTCATTTCTGCGAGTCGGTCTTCCCACCGGGCGACGATCGAGGCAAATGCATAAGCGCCGCCGCACACGGTGAAGGTCTCTGCTACGAGTGCGGGCCGGCAGCACCGCCGGAGCACCCTCCGCTATGTGGGACGGTGTGTTGCGGAACAGGTCAGGTTTGCTGCGGCGGCCAGGTCTGCTGCGAGGCGGATCTTTGCTGCAACCAGGTCTGTTGCGGGGGAGGGCAGTTTTGCTGCGGCGGCCAGGTCTGCTGCGGGATAGGGCAGCTTTGTCTGGATGGCGCTTGCGTTCCGCCGAGCGTGTGCGGTACCGGCGGAACATGCGAAGATGCTCCAGCGTGCGGCGGCGAAGAAAGCGGGTGTGCTTGCTTCGAAACGGTCGAAGGCCGCGGGTTTTGTAGCGAGCGTCAGCAGATCTGTGAAGAGCTGCAACCGTGCCTATCATCGGTAGATTGCCCCGAAGGCTTTGCCTGCAGCGATGCGACCTGCTGCGGGCCCGACGCTGTCTGTATACCGTCGTGTGGACTAGGCGCCTGATTCGCGATCACAGCGAAGAAGGGTTTGCCTGTTGCAGTCAGTCTGCTGTGGTCCGGCGCGATCTTTCTAAGAGATGGAGACACTAACGGAGTTAGCACTGTCGTAGCTGGTCCAATCAGAACAGGCCGCCAGGCAAAAAGCATGTCGGCCCGCTTCTGGAACAAGAACAATACGAAGGTAGACCCGCGAAGGCGGAATACCCGGGATCGAGGCTTGGCTATTTGCCGCTGAGCCCCCCGGCAATCCGATGTATGCCCTCCTCGATCTGCGTCGAGTCAATTGAAAATGACAATCTCAGAAAGCCTTCACCTTCGCAACCAAATGCTGATCCGGGCACGGTGATGACTCGCGCTTCAAGCAACATCATCGCCGTCTGCATCGACGGCCCGAAACGCGACACATCCAGCATGACGTAGTATGCGCCAGCGCCGCGCACGAATGGGAGCTTCAGTTCTCGCTCGATCGCGCTTGCCATTACATCGCCGCGCCGGTTCAATTCGTCGCGCATCGCCGCCGTAGCCCGGTGACCTTCCTCGGTGAACGCGGCGAGCGCGGCTTTCTGCGTCACCGCTGAAGCGCAGGTCGAAACGTATTGATGCATCACCGTCACGTGGCGAATCACTTCTTCGGGCCCGACTGCCCAGCCGAGCCGCCAGCCGGTCATACTCATCATCTTCGAGAGACCCGAAACGATAATAGTCTTCTCGAAGAACTCTGAAATCGTCGCCGGGCGCTCACCGAAGTACAGGTCTCGATAGATTTCATCGGCGAGAACGTATGCGTTGGATCG
>Ga0114129_10007965_pt1 | contig 15084 bp, 14 predicted proteins | sample RhiMetdeltSRZDD1_FD_80071 | JGI IMG/M metagenome (GOLD analysis project Ga0114129, IMG submission 80071) | Populus rhizosphere microbial communities from Tennessee, USA - Rhizosphere MetaG P. deltoides SRZDD1 (version 2) (version 2) | ecosystem: Host-associated > Plants > Roots > Rhizosphere >...
AATCAATCCTCGAGGAAAATATATCAGCTGCGCCGCTATCTTATTGCGATTTGTTTGGCGCCCAGCCAATAAACACTGCAAGCCGCTCAAACGCATTTGACGGTGCGCCCGAGGCTCATTTTTCCATTCGTGACAGCTTTCGGTCCTAACTTGTCCAATTATGGTCAAATCAGTGGAAATCGGGTTTGTCTAGTCGTTGGATTTTGTTGGGTTAAACTCATGTAGACCCGTGGCATGCATTTGGCTATAAGAGGGCCGTTGAACTAAAAACTCCCAAGCGTATACGCCAAATTCCAGACGGCGAGGAGCGAATCCGTGGCGGACAGCGAGAACAAAAAATCCCCCAGCAGCGAATCGAACAACGTGGGAGCCGGCAAGGATGTTTTGTTTGGCTGGCTAGTTGGGCGAGCGGCAGCGGATCTCGGGCTCGCGCAGGCTTTGGCGGCTAGCGAAGCTCAGCGTGCGGAGCAACTCAAACGGCTAGAGATTAGTTTGCTCGCACAAATCCAGGAGGTTCAGAATCAGCAAACTGATAGCGCGAACTACAACGATCCGAACCCGCAGCTGCGAGAACTGAAAGCGCAGCTACAAAGCTTTTCCGAGCGCTTAAGCGGGCTGGAAGCTGCGGCCCTGCAGGCCACGCAGACTAGCGAGCTAACCAAAACAGACTTGGCGACGCTGCAATCCCGGCTAGTTGACCGTGAGAATCTCCTCGAATCACGAGACTCGCGATTCGAAAGACTCGAAGAGCGCATTGGCACAAGAATCCAAGAGCTGGAGGGCGTGATCAATACCCGGTCCCAGAGCTTCGCCGCCGCCGATGACAAACTAGAAAAAATTAATCGAGAACTAGGCGCTATCGCCAAGCGCATCACCCTGGCAGAGCTTGTTACGCAGCAAGCTCAGACGCAAGCAGCCGACGACATCGAGAGCGCGCAAGAACGCGTCGCTAGTCTTGTCACAAACGAAGGGGCGGCGCTGAAGGCTGAGCTCATGGACTGGGTCCAGAACCATCATTCGACCGAATCGATGGTTAATTCCGTCGAGGAGACATTTCAAAAACGACTCGACGATCTGCGCCGTGAGCTAGGGCAAAGCTTCTTTGCGCGCCTCGAAGCTGAAGTCCAAGGGCTTCAGGTCCAGGTGCAAAACCTCACGCAACGGGTGGAGTCTGTGCCACTTCCGACGGCAGAAGCCGCCGATTTTGATGCCCAGCGATCGCGCTGGAGCAAAGAAATAGACGAGCGCATCAGCGCAAAAATCCAAGAGCTTGGTGACGAGATTCGGGATAAACTTCATATCATCGGCAGCGTTAAAGTCGAAAGTGAACACTTTGTCGCAGAAACCAAGGCGCTCGCGCACCAAATAGCGCAGAACGAACACGCGACCCAGCAGATTGCCGCAGTCCTCAGCGGTGAATTGAGCGCAATCAAGGCGGGGCTGAACCAACAACAAAATCAGCAACAAGCCATGGGCGCGCTCCTTAAGAAGGTCGAAGAAATGGTGCGGATAAAAATTCAGGAAATTCAAGATTATCTCGTGCAAGGACAAAGTAATCTGCAAAACCGTGACGCCCAATTGACCGAGCAGAAGGCCGACTTACAAAAGCTTGCGCAGCGCATCGCCGAAGTCGAGTCCATGGCCCATCAAACCCACGCCCTAATGGTCAATGAAAACGAGCAGACTACACAGCTGCGCGAGGGATTCAGAAGCGACCTTGCCACGCTGCAGGGACAACTAGGTGAAAGGCAGTCGATGGATGCCGTGATTCAGGGCATCGAAGAAAGCCTGACCGTCAAACTTAGAGAACTTCAAAACCAACTTGCACAGAAGATGCTTGTAATGGACCGCCGGGATGCGGAGTTTCGAGACCTTAAGGCACAGGTCCAAATCCTAGCTCAAGAAATGCCGTCTGCTGGAACCGCGTTGCCAGCGGCCCAAGTTTCTACCCCGAATCGAACAAAAGAGTTTCCGGTCGATACCAATGCGCTTAGGGCGAAGCCGGAGGATCGTTTAAGCATTGGGAGTTCGAAAATAGAAAACACACCGCATGGCACACAGGGGTTGCTCCATGAGGACGCCGAGCCTAGAGACGGTTTGCTCGTTGGTGGGAAGAATCCGCTCACACAGTTGCAGGAGCGGATGTCCGCGGATATCGAGCGTGCAAGGGCTGAGTTAAGAGAAAAAAGCGGACGCTGGAAAGTGCGGCGCTAATCGTTTTGGGCGCGGGGCAGGTCGCGCTAGTTGAAATTCTACCGAAGAGACGCAGGTCGTCGAGTCGCGATTCCAATGACGGTCGACTTGGAGGAGAATCTCACTCGAAGGTTACCACCGAGCACTGGGTAAGTCGTCGCCGATCTTGTGAGCCGACCTTTTTTCTAATAATCCTTGGTTATGACGGCGAAGCGGATACCCACGGGAATCCCCGAACTCGACATTTTGATCGAGGGCGGGCTCAGGGAAGGTAAGACCTACCTTGTCGTCGGCGAGCCTGGAACGGGGAAAACCGTTTTCGGTTTACAGTTCCTGGTGAGCGGTCTCATGGAAAAGGAAAAAGGACTCTACGTCGCCATCGACGAAAAACCCGCCGACGTAATAGAACAAGCCGCCTCGTTGGGATGGGACCTGACTCCTTTCATCGAGTCGAAGGAATTTCTGATTCTCGATGCTTCCGCTTATTTCAATACACGCGTAAACGACGGCCAAGGGAAAAACGTCGATGTCCAGCGAGTAGTCTCAGACCTCAATAACTATATCGCGCGGATGGGAGCGTCACGAGTGGTCATCGATCCAGTAGGGCCGCTGCTTTTTACCCGGGACTCGACGTCGCGGGTCCTCGACCAGGTACGAATGTTGTTCTACGGGCTGCAGATCAATACGAGCGCGACGCATTTGCTGACGACCTATGCCGTCGACAGAAACGTGCGCGGGATCGAAGAGTACCTTGTTGCCGGGACCATTGTTCTCGAAATGACATTGGCTAATAGTCGTTTTGTTCGCACGCTAACGATCGAAAAAATGCGTAGCACTGCGCTGGCCCCGGCGCAGTATCTTTTCAATATCGTTCCCGATCGAGGCATCGTGTTGCAGGGCCTGGCCGAATCGCCAACTTAATGGTTTCTGCCGGCCATTTTATCTCTATCTCTCAAGAAAAACTTCGGACAGTTCGCCGGCCGTGATAACTAATCTCGCATCATTTTTGCGGATGCACGTTTGTTGAATTTCAACTAGCGCGGTGGCAAGGGATCGCTGCCGGCGATCTTGTTGAAAAGCGCGATCACCTCAGCGTCGCGCGGGATGTCTTTGATCGCTTTCTCTTGCGCTTCCGGCAAAAGCGGCGTGGCGTCGTCGGCGGAAAGCTTTTTGAATTCTTTGAGGAACGCTGGATCCCTAAAAGTTTTGCGCATGGCGTCGCGCCACAGGGTTACTGCTTCCGGCGGTGTGGCGGGGGGAAGGATGTAGGGTGATCCGACCAGCCGGAAGGTGCGGAACATGGTTAGGATCTTTCGTTCCCTATCGCTTCGTGAAAAGGTTTCGAGCTCGGGTAGCTTGTTGAACGCGGGATGGGGATGGCGATCTTCCTTGGGAATTTGAATGATTGCATGGAAGTTGCTCAGCTTTTTCTCGACGAAGTCGGGGGATCGTTGCAGAATGGTGTCCGGTATATTGGCGCGAGCGTCCAACTCACCGCGCTCCATCGCAAGATCAAGCTCAGGTCCAGAATAACCAGTGACGAACTTCGGATCCTTAAGACCGAGTAGCCAGGAAAAGAGCCGGCCGTTAATATAGATATCATGCCCGACGGTCTGAGCCCCGACGCGAATTCCCGAACGAGCGCGCAATTTTTCCAAATTGTCAAAGCCCAGTTTCGCCACAGAGCCAAAAACATATTGCGCCGTGCTATTGGAGGCGCCCAGATAGATGAGTTTGTCGAGATCGTATTCGACGCCGGTCGTTCCGAGCACCGCGTTGGCCACGAGACCTGAGCCTACGTTGCCGATCGTTAGGCCATCGGGCTTGGCGTTTCGATAGACATAATTGGTTGCTTTTCTGCCACCGCCCCCCGGCATAAACTGCGTAACAATGATCGGCTCGCCCGGAAGATATTTTTTCAAAAATGGAATCGCTGCCTGTACCCGCAGCGCGCCGGTCCCGCCCGGCTCACGGCCCTGGATCAACATGATTGTTTTGCCTTGGAAGTACGGGGTGGTTTGAGACAGGAGTGGTGTCGGCATCCATGTTAAAATGAAAACCACAAGACTTTTCAACAATAAATCTTTGGTCATTTTGACTTCCTCAAAATTTCAACTGGTAACTCATCGGTTTACGATTTTCCAAGTCAACTCGGTGAAATATGATTGGTGCGATGTATCACCAACTCCGCCTCGTGAATCTGTCAATCGCACGTCGGTTTTTCTTCGATGGTCGGCCACGCATGTCGAATTCCGGTGGCCGTTCGAGCTTCAGTTGAGCGATCGCAGCTTCTCGTTTGTGCGCGCTCTCTTCGGTCTCTTCGTAAAGCTGCCTCGCTTGAGAAGCGGAACCGCGCAAGCGTGCAACATCTTTGACGAAGATCGTCCATTCACATGGCCCGCGGCGGATCGTCAGTTTGTCACCGCTGCGGACGATGCGGCTAGGCTTGGCGCGATCGCCGTTCACAGCGACTTTGCCGCCTGTCACGGCGTCCGCCGCCTGGGAACGAGTTTTGAAAAAACGCGCGGCCCAGAGCCATTTGTCGAGCCTAATATGGCCGTCGCTGTTTTTAACGTTCACCCAAGTGCTGCCGCGATTGTATATCATGGCCAATTGAATTTCGGCAAAGAATTGTTCTGTAATAACTTGTAATCCGTCAGATCGACCTGCAATGGCGTGACTGAAATAAAACCCTCGTGCACCGTTTTGCAATCTGTTCCTTCCTCGTCGGCAAATCCAAGATCATCGCCGCCGATCCAATAATATTTAACACCTCGCGGGTCAACCCTTTCAACGATATTTTCACTATAGTGGCGTTTACCCATGCGGGTAACGCGCCATCCTTTGAATTCACCTTTGGGGACCGGCGGGACGTTAACATTGAGGAGCGTCTTTGGTGGGATCCCATGTTCAGCAATTCGCTCAACCAAAGTGGCAGTGAACTCCGCCGCTGCGCGGAAATCGAAATCTTTGAATGTAACCAATGAAACCGCGATCGCGGGAATGCCGAGAAGCGCTCCTTCGATGGCAGCGGAAACGGTACCGGAATAGATGATATCGTCACCCAAATTGGGTCCTTTGTTGATTCCCGAAATCACCAGCTGAGGCCGCACGGGCAAAAGGCCAGTCAGTGCAAGTTTTACACAATCCACGGGTGTCCCGTCCACCGATAGCCGGTGTGGAGCGAGTTCATACACGCGAAGCGGGCGATGGAGCGTAAGGGCATGACTCATTGAGCTCTGTGCTCGATCGGGAGCTACGGTATAGATTTCACCGACAGTGCGAACACTTTCTTCCAATGCAGTAAGCCCTTCGGAGTGAATGCCGTCGTCGTTCGATAGCAAGATGATCATAGAGATATTCTCGCAAACAAGCGGCTAAGGAACAAGTGAGGCCGAGTGCAGGTTGCGCACTTGATCTTGTGTCGTCCGTCGAGACTAAGGTATAGATTTGAGTTGAATCGAGGTGAATTTCTTTATGGCAACTGCAGAGATCGTTGCTGTCGGATCGGAATTACTCCTGGGTCAGATTGTCGACACCAATTCTGCCTGGATGGCGCAGCGGCTAACGGCGCTGGGGGTGAATTTGTATTTCAAATCAGTGGTCGGCGATAATCCCGGGCGGATGAAGGAAGTCATTTCACGCGCTTTGGAGCGCGCTGATATTGTTATCACCAGCGGTGGAATAGGTCCGACACAGGACGACCTAACTCGCGAGATTGTCTCGGAAGTCACCGGACGACAATTGATTCAAGACCCAGGAATGTTGGAACAGATAGAAGAACATTTTCGGCGTCGTGGCCGGACGATGACACCGAATAATATTCGCCAGTCTTATATGCCGCAAGGGGCGATCGCCGTGAAGAACCCCAACGGCACCGCGCCTTCCTTCATTGTCGAAGATCCCCGCGCTGTCATTTTCTCATTGCCGGGTGTGCCCGTGGAAATGAAATGGCTGTTTGAAAACGAAGTCGAGCCTTATCTGCGGAAGAAGTTCAATCTAGCGGAAGTAATCCACTATCGCGTGCTCAAGATCGTCGGCATCGGCGAGAGCGCAGTCGATGACAAGGTAGGTCACTTGATCGCGAATTTAAGTAATCCGACTGTTGGCGTGCTGGCGCTGCCGGGACAAGTCGATGTGCGCATCGCCGCCAAGGCTGCTAATCGGGACGAAGCCATGATGATGATCGCCCCGGTGGAGGCCGAGGTGCGGAACTTATTGGGCGAAGCGATTTTCGCCGCCGATGATGAAACAATGGAGCATGTCGTCGGCAAATTGCTGCGCAAGCATAATAAAACCGTTGCTTCGTATGAGGACCTAACCTGCGGGCATTTAGCCGAACGGCTTCAGTCGGCGAGCACGGATCATTTTGGCGCGGGATTCATCTGCAACAGCGAAGTTGCAATTCGCGCGTTATTAGAGAAGGCGCGTGAGCCCAAGAACGTCGACACCGTCTTAAATGATCCAGTCGCGCTCACTGATGAACTTGCTTGGGCAGCGCGAGAGCAGTCGGGGTGTGACTTTGGCCTGGCGTTGCACGCTATTGCTGATCCGAACAGCAAGATTCAGAACCTCGCCCGCGGGCAGACTTATCTGTCGCTCACGGACGGGCAACGTTTTTTACAGCGGGAGAGCATGAGTGCGGGGCGCGGCGCTTACGACCGCTCTCGAATGACGCTTAACGCGATCGATTTGCTTAGGACGGTATTGCTGGAAGGATTGAATTAGAATGGATTTTGGTCTTGAGTCTCGACAGCGGTGGTAACGGCCAAACTCTCCAGAGCGAAGTTGCCGCTGGTCCCGTCGATCGTAGGAGGTGTATCTTTGTTCTGGCCTCACCTAAAAATTGTCTTTCATGAGACGTGGCAAAACCTTTGGCAAAATAGTCTGCAAGCGATTTAGCGGCTCTTCCAAACTTCTAATTGCTTGAACCCAGAATCCTGTTTCTTCAATATTCTTCCCAACCGTTCGCTTTACAACATTTTCTGCCGTGTCGCTGCCGGCGAGCCGGAGAAATTCTTCATATTTCGGTAGAAAACGCGCACCGTCTTTTTTGAACATGCCATAGAGACCTCGGCTGAGAAGGTAGCCGAAAGTGTAGGGGAAATTATAAAAGGTTATGCCGGTAATGTAGAAGTGGAGCTTCGAGGCCCAGAAGTATGGGTCTTCACCGCCGGGCTCAAGAACGTCACCGAGAACACGGCGCTGGGTTTCGATCATCAAATCTTTCAGGCGCGAAACGTTCAAGGGCCCGTTTTCTCTTTCTTCATAAAAAGTTTTCTCAAATTCATAGCGCACCGGAATATCCAGAAGATAGATGGCGCCGTGACCGATTTCCACGTCGAGAATTAGAGCTTTTTGCTGGTCGCTAATCGCTGGATCGTCGAGCAAGCCGTTCATTAAGACCTGTTCACCGAAAGTGGATGCGGTCTCCGCCAGCGTCATTGGATAGCCGCGTGCGAATGGACGCACATCGCGCATGAGATGGCCGTGGTAAGCGTGGCCCGATTCATGAGCCAGAGTCAGAACGTCGCCCAACGACTCGTTGTAGGTCATGAAGATGCGCGATTCTTTGCTGAGCATGGAACTGGTGCAAAAGCCGCCTGGTCGCTTGCCGGAACGCGGTTCCCAATCGACCCAGTTTTTGCCGAGGATTTGTTGGTGGAAGAATTCGCCGAGGGCAAAATAGGTGCGCTGGAAGGATGCTCCGACCATCGCCTTCGCTTTATCCCAAGATAATTTCTCCTGATCCGGCAAGTCGAGCGGCGCGCCGAGATCGTACCACGCGATGGTCTCGCGACCCATTGGCCTTGCTTTCAGGGCGAGGATTCGACGAGGAATCTCCAAGTTGGTGAAAAGAGCTTCGAACATGGCATCGAGAGTCTTGCGAGTAATCGCCGCTTGAAACAAGGCGATATCGAGAAAATGATCGACGCCGCGATGGCGATTGAGCGTGAGCCTCGTGCCGGCGATGGCATTGAGAGCGCTTGCGGCGGTGTCCTCGATGGATTGCCACGCGAGATTGCCGCCCTCGAACGCGGCTTTTCGGATACGACGATCGGGGTTGTCCAAAAGCGAGCGGCGCTGCGACATTGGCAGGCGCTCTTGGCGACCATCCGGAAAAATCATGTCGAATTGAAGTTTCGCCGAGGTCGTATCGTAGAGCCGTCCCCATGCTTGGATCCCGTCGACGCCAAGATCCGTCGCTAGAACTTCCTTCTCTGGGGACATGGCGCGCTGAGCCTCTTCGCGCAGACGATTCAAATAATTTTGTGTGCCGGACAGGGATGGCGTGCCTGTTAATTCCGAGAACGCTCCTGCCGAACTTTCTTTAAATGCGCGCAAAAGCTCGATGCGCACTTTGGCGAGCTCGGCGCGGGTGCGCGTCAGTTCGGCTTCCTCTTTTAGATAGGCTTCATTGCGCGCATCGGCCGAGGCGAGGCAGCCGACGTAGGAGCTTAAATGCGACATGCGCCGGGAAAGATCTTCATTGCGTAACAAGATATCTTCCCAGGCGGCGGTTGATTCGCTTGTCAGCGCAGGCAATTTCGTCGCGGCTTGGCGCAGCGATGCGATATCCGCACGGATGGCCTCTTTGAAGCGACGCATGTCCGGACCGTTGAATTCGGGAAAATAGCTTGTAAGGTCCCAGGTCATAGTAATTTAGTTTTTAGTTCCTGGTTTCAGTTACGGAAAACAATTGGTGAGGGGCTCTAATCAAATTTCAGCGTTTGTGCCGACGCCGAGCTGCGATGCCTTTCGATACACAAGAGCGGCGGCGACGACGTCCTGTATGGCGATGCCAACCGACTTGTAGAGGGTAATCTCATCAACGCCAATTCTAGCCGACTTTGCGCCTGCTAGCACCTCCCCGATCTCGGCATGGATCTCATCCGGCGAAATGCTTTTCTCCTTAAGAGCGAGCAGAATATCGCCGCACTCGGCCATGATCGCCTCACGCGAATCAACGACGATCTTTGCGCGTGCCATAGTCGCGCCGTCGATTTCGCGCAGATCCGGCCGGTGCGATCCCACTGCGTTGATGTGCGCTCCCGGCTTGAGCCAATCCGATTTGAGAATCGGTTCTTTGGCCGTCGTGACGGTGACGACGATATCTGCATTGCGGACCGCAGCCTCGGCATTCTTCATGACTTCGATGGCAGTGCCTATCTCCATCTCCATTTCTTTTTTGACGCTTGCCGCGCCCGCGCCCGACGGACTGTGAATTTGGATTTTCGAGAATTTTCGCACCCGTGACAACGCCTGAATATGGGCGCGCGCTTGAACGCCGGCGCCGAGAATTCCCAGGACGGGAGTTTCCGGATTGGCTAGAGCCTTGGTCGCCATGGCCGAAGCGCAGGCGGTGCGGATCGCGGTGATGTAGCTGCCATCCATTGCGGCGATCAACTTGCCGGTTTCCGCGCTGAAAAGCATGATCGTTGCCAGGATCGCCGGCAACCCACGCCGCGGATTCTCCTGAAAATACGTGACCACCTTCATGCCCAGGGACTGTTCTTCATCCAAAAAGCCCGGCATGCTGGTTATCCGACCCTGGATTTGCGGCAGCGGCACGACGAGACGCACCGGCATGACGGCTTTGCCGGTCGAGTATTGAATATGGGCTCTTTCTAAAGTTTCGATCAGCTCATCGATGTCGATCAGCGTCTTGACTTGTTTTTCCGAGAGAAGAAGCATCTATTGGTTTTGATAGCACGAAGAAGGAATAGAATGGTAGGAGTCGTTGTGGCGAAGCACAAACATTTCATCCAGCTTTCTGAAGTTCCGGTCGATAAGATCAACGCGCCGGAGGATTCGTTTTTCGGCGGCCGGCGCCAGCGCGTCGGCGCTCACATCGGCGCGCGCAAATTAGGCTACAGCTTTTTCACGGTGCCGCCGGGCAAGGCCGCGTTTCCTTATCACACGCACACCGGCAATGAAGAAATGATTTACATCATCGGGGGCGAGGGCACGATGAGATTCGGCAACGAAGAGCTCTCGGTTTCGGCGGGAACTATGGTCGCGTGTCCGCCCGGGGCGGATTATCCGCACCAGCTGATTAACACAGGCGCCGCCGATTTGCATTATCTGGTCGTTAGCACCATGGATTTTCCAGACCTCTCGGAGTATCCCGACTCGAACAAAGTCGGCGCCTTTGGCACGGCCGCGGTGGGGGATAAGGTCGGGTTTCGCAGGCTTTATGTGCGGGATAAGAACGTCGATTATTACGAAGGAGAAGACGGCAAGGAAATCGAGCGCATCATCAAAGCAAAGTCTCATTCATGAGACTCTGAACGATCGCGACTGGTTTCAAGGTTGTTTGCCTTCCTTGTCGAACTCTTCGATCGCCGCCTTCGTTTTATCTTCGCTTTTGGTGAGCGAATCTCTGGCGTTCTCCAAAGTATTGAACGGCTGGGTGACCACTTCTTTGACGGCCTCTCGTCCCTTGGCTACCGGGTCTGGCTTCGAGTCGCAGCCATATTGAAAAAATAAGGCCGCGGCGAGCATTAAGACCAAAGGTTCCTGCTTCATGGTAGAATTTTGCCCTCCCCGATGACTCGCTGAAGTTCGGCCCTGCCGATTTCTCCCGACCGAATGATGGCAAGCGAGTCTTTCGTTATCTCAATCACGGTCGATCCGGTTTTTGACGGCAGCTCGCCGCCGTCGACAAAAATATCGATCTTGCCGGCGAAGTAGCTTTTCGCTTCGCCAACGGTTCGCGCCGCCGGCTTTCCCGATGGATTCGCACTGGTCGCTGTCAACGGCCGTCCAAGCTCACTAATTAATTCACTGGCGATGGGCTGGCTGGAAATCCGCACGCCGACGCCGCCGGAAGAATTCAAGAGCGGGCCGGAAATGTTTTTGCGCGCCGGAAGAACGATCGTCAGCGGTCCGGGCCAGAAACTCTCGATTAGTTTTTCCGCGAGCGGCGGAACTTCAGCAACCAAATCGTTGAGCATCCTCCGATCTGCGACAAGCAACGGTATGGGATTGGCCGAATTGCGGCCTTTTAGCTCGAATATTTTTTCCACGGCCGTCAAGTTGAGCGCGTCGGCTCCCAGCCCATAGAGCGTTTCGGTGGGGAATACGATGACCTCACCGCGACGAAGCGCGGCGCTGGCGTTGACAATTTCAGCTCTTGGTTCTTTCGCTTTGGAGCTTTCGGTCCCGCTCTTCGACACTGGCGGCCATCTCCTTTTTGGATTGCGCCAATTTGGCTGAGACTTCGGCATCGGTCCGCGCGACGATTTGCGCGGCGAAAATGCCAGCGTTGGCGGCGCCCGCTTTGCCGATCGCCATGGTCGCCACAGGAATGCCTGCGGGCATCTGCACCGTGGCGAGGAGGGCGTCGAGACCTTTGAGGCTGGAGGAGTCGATCGGGATGCCGATGACCGGCAACGTCGTGTTTGCGGCAATCGCTCCGGCCAAATGGGCGGCAGCCCCCGCCCCGCAGATGATCACTTGCAAGCCGCGCTGCTGCGCCGTCGCCGCATACTCAGCCGCTTTGTCCGGCGTTCGATGCGCGGAGATGATCCTGGTCTCATAAGCGATGCCGAACGAGTCGAGCCGTTTTTCGGCTTCGCGCATGACTTCGAGATCGGAGTCGCTGCCCATCAAGATACCGACCCTAGGGTTAACGTTGGCCACGTTTGACTCCTCCCAATGTTTCTCAGCCTAGCTGTTGTGTCTTTTATTCGGAACTAACCCGAGACCCGGAACCGGAAATTCTTCTGATCGCTCTTTGGGCGATGTCCGTGCGGTAGTGCATACCGTCCCAGGAAATTTTGCTCACGGCGCTATAAGTTTCTTTTACAGCGGCGTCGATCGTGCTTCCGCGCGCCGTTACGCCAAGAACCCGCCCGCCCGAGGTAAGCCAGCGACCGCTTTCTTTGGTCGTGCCGGCGTGAAAAACAAAACCATTGCGCCAATTCTTCAGCTGCTCCAGTCCGTCAATTTCTTTGCCCTTGTCGTAGGAACCCGGATAACCGTTGGCGCACAATACCACACAAACGGCTGGCTCGTCGTGCCATTCTGGCTGAATTGTCTTGAGCTTGCCGTCCATGGTTGCTTCCAGCAGCGGAATAAGATCGCTTTTCAAACGCATCATGATCGGTTGGCACTCGGGATCGCCGAAACGCACATTAAATTCCAAAACCTTCGGACCGTCTCTGGTGATCATCAAGCCGACATAGATGACGCCGCGATAGCGGATGCCTTGCTTCCGCAGTCCCGCGAGCAATGGTGTGAGAATCTCTCGAAGAATTCGCTCGTGCATCGCGGCGGTAACCACCGGTGCGGGCGAGTAGGCGCCCATGCCGCCGGTGTTGGGCCCCTCATCGTTATCGAATACGCGCTTGTGGTCTTGAGAGGAAGCGAGGGGCAAAACATGCTCACCGTCGGTCAATACCATGAAAGAAGCTTCCTCGCCTTCGAGAAATTCCTCGATAACCAGTTTATCGCCCGCCTGACCAAAAACTTTGCCAACGAGGATCTCGTCGATCGCAGCCTCAGCTTCCGCTCGACTTTGGCAAATCAGCACGCCCTTACCGCCGGCCAGCCCGGCGGCTTTGATTACGTAAGGTGCTTGTTGGTATGAAAGATGGCGCTTCGCTGTCGCAACGTCAGTGAAAGTCCCGAAAGCAGCGGTTGGAATATTGTTCGCGTGTAGGATTTCCTTGGCGAAGGCCTTGCTGCCCTCCAACTGCGCGGCTGTTTTGTCCGGTCCAAAAATTCTCAGTCGGCGTGATTCGAACAGATCGACGATACCGAGCGTCAAGGGCAGCTCAGGCCCGACCAAGGTCAAGTCGATTTTCTCCGTTTCGGCGAAATCGGCGAGCCGCTCGATTTGCTCGGCCCCGATCGACACGATCTCGGCAAGTTCACCGATGGCCGGGCTGCCGGGAGCGCAGTGGATTTTCGTGACGCGTGGGCTTTGATGGATCTTCCAGACCAGCGCGTGCTCGCGCCCGCCGCTTCCGATGACCAGAATTCGCATAATGTTTTGAAGATCGAGGATGGAAGATGGAGAATCGCGATCCTCTATCGTCGATCCTCGGCAAAAACTCGGCTAATGCCTGAAATGTCTCATGCCGGTGAAGATCATCGCGATGCCATGCTCGTTGGCCGCTCCGATGACTTCGTCGTCTTTGATCGACCCGCCGGGTTGAATGACCGATCTGGCGCCGGCATTGGCGGCCTCGTCCAACCCGTCGCGGAACGGATAAAAGGCGTCAGACGCCACGGCGGACCCTTTCAAGTCCAACCCATGTGTCGCGGCGCGCATGACGGCGATTTTTGTCGAATCGATGCGGCTCATCTGTCCGGCGCCGACACCGAGGACTTGATCCGGCGACGCAAAGACGATCGTGTTCGATTTTACGTGACGGCAAACGCGCCAAGCAAAATCGAGCGCCTGGTATTCTGTTTCCGTGGGTCTTCTTTCCGTCACCACTTTGCAAGCGCGCACGTCGACGGTCCCTGTGTCCCAGTCTTGGATCAACATACCGCCGCGCACACGGCGCAGGTCATAGCCGCCTCCTTGAGGCTCGCTCATGTCCAGTTCAAGCAGTCGAATGTTGAGGAGCCGTTTTGCCGACGAGAGCACCGCTTTTGCCTCCGGCGTGAAAGTAGGCGCGATCACGATTTCGAGGAAGATATCTTTGAGTTCATTGGCGGTTTCTTCGTCGACTGGCCGGTTGAATGCGATTACGCCGCCAAAGATTGAGACCGGATCGCATGCTTTGGCTTTGCGAAACGAATCGGCCAGCGATTTCTTCGAGAGCGCGACGCCGCAGGGATTGTTATGCTTGATCGCCACCGTCGCGATTTCGTCGAATTCGAGGACAGTGCTGAGCGCCGCGTCGGCGTCTAAGATATTATTGAAAGAAAGCTCCTTGCCTTGAAATTGCCTTGCGCGGGCGATCGACGGGCCGACATCGCCCGTGGTTTCATAGAATGCCGCGCTTTGGTGAGGGTTCTCGCCATAGCGCATATCCTGAATCTTTGACACTTGGATGTTAACCGTTTGACCCCAGCGCTGCCGATTTTTCTCTTGGTCAAGAGACGAGAGGTAGTTTGAGATCGCGTCGTCGTAGTGTGCTGTGTGCTGAAAAGCCTTACAAAACAGTCGAAAACGAGTCGTAGCAGAAAGCGAACAATTGTTTTCCTTCAATTCGCCCAGGATCGAGCTGTAATCGGCCGGATCTACCACGACGCCGACATACTGATGGTTCTTGGCCGCGGCGCGAACCATGGTCGGTCCGCCGATGTCGATGTTTTCAACGATTTCGTCCAGAGGTGCGCCGCGCGCCACTGTTGCCTCAAACGGATAAAGGTTCACCACGACAAGATCGATGGGCGCGATGCCGTGTTCTTTCATTTTCGCGACGTGTTCGGGCTTGTCGCGCAAAGCGAGAATGCCACCGTGAACTTTCGGATGAAGCGTCTTTACCCGACCATCCATCATTTCGGGAAAGCCCGTGAGCTCCGAAACATCCTTCACGGCTATTTTATTTTCGCGCAGCAAAGCGGCGGTGCCGCCCGTGGAAACCAATTCGATGCCTAAAGATGCCAACTCGCGGGAAAACTCGACGACGCCTTTCTTGTCAGAAACGCTGATCAGGGCTCGTTCAATCCTGCCCACGGCCGGTGATCCTCCTAAGGATTGTGATGGATGCGGGGTACGCGTGCGCCGATGGAGGTGAGAATCTCGTAAGAGATCGTGTTTGCCCAGGTGGCCATCTCGTCCGCGGAAATTTCCGCGGCGTTTTGACGGCCGAGGAGAACAACCTCATCTCCCTGCTGAATATTTCGTATATCGGTAACATCAATCATAGTCAAATCCATGCAGACTCTTCCGATGACGGGAGCACGTTGACCGCGGACGAGAACCTG
>Ga0114129_10007966_pt1 | contig 15084 bp, 9 predicted proteins | sample RhiMetdeltSRZDD1_FD_80071 | JGI IMG/M metagenome (GOLD analysis project Ga0114129, IMG submission 80071) | Populus rhizosphere microbial communities from Tennessee, USA - Rhizosphere MetaG P. deltoides SRZDD1 (version 2) (version 2) | ecosystem: Host-associated > Plants > Roots > Rhizosphere >...
CTTTCATAAATGGTTTTTACAGGTGTGAGCTAACAGGATCAGGCAATCGCCTGACCAGCGCTTGCAGCCTTGCGGGCGCTCGGCGCGATCATGAAAGCGCCGCGGCTGAAGCGCGGGCATTAGCTGGGCGCGAGCCAGAGTAAATGGTCACATGAGTGCACTGAGACCGTCCTCGAACTTAGATTAGATTAAGTCGGGCGAGTACGAACGCGCCGCGAAGTACGTTAGGCCCGACCTTCCCTGGCGCGCCGAAGCGCCGACCGATCCATCGGAATGCAAATGCGAAAGCGCGAAGGCGGCAGGTCGGGCGGAAGTTTCAGCGCAGCCCTCGAATCATGACGATGTCGCTCTTCGCTGACGCTCCGCGTCCTTGATAGCGCGTCGTCACGAGACTCGAGCCGTCGGCAGTCACGCTGACATCCGCGTACATGCTGCCATCGGTCGTCAACCGCGACAGCTCGCCGCCGGGTTCGGCGAGCCGCCACAACTGCGGCGGAGTACCGGGTTCGCCGGCGCGATCCAGCACGAGCAGGTTGCTGGAAAGCCACGCCAGATCGGTGACCGGAAGACCGGTCGGCACGATGCGCTCGCGGCCGGTCGCCACGTCCACGAAGACGATCACTGAAAGCTGGGCGCCACGGGGAGCTGACATGCCTCCACGATCGCTGGCGTCCGGAGGCAGCCCGCGGCGATTCATGCCACCGGCCGCACCGCGCCCTCCAGGAATGCTGTCGCGTGTGCCGGTTCCTGCGCCACGCCCCGCAAGAGCCGCGATTCCGGCGCCGCGTCGCTCGAAACCGGGAACCGCGATGGCACGGCCGTCGGGGGACCAGGACGGCCGCACACCAGGTCGCGGGATGATGCCGAGCGCCGAGAGGAGCGGGTTGCCGCGCCTCGAGGCGACCGGCCGTTCGTTGCCGCCTGCGCGATCGGCAAGCATCAGCAACGCGGACGGCTGCGGCCGATCGAATATCCTGACGAACGCCATCTGCTCGCGGTCCGGCGACCAGACCGTCAGGCTGTCGATCCGATTGACGATCCGCTCCGGGCTCGTCCCTTCGATCGGTGCGCGCCATAACTCGCCGGGTCCACCGCTCGTTTTTCGCACGTAGTCAACGAAGCTGCCGTCTGGCGCGACGGTCACGCCAAGCAGTTGCACGCCCGGTTCGACTTGCACGAGTTGGCGGTCGCTCGAGTCGGCCACGCGACGGGTCCACACGCTGACCGTATCGCCCTGCTGTTGCAGGTACGCCACCATCGATCCGTCGGCGGAGATCGCCGGACGCCGTGCAGATCCACTCGTCGTCAGCGGGATCACGTGTCCGTCGCCCGGTGTGGGGCGCGCCGGCGTGGCCGGAGGCGCGACTGGCGCCGCTCCTCGCTCCGGCGGGCGAGGCGTCACTGCCGTGAGCGCGGCATTGGGAACAGAAGTTCTCGCGGGATCTGCGTTTGGGGGCGCAGCGGACGTCGAAGACCCAGGCGCGGCTTGCGCCACGCGCACGCCGTCGTCCCGCTGAACGGCTGGCCCGGTCGGCGTCGATGACCCGGATCCGGCCGGCGGTTGTTCGATACCGCGCGGAACCTGAGTCGTGTACCACCGATCGGCCACGAACACCGCCAGTGCGAGAGCGACCGCGCCGCCACCGACGAGGATGAGAAGGCCGTTTCGGACTTTCTTGAATACTGCCGCCGCAACGAGCTCCGCGTCAGATGCCGGCGCGGGCGGCGTGACGGCCGATGGCCTCGTGATCGGCGGCACCGCAGGCACCGACGGCGGCCGCGACGGCGGTACGGGCGATCCTACGAGCGACGGGATCGCAACCGTCGCGTTGAGTACCTGTCGCGAATCGCTCTCGCGTTTGAGGCGCTTGAGGTCGGCGCGCAGCTCCGCCGCGGTCTGACACCGGATGTCGCGATCTTTTTCGAGGGCTTTCAGGATCACTTCCTCGAGCCGCGCCGGGACCTCGGCGCGCAACTGCCGCGGTGCGACCGGCTCCTTGTGGAGGATCGCAGCCGAGATGACCGCGCTGGTCGTGCCGGTGAAGGCGGGCCGTCCCGTCGCCATTTCGTAGAGCACCAGGCCGAGCGAGAAGAGATCGCTTCTGGCGTCGAGCGGCTCGCCGCGGAGCTGTTCGGGCGACATGTAGGCGATCGTGCCGACGGTGCTGCCCGCTTTCGTCTGCAGTGCGTCGGACGAGATTGTCGCGTCGGCGGACTGTCTGGTCGCGGCAGGGGCGGTCTTCGCGAGCCCGAAGTCGAGAATCTTCGGCCAGGCCGCGTCTTCGGCGCGTGGGGGCGGGGCCCCACGCGCAAAGAGAATGATATTGGCCGGCTTGATGTCGCGATGAATGATCCCGGCCGCGTGCGCGGCATCCAGCGCGTCGGCGAGCGCGATGCCGAGATCGATGATCGCGGCGGCGTGCAGCGGCCCGCGAGTCAGGCGCTGCTGCAGCGTCTCGCCGTCGAGCAGCTCCATGACGAGGTATCGCGTCGTGCCGTCGACGCCGACGTCGTAGATGGTGCAGATGTTCGGGTGATTGAGTGCGGAGGCCGCCCGCGCTTCGCGCTCGAAGCGTTCGAGCGCCAGTTCGCCGCCGGCTGCCGCTTCCGAGATGACCTTGACGGCGACGAGACGATCGAGCCGCGTGTCGCGAGCGCGATAGACCTGGCCCATGCCGCCTTCACCGAGAAGGCTGATGATTTCATACGGGCCGAGACGGGTGCCCCTCAAAAGAGGCATGCGGTGTTGGTCACAACAATGTCCCGCGCAGGATCACCAGCGCCACGCTGAAGTAGATCACGAGCCCCGTCACGTCGACGAGCGTGGCCACGAACGGCGCGGAAGACGTCGCCGGATCGAATCCCAGCCGCCGCAGCAGGAATGGCAGCAGCGATCCGATCAGCGTGCCCCACAGCACGATGCCGATCAGCGCCGTCGCGACGGTGAACGCGACGAGCAGCCAGTGTTCGCCGTACAGATCCGAGAAGGCCGACCACACCGTGATTCGCAGGAAGCCGATGGTGCCGAGAATCGCGCCGAGCGCCAGCCCGGCGAACACCTCGCGCCGCATCACGCGCCACCAGTCGGACAAGCCGACTTCGCCGAGCGCCAGCGCGCGGATGACCAGCGTCGACGCCTGCGATCCCGAGTTGCCGCCGCTCGAGATGATGAGCGGCACGAACAGCGCGAGCACGACGGCGCGCGAGATCTCGGCCTCGAATGCGCTCATCGCCGTCGCCGTCAGCAACTCGCCGAGGAACAGCGCCGTCAACCACCCGGCGCGCTTCTGAATCATCTTGCCGAAGCCGATCTCCATGTACGGCTCGTCGAACGCCTCCGATCCGCCGATCCGCTGGATTTCCTTGGTGGCCACCGCCTCCGCCACGTCCAGCACGTCGTCGATCGTCACGATGCCGATGAGCATGCCCGCGGTGTCGGTGACCGGCAACGCCGTGCGGTCGTACTCCTTGAACATCGATACGGCGGTCTGTTGATTGTCGGATGCCTTCAGCGACACGAAGTGGCGATCCATCAGGTCGTGAACCACCGTGTCGAGCGAGGTCAGCAGGAAATGGCGGATCGGCACGTCGTCCATCAGGAGTCCCTGCTGATCGACGACGTACACCACGTTGAGCGTCTCGCTGTTCTGTCCGTGGTCGCGGATGTAGTCGAGCACTTGCCGGACGGTCCAGTCCTCGCGCACCGACACATAGTCGGGCGTCATGATGCGGCCGATGGAATCTTCCGGATAGCCGAGCAGCGTCACCGCCACTGCGCGCTGCGACGGCGTGAGGAGCGACAGCAACTGGCGCGTCGCAGCCGCGGGCAGTTCTTCGAGGAAGCTGGTGCGGTCGTCGGGCGCCATCTCGTTGAGCAGCGCCGCCACGTCTTCGTGTCCCATCGCCTTGAGCAGCGCTTCCTGGCTTTCGTGCTCGAGGTACTCGAACACGTCGGCGGCGTCCTTGCGGGGCAGGACGCGGAACGCCACGACCTGATCCTCGATGCTCAGCCGCGTGAGCAGGTCGGCGATATCGCCCGCGTGCCGGTTGCGCACCATGTCGCGCAGGCGTGAAAAATCTTTTGCGTGGACCGCTGATGCCAGTTCGTCGGCAGGTCGTGCCGACTGCCGGATGGCATCAAGCGCCTCCTCGCGCTGGGAGCTGGTGAGTTGTTGTTCCATTTGCGTAAGGGCTGCTCTGACAACGTCGTGGTGATGCACGTGCGACCCGACCGCCTTGACGGCGTCGAGCCAGACGCGATGGATGAGTTCGAGATCGCCGGCGCTCAAGTGCGGCGGATGGGCGCCGAGGTGATAGGCGTCGGTGCGTCCGCTGTGGTGATAGATGACGAGGCGTACGTCGACCGAGGCCGGTTTCTCGACTTTTTCCCAGGCCTCGCCGAGGAGCCGCGCCTGATCGTCCGCCGACAGGCTCGCCGACTCGCCGACGTAGACGTCCGACGATTGCAGCCGGAGCACCGTCGCGACGATCGCGTCGGGCACGTTACGGGCCGGTACGACCAGCAGCTGAATCGATCGGTTGTAGCGCTCGCCGAGCGCGGTAATCTGCGAGAACAGCCGGCGCTCGGTCGTCGTCAACTCGGAGCGGTCGACGACGTCGCCGTCGGTGTCGACGCCGAGCAACCGCGCGGTCATCACCACGATGTCGCGATCGCCGGCGGCCTGGATCGCCGCGGTCACGTGGGCGAGCGCGTGCGGATTTCTCACCGCGACCAGCACGTTGCCGGTGTGCGCGTCGACCTCGCCGAGGAGCAGGCTCGCTGCCGGCAGCAGATCGGCGGCGGCGCTTTCCCCCTCGGCCTGATCCTCGGCGGCGCGTCCGGGCGCCATCAGCAGCGTGGCGAGCACGGCCAGCACGCTGGCGGCGGCCACTGACGGCGCGTCGCCGGACAACAGCGTGGCGGCGGCGCCGACGCTCAAGAACGCGCCGGCTGCAATGAGTCCGAGCGGGAGCTCGCGTCCGCGGACCCAGGCGTTCAGCGGCGCCACGAACGGCCGCGGACCGGGACGGCTGCTGCGCAACCGGATGAGGGTCGCGATCTTAATCAGGAGCACGACCGCGACGGCGTACGCGTACGCGTGAGCCAGCCAGTCGACTCGCCCGGCGCTCATCAACAGGGTCGCGATCGTCGCCAGCGCCGTCACGTCGATCGCGCGGGCGTAAGTGCCGAATCGCGGATGCGGCTGCGCGAGCTCCTCGGGAAGCGCCCGCTCGGTCGCCAGATGGCGGACGATCTGCTCTGCTCCTGCCAGCGCAGCGCGCGCTGCCGGTTCGAGCATCAGAAACGCGGCAACCGTGACGCCAATCGAGAGGCTGGCGCGCGCGAAGGAGCCGCCGGCAAATGCGGACACGAGGCCCATGAGCGGGGCGTCGCTCCAGCCGGGTTGCAGCGACGGCGGCACGAGCCCCAGAAACAGGAACGTGGGAATGGCAGTCGCGACGAACGTGAACAACACGACCAGGAGGCTCGTCCGCCGCAGCGCTTCGACGCGCGGCGGCGGCAATTCATGAGCGATCTGGGCCAGCACCTCACCGCCGCCGACCACCGGCAGGACGAGCACGAGCGCGGTCAGGTAGGTGCGCGGGGGCGTTGGCTGCGGCGGTGCCAGAATTGGCGCCAAGGCCGAGTTGCGAAGCGCCGTGACCAGGCCCCACACCGCCACCGTCGTCAGCACGCCGACGCCAATCCAGACGCCTTTCGCGAACACGTCGCCGCTGGGATTGAGGTCGATGCGCGTCCGAATCCAAAGGAGCCCGATCAGGACGACCGACAGCAGGACGACGACTTCCTCGACGGCCAGCAGGCCGGTCAGGCCCGACCCGCCGAGCGCCTTGACGGCCAGGCTGGCGCCGTAATGCGCGGTGACGCTCGCCGCGAGCGCGCCGAGAAAAATTCGCTCGACGAGGACCGCCGACGCCGTGACGCGGCCGGTCAGGCCGCCGAACGCGACGCGGGAGCGGCCGACCAGGCCGCGGGGGATGAAGAGCGCCCAGCTCTCGAGGTCCATGGCGCGCACGAACGCGCCGAGCGGGCACATCGCAAAGACCAGCCAGGGCGCGAGCGCCCCGAGCGGCGCCGCGACGCCGGCGACGAAAAACGCCGCGACCCCGAGCTCCGCCACGGCCAGTGCCGCGGCCTTCCAGACCGAGACGAACGACAGCAGCGCCTCTGCCGACAGCACCACGCGAAGGGGCCGTGCCGATCGCGGCTGTGCGGGAGACATCGGGCCGATGATAACCCGTGGAGGAACCTGGAGATTTGAGGATTTGAGGATTTGAGGAGGTGAGGATTGATTTGAGGATGTGAGGATGTAAGGATTTGAGAATCTATTTGAGGATGTCAGGATTTGAGAATCTATTGAGAAGGAGGATTTGAGAATCTATTGAGAAGGTCAAATCCTCAAATCCTTAGATCCTCAAATCCTCAAATTCCAGTAATGCCGTAGAGGTTCTTGTAACCGCGGATATAGATCCAGTTGTCCACGAGCGCCGGCGATGCGTCGATGCCGTCGTCGAGCACGTTCTTCGCGAGGATCTCGAACTTCGGGCTGTTCCTGATCACGAGCGTCATCCCGTCGCGGCCGGTGATGTAGACGCGGCCCTGTGCGCCTACCGGCGACGAAAAGACCTCGTTCAACCCTTCGAGACGCTGGACCTGATAGTGCGGTTTGCCGCTCTTCGCGTCGAAGGCCGACAGGATTGCGGAGTTGGTTTTGAGGATATAGAGGTTGCCGTCGTAGAGCAGCGGCGACGGGACGTAAGGCGTGTCCCGGTCGATCTCCCAGACGATGGCTTTGCTGCCCGTAATGTCGCCCTTCGCGTCGGCCAGCCGGATCGCCTTCAGATTGTTGCCGCGGAAGCCGCTCGTCACGAAGACCATCCCGTCCGCGTACACCGGCGAGGGGATGGCGTTCATCGTCACCCCCGGTGACTCCCAGACAATCTTGCCGGTTTCGAGGTCGTAGCTGCGCAGCCTGTTCATACCGGCGGTCACGACCTGCGCGCGCCCCTCGTGTTCGACGATGAGCGGCGTGGCCCAGGTGTCGATCTCGTCGCGCTTGACGCGCCAGAGCTCCTGGCCGCTCCGCTTGTCGAGCGCGATGAGCGAGGAGCCGCCCGGCACATAGTGATCCCACGTGATGACGAGCCGGTTGCCGTGCAGCGCCGGCGTGGTGCCCTCGCCGAACTCGTTGCGCATCGTCTTCCTGCCGAGATCCTTCTGCCAGATCAGCGTGCCGTCCATGTCGTAGGCGTATAAGCCCTCCGACTCGAAGAAGGCGATCACGTGTTCGCCGTCGGTCACCGCCGAGCTCGACGCCCACGTGCCGTTTTCGGGATGCGATCCTTCGTGCGGCGTCGCCTCGCGCGCGGCGCGCTCCCAGACGATCTTGCCGGTGCGACGGTCGAAGGCGTAGACCATGAACCGGTGCGGGATGCGCGGCTGCATCATGCCGCGCGGCTGATGGCCTGCGGCCGCCGGGAGGGTGGCGGGCACGGCCGTGAGCAGGAACAGCCGATCGCCCCAGACGACCGGCGAAGCGGATCCGCGGCCTGGAATCTCCACCTTCCACTTGATGTTTTTCGACTCGCTCCACTCGATCGGCGGGTTCGCGGACGTCGATACGCCGGTCGCGTACGGTCCGCGCCACTGCGCCCAGAATTTCTCGGCATCCGGGTTCGCGGCGGTGAGCCCCGCCGTCATCAGGGCAGCGACTGACGCTACGAAAAGTGCGTATTTGATCATTGCGGACCCAGTTTACATCGGACCTTCACTCGCGTACGCTGCAGCGCGTGCCGCCGTACTGCCCGGTTCATTCCATGATTACGCGCGCCGCTGCGGATTCATTTCATGCCTGACTATTCACGCCGCCACCTCCGGTTCGGCTGGTGGTCGCTCCTCGTTTTTGCGACGTTGGGGCTCGTCCTCGAGACGCTCCATGGATTCAAGGTGCGCGCCTATCTCGACGTCTCGAACGACACGCGCCGGCTGATGTGGACGCTCGCCCACGCGCACGGCACGCTGCTCGCGCTGATCCATGTCGTCTTCGGCTTGACGATCCGATCGGGGCTCGACATCGCTGCCGCGAATCAGCGTCTCGTGTCGAATGCCCTCATGGCAGCGAGCGTGCTGCTGCCCGGCGGATTCTTTCTGGGCGGCGTCGTCTTTTACAGCGGCGATCCTGGACTCGGCGTCCTGCTCGTGCCCGTTGGCGCCATGTCGTTGCTGATCGCAGTCTTCATCATCGCGCGCAGCGCCGGAGCAACCGCCGCACTGCCACAGAAGAAGGGCAAAGTTTGAGAGAGGAGATCGCTGATGAACATTTCACGACGGGAATTCGCGAGGTTCGGGGCGTCGGCCGCGGCGGCGATCGGTTTGTCGGGCGCGGCCGTCGGTGCCGGTCAGCAGCGCGGACAGGGAGCCGGACGCGGCGCGGCGGCTCCGGAGCCGCCGCCCGAGGGAATCAAGTCGCAGCTGCTGATGGATGTGCTCTTCGAGACCGGCGGTCCCGGCGGCGGGGCGGTCGGCAACCGGCAGATCGTCTCGGTGATTGGCGGAACATTCGAGGGCCCGAAGCTCAAAGGCAAAGTCGTGCCGCCCGGCGGCGACTGGCTGGTGACCACACCGGGGAACGTGCGATTGCTCGACGTGCGCGCGCTGCTCGTGACCGACGATGAACAGCGCATCTACATGTCGTACAAAGGCGTCATCTACGCGCCGCAAGGCGGGGAACGCTACTGGCGCATCACACCGTACTTCGAGACCGCGTCAGAAAAATACGCGTGGCTGAACTCGATCGTGTGCGTGGGCGTGGGCTATACGGTGCCGGGGAAAGTGCCGTACAGAGTCTTTCAGATCCTGTAATTGAGAATTAGGAATTAAAAATTAAAAAGAATGGGGCAAATCCTTCGGGCTCCGCCAAATCCTTCAGGCTCCGCCAAATCCTCTGGGTTCTGCGACAGAACCCGTGGGAGTTTGCCCGTCTTTTTTAATTCTTAATTTCCAATTTTTAATTTCTGATTTTCCCGTCCAGCCGTCCGCGCTCTTTCAGTATCAGTCCATACTCCGCCGATCGCTTCCACACGCGGTTCGCCATCTCGGTGAGATGCACCGCCTTCAGGCCGTAGTAAAGAAAAAACGCCCCGATGGCGCCGACAATCCCGTAGCGCAGAATATCGATCCGCCGATCGTCGAGGCTGGAGGCGATCGTGCCCAGCAGCTCGTACGACAGAAAACCCGCCAGCGCGATGAGCGGCGTCATCACGGTCCGCGCGCCCCACGACGCCACCCGCGATTCTTTTTCCATCAGGGTACTGATCGTCTGCAGTCGATCGACCGCGGCCCTGATCCGATCGAGATCCAGGCCGGTCAGCACGTCGCGCAGCGTCACCTGCGCGCGGCACGCCTTCGCGACGCGCCGATCGCCGCGCAGCCACGACGGTCCGACCACCCGAATGTTCAGCGCGGGAAAACGCTCCTTGAGCGCCGCCACGAATCGCTCGTGCGACGCCGGAGTGTTCTCCGCTATCGTCGAGACGATATCGATGTCGATGCGCCGTTCGCCGGGCAGGAACACCAGTTCGTGCAGATCGCCGCCGGCGTCCTGCACGTACGCCGCCGCGTGGGGCGCGATGCCTTCGTGCAGCATCGCCTCGTGATCCAGGCAGGGGAGCATCGGCACGGCTGGCGGCCGTTCCAGTCGCAGGCGGTAGAGCTTGATCGCGAGCACCTGGGAAAAGGTGCCAACCGTGTCAATGAACTGCTGGCAGTCGATGGAGCGCGCGTCGTCCATCAGGAATGATCAGGCGGACAAAAAACAAGGCCGGACGAAAACGACCATCGTCCGGCCATCAGCATTCGAAATCTTGAATAAATCGTAAATCTACAATCTCAAATCGTAAATTTCACCACGCGTCACTGCGGGAGTGCCCAAGCCGTCAGCGTCGTGCCCGCGGGCACGAGAATGTGCTGGCGCCCATCGAGCATGTAGGTGACCGGCGACGTGCCGTGCAGCGTCGCACCCATCTGGTAGCGCCACAGCAGCTTGCCGCTGCGCGAGTCGAGCGCCAGCAGGTTGCCCTCGCTGTCGCCGCTGAAGATCAGACCTGACGCGGTCGTCAACAATCCGGCGGTCGACATGTTGAGGAACTTGAACTCCCATTTCCGATCGCCGGTCGCCGGATCGATGGCGCGCACCGCCGCGTAGACCGGCATGTCGGGACCTTTCGCGCGCTGTCCGGCGCCGCCAGTGAAGCGATCGCCGGCGCTGTACTCCGGCTTCCACGCGTAGTAGGTCATGCACGCTTCGCGTGCCGTGACGAAGAACAGCCGCTGCTGCGGATCGTACGCCGGCGGATAGAAGTTCGTTCCGCCCGTGATGTCGGGACAGGTGATCTCACCTTTTTCATCGGGCGTGTGGCCAGGCAGCATCATCGGCCTGCCGTCGTTGCCGATTTCTTTCGCCCACGTCGTCTGCACGAACGGTTTCCCGAGGATGAGTTTGCCGGTGACGCGGTCGAGCGTGTAGTAGAAGCCGTTGCGGTTGGCGAACATCACGACCTTGCGCGGCTGCCCGCCGATCGTGAGGTCGGCGAGGATCGGCACCTGCGTCGCGTCCCAGTCGTGCACGTCGTGCGGCGTGAACTGGTAGTGCCATTTCAGCTTGCCGGTGTCGGCGTCGAGCGCCACCAGCGAGCAGCTGTACAAGTTGTCGCCCTCGCGGCTTTCAGAGTGGTAGTCGGGGCCCGGGTTGCCGGTGCCGTAGAAAACCAGGTTCTGCTCGGGATCGTAGGCGCCCGTCGTCCACACGCCGGTGCCGCCGATCTTCCAGGAGTCGCCGGCCCAGGTGTTGTGGCCCGGCTCGCCGGGTCCCGGAATCGTGTAGAAGCGCCACGCGCGCTTGCCGGTGTTGACGTCGTACGCGTCGATGAAGCCGCGGATGCCGTACTCGCCGCCGGCGATGCCGACGATGACCTTGTCCTTGACGACGAGCGGCGTGAGCGTCGAGGCGTAGCCGTTCTTGTAGTCCTCCATCGTGGCGTCCCACACGATGGCGCCGGTCTTCGCGTCGAGTGCGAGGAGGTGCGCGTCGAGCGTCACCATGAACAGCTTGTCGCCGAGAATCGCGAAGCCGTGATTCACGAGGCCGCAGCATGCGGTGAGATTCGGCGGCAGCTCGCGGCGATAGCGCCAGATCTGCCGGCCGCTCCGCGCATCGATCGCCCAGTTGACGTTTTGCGGGCCGGTCACATAGAGGATGTTGTCGCGAACGATCGTCGTCGATTCGAAGTTGCCGAGCGTGCCGGTCTGGAACGTCCACTGCGGCTGGAGCCGGTTGACGTTCTGCGGGTTGATCTGCGTGAGCGGGCTGTAACGGTGGTTGGAGTAGTTGCCGCCGAACGTCAGCCAGCTCGCGCCGTCGGCCTTGAGGCCGGCGAGCAGATCCTGCTGCGTGACGGGACCAGGCGGCGGCGTTTGCTGCGCGATCGGCACGGCCACGCCTGCGAGAACGATCAGACACGCGATTTGGACGAGACGGGCAGTCCGCATACGCCTCCTCAACACTTCGAAACGCCCGACCTGAAGGTCGGGCCTACGTACTCAACGCCCGACCGGTAGATCGGGCTTACCACGTCGACGTGATCGCCCGAGCTCCTTGTCCGCCTAAGCTCGTTCACGAACTTGTGAGCGAAGGCGGAAGCTCGGGCCACTTCACTACTTCACCGCCGGGTCGAAACCTTTCAACGTCTGCAGATAGCGAACGACGTCGTCGATGTCGTTCTGGCTCAGGCGCTCGACGCCGAAGGCGGGCATCGCCGACTTCGTGTCGTTGGTCACCTCTTTCATCTTGCCTTTCTCGTATCCCTGGATCCGCTCGCGCGTGTCCATGATCTGGACCGTGAAGAGGTCTTCGTTCTTCTTGACGCCGTGGATCGGCTGGCCGTTGGAGGCCGTCAGCGTCACCGGCTCGTAGCCGGACTTGAAATCCTCCATGGCGCCGCGGATTTGTTTGACGAGCGTATCGCGCGTTCGTCCGGTGCCGATGCGAGAGAGATCGGGACCGAGGCGGCCGCCGACGCCGTTGACGACATGACAGCTCCGGCAATTGGCGCGGAAGATGCGTTCGCCGTTCTCCGCGTTGCCCTTCGGCGGATCGGTCGGCGCCGACGCGGCGAGCGTGCGGAGATACGCGAGCACCTGCCACACTTCGTTGTCGAACATCCGCGGGTTGGCGGGCATCTCGGTGCCGGTTACGCCAAACTTGATCGTCTTGAACAGTCCATCGTCGGACCGGCCCGATGCCCACACCTGCGTCAGGTCGGGCGAGCGGACGCCGCGCGCGTCGACGCCGTGGCAGTCGGCGCAGCGGCTGCGGAAGAGGCCCATCCCGTACTTGATGGCTGCTTCGTTGCCCTCGAGCGGGTTTTTGTTCGGGACCGGCTGGTCCGGGGTGCGATCCCGGACATTCTGCTGGACGGGCGGTTGCTGCGCGCCGAGGATCGAAACCGACAGCATCGCGGCGGCGACTACCAGTACCACGCTGATCTTCTTCATGTGCGCGCCTCCCTCCGGTCGACGCGTTTCACTGACGAGGCGATTACCAAGCGCCGTAAAGAGCGGGGGCGCTCATTATAATGAGGTTCGACAACAGGGGAAAACAGTCTTTCGTCCCGGACCCGGGAGGCGGTGCCGCCATGAAACGAGCGATGTTTCTCCTCGTGCTCCTTGGCACGGGCGCTATCTCAGCCAGCGTCGGCCGCGCGCAGCCGGACCCGGCTGCCATTGCCATTCAGAAGGTCGCAGCCAATCTCTATGTCGTGACCGGCGGTCGCGGATCGGGGGGCCAGTCGAACACGATCAGCGGGTGCACGACCGTCTTCGTGACCAACACCGGAGTGGTGCTGGTGGACACGAAGCTGCCGGGATTCGGCAAGGCGATCCTGGCGCAGGTGAAGACGGTCACGGACAAACCGGTGACGACCATCATCAACACGCACACGCACAACGATCATACCGGGGGCAACACCGAGTTCCCGCGGACCGTCGAATTCGTCACGCACGAGAACACGAAGACGAACATGGCGAAGATGGACGCGTTCACGGGCGAGAACGCGGCGTTCCTTCCTCGAAAGACGTTCACCGATCGCCTGTCGCTCTTCGGCGGGCAGGATCAGATCGATTTGTATTATTTCGGCCCCGGCCACACCAACGGCGACGCAGTGATCGTGCTGCCCGCACTCCGGACAGCGATCTTCGGGGACCTCTTCGCCCGCAAATGGGCGCCGCTCGTCGATGCCGGCAATGGCGGCAGTGCCGTGGCGTATCCGCTGACGCTGGCCAAAGCGATCGCCGGCATCAAGAACGTCGACCGGATCATCACCGGCCACAGCAGCACGACGATCGGTTCGGGACCGACGGCGAAGTTCGAGCCGTCCAGTCCCGTGATGAAGTGGGCAGACCTGCAGGAGTACGCCGACTTCACGCGCGAGTTCGTCGCGGCCGCGCAGGCCGCGCGGAAAGCGGGGAAGAGTGTCGACGAAGCGGTCAAGGAGCTGAAGCTGCCCGAGAAATACAAGGCCTACAACATGGCCAACGCGCGGAATGATGTGCAGCGCGTCTATGAGGAGTCGAGGTGACACTGAAATTAAGAATTAACAATTAAAAATTAAAAACAGATGGGTCAATCGCACGATTCTGAGTCCAAAGGATATGCCCCACTGTTCTTAATTCTTAATTCTCAATTCTTAATTTCGCCTGCGCGTCCCTGTCCAGCCTCACTCAGCGGCGGCGCGCTCATCGGCGGTCGCCGCGGGTGGGCTTCGCGCTCGTAGGCGAACGCGATCTTGAGAAGCGTCGGCTCGTCGAACGCCTGGCCGACGAGATCCATGCCGATCGGCAGGCCGTCACTGGTAAATCCAGCCGGGATGCTCATCGCCGGCAGACCCGTCGTCGGACTGAGCTGGCAGTTCGACCCCGCTTGCGGCTCGCCGATTCGCGCCGGCTTGCGTCGCAGCGTTGGATAGGCGAGCGCCGTCACACCCTGCAACTGCATTGCGGTGACGATGGCCTGCCGCGCTTTTTCACGGTTGGCGAGCGCCGTTCGATACGGCTCGCTGTCGCGCGACTCGACGGCATTCGCCCGTCTCAGCACGCCATCGATGGCCGTCGAATACAGGCCACGGCTCAGAATCTCGTCGAGCGTCTTGACCGGCGCGCCGGGGTACTTCGCCAGGTAGTCCATCAGATCGAACTTGAACTCGGCGTTGATGACGCTCGTGTTCAACATCAACTCGTCGTAACTCGGGATCGTGACGTCCGAGACCTGCGCGCCGAGGCGGCGCAGGACGTCGAGCGCCTGGCGGACGATCGTGGCGACCTCGGCGTCCTCGGGCGCCGTGCCGAAGAGCGTCGTGAGGACGCCGATCCGGACGTTGCCAAGACTGCTGTCGCCGATGGCGCCCAGATAAGAGCGGGGGATGTGACCGTTGCTCGCGGCGGTCAGCGCGTCCGCCGGATCGTAGCCGGCCGTTGCGTCGAGGATCAGCGCGAGATCGGTCACGGTGCGCGCCAGCGGCCCCCCCGTGTCCTGCGTGTGGGAGAGCGGGATGATGCCGTCGCGGCTCGACAGGCCGAGCGTGCCACGAAGGCCGAACAAGTTGTTGTCGGCCGAAGGATTCCTGATCGATCCGCACGTGTCGGTGCCCAGTCCGGCAGCGCCGAAATTGGCTGCGACGGCGGCACCGGTGCCGCCGCTCGATCCGCCCGGATTGCGCGTGAGGTCGTACGGATTCCGTGTCTGGCCGCCCATCGAGCTGATTGACGTGATGCCGTACGCAAGCTCGTGCAGATTGGTCTTGCCGACGAACACCGCGCCGGCGTCGCGCAGTCTCTTCACCATGAACGCGTCGCGGCGGGTCTCGAACCCCTCGAGCGCCAGCGATCCGCCGGTCGTCGGCATGTCGGCAGTCGCGTAGTTGTCCTTGATGACGATGGGAATGCCGTGGAGCGGCCCGCGGAGGCGCCCGGCCCGCCGCTCGGCGTCGAGCGCGTCGGCGGCTTCGAGC
>Ga0114129_10007969_pt1 | contig 15083 bp, 7 predicted proteins | sample RhiMetdeltSRZDD1_FD_80071 | JGI IMG/M metagenome (GOLD analysis project Ga0114129, IMG submission 80071) | Populus rhizosphere microbial communities from Tennessee, USA - Rhizosphere MetaG P. deltoides SRZDD1 (version 2) (version 2) | ecosystem: Host-associated > Plants > Roots > Rhizosphere >...
AGTACTACGCCAACGCCGGGCCGCCGGGAACGCCGATTGTCCACTACTTCGTCAACGGCGGTGGAGGAGCCTATCTGAGCTTCGGCACAGCGCTCGCCTGGCCGGCACGCGCACCGACAACTGACTGGGCGTACTACCCGAACCACGATGCGGTCACGGGAAAAATTGAGGCACGCACGCCGTGGTGGAAAAGGCCGGCGTGGTGGTGGACCCAGAGTTTTGCTGCGTGGCCGTTCTCGGCCGAATGGCTGTCGGCGGCCTTCGACTACAATGTGGCCCCCTTCTTCCAGAGCTTTGTCGAAATCAGAATCGAACGCTCGGCGAATCGCGTCCGTGTGATTCCCTACGGTGTCCACGGACACCTCACGTGGCGCGATCTCGCGTCGTCCGATCGCCTGCGCCCCTCAGCCGGCGATAACATCCCGGTCGAATGGATAGTACCCATGACGAAATGAGCGAAGCGAAGTTATCATCAACCCCCAAATGACGATCGGCAAACCACGCTACCCGTCACTCTTCCAGGTCAACACGAGGGTCTGGCTGACAGATCTCGCTCGGAGCCTGGGCCGGCCAGCTGCGCTCGATGATGTTCCGGACGAAGAACTGGATCGTTTCGCTCGTTCGGGGTTCGACTGGATCTGGCTGTTGAGCGTGTGGCAGACCGGTCTGGCCGGGCAACGGGTGTCCCGCACCAACCCGGAGTGGCGGGCGGAGTTCAAGGAGACGCTGCCTGATCTACGGGAAGACGATATCGCCGGGTCGGGTTTCGGCATTGCTGGCTACACGGTGCATCAGTCGTTGGGAGGCGACGCTGCGCTGGCCCGCTTGCGCACGCGATTGCGGCAGCGCGGTCTGCGGTTGATGCTCGACTTCGTGCCCAATCACACCGCGCTGGATCACCAATGGGTCGACACCCATCCAGAGTACTTCGTCGCCGGGACTGAGGCAGACCTGCAGCGGGAGCCGCAGAATTACACGCGGCCTGGCGCCGCGAGCGGACAGCGCATTCTTGCGTACGGGCGCGATCCATATTTTTCGGGGTGGCCGGATACGTTGCAGCTCGATTACAGCAATCCGGCGACGCAGCAGGCGATGAGCGCCGAGCTTGCGAGAATTGCGGGCCAATGCGACGGCGTGCGCTGCGACATGGCGATGCTCGTCCTGCCTGACGTCTTCGAACGTACCTGGCGCCGCCGGCCGGAGCCGTTCTGGGCGCGTACGATTCAGCAGGTGCGAGACAGGGTCCCCGGCTTCTGCTTCATGGCCGAGGTTTACTGGGATCTCGAGTGGACGATGCAGCAGCAAGGGTTCGACTATGCGTACGACAAGCGCTTGTACGACCGTCTGCGCGACGGGCATGCGCGCCCGGTCCGTGAACACCTCTACGCCGGACTCGACTACCAGGACAAGCTCGCCCGGTTCCTGGAAAACCACGACGAGCCACGGGCGGCGGCCACCTTTGCTCGCAACGTCCACGAAGCTGCAGCGATCATCACGTTCCTCTCACCAGGGCTGCGATTCTTCCACCAGGGTCAGTTCCAGGGACGAAGGAAACGCATCTCGCCACACCTCGTTCGCGCACCAGTCGAGCCGCTGGACGACGCGTTGCAGACGTTCTACGACAGGCTGCTTCCGGTCCTCCGTCGGGCGACGGTTCGTGACGGGCAGTGGCAATTACTCGAATGCGTTCCGGCGTGGGATGGCAACTGGACATGGGACGGGTTCGTGGCCTTTGCCTGGCAGCTCTCTGGCGCGGAGCGGCTCCTCGTGACGGTGAACTATGCTGCCAATCGGGGACAGTGTTACGTGCGATTGCCGTTCGGAGATCTGGCCGGCTCCACCGTGCGATTCGACGATCTCATGAGCCAGGCGAGTTACGATCAAGCCGGGAGCGATCTCGCGTCGAGAGGACTCTATCTCGACCTACCGGCCTGGGGGTACCACGGCTTCGAGATGCGATTCGTCTAACACGCCACTGAAAAAAGCCGGCCTGACGGAAAATGGCAAATGGGAGATGGCAAGATGCTCAGGTTTTTCCGTTTTCCATTTTCCATCTGCCATTCAGGATGCGTTTTTCAGCATCCTGCTGAGGTCAGAACGCCTGTCCGATGCTGAAATAGAAGCGGCTCCGACGCTCGCCCGGACGCGGGTCGAGCACGAAGCCGTAGTCGCTGCGCAGCAGCACCCACGGTGTACGCAGGCGAATTCCGACGCCGGCAGACTCGCGAAGGTCGGTGAACGAGAAGTCCTTGATCGTCGGATAAACGTTGCCCACGTCGACGAACAGCACTCCATCGATGGTCCGGATGAGGGGCATCCGCAACTCGTTGTTGAGCACCAGAACGGCGTTGCCCCCAGCCGGCACGTTGTTCACGCCAACCGGCCCGACCGCGTTCTGCTCGAAGCCGCGCAGCGTCGTGCTGCCGCCCGCATAAAAACGCTCGCTCGTGGGCACGTCGCCACCCAGGCCGTGAGCCAGTCCGATGCGCGCACCGGTGGCGAAAACCAGGCGAGGCCGCAGAATCTCATTGGTGAAGGGCTTCGGTTTCTCGGGACGCAGCGGGAAGTAATGAAAGTATTGTCCGTAATATTTCAGATAAGGACGATCCGAGCCGAGCCAGCTGGGTGAGTACGCGAATGCCTGCGACAGAAAGTTGCCTTTGGATGCGTCGAGTACTTCGTCGCGCGTTTCGCGAGTGAGCGTGCTGCTGAGCGGCGTGACCCTGACGGTTTCGGTGACACCGACGCCAAGCGACGGCTCGAGCGTGGTTGCCAATTCGTAGCGATACCCGTAGCTCCAGACATAGACCTTGCGGAACTGCACCTCCTGCTGAATCGATGCGCCCTTGCGGCTGATGTCGAACGGGTCCGTCTGCTCGGTTGGCGGATTGAGGTCCTCTCGGAAATAGGCGCTGGCGGTGGTCTTGCGCGGCCAGGAGCGAAGGGACGGCTGGCTGACATAGACACGGGCTTCGTGGATCTCGCTGTCGTAGCGCCCTTGCATACCAAAGACCCGCGCCTTGCCCAGCGAGTTGTGGATTGAAAAATCGAGAATTCCGCCCAGTCCACCCTCGGTGTCGTACGACAAGCCGTATCGCAACTGTACCGGCTGGACCTCTCGTACCGACACATTCAGGCGGACTGGTTTTTGGTTGTCGCCCTCGTCGCTTTCTAGGCTCGAGGCCGCGGGAGCACCGGCGAGCGGAGCCCCCTCGACGTCTTCCCGGGTGATGTCGGCGATAGAGAACGCACCGGTACTGTAGAGATTCCGCCGCGAGCGCGCGAGGACGGCGAGGTCGAGCGGCTCTGACGGCGACAACTCGATCTCGCCGCGGACGAGACGTTCACTGATCCTGCGGTTGCCCTCGACCGCAATCTCCGTGACCACGCTCTGTCGGCCTTCGACGATTGTGAAGCCGATATCCACGCTGGCGGCGCTTCGATCCACGACGAGCGCGTACTCCGATCGCATGTCGTTGTAGCCCTTGCGCCAATAAAGCTCACGGATTCGCTCGAGCGCGTGCTCGGCCGCCGCTGAAACGAAAGGCGCGCCGGAAACAACCGGAAGCTTCGCCACGATCTCGGTCGAGGTGTAGACCGTGTTGCCGGTGGCAGTGACATGCCTGACCTGGAAGCGTTGCCCTTCCCGCACGGCAAGGACGACGCGGGCGGTCGACCGCTGAAAATCATAACGAGGCGCGTCGATCTCCGCAGACAAGTATCCCTGTTCGCGGTAGTAGCGCAGGAGCAGGCTCGTGACTGCCGCGGGATCGGTGAAGAGCTGGCGTTCCAGATGTTGCTGTTCGATAACCCTGTCGAGGCGATCAGGATCGATCCCCGACGCGCCTTCGAATGCGAGCACCACGCGGTCGTACCGAGGTCCCGGCCGTATCTCAAAGACGGCTCGTCGCCGATCGCCGCTCTCCTGCACGGCGCACTCCACCTGAGGCTGCAGGTATTTATCGAGCATCAGCCATTCCCGCAGCGCCCGAACGCTGTCGTTAGCACGCTGCCTGTCGAACACGCCGTGGTGCCACACGGTGCGAACCTCCTGCTGGATTTTCGACGGTGGGGTCACGCCCTTGAACTCCAGCTCGACGAGAGGGCCGCTGGCCGCCCGCAGCGTCAGATTCGCCCTGCCGTTGTCGGTCTCGCGATCCAGGCGGACGCGTGACTGCAGATATCCAGATTCGAGATAGTGCTGTTCGATTCGCTCGACGCCGCTTCGCGCCGCAAAGAACTCGTACGCGTCACCCTCCTTCAACTTGAACAGCTTGCGGAGCCTGGCCTCGTCGATCGCGGCGTCGGCCGACACCGTGAGGCGGGCAATCGTCGGGCGACGGCCCGACTGGCGCCTCGGCGCCGGGTCACCGCCGAATCGCACGTCGTGGCGGAAGTCGACGCGATAGCTGTCGTCGTCCCGTTCGCGCACGCCGCGCAACTGGAATCGGCGGGTGACGTCGTACTCCGCGACCCAGATCTGGTCGTTGCTGTCTGTCAGGTTAGTGGAGTAAATCAGTTTCACCTGGTCGGTCACATTCTGCCCGACGGTCAGCCGTGCGGTCGGATCCGTTTCGTTGGCGATCAGCACTGGCTCAATCCGTACGTCGCTGATGCCAGTAGCCCGCTCGAGTCCGCGTCCGAACTTCGAGCCGACGCGGCCTGTGAGGTACGACAGCGCCTGCACGCGGGCGACTTCAGATTCCTCGCCTCGCATCTCGTCAACGGTGCGCCCGGTCACCACCAGCGCCATGATGTCCGGCTCGGACAGCGGCGGCTCGGACGTCCAGCTCGTCTCGGTCTTTCCCGGCGTTCCGGCCACGGCAATGCGGACGTAGTAGTTGCTTGCCTTGGTGTTCAGCACGAGGTCGATGGCTGGGACGATGCGCCGCTCGTCGACAAACGTGATGACGCCACGCTCCACTTCGTAGCGGCGCGCGTTCAGCGTGATCTGGCCGCTCTCGGCAAGCGTCAGGCGGCCGGTCAGCCCCGGCTCGTATGGTGTGCCGACAATGCGGAGATCCGCGGTGATCTCGGCACGCGCCAGGTTGTTGTCGATGATCACGGGCGCAGCCGCGTCGACGTCGATGTTGAAGCGCACGCGCTCGAGAAGAGGGTTTCGCGCTTCGGTGAAGTCGATGGTGCGGGGCGCGTTGATGGCGGCAAACAGCCCTTCATCGAAGTTGATGTCGGTGGTCAGCCCGGCCTCGTGAATCGTCACCTGGCCCGCGACGAGAAATTCGTCGCCGCGGCGGCTCAGGCGGATCGTCGAGTCGGACAGACTGCGCAGATCCAGCGGAGCATCGTAGGCGAAGTCTTTCGCCGAGAACTGCAAGTCGATATCGCTGATGCTGCCGTTCCCAAGCGTCACACTGCCGGAGCCGTCAAGAGTGCCCCCGTTGACCTCGCCGCTGATTTTGGTCAGCTTCATTCGGGTCCCTGCCAGATCGACGTGAGCGTTGACGTTCGTAGCGGCGATGTTCAGGTCGTCGCTTGCAAGGGTCGTATCCGCGAGATCGAACGTGCCGTTCAGCTCCGGCGCGGTCATGGTTCCGTGCGCGGCGAGCTTCAACGTCGCGGTGCCGTCGGTGCGGATCCTCTTCGTCAGCACCGACAGCGCGGCGACGTTGAGTGTGCCGTCGACCTTCAAATCGAGAGGGCGATCGCCTACAAGTCCGGCGGATCCGCTTGCCACGACGGCCCCGGCAGATCCGGAGAGCGCCAACCGCTCCACGGTTGCGGTACCGGACTGGATGCTGATCCTCGACGGCTCCTGCTGCGTGAGCGTCAGTCGGTTGAACGCGATCTCGAGTTGAGGAAAAGCGATGTGCCCTTTGAGAGCGGCGAGATCGGCGCGGGTGGCCGACGCGTCCAGATCCAGACCGACATGTCCGGTCAGCCCGGGCGGCATGCCCGGAATGGCGGCTGGATCGAGACCACGCACCGAGGCTTTGATGGTTGCCGGACCCCCTTTGCGCGGGACCTCGACGGGCAGGGGTGGAAGGACTTCGAGGGGGATTGTGCCGGAGGCATCGATCGTCGCGCTGCCCCAACTGCTCGTCAGCCGTTCGATCTCGGCCGCGCCGTCGGCGACTCGCGCGCGCAACTGAATGCTGGAAGCGCCGGGTTCCAGTTGTGGGGACAAGAGCACGCCGTTCTCAACTGTCACCACGAGATCCGGCGTGATCGACTCCAATGTGCCATGGAGCGAGCCTGCCAGCGTCACGACGCCATCGCTGCCGATATTCGTGTCCGTCGGCAGGTACTGCGCGAGCGTCGCGAGGTTCGCGCGTGCCTCGACAGCAAGGTCGCCAGTCCCGGCGTACGGGGTCAGCGGCAGCTCGCCACTCACGACAAGAGACGAATCACGTGCTGTCAGCTGCAGCCGCTCGATGTCGAGACGGTGATTCGCGTATCGCACCTCGCCGGGGCTCATCACGCTGAACGGCTGCCCATTCCACGAGCCCGCAACGGCCTCGATGTTGGCCGTTGCCCGGCCACGAGTCGGCTCGGCGAGATCGCCCGTTGCATTCACCGTGGCACGTAGCTGGCCGGCGACCGGTGTCCGCAGACCGAGCGGCAGCCTTTCGAGGTCGAGATCGTTGGCGCGTAGGGTGAGGGTCGCTGGCCACGGGCGGGACAGGCCGACTAGCGCGTTCGCCTCGAGGTTGAAGCGCTCGACTGACGCATTGATGGTGGCCTCGTGATTCGCCGCGGTCGCGGCGATCACGAGTCGACCCAGTTGCGCCACTGGAGGGTGATTCGTCGAGTGCGTCCGCATACCATCGATCTCCAGCGAATCGATGGCGAGATTCAGAGTCCCGGCGGGCGAGCCCACGCTGCCTGCGCCCTTTCCAGAGAGTTGAACTTTGCCTCGAATCCGCTGGCCGCCGGGCAGACTCAACGCGAGGAGTCGAACGTTCTCCGACTGGAGATCGAGCGTGTAGCTCTTTCGATCCAGGTTGTACCAAGCTGCGGCGCTGATCCGGCCGGGAGCGTCGGGTTGCGGCTTCTCGATCGCCAACCGCGACAGCGTGACGTCGCGACCGGCGAGGGCAACGTCTGCATTCAGCGATCCGAATCTTTCGCCGAATGCGATGATGTCGGTCCCCTCGAGCGTGAGGCTGGCGAGCGGTCGCGCAACCGTGCCGCGGAGTGTGCCATGTGCGCTTACTCTTCCCGAGACAGGCGCCCCCTCCGGGTTGGCCGCTCGAACCAGCACCTGCAGATCTGCTGGATCAGCGTCCAGAACAAGGTCGAGTGGCTGATTCCCCGTCAACCCGACAGTGCCCTTCAAGCCGGCGTGGACCCCTTCCCAATTCACGTCAGCGCCTGCGATGGTGAGCGCCCCAGGTGTGAGGGCCAGATCACCGCCGATCGCGATGCCGTTCGCACCTCCGATCGTAAGCGACGGCGCGCTGATATTCACGTCTGCGGTCGGCTTGTCGACGGTGCCAGCAAGTCGTGCGTCGATGATCGCCCCGCCGTTGACCGGCGCCGGCAACAGCGCACGCCGTGCCCTGCCGAGAAATGTTTCCGCGGCGCTGGCCGTTCGCGCGAGGTCGGGCACGCTTGCGTGCAGGTGGCCCTCCAGACGGCGTCCGTCACGAACCTGCACTCGACCGGTCAGCTGCGCGCCGGCTGTGATCGACTGCAGCTCAGCGGCGATCGTTCCTCCACCGAGATGCGCCGAGAGGCGGCCAGCCACGGAAACCGCCCGCCGTGCGGCGGCCGCTGTGGTCGGAGTCAAGACCGCGGTTCCCTGGCCCGACGCCTCGAGGTAGTCCAGGCCCGGCCATTTTGCATCGAGCTTTGCGTCGAGTCGGGTGTCGGCAACGTACGGAACCTTGAGGCCGCGCATGATGGCGGCCACGTCGACACTACCGAGCTCCCCGTGCACGCGCGAGCTATGTTCCCGGCTGAGCGCCAGCTCTCCGCTCGCGGCGAGACGGCCCCAGGGCGCCTGGATGCGTGCCGACGACACGTTCGCCCGCCGGGCCACCGCGTCGTAGGCCGCGCGCAGTTCCACGTCAGCGGCGCGGAGCGATCGAAACTCGAGTTCCGATCCCGACAGGTGCGTGTCGATGGCCGGAGCAGACAACAGCCCCCGAGCGGTCGCGTCTATGGCGACCTTTCCCGCGACGGGATCGCGCACGTCGAGGAAGGCAGCCGCTCGCGCCACGTCGATGCTCCCATGCAGTGTCAGCCCGACCTCCGGAGTGTCGAACTTGCGGAGCAGCCCGGCCAATTCGGCCCGCGAGCCGACAGCCTCGATCTGCAGGCGATCGATTCTCAGATCGTCATGGCCCAAGTCGAGCACGCCGGCGACGTGATCGACAGCGGCGGCGTGGTTCCAGACGTGAAACTGACCGTCGGTACTCTCGAACCGGAGTTGATGACGTTCGGTGAGCGCGTTTCCCGTCATCTCTACCGACGAGAGCGAGAGCGCGAAGTCCACCTGGTTCGCCCGGTTCACGTAACGGACGCGCGCGCTCGGAACCGACAGACTCGCGATGAGGTAATCGAGCGGCTTGCCCGCTTTGTTCGCGTCGGTGGGCAGCCGTGGAAGATTGTTGTGGCCATCCGCATCCACGAAGTAGTGGAGCTCCACATCCTCCGCCAGGCCTGACTGCACGACGTAGCGGCCGCGGAGCAGTTGCGTCAGGCTCAAATGGATCTGCGCGCGCCCGATCGTCGCAAACACCGGGAGGTTTGGCGCCCCGGCGGAACGGAGCCGCAGATTCCGCACCCCCATCGAGAGCGCGAAGAAGTTGTATCGAAGCTCATCCGTCTGCAGGTCGATCTGCCGCGATGCCAAAAGAGCGGTGACGTGATTTACTGCAATCCTGCGCGCTGGCCCGGATTGGAGGGCAAGCAGCAGCAGGACGATCAGCAGACACACGGCACCGCCGGAGATCGCGAGGGTGCGAAGCACGCGCCGCTTTCGAGGTGGCGGGTCGTTGGATTCCCTTGGCTGTCCTGCCACGGCGAATTCTGGAAGGGCAATCGTCGCACTATTCGACGAGTCCACGCAAAGCCGTCAGTTGACTTGCGGACTATCATCTTGTCCGCCCCCAGAACCTTCGGTGGGCGAAGGAGAATCTGGATGAGAAGAAACCGTGCGGCGCTCTTATGGGGTTTTGCATTCTGCCTTGCCGCTGCCGCCGACATGCAGGCGGAGGACGTCATTACTATCGCCTATCCGTACTTGGGGATCACTCACATTACTCGCGTCGGAAGTCCGCCAGATTTTCCGCGAAACGTGAAGATACACGTTGTGAAGATCGACCTGACCGCGCCGTTCCTGTCTTTCCAGTTCACGCCGCACACCGGTACACGGGACACCGTCAGACAGACCACACTTCAGTACCTTGACAGTGTGGGAGCGCAAGTGGCGATCAACGGCTCGTTTTTCCTCCCGTTCCCTTCCGCCGACTTCAATTCTGCTCTCGTCGGGTTCGCTGCTTCGAACGGAACCGTGTATTCTCCGTTCGAGATTCGTTATCGAACTTCAGGCAGATCGCCTGGGGAACGGCGCGGGGAGGATCTATACGCTTACCGCTACGTCGACGGATTTAGCAGGAAACGTCGCTACAACGACCGCGACGTGCACGGTGCCACACGATCGGAAGAATTAACCCCCGACCGTTTCATCTCACGACACGAATCGCTGCAACGACTCGAGATTCTGTCCCGCCATTGATCGCTCCGATTTCAATGGCGTAGTCGCCTGGCGCGAGCGGCGCGAGCACGACATCCCCAGTGATCCATCGGCTGCCACTCGCGTCATCGACGCGCTCGCCGACCGTCACCGGGACGCCGAGCGGCTGGCCGGTTCGATCGAGCAGTCGCCCGGCGCCGGGCTTGGTCGCGTCGGTTGCCGGCAGCTCCACATGGACGCGATCCGACCGGCTGAATCGCAGGTCCGCGGCAGGCAACTGGCGATTGGCGGTTGACGGTCCTCGCCGATAAATCAGCGGTGTCATCATCTCGGGCATGATGCTGATCCGAATAGCGTCGGAGACGGGTGCTGCGGCGCCGTCGGCCGGTGTCACGCGCGCTTGCACGTCCATCTCGGCCGGTTTCGTTCCCGACGGGAGCTTGACGGACGTAAGAAACGTCCGCTCGCCCGGCTTCAGCGTCACGCGACTCGTCAGCGTTGTCCCGCTGTTGACGACTTGTATGTCCGCGCCCGCGCCTTGCGCCCACTGGTCGGATCTCGATGCCGAACCTTCCGCGACTGGCAATTCGCCCGCGATCCAGACGACGCCCGCCGTCGTGGAGCCGGTCGCGTAGAGGCGCAGCCGCGCGTCCGGCCTGATCCGCGCGAGCGACTTCATTGCCGTTTCCACGGCCGAAGCCGCCTCGGGGGCTGGCGCTGCCGTCGCAGTTCGCGCAGCGGTGACTTCCTCCGCGGTCGCGGCTCGGTACCCGCGACGCGCTCGCACGTCTACGCCTGGTCGATTGACCCGCACCTTCAGGGATCGGTACCGGCCATCGAGCTTCGTGTTCGTCGAGTAATAGCCCAGCAGGTAGTACGAGGTCAGATCGTCCGCAATTCGCTTGAGGCCTTTGTCGAGGTCGTTGCTGTCCATCACCGCGATGCCATCAGTGTTGGAGGCGAGCACGTGCATCGCATCCTGCCGGGTCTTGAGCATCGCGCGATCGACGCTGATCGGAGGGGGCGCGTCGGGGCCGATCGGGTTGTCGAATACCGGAAGCCCCCGGGGGTCGATGGGATAGAAGCTCGCGTTCGCGCGATTCGCGTCCTCGAGAATGTCCCGGAAGAATCTGTCGTCGTCCATCGCCGCAAGCCGCATCCGGTCCGTGTCGCACTCCATCCGAGTCTGATCCCCCGCCCTGCGCGGATCTTTCGTCGTGAGCTTCCCGTCGGGGCCGACGCCAACGGGGTCGACCGTAGGAATAGGGTCCGCTGGCCGGCCGGTCATAGGATCCGTCCGCAGCTTCATCAGCGACGGATCTTCGCGATAGAGCAGCCACCCTTCCGTAACCGTCAGGATGGCTTTGCGCTCCTCTCGAATGGCGTGGAGATATCTCACCAGGTCCTGGAGGGACTCGAGCGTGGCGCGCTCCCGCTTGCGATCGATCATCTGCTTTGCCAGCGCGGACGTAGTGCTCCGCTCTCCGGCGACCGACGGGTAACAAGTCTCGTATGCCTGTTCTCTGTCGTCTTTTATGAGGCTGAAACGCTGACCCCACGGCCAGTGGCGGCGCAGCTGCTCCTGGAGCACGTCTGTCTTGCGCCCGAGGACGAGCTCGGACGCGCTCATCGCCGGCGTCATGATGCCGACGAGATCGTCGGGCCCAAGGATTCGGTCGAGCAAGCGAATCAGCGGTTCGTTGATGTCGTGCGCGGCCGCCACGCTCACGTGCGGCGCGTCGAGGAAAATCACGAACACGCGATTTCGGGGATTCTCGGCCGCTTGGAGCATCGCGCGCTGGGATCCCGGATCGATGCGCTCGGTCTGCGGTCCTGCGGGGCGGACGACGACGTGTTCGAACGACTCGATTTTCTGCGGTTTGCCGTCCTCGAAGATCTCGAATTCTTCGGCTTTGAGATCGAGGACCGGGCTGCCGTTCTTCGTCGGGTACGCATCAACGCGGACGAAGTTGGCTTCCGTGCGAAAGCGGGGCTGCTGTGGAGCCGCCGATGTGCCCTGCGGTTGCTGGGCTGTGGGCATCGAGACAATCAGCCCCGCGAAAAGGGCAAGAGTGCTGTAGCGAACTGCAGAGTGCACGACGGAATCCTGACTGACAGGCGCGGCTGGCGCCCAGAGTCTACGTCAGATTGCCGTTCGTCGGGGCGGGTTTTCGCTCGAGGCTCACGGGTTGGTCGGCGATTCGAACCAGCCTTGCTGTTTCAGGCGGTCCGCGTACACCCGCGCCCAGTTCAGCGCGAGCCACTCCTCCTGGAACACTTCGGTCAGGACGAGGTCCCGATCCTGTAGGACTTTTACTTCGACTGGCGTCGCGTCGGCGTACAGGACGCACCGCACGTCGCTTCGACGGCGACGCAGAGACCAAAGCACGCGAACTCCGGGCTGGAGCGTGTTTGTACTCACGACGTGGCGCACTCCCGCGCCGATTCGTTGTCAGGGAGGATTCAAGATTACAGGCGGATCGAAGCTGGAGTCAAGCCTGGATTGCCGATGCGCGTTCTTCGCGGGCGCGATGCGTCGTCGAGAGGCCAGAGTTTCTGGCTCCGGCCAGAGTTGCCGACCGACCTACGCGGGATGCGAGCGTTTTTTCAACTTCGCAAGGGGTACGTCCGGTCCATTTTCCATCCACAACGACTTGAGGTACCCTCTCGCCCGATCCTCTGAACGTTGGGGGTGAGTGATGAAGACGCAACTCCTCAGGTTTGGGCCGACCGCTGTTCTCATTGCAATCGTATTGACCTGGCCGCCGTCTCGCCTCGCCGCTCGAGCTCCTGGCGATCAGGCGCCGTCCGGCTGTGAGTACGGCGTCTCGCCCACGCGGATCGATCGGCCGGGCCCGCCGCAGAGCGGCTTTATCCATGTGGACACATCCCCCGGATGTGCGTGGACCGTAACGTCCGATGTCAGCTGGATCACGCTCGGCAGCAGCGGCGGCACCGGGCCGGGCGCGATCGCGTACGTAGTTTCTCAGCTGGTCCCGACTTACGAAATGCCCATGCGCCAGGGTCGCATCCAGGTGCGCTGGGACACGCCGACCGCAGGTCAGAACGTTCTGGTGACGCAGATTGCTGATTCGTGCAAGGCGGCGTTTTCTCCTGCGCCTGGACCGACATCGCCCGAGACATTTGGCGGCGCTGGCGGTGGCGGCAATTTCTGGGTCCTCGCTGAACCACCCTTCAGCGGTTCGTGGTTCGTCGCCAACGCGCCCGGTTGGATCACCTTCACTTACCCACCACTCGGAGTGTTTGGGTACGGCGACAGCCAGACCTTTTTTGCCGTAAGTCCCAATCCGAACCCTACGCCGCGGGACGGCGCCGTCGTTTTCTGCTCCGGCCAGGTATTCAACGTTCATCAGGCGGGACGATCGTTGAGAAATGGACGATTCATCCCGAGCGATTTCGACGACGATGGCGTGGCGGACCTTGCGGTGTACCGGCCGTCAACCGGCGTGTGGTACGTCCTGCAATCGAGAACCGGATACAGCTATTCGGACTTCTTGAGTTTTTCGTGGGGGCAGCCACCATCCGCCGGAAGACTTGGCGACCTGCCGGTGCCGGGCGACTTCGACGGCGACTCGAAGACGGACCTCGCTGTTTATCGGCCTCAAGGACTCTTCGGGGCCGCGCCTGCGGGAAACTGGCTGATCAGGTACTCCTCGAATCAGTACGACGCGCGAACCGCGACGAACTACCCGTGGGGCACGTATCGATACAGCCCCGAAGATGTCCCATTGCTGGCTGATTTCAACGGGGATGGCAAGAGCGATTTTGCTCTGTATCGACCGTCAACTGGTTTGTGGGACGTCCTGTTCACGAGCGTGAGCGTTCCCGGAGGCGGCGGGCCGTTGACGACACAATGGGGTCTGCCTGGTGACGTGCCCGTCCCGGCCGACTTCGACGGCGACGGTCGTGCGGACCTGGTGGTGTGGCGCCCGTCCAGCGGTGAATGGTACATCCGGAATTCGACCAGCAACTACAGCTACAGCGACTGGAAACTGTTTCAGTGGGGCCTCCCCGGCGATGTTCCGCTGGCGGCCGACTTCGATGGCGACGGCAAGGCGGACCTGACGGTCTGGCGCCCGTCCATCGGGACGTGGTTCATTCGGTACTCGTCGAGCAACTACAGCTACGACAACTGGTCGGCCTATCAGTGGGGCTTGCCCGGCGACATTCCCGTCGCGAACGATTTCGATGGTGATGGGCTCACGGACCTGACGGTCTGGCGTCCATCGAGCGGCGAGTGGTACATCCGATACTCGTCGAGTCACTACAGCTACGGGAACATGCGAGTGATTCAATGGGGGCTGCCGGGCGACATTCCTCTGGGAAACACGTCGTGCGGCAGCGGCCGAGGTTGTTGATCGATTTCGCAACCAAAGGAGATGACGTCATGAAGACCGTGGCAATTCTCACGTTGGCGCTCTTGTCCACGTCTTCGCAAGGCAACGGGCAGGCAAAGGGCGCCGCCAAAGGCCAGACGGCCTCCGGCGAGGCGGCGATCAAACAGGTGGCCGATTCGTACGTGAAAGCGACACTCGCAGGCGATGCCAAAGCGATTGCGGCGCTGTACACCGAAGACGCACTCGAGATGCCGCCCAACGAACCGATAGTCAAAGGTCGCGCGGCCATTGAGCAGTACTACACGAAGGCGTTCTCGGGCCCGACGAAGGTCGGTCAATTCACGATTACCCATCTCGAATCACGGGCGGCCGGCGACACGGCGTACGACGTCGGAACCTACCAGCAGAGCATGACGCCGCCGGGACAGACCGCGGCGACGAGCGATACGGGAAAGTACGTGGTGATCCTGAAGCGAACCGGCGGTTCGTGGAAGGTCGCGTACGCGATCTACAACAGCGATCAGGCGCCGCGTCGCTGATCGCATGCTAATCGACTTTTCCGGGCCGCATCGTCACCCGTAGTCCACGGCGACGTAACCCGGTCAGGAACGACGATACCGGCACCGCACGTTCGGGCGGGATCACTCCTCGGGCTTGGATTTCGCCCGACGCGATCATCTGCGCGACAATCGACGCGGGGACGGCCGTATCGAGATCACCTGCGCTGGCAGCCCATGCCGGTCGCGCGGCAGCGTGACAATCGACCGTCAGGATTCGCCGAACTCCGCGCTCACGTGGCGTGATCGCTACCACGCGCGCGACCTCGAAATCCTCGGCGATTCGCGTGCGTCGTCCTGATGTTCCAAGATCTTCCAGCCGCTCACCTCGCCGGAGTCGCCGAATCAGCGTCCGCACGAACGACCGGTCGAAGCTGACTTTGAAGTCGCACGTGCGAAGCCCCGCCTGTTTGAGGCTCACCGGAAGCGTCGCGATTTCACTATGACGCGTGCGGACGATCCAGCGCGGACCGATGGGGCGCGGAAACCGCGCGAGCTCCCAACCAG
>Ga0114129_10007970_pt1 | contig 15083 bp, 11 predicted proteins | sample RhiMetdeltSRZDD1_FD_80071 | JGI IMG/M metagenome (GOLD analysis project Ga0114129, IMG submission 80071) | Populus rhizosphere microbial communities from Tennessee, USA - Rhizosphere MetaG P. deltoides SRZDD1 (version 2) (version 2) | ecosystem: Host-associated > Plants > Roots > Rhizosphere >...
ATCCCCGCGCCAGGAGCGGCTTTTCGGCGTGCTGTGCGGAAATTGTGCGGCGGGCATCTCACGCAGGCCGACACCACCGGAGCCCGTCAGAGCCACCTCGCGAGTGTCATGCCTAGCGCGTAGTGGCGCACATTGAAGCCGCGATAGTGTGTGGCGTACAGCCGGAGCATCCGCTCGACCTCGGCGACGGGGGCCCGCTTGGGCGAGGGCGTCTGCCGACGGCCATCCAACAGCCCGTCATAGCCGTAGCGCTCATAGCGCAGCCGCAGGCGGCGGATGCTGCGCGGACTCCGGCCGAGAATGTCGGCGGCCTGGAGTCAGGTGAGCTGCCCACTCAGCGCTCGCAAGATGACCTCTTGGACCTTCATGGCGCGCTCCACGGCGCCGACGGGATAGGCCATGGTCACCTCCTCGGTGACCAGTTCTCGCCGGGCGCCCGCTGGGAGCGGTCATTTCACGTTGCACTCGGGAGCGGACAATCACGTACTCCCGACATTCGCGTGCATCCCTCTGGACCCGCGCTCCGTTCTGGTAGAAAATCCTGCGTCACGCCGGTTGTCCGCGCTGTCCGGGGGGGAACGGCGAAGACGGGCAGGAGGGCGGCTATGCCGAGAACGGAGATTTCGTCAACTGGGCCTTTATCGCGTCTACGCTCCACGCTCGTCGAGGCCGGCGTGTACTACCCGCGCCTGGCCTGGGACTACCCGATCTACCGCGATCACCCGCAGGTCGTGCGGAGCGACGCACCGATGGCCCGCACGGCCGCCTCCCGCTGCCTCTCGCTGCCGGTGCATCCCCGGCTCACGCCGGAGGAACTGGAACAGGTGGTGGCGGCATTGCTCGGGGCCCTCCAAGCAACGGTCTGATCACTCAGGGAGCTCCATTGTCCGGTACGTCAACGATCGAAGTTCCTGCCGCTCTGCTTCCGGATGGCGAACCCGGCGACGGCGGCGCCAGGCCCCGGCGGCGCCCGTCGATGGCGACGCTTTTCGGAGCCTGCTTCGCCCTCTACGCCTGGGCGATCCAGCTGCGGCCGCTGCAGGACAACTCCTTCTTGTGGCACCTGCGGACGGGCCACTGGATCCTCAACCACGGCATCCCCCGGGCCGACCTCTACTCGTTCACCGTTCCCAACGCCCCCTGGGTCGTGCAGTCCTGGCTGGCCGAGGCGCTCTACGCCACGATCGACGCCACCGTCGGGCCCTTCGGGCTCCGGATGTTCCGGGCGACGCTGTCAGCCCTGATCGCCTTCCTGGTCTTCAAGCTGGCCACCCGCCTGACGGGAGAGCGGCCCCGGGCCGCCATGCTGACGCTGGCGGCGTTGACGGTGTCGTTAACGCTGTGGTCGGAACGGCCGCTGCTGCTCGGCGTGCTCGGCATGGTGCTCCTCCTGTGGATCGTGGAGGTGCCCGAGTCGACGCTCGGCCGTCACCCCCGGTGGGCGCTCCCGCTGCTCCTGTGGCCGTGGGCCAACATGCACGGCACCTTTGCCCTCGGGTTCGCCTTCCTCGGCGCGCACCTGGTCGGCCGGTGGCTCGACGGAGCCCGCCCATGGGAGGGACGGGAACGTTCCCTGCTGATCGGTTCCGCCGCCGCCTTCGGGTTGTGCTTCGTGAACCCGCTGGGCACGTCGCTGCTGACGTTCCCGATCCACCTCCTCGCCCGCGGCGATGTGCTCAACCAGGTCACGGAGTGGCACTCGCCTGATTTCCACAGCTTCGTCGGGGTGCTCTTCGCCATCTGGGTGGCGATCTTCTCCTTCGCCATCGGCGGCCAGGGCCGACGCCCGTCGCGGCGGGACGTGCTGGTGGGCATCGCGTTCCTCCTCCTCGGACTATGGGCGCTGAGGAACCTCGCGCTGGTGCCGATCGTCGGGCTCGCCGTGGCCGCCCGGGCGCTGGCCGTCGACGAGGAGCGCCCCGACCACGGGTCCCCGATCAACTGGGCCGTCCTGGGGTTCCTGGTCGTGATCGGATTCCGCGCCCTGTCCCAGGCCGCGGCGGTGAAGGACTACAACCTCGACACCTACCCGGTGGAGTCGATGCGGTTCGTGGAGCAACAGGGCCTGCTCGGCAGCCACATGCTGACCACCGACGAGTGGAGCGCCTACGTCATCCACGAGTACTGGCCGCGCCAGCGGGTGTTCATGGACGACCGCTACGACATGTATCCGACGGCGCTGGCGGAGGAGTACTTCAAGCTGGCCCGGGCGGCACCCGAGTGGCAGGCGATCCTCGACAGCCACACGATCGACGTCGTGGTGTGGCCCAAGGAGAAGCCGCTGGCGCAGGTCCTCGATCTGGCGCCGGGCTGGGAGCGGATCCACACCGACAAGGTCGCCCAGGTGTGGGTGCGGAGAGCCCCGCTGGGCTAGACCTTCCGGCGTGGACGACGCCTGGGAGCAACACGCCGGCTGGTGGCAGGAGGACTTCACCGACGCGCCGACCCGGAGTACGAGGAGCAGATCCTCCCGCTGGTCGCGGAGTGGCTGCGGGGCGCCGACCGCGTCCTCGATGTCGGCACCGGTGAGGGGCAGGTAGCCCGCGTTGCCGCCAAAGGGGGAGCAGGCCTCCCTCCTCACCGATCTGCTCGACGCGCTGCTCGTCGATTACAAGACCCATCAGCGCCGCTCGCACCGCAATCAGACGTATCGGATCGCCATTCTCAAGACCGCGTTCGCCCGCGAGCGCGCCCTCGACATCACGACCACGCGGATCGAGAAGTACAAAGCCGCCCAACTGGCCGACGGCTACGCGAACCCGACCATCAATCGCGATCTCGCCGCCCTCAACCGAGCGTTTCGGCTCGGCATCGACCAGGAGCGCATCACCCATCGGCCAAAGATCACGCTGCTCCCGGAGACGCCCCGCCAGGGCTTCGTCGAGCCCGCCACCTTCGCCCGGATCGCGAGTCACCTGCCGAGCGCGCTCGATACGGTCGCCCAATTCGCGTATACGAGTGGCTGGCGCAAGAACGAGGTCCTGACCCTCGCCTGGACCGATGTGGATCGCACCCGGGGCCTGATCACCCTGAAGATCGAGCACTCGAAGACCAAGGAGCCGCGCACCCTGCCGATCCCCGCCGGGTCCGCCCTCGCCAGCCTCATCGAGGCCCGCTGGCAGGCCCGCACCATCACGCAACCGGACGGCACGACGCAGCTCGCGACTCTCGTCTTCCATCGGGATGGGAAGCCGATCCACCGGGATTTTCGCCGGGCCTGGCGGACGGCCTGCATAGCGGCCGGAGTGCCCGGCCTGCATTTTCATGATTTCCGTAGGAGCGCCGTCCGAAACCTCACCAGGAGCGGTGTCCCCGAGACGGTCGCCATGAAGTTCACCGGCCACCGCTCCCGTGCAATCTTCAACAGATACAACATCACGGATGAGGCCGATCAGCGCCAGGCCCTGACGGCCGTCGAGGCCTACATGCGGCGTGATCTGGCCGAGAGCAGCTCGAACGTCGTCCCGCTCACACCGAAGAAGAAGACGGCCTCCGCGTAACCCTCCCCCCGTCACGGGCGCTCCTGAACAAGCAAGCGCCCGTGACGGCTCCCTCACCGCACACCCGCCCCGGGCCCCGACTTACCACACAAACACCACACAATTTCGGCGAGCCCGGAGACACGCCTGCCGCGTAGGTGCCTGAACGATTGGGGCCAGTCGGTTCGCGAGGAGCCAGCGCCCGCATACTGTGCCATCATGTGCCCGTTATGGCGCTCACGGCCGCGGTCGTCAGGGCGAAGGCGCGGGAGCTCGGTGCCGATGGCGTCGGGATCGCCGACGCCGCCGTGCTGAACGCCTTCCCCCCGGACCCGGCGTATCCGCAGATTCCCGAGCGCATCTCTCCGGAAATCCGCAGCTGCGTCGCGTTCTTCAAGCGCATTCCAGCGGGCGCGTTCCGCGCGCGCGACAACGCCTGCATCCACCACGTGGACCAGCTCGTGCTGCGCGAGATGGACAAGGTCGGCTACCGGATCGCGCGCTACCTGGAAGACCACGGTCACTGGGCGTTCCAGACCGCGGCGCAGGAGACCGTTTGGGAGATGAAGACCGCGAGCTACGGCTCGCTCTCGACGCGCCACGTCGCCATCGAGGCCGGGCTCGGCACGATCGGCCTCGAGCTGAACTTGCTGACGAAAGAGGCCGGACCGCGCTGCTACACGACAGTCGTTCTCACCGACGCGGTGCTCGAGCCCGACGGCAAGCTCACCGAGCAGCTCTGCGTCGGCGAGCCCTGTTCGCGCTGCCTCTACTCCTGCCCGCCCGATGCGGTCCAGCACTGGGGACTCGACAAGCGCCTGTGCGCGACGTTCGCTCAGGAGTTCGGCTTCTCCACGATCGTCCGCGTCTTCAGCGCGTTCGTTCGCGGCGACGGCGGCGCAGCGAAGCTCAGCGCGCTCGGTGGTCACGAGTGGTTCGGCATCTGGCAGGGGCTCCTGCGCGTCGTCGGCGCCTTCGGCGACTGCCCGCGCTGCCTCGCCGTGTGCCCGGTCGGCGACGACTACAACCGCTTCCTCAAGGAAGCCCATCGAGAGATTCCCGAGAAGACCGACGCCAAGGTGGCGCGGGCGCGCGAGCTGCTCGGCATCAGGAAGCGGGGTGAGCCGATCCGCGGGATGGCCGACGGGCGCGTGCGCTGGATCGGCGAGGCCGGCTACCGTCCGCCGGCGCGGCGCGCCGGGACTCCCGCGTGAGCCTCGCCGCCGCCGACGTCAAGGCGAAGGCCAGGGCGCTCGGCGCCGACCTGGTCGGCATCGCCCGCGGCGACGTCCTCGATCGCCACCCACCCGATCCGGCGCGGCCGCAAACCCCGGCGCGTATCACGCCGGTGGACTCGAAGTCGGTGCTCGTTCTGGGTCGTCGCCTGCTCACCGGGATCAATCGCCTGAAGGGCCACGACGACCGACACAAGCAGTACTCGACCGAGCTGGTGCTGTCGGACCTCGAGGAGATCGAGCTGAAGCTCGTCTACTTCCTGGAAGACGCGGGCTTTCCGTCGATCACGGTGCCGCCCGTCCACTTCGATCCGCGCCACTACGATCCGAAGGGCGACACGCGGGGTCCGCTGTCCCTCGCCCACGCGGCGGTTGAGGCCGGGCTCGGCACGCTCGGGCTCAACCTGATGCTGCTCACGCCAGAGTACGGCCCGCGCGTCATGCTGGGCGCGGTGCTCACGAGCGCGGAGCTCGAAGCCGATCGTCCGCTGACCGACCCGCTCTGCGCCGGCGAAGCGTGCGGACGCTGTCTCCTCGCCTGCCCGGCCGACGCGATCGGCCAGTGGACGCTCGACAAGGAGCGCTGCGCCCCGCTCGCGTCGCCCTACGGGTTCAGCTACCTGATGGGTCACGTCGAGCGCATGGTGCAGGCTTCGCGCGATGAACAGCTGGCGCTGCTGAAGTCGAAGGAGTCGTTCATGAGCTGGCAGTCGATCCTGCGCGGCGTCGGCGTCTACTCCGGCTGCACGCGCTGCGTGGACGTCTGCCCGGTCGGTCGCGACTACGAGACGCAGCTGAAGGACGTCCAGGACACCATCGCCGAGCGCACGCCGGAGAAGGAGCGCCGACTGGCGGAGATGGCGCGACGGCGTGAGGCCGGGGATTACGGGCCCCATCACGCGCGGTCGGCCAGGTGGATCAGCGGCCCGGTCGGCCGCTAGATCTTTGCGACCGAGGTTACGAAGAGTCGCGCCAGAGCAGGCTCACGAGGAGCTCTCCCTCGTATACCTCGTAGTGACGGCCGTCGGCGGGCCGTGCTTGTAGTCGCGACCGTGATCCTCACTGTGTTCTCGCCGCGACGCTCGTCGACCCTCGTGCCAAGCCCCCGGCATCCGTGAATCGCACAAAGATTCGATTCAACGCCGGGGCGAACGAGACGGTGCTCGTGCCCGTAACGAAGATGCCAAAGGTCGGCATCTCATTCGCATTGATGGTGATCGCCACCGGGTTCGTCGTGGGCACGGTCGGATTAACACACTGCCCGGTCGTGGGATCCGTCTGACAAAGGGCGATGCGCACCGGCAGATCCGCCGCCCCCATGTCGGCCGAGACCGCGATCGTCCCATCGATCCCGAGATTCATCGCCGCGACCGAAAAGATCCCCGTTCCCGTAGTCCCGGGAATATCGACGATCCCGTTGTTGGTCAGGGTGGCGCTCACGGCCAGGATGTCGGGCCCGGGCGTCGTCGAGGCCGAGAGCAGAAAGGTGTCGATGCCGGAGACGATCGGCGCAGCCGTCGCATTGGCGCAGACGAAGTTCAACCGAACGTCGGTGGGAGCGATCGCGGCCGTCGGGGTGAAGGCGAACATGAACGTCTGAGCCCCTTTGGCCGGGATGTCCGCGGGCGTGTTCACGTTCCCGGTCAGGGCGTTGGTCGTGGGATTCGTAGTCTGAAAGGCGAAACTGGCAGGCAGGGTCGTGCCCGGGACGATCTGGCAGCCGGTCGCCGTGCTCGTTCCCGTATTGATGATTGTGGCGAAGGCGGTCGCCGGCATCCCCACCGCAACGGAGCGGCTGGTCGGCAAGACAGCGGCGAACAGAGGTCCCGGAGGATCCGGGGTGAAGAGTTCCGCCGCCCACGGGGCGTCGGGGCTGCCGCCGGTACCCAGCACCCGCCCGTCCTGAAGCAGCGTGGCTGTGGGGTGGCAACAAGCCAACGTGCCGCCAGCCACCGACCACATACCGGTTGTGGGGTCATAGAGTTCGACGCCGCCGCCCTCAAAGCCACCGCCGCCCGCAACGAGCACCCTCCCGTCCTGCAGCAGCGTGGCTGTGACGAAAGAACCAAAGCTCGTGCTCCCGGTCGCCGACCAGGCGCCGGTTGCGGGGTCATAGAGTGCAGCGCTGGTATCGAAGCGGGCGACGACCAGCACCTTCCCGTCCATCAGCAGCGTCGCTGGGCCGGAGAAAAGAAAGCTCGTGCTCCCGGTCGCCGACCACGTACCGGTTATGGGGTCATAGAGTTCGGCGCTGGTGCCGTTCGCGCCGCCGCCGGCAACCAGCACCCGCCCATCAAGCAGCCGGGTCGCGATGGAGCCAAAACTGCCAACGCTCGTGCTCCCAGTCGGTGACCAGGTACCCGTCGCGGGGTCGTAGAGTTCAGCGCTGCTGCCACCACTACCCGCGACCAGCACCCGTCCATCCAGCAGCCGCGTCAACCTGGGACAGCACCGGGCAACGCTCATGCTCCCGGTCGCCGACCAGGTACCAGTGGCCGGGTTGTAGAGTTCGGCGCTGGCAAGGGGCGTGCGACAGCCGTCGTGTGCCGCGCAGCCACCGGTGATGAGCACCCGCCCGTCCGTCAGCAGTGTTGCACCCGTGGAAAAAAATCGGGAAACGGTCGGGTTCCCGGTGAGCGACCAGGTGCCGGCAGCCCTGGCATCGGAGGCTGCGAAGACTGTTAGGATCAGGAAGGTTCCGAGTAGCGTTAGGACAGCCTCGCTTCGCAACGGTTGACGTGATTTAAGGCGCATGGCACACACCTTCTTCCAGCGATGATGGCCATTTATTGTTCCTGTGCTGTATGGGCACTACCCGAGTACACCGATAAAGACTGCGACGGGATGCCTTTCTTGCGTCGCCCACTGTAGTGACGTCGCTCCCATCGACCGCGAGGCGAAGTCCGCAACGACAAGAACCGCAGCGTCAGCGGCGACAGGGAGGCTCCCGTTGTCGGGGCGTCCATGAATGCTAGACTCCCGCCGGAGGAAGCGATCGGCGCGGACCTACTCGACCTGGTGAGACGCCGCCAGGGCAGCTCGTTGGCTTTCTGAGGGCGATCGTGCGGAACCGGGCCATCGACTTCGTGAAGGGTCGCCGGAAGGATGAGGCGTATCCGGAGGCGTCGGCCGAAACGCTCATCACGTCGGCAGCGCCCTACGACAGCTCCCATGCAATCGCCGACGACGAATGCTTGGAATTTCTCCGGCAGGAAGTCAACAAGCTCAAGCGAGAGGACCGGGAGCTCTTCCTGATGAAAGCCCGCGGCCTAAAGGAGCGTGAGATCGCCGAGCAGACCGGGCGGCCGCCGGGCACAGTGGCCTCGCAGATCGCCCGGCTCCTCGAGAGGCTCAGAGCAAGCCTCAGAGAGCGGGGATGCTGATGGCGAATTCTGCAAGAATACGACCGCGGTTGCGGTCTAAGAAGCAAAGGGGGCCGGTTGGACCACCTGGATGGGTTGACCGAGCGTCTCGTCGGAGACCTGGATCGACGTGCCGATTTGCCTCTGGAGTCATGCCCGGGGCTGCCGCTTCTGGAGCAGCTCGCGGCCGGCCGGCTCAATCCGCGGGCCCGCGAGCCCGTAGATAGGCATCTCCACGACTGTTTGACCTACCTCAACCGGTTCATCGAGTTGCGGGACTTTCTCGAGGGCGTGGGGCGGCGATGGGGGGCACGTATCATCGACACCCTTCGGCGCGCCCTCATCTTCCGAGTCCCCGCGGAAGCCGAAGGCGTGTACTTTGCCGTCGCCGTCCAGCACGTTCGCGAACTCCTGCCGCGGTGAAGCCCGAGACCACAAGATCTCCGGCGGACCGCCCCGCCTTCGGCCTCACGTCCATCCGCACGGACCGGCAGTCGCTCCAGGTATGGCGGTGCTGAAGGTGCGCGCCTCTCTGGTCGTCGTGAGCGGCGCGCTGTTGCTCGGCGCGTGCGCGCCACAGGTCACGATCGAGGAGGCCCGCCCGATCACGGCGGAGTTCCAGGGCGAGTCGTTCACCCCTCCGCCTCGGACCGTGACCGACCTCGTGCGCGCCCTCGACGCGCTCGGGCCGAACCCCGAGCTTCTCGCGGTCTGGCAGGCCGCCGCGAGCGCTCAGCCCCCGGCCGGGACGGACGCCCCCGCGCTCGCGGCCTTCTACCTCAAGAGGTCCCACGTCGCCGGACAAATCGGGCGCGTCGAGCAGCAACTGGACGACGTCCGCGCGGCGGCGAAGCACGCCGCCGACGCGAGGCTGTCGTACCGCGAGTTCCGCGACATCCTCCGTGCGCTCGCATTCGCGGAGGCTGCAGCCGGCAACTTCAACAGTGCGATCGACGCGCTCCGGCGGGCCATAGCGATCCAGACCGGCTCGATCGCGTCGAACGAGATCGCCGCGCGCCTGTCCGCGAGGGTAGGCGACCTGCCGTCGGCTCGCACGTTCGAGACCGTGGTCGCCGGCGCCAGCTGGTCGCTGTACAGGACGGATCCATTCAAGCGGTGGGACGATCCATTCGAGCGGTGGCGCATTCCCCTGGCGAAGGTATGGGTGCGCCACGGCGAGGGCCGGTGGCGGGAAGCCGAGGCGGAGATCCGAGAGGCTCTCCGGCTCATGGACGCACCCGAGCCGCGTGAGCGGTCGGCGACGCCGCGGGAGCGCGTCCTCGTCGAGCGCACCCTGGCCGAAAACCTCCTCGAGCAGCGCCGTCTGGCCGAGGCCGAAACGCTGGCGCGCGGTGCGCTCCGCAGGGCCATCGAGGAGTACGGCAAGTTCGATCGCTTCACTCTGGAGTCGCTCAATCTCATCGTGAAGGTTCTCGCCGCAGAGGACCGGCTCGGCGATGCCGAGCATCTCGCGCGCGTCACGCTCGCGACGGTCGAGAGTCTGGGACTGCCGCGCGGTTCGCTGACGCTCGCGGGCGCGTATCACTCGCTCGGCACCGTCCTGACGGCGCGCCGACAGTGGCCCGAAGCCGCCGCCGCCTTCGAGCGCGCGCGGACCGCGGTGGTGGCCGGAGATCCCGAGCTCTATCAGCGGATCTACGGTCGGGCGCTCGACGAGCCGCTCGCGCTGGCGCTCGCCAGTCGTCCTCTCGACGCCATCCAGCAGCTCACGACCGCCCTTGCGCATCGCAGCCGGCATCTCTCGGCGAACCACCCGGACACCCTCGAGACCCGCGGCATCCTCGCGGTGGCGCGCAAGCGCGCCGGCGACACCCAGGGGGCGCTCGAGGACTTCCGGCTCGCCGTTCCTCGGCTCCTCCCCCGAGCCGCCGAGCACCGTATCCGGGTCATCTTCGAAGAGTACGTCGATCTCCTGAGCCGCGTGGGCGGGCCGAACGCGGCCGCCGAGAGCCTCCGGCTCGCAGAGGCGGGACGTGGCGGCGCCGTGCAGCAGGCGCTCGTCGCCGCCACCACGCGCGCCGCCGCGCGTGACGCCCGGCTGGCCGACCTCGTCCGTCGAGAGCAAGACGCGCGTGCGCAGCTCGCCGTGCTCCACGCGCGCCTGGCCGAGTACGCGAGCGCGCGCGAGGCCGAGCAGCCAGCCGAGCTCGTCCGCGCGGTGCGGACCCGGCTCGCGGAGCTCGGCGCCGCACAGGAGGCGCTCGAGCGCGAGATCACCCGCGGCTTCCCGGACTACGCGGGACTCATGAATCCGCAGCCGCCGACGCCCGAAGAGATCCAGCGCCACCTCCGGAGCGACGAAGCCCTCGTCGTCCTGCACGCCGGAGCGGAGCGCACCCTCGTGTGGGCCGTACCGGCGCGCGGTCCGGTCGCCTTCGCGGTTGTGGAAGTGCCGGCGAGGGACCTCGCCGAGTCGGTCGCCAGGCTGCGGCGCGCCCTCGACACAAACGTCACTACCTTCGGCGAGATCCCTCCGTTCGACACGGTGACCGCGCATCGTCTGTACGCCGCGCTCCTTCGCCCCGTCGAGGAGGCGTGGCTCGGCGCGACGAGCCTACTCGTGGTCCCCGACGGCGCGCTGGCACAGGTGCCCTTCTCCCTGCTCGTCACCGAGCAGCATGAGGTGGCGCCCGAGCGCGAGGGTGAGGCGCTGTTCGCGCCCTACGCGCGCGTGCCGTGGCTCGCCCGTCGTGCGCACGACGGATCTGTCGGACCGCCGCGTTCTGATGTTCGCCACGCACGGACTCGTGCCCGGCGACCTCGATGGATTGACCGAGCCTGCGCTCGCCCTCAGCGCGCCGGCCGTTACCGGTCTACCAGGCGACGGGCTCTTGACCATGGGCGAGATCCTCGGGCTCCGACTGAACGCCGACTGGGTCGTGCTCTCGGCGTGCAACACCGCCGCCGGCGAGGGCGCCGGGGCGGAGGCCGTCTCGGGGTTGGGCCGGGCGTTCTTCTACGCCGGCTCCCGCGCCGTGCTCGTCTCGAACTGGCCGGTGGAGACGACCTCGGCCCTCACGCTGACGATCGACCTCTTCCAACGCTATGCCGGAACCACGATCACGCGCGCCCAGGCGCTACGCGAGGCGATGCTCGCGCTGATCGACGGTCCCGGCCTCGTCCGCGACGGTCGGACCGTCGTCCGGTACGCGCACCCGATCTTCTGGGCGCCGTTCAGCCTCGTGGGCGACGGCGGCGGCCCATGACTCGACAGACACGAGGGGACTGTATGACGACGATCCGCATGTCGGCGCAACCGCGGTTCGCGGAGGTGATCACCTCGCCGAGGCTTCCCCGCCCCCGTCGCCGACCAGCGTGAACGGCGCCCAGAAGATTGGATGCGCGTAGCTAAAGACGGGTTTCCCGCTCGCGGCGTCGACGAACGTGCCCTGGTCAATGAGCCAGTTCATGGTCTGTTGCAAAACCTGGGCGCGATTGACGCCCGGGGCTTTCTGCTGGCGCCGGAAGAGGTCCGTCGTCAGGGTGCGCGCGGAGGTCGTCTCCACGGGCCAGTGGCTCACCAGCAGCGCGCGGGCGCCCGCGTAGAAGAAGGCGCGGCCCAGGCCGGAGACCGCCTCGGCGCCTGCGCCCTGCCCGCTCGCCGTGTTGCATGCCGAGAGCACAACCCAGTCGGCGTTCAGCTGCAGGCTCAGGATCTCGTCCATGGCGAGGAGCCCGTCGCCGTCCACGTCCGCCACGTCCGGGGCCGACAGAGCGAGCGCCGGCTGGGCGAGGCCGTCGAGGTCGCCCGGCACGAGCCCGTGGGTGGCGAAGGCCACAATTCGATAGCGCGTGAGGTCCAGCGTCTTCACGGCCTTTTCATTGGCCCGGGCACCGAGAATGACGTCGCGTACAGGGTCGGCATTCGTCGCTCCGGCGAGATCGCGTATTTCCTCGGCCGTCTCGGGCAGGCGGGGAAGCTTGGCGAGTTGGCTCGAGTGGAAAGCGGCCGACAAGCCACGAAGCCGGATCGGGACGGCACGCTTGGTCAACGCAACGGCGTCCCGCGCCGGGGCTTCGCGCGTCGAGGTGGCCGTCACGTGCTCCTGGGCGGCGAGCGCGGCTTGCTCCCAGCTGAAGTAGGGATCGCCGAAGCCCACGAACGAGCGGCGGTTCGGGTCGCCGGGAGGAATTGTCCGTAGGGCCGCCAGAGAGGCAACGGAGGGGAGTATCGTCACGGCGTGGCTCCGAACGAGCCACGGCACCTGCCGATAGTTGGCAAAGATCGCCCCAGACTCGGGCGGTAGCGTTATGAGGCTGGTTGGCAGCACCGCCAGGGGGAGTTGGCCGAGCGGGCCATTGGCAACGACGAGAAGACTCCGCGCATCCTGCCAGCCGTGACGCACCGGTTCGAGGAGCGCACTGTAGAGGCGATGGGCCGCGACCAGATCGAACTCGGGGATGCCTTCCAGGGTCTTCGCTTGAGGGTCCAGAGCCCTGCGGAGCGTGGCAACGGTGTTGTCGATCGCCTTCGCGCTCATGGGAGCGGCGGTAAACGCGACAGGTCCGCTCCGGGACATGGCCCAGACGAAAGTCCGATCCTTCGTGACCAGCGTGGCGATCAACGCCTCGCCCGGTCGAAGCATCGCGCGCGCTTGGTCCACGGTGACCGGTTTGGGATCGACGAGCTCTGCGTAGGCCGGGAACTCCTTTTCGATCCGGACGATCAGCGCGTCGAGGAGAAGGCGGGACGCTTCGATTCGGCGTCTGAGCTCGGCGACCTTCTCATTTGCACGATCGCTCGGCTCGCTCAGGCTATTGGCCAACTCCTCGTAGAGAGCCCTGATCTTCCGATTCGCGTCCTGCTGCACCCGAACGAGCTCGGCGAGCGCCGGACTCCGGGCGGCCGCTCGCGCGGCATTGGCGCCGAGCGCCCGCTGGACCGTGCCGACGCGAGCGATGTCGGCCACGCGAAAGGACTCGGCGATCGCGTCGATGCCCGCCTCACGCGCCAGCGGCGAGCCCTCGATCGCGGCGAGCAGCTCGATGTACGAGCTCAGGATGCCGACGAGGCGCTTGCTTGCTGCCGTCGGTTCGGGATCGATACCAGGGACGCGTGCTGCCAGGCCAACGCTTGCCTCCCGAAATTCGTGCAGGGCCCGTCGGCTATCGCCTTTGGCCGCGTAAGCCTGGGCCAGCGAGCCTCGGATCTCGGCGGTTTCGCGATGGGTCTCGCCGACCAGCCGCTTGCTTCGCTCGAGGGCGACACCGAGCATCTCCAGGCCCTGATCGACGCGGCCCGTTTTCACCAGGAGCTCGGCATACGGGACATTTCCGCGGAAGAACTGCTCCAGCGACTCTGGATCACGGCGGAGACCCGCCCGGATCACCTCATACGCGCCAAGCGATTCCTCGTCGCGGCCCTGCCGTTCCAGCGCCCTGGCGAGATCGGCCCGGGCAGTGGCAACGCGCAGGGAGTCGGGCGCCACGTCGGTTTTCTCGAAGATCTCGATGACGGCGCGGGCCAGTGTCTCGGCTTCACGATAGCGCCCCTGCTCCAGCAGCACCCACACCAGGCTTCGAAGCATCCAGGCGGTATGAGGTGAGTATCGGCCACTGTTCGCGAGCGCGCGGAATGCAGCTTCCCGAGCCTCGTTCTCGGCTTCGAGAAGCCGCCGCTGGCGGATCAGGGTGCGAGCGAGAAACGCATGCACTTCGTCCACCCAAATGGATTGGGTATGCCAAATGGATTGCCTATAGTCCCTATCGCCGACCAGCAGAGCGATGGCTTTGCGGCCCAACGCCTCGGCCTCGGCGTGTCTCCCGGTGACGTCAAGCAACGCCGCCTGCGCCTCGGCAATGACCGGTTGGAACAAGAAGGTCCCGTTGGGCCCGGCTCCCCGGTAAATTCCGCGCAGGGCCGCGCCGAGGGCCGCGTCGGCTCCTGGCAAGTCGCCGATTGAACCATTCCCGATCGCCAGTCGGATATTGGCGCCGATGTTCCAGCCTGCCTTGACCGACTTCTGAAGATATCGGATATGACGAAAGAAATTCCCGCCGCGCTCCTCGGCCAGAGCCAGCTCGAAGTAGATCCTGGGGACAGGGGACACGGTCTGCAGGAAATACTCGGAAGATTTGGTGAGGTCGTCGATCTCCTGCTTTGCCCGTCCGATGCGGCCCGCAGCGAGCCCACGCTCGCGGTAGAAGTCGGCGAGGGTGTCAATCCGTGCCGACGGCGGAGACGCGTCAGCCAGGTCGCGGAGCGCGATCTGAGAGTCGGTTTTGGGCTGCTGGTCGAGGATAGCGATGATGTCAGTGATCGTGCGTGGCGGCGGAGCCAAGGGCGTGTGTGTCATCGCCGCGGAGGCCTGCCTGACTTCCTCGACGGACATGGTGCTCTGGCACGCCAGCGCGAGGAGGCTGAGGACAAGCGCCAGCGCGAGGCTGGTCCACGAGATCGGTCGCCGGTCGACCATGGCGGGCCTCCATCGCATAGACGCGCGAGAAGGACGTTTCTTGCACTGCACCTTAGGCCACTCGGACCAGGCTGTCAACAATAGGTGCGGCAGCGGCAGCAACGAGGCCCAGTCGGGCGGCCTGATGGCGCGCCAACGCCAGTCGGCAGACCGTGGGGCGGACTACGTATCCAATCGTAGACGCTGAGCGTCGGTGAGCGCCGTGCTACGATCGCGACGATGGCGCTGACTCACGTACCAGGCAAGGTGAGTCGCTCGGATCGACGCCGACGGCCTGTCCCTGTTCGCTTTCTCGTCGATACCGGCGCCGTATTCACGGTCCTGCCCGAGACTGTCTGGCGCGCCATCGGGCTCAAGGCCGAACGGGCCGCCGAGTTCACGCTGGCCGATGGCACGGCGATTCGTCGCGACGTGTCGGAGTGTCGTATTCAAGTGGAGGGACGGGCCGCCACGTCCCCGGTGGTTCTGGGCGGCCCCAGCGACGCACCGCTGCTCGGCGCGGTAACCCTCGAGACTCTGGGGCTCATGGTCAACCCGCTCACTCGCGAGATCCTGCCGATGCGTCTGATG
>Ga0114129_10007972_pt1 | contig 15081 bp, 12 predicted proteins | sample RhiMetdeltSRZDD1_FD_80071 | JGI IMG/M metagenome (GOLD analysis project Ga0114129, IMG submission 80071) | Populus rhizosphere microbial communities from Tennessee, USA - Rhizosphere MetaG P. deltoides SRZDD1 (version 2) (version 2) | ecosystem: Host-associated > Plants > Roots > Rhizosphere >...
AAAGACCGACAGACACGAGTCTCTGGCCGAGCGCCCCATAGTGCTTCCTCGCGACGATCTGGTTTGTGGAAGTGCGCCGGCCTCGATGTGCTCATCATCGACGCGGCGGAGCGGCCGGCCGCCGACTAGTGGCACGAGTGGGGGCTTCAGCGTACACTCTGACAGCGCATTGCCAGGACGCGCCCTCAGACAGATCCGCCTAGTCCCATGAGGTGGGCGATGCGCCTTGACGGTCTCAGGAGGCCGCTCGTGAGTCGTGCCCTCATCCTCGCCACTGTCGTTCTGACTTGCCACACGCTCGTGTTCGTGTCGGCCACCGATCACTGGCCGCAGTTTCGCGGACCGCACGCGGGCGTTGCAGACGATGACCCGTCGCTGCCAGACACATGGAGCGAAACGCAGAACGTCGCGTGGAAGGTGACCATACCGGGCCAGAGCTGGAGCTCGCCGGTCGTTTGGGGTGACCACGTCTTCGTCACGTCCGCGATCGGCAGCGGCAACGAGCCGAAGCCGATAAAAGGGTTCGCGGATCCGACCGCCGAAAACGGACGGCTCGTGCCGTCGCCGTCAGCCGCCCCGCTTCGGTGGGTCGTCTACGACGTCGACTTCATGACCGGGCAGATTAGCTGGGAGCGCGAGGCACGCAGCGGCCCCCCGCCAATCGCGAGACAAATCAGAAACAGCTACGCATCGGAGACGCCCGTCACCGACGGCGAACGCGTCTATGTCTACTTCGGCAGCCTTGGCGTGATCAGCGCGATTGACATGAAGGGCGCCGTGCTGTGGACGAAAGACTTGGGCCCGAAGGAAAGCGGGCAGGGCTGGGGTATGGCCGCCTCGCCGCTGCTCTACAAGGACCGTCTCATCATCGTCAGCGACAACCGCATGCAGTCGTTCATCGCGGCGTTCGACACGAAGACGGGCAACGAGCTCTGGAGGGCGGCGCGTGAAGAATTCGAGGGATGGTCGTCTCCCGTGATCTGGGAGAACGAGATCCGCACCGAGATCGTCACCGCGGCTGCTCAACGCGTGCGTTCGTACGATCTCGATGGCAAGCTGCTCTGGGAGCTCTCGGGCATGTCGGACTTCGGCAGCATTCCCACGCCGGTGATCACGCGCAACCTCGCGTACATCAGCTCGGGTTATCCAGGGAGTGCACGACGACCCGTGTTCGCGGTGCGCCCTGGTGGCACGGGTGACATCTCCCTCAAGCCTGAGGAGACGAGCAATCAGCAGATCGCGTGGTTTCAGCCGCTCCTCGGCAGCTATCAGACATCCGGGCTCGCGTACGGAAACTGTTACTACACGCTGCTCGATCGCGGGTTCCTGTTGTGCCACGACGCGAAGACGGGGAAGCCGGTCTACGGACGTCAGCGCCTGTCACCTGATGCGAGCGGATTTGCGGCATCGCCGTGGGCGTACAACGGAAAGGTCTTTGTCGTCAGCGAGGACGGCGATACCTATGTCGTTCAGGCGGGTCCCGAATTCAAGCTCCTCGGCAAGAACTCGCTCAACGAGATGATCATGGCGACGCCGGCGGTGGCGCGAGGGAGCGTCTTCATCAGGACGCAGTCGAAGTTGTACCGGATCGCACGGGAGCAGAAGAAGTGAGACGCGTGAGTAGGGTAGCCACCGCACTCAGTGTGATCTCGCTCTGTGCGGCCGGAGCTGCGACGGCACAGACGATCACGTTGGCCCCCGTTGGCTCAATCGTCGTACCCGCCGAGTTCATCCGCATCCAAGGCGACCGAGCGTATCTCGCGGCCGGAATGATTCTCTCGATCTACGACATCTCGCTTCCCGCGTCGCCGAAATCGATTGGCTCGTATACGTTTCCCGATCGCATCTGGGGCTTCCGCGTCGTAGGGAGCCTTGCGTATGTTGGCGTGGACCGCTCCGGCCTGGGCATTCTCGATGTCTCCAAGGGAACTCCAGTTCTTCGCAGCCTCTTCAAAACGCCCGGGCAGGCGAAGAACGTGGCCGTGTCGGGGACGAGAGCACTCGTGACCGACTCACTCAAAGGGATCGACGTTGTCGACGTGTCAGACTCGGCGAAGCCCGTCCTCGCCGGTGATGTGTTCCTCGACGGCCTTGCCACTGATGTCGTCACCTCCGGCACGATGGCATACGCGGCGGACAGGCCGACCGGCTTCTATGTGCTCGACCTCTCGAAAGTTGGTCCGCTCGAGCCGGTGGGCACACTGCAGACGGCCGCTGCCAACAACACGATGCGCGCGCAGCTCGAAGTGTTGTCGCCCTCGACGAAGGGACAGCGTCGGGTGCTCCTCGTGGCTGGAGGACTACTGCAACAGTTCGACGTGACGAAACCGGAGTCGCCGACGAAGCTGCCTCCCTTCGCGACACCCGGTGGGGCCCAACGCGTGGCGATCAAAGACTGGATCGTCTACGTCGCGGACGGGCAAGCCGGCGTGCAGGTGGTGGATCTCAGCGGACCGGATGGGCCCAAGATCGTCGGCTCGTTCAAGACGTCGAGTCCCGCGCGCGATATCGCGGTCTCGGCCTCGCACATCTTCGTGGCGCTTGCCAGTGGAGAGGTCGCGATCCTCCAGCAGTCTCCGTAGTCTGACGCGACGACACAAATGAGCTCCAGTCAGCTCCCGGTTGTGCGATTCCTGTTCGTGCTTCTCGTACTCGGTGGACTGCTATCCGGCTGCGGTGACAAGACGCCCGCGGCGTCTACGGGGCCCTCGTCCCAACCGCTGCCGGCCGCCGTGTTCGACCTTCAGGGCGATCCCGAAGCGAGTCAAGGCGCGACCTGGACATACAAGGGGACACTGCAGGGCGTCGTGTTCGATCTTCAAGGGGTCCTGCTCAAGACCACCGGCTCTGGACCATTTCCCGCGGTCGTGATCAGCCACGGCGCTGGAGGCAACGCACTGGGATACTCACGAGCCATCGCGATCGAGATGAGGCGCTGGGGGCTCGTGTGCATCGCGACAAACTACACGCACGCGGGCGGCGTACCTCTCGGGGCTCCAGGCACACTGAGCGAGCCTGGGGCGAGCCAAGCGAACGTGCTACGCGCCCACGCGGCGCGTGAAATCCTGCGGACGCTCGGCTACGTGGATATGACGCGTGTCGCGGCGCACGGGCACAGCATGGGGGCGTTCGTCACGACGGCCCTCGTCGCCGTGTACCCCGACGACTTTCGCGTGGCGTCGCACACCGCTGGTGGCGTCATTGCAGCCTCCGTTGGCGCTGCCACCCCCAGTGAGACTCAGGCACGCGCCATTCGAGCGCCGTATCAGTTGCATCATGGCGACGCCGACCTCGTCGTGCCCATTGCCCAGGACCAGCGGCTCGATGCGATCCTGCAAGCAAACGCGGTCCCGCATGAACTCCAGGTCTACCCGGGTGCGGCGCACAATGATGTCGCGCAGAGCCAGACCGTCCTCGCTCGCGTGCGAAGCTGGTATATGACACACGGGCTGTTCTGACGTCTGTAACTCAAAACTCAAGACTCAAAACTCAAAAAAACCAAAACGAACTGAGGATTCAAAACTCATGCAGGGCACTATTCGTCATGTGAGTCTGGAGTATTAAGTCTCGAGTTCTTCAGTTTCTCCCACGCGTCCAGCCGTCTCTTGATTTCCTTCTCGAAACCGCGATCGGTCGGCCGGTAGTACGTCCTGTCGGCGAGTGACGGCGGCAGGCAATCCATGCCCGTGACCGCGTCGCGATCGTCGTGCGCGTACTGGTAGCCCTTGCCGTATTCGAGCTGCTTCATCAGCTTTGTCGGCGCGTTGCGCAAATGCAGTGGGACCGGCTCAGCGGCCTGCGTGTGTGCGTCGGCTGCGGCCGCACCGTATGCCGTATACACCGCGTTGCTCTTTGGGGCCGTCGCGAGATAGATCGCGGCCTGGGCGAGTGCCGTATTGCCTTCGGGCATTCCGATGAAGTGTGCGGCGTCCTTGGCGGCGACGGCAACCGTGAGTGCCTGTGGATCGGCATTGCCCACATCTTCGGATGCGAAGCGAATGAGACGACGAGCGATATAGAGCGGGTCCTCGCCGGCCTCGAGCATGCGGGCGACCCAGTACACCGCCGCGTCGGGATCGCTATTCCGCATGGACTTGTGGAGTGCGGAGATCAGGTTGTAATGCTCTTCGCCGCCCTTGTCGTACAGCAATGCGCGGCGCTGAATCGACTGCTCGAGCTGCGCGAGCCCGAGCTGTCGCACGCATGTCTCCGGATCCATGGGCGCGGACGCGGCCGCGAACTCGAGCAGATTGAGCGCGGCTCGCGCGTCGCCGTTCGCGAATCGCGCAATGGCCGCGATCGCGTCGTCCGAGACGTTGAGGTCCATGGCTCCGAGGCCCCGCTCCTTGTCGCTGAGCGCACGACGAAGAATGCCTTCGACGGCGTCGGCCGTGAGCGGCTTGAGCACGAAGACCTTCGACCGCGACAGCAGCGCCGCGTTGACCTCGAACGATGGATTTTCAGTGGTGGCGCCTATCAGCACGATATCGCCGCCCTCCACGCGCGGGAGGAACGCGTCCTGCTGGGCCTTGTTGAACCGGTGAATCTCGTCGACGAAGACGATGGTCCGCCGACCCGAACGTCGGCGACGATCCTGCGCCGCGGCCATGACTTCCTTGATCTCTTTGATCCCCGCGAGCACCGCGCTGAAGGGCACGAAATGCGCTTGCGTCATCTCCGCGATGACTCGCGCAAGCGTGGTCTTGCCGGTGCCAGGGGGGCCCCACAGGATGATCGACTGCAACAGATCTCGCTCGATGGCCTCACGCAGCGGCTTCCCCGGAGCGAGCATGTCTTCCTGGCCGACGATCTCGTCGAGCGTGCGAGGTCGGATGCGTTCGGCGAGCGGCGTGCCAGCCGCGGGCAGAGCCGGCGGGTCTACAGACCCGCCGCTACGACGATCGCTCGGGTCTGGCTCGTCGTCGAACAGGCTCATCTGCGTTGCCGCCGGGCGGCGTACACAAGGATGGCACCGGCGGCGGCCACGTTGAGTGATTCAACCGTGCCAGCCATGGGGATCGAGACGCAGGCGTCGCAGCGCGCGATCGCTTCGTCGGTAAGACCAGGCCCTTCGCCACCGAGCAGAAGGCCCACTTTGCCACGCCAATCGATCGCGTCGGGGTCCTCACCGCCGCGCGGCACCGCCGCGATCGTACGCATGGCTGACTTTCGCATGCACGTCAGCACCTGGTGCGTCGTCATCCCCGCGACAATCGGCAGACGCAGCGCACTGCCCATGCTGCCGCGCAGCGCTTTCCACGAAAACGGGTTCGCGGAAATCCCGCACACGAAGGCGCCGCTACAGCCGGCGGCTTCCGCTGCTCGAAGGAGCGCACCGACATTGCCGGGTTCCTGTACGTCCATCGCCGCGAGCACGAGGCCATCCGGCCTCGAGCAGATCTCGGCGGCGGTCGCCGTGCTACGGCCCGCAATGGCGACGATGCCTGACGGCGATCGCACAGGGCTGAGCGCGTCGAACACCGAGTCAGTTGCCTCGACGACATCGATGCCCTCGTCGGCGAGCGATCGCGCCAAGAGACCTTCCTCTGTCTGCTCGGCGAGCTTCGAGGCAGCCACGGCAACGGCTTCGAACCTCAAACCGGACACGCGCGCTTCGCGCACCAGATGCGCACCGTCGAGCAGCAGACGTGCGCCGGTCGAGTCAGGCTCGTCAGCCAGGGCCCGAAACGTACCAACGATCGCGTTGTGGCGGCTCGTGATGGCCTTCATGTGATCGTACCGTTCACGCTTCTCGGTTCTCTCTTCTCGGTTCTTGTTCAGGTTGGCAGTTCGGTTCGGGAAAAACCACGAACCGAACCTGGAACGTGAACACGAACAGAGAAGCGAGAACGTAGAAGAGTGAACGACATAGCACTATTGTCATTGTGCTACAGTCTGAATCCAACGATGAAGGAACGGATTCTGAAGCGTTTCAACGAGGAGATCGCGGCGCTCGAGCGCGAGTTGAAGGTCGAGCTCCCGAAGGAGATCCAGCGCGCCCGCGAGCTGGGCGACCTGCGCGAGAACGCCGAGTACAAGGCGGCGAAGGAACGGCAGGAGATCGTGAACGCGCGCATCGCGATGCTCAAGAAGCGCGTCGGCGAGATCTCGCTCATGAACCTCGATCGGATTCCTCACGGAAAGGCCGGCTTCGGATCGACCGTGGAGCTTCGCGCGGCGAGCGGCGACATGATCGTGTATCAGCTCGTGATGCCCGAGGAAGCCGACGCCGAGAAGGGCATGATCTCCACCTCGTCACCGATCGGTCGCGCGATACTCAACAAAGAGGAAGGCGACGCGATCACCGTGACGACGCCGAGCGGCAAGAAGACGTTCGACCTGATCAAACTGACCACCATCCACGACGAAGAGAAGACGAATAGCTTGTGACCGCTTACTCACCGGAACGCCGCACGGCCCTGGTCCTCACGGGAACCGGCGCGCACGGTGCGTACCACGCGGGCGTCCTGCGCGCGTTGCAGGAAGCCGGCGTCAAGATCGACGTGATGGCGGGCCACGGGGTGGGAGCAGGGAGCGCGGCGCTGGCCGCCCTTGATGGCTCGGCGCGGTTATGGGACGCCGAGGGCATCTGGCGTTCGCGAGTGGCCGGTCGTCTCTACGGCTGGCGATCGCCGATTCGCGCAGGCGTCATGATCGCGCTCATCCTTGCCGCAATCCTGCTGACGCCGCTCGCCGTGCTCGTCGTCGGCCTGGTCGTGTATCTCGTCGGCTTTCTGCTCGAGATGTTGCAAGTGCCGAGCGCGGCGCAACTCGTCGCGACGTACTCGGCGTGGCTGCAATCGGCATTTGCCGGATCGAACCTGCCAACCACGGTGCCGCGCGCGGCAACCCTTGCGCTGATCGCATTCATCGCCGTGCTCGCGATCGGAGGGCTCATCGCGAATCGCGCGCCAACAGCGCGACGGGCGCGCGGAGGATGGTGGTGGCGGATCGTTGGCGCACCCCTCGAGGCCACGAGCGCCGGCGAGCGATTCGCCAACGGGATGTGGGAATCGATCCGAGGCGCCGCGCCGCTGGCACGGCCGTCGTCTGCGATCTTGGGGCGGCGTTACTCCGAAGTCCTGCAGGAAAACCTCGGACAGCCTGGGTTTCGTGAGCTCGTCCTGGTCGCCACCGACCTCGACGCGCGTCGCGACATCGTCGCGGCGCTGCTCGCCGAACCCTATCGTCGTGACTTTCTCGCGCCGCGCGTCGATCGCGACCGGCGCTCCGAGGTGCTCGACCTGGCCGGCGTGGGCCGCGATCATGCGCTCGACGTCGTGCTGGCCGCCGTGACGCCGCCGCTCGCCTGCGATCCCCACCTGCTGACGTTTGCGCCTGACAGCTATTGGCGTGGTGAGACACACCGTGCCTGCGATCGCCCAGGCGCGATCCAGCGCCTGCTCGAAGAGGTCGCAGCGGCCGGCGCACGTCAAGCGATCGTGGTGAGCGCCGTCGCGCCCGCCGACGCGCCGCATCGTCTTCGGCCGCCGCGTCTCGACTTTCGAGGTCGGTTTGGCGATGTGCAGAGCGCATCGGAGGCTGTCGCCCTGCGTGATGCGCTCGAGACCACGAGCGTCCATTTCGATGCGGTGTACGTCGTGCAGCCGACGCACAATCCGATCGGGCCATACGATCTCCACGGAGCCTACGACGAGGCCTCGGATCGCCGGCAAGCCTTGTCGGAGCTGATCGAGCGGGCGTACGAGGACGCGTATCGTCAGTTCATCGAGCCTGTCGTTGGCGCGAGCGGCGAGCAGTTGGCGCGCGCCAGACTGACAGCGCATCGAGGGAGCCAGGAGATCAACTCCCTCTGAGATGCACGCGCACCTGCTCGACTGCGATCGAAGGCGAGCGCCCGAGATCCTGGGTATTCTGAACGACGCGATCGCACACTCCACCGCGCTCTACGATTACAAACCGAGGACCACGGCAATGATGGACGCGTGGTTCGACGACAAGGAGCGCGGCGGCTATCCCGTCATCGGCGCCATCGACGAGCAGGACCGGCTTCTCGGGTTTGCGTCGTACGGAGCGTTCCGATCGAGACCGGCGTACAAGTACACGCTCGAGCACTCGGTGTACGTCGAGAAAGACTGTCGCGGCCGCGGCGTTGGTAAGATCCTGCTCGGCGCCATCGTTGAGCGGGCCCGAGCGCAGCAGTATCACAATCTGATTGGCGGGATCGACGCCGAGAATGCAGTGAGCATCGCGCTCCATAAGAAGTTCGGCTTCGAGTTCTGTGGGCGCGTCAGGCAGGCCGGGTTCAAGTTTGGTCGATGGCTGGACCTCGACTTCTACCAACTCATTCTCGATACGCCCGCACACCCCGTTGATGGGTGAACGAACGATCGACGTGGTCAAGCGTCTGATTGTCATCGCCGTGCTCGTGCTCGTCGTCTCCGGCTGTCGTGACGAGCACGAGTCCCGAGTCCCGGATCCTGAGCCCCGAGCCGAGACTTCCGGAACGCCTTCCTCACCCCCAGTACTTGCCGGAGTCGAGCCGGCTCTCCAGGAACGCATCCGAGCCAGCTACGCCGCGCTCATCGTGTCGCGCGATTCAAAGACTGCGACCAATGTCGATCGCGCGCGCGCGTACGGGCAGGTCGGCAAGCTCCTGCTCGCGGCGGAACTCTACGATCAGGCGGAGGCCTATTTGCTAAACGCAAAGGCCCTCGAGCCCAGCGAGTTCGCCTGGCCCTATTACCTGGGGCATGCGTATCGCCTTCGATACCGGTCAGACGCCGCGATTTCATCCTTCGAAGAGGTCTTGCGGATCAAGTCCGATCACGTGCCCGCATTGGTGTGGCTGGGGACGATGCGCGTTGATGCGGGGCAGACGGATCTTGCGGAGCCGCTGCTGGCCAGGGCGATCTCCCTCGAGCCCCGATCGGCGGCGGCGCTGTTTGGGCTCGGGCGCGTCGCGTTGGCAAATGGAGATGCCGCCCGCGCGGTCACACATCTCGAGGCCGCGCTTGCGGCCGATCCGGGTGCCGATGCGGTTCACTATGCGCTTGCACAGGCCTATCGCACGCTCGGGCAGTCCGAGCGCGCGCAGGCACACCTTCGTTTGTGGAAGGACGAGCGTCTCTATCCGAGCGATCCATTGATGGAGGAAGTGACAGAGACCTTGAAGACCGCCGTGATCTACGAGGTTCGCGGCACGCATGCGATGGACGATCGAAAATGGGCCGAGGCGGCGACGTTGTTTCGCGAGGGCCTGAAGGTTGCACCGCGCGATGCGACGCTTCATCAGAATCTCGGTTCCGCGCTGTTCCTCACCGGTGACCTACCGGGAGCGGAGATGGAATTCACTGAAGCGTCGCGACTGCAGCCTGGCTATGCGAAAGCGCTGTTCAGCCTGGGCATCGTGATGCAGGAACGCGGACGCGATCCGGAGGCCATCGAGCGCTTCTCACAGGCGGTGAGCGCGGATCCTTCCATGGTCACTGCGCGCTTCAGCCTCGCCGACGCGCTCCGGCGTTCCGGCAAGCTCGAGGCGTCTCTGACTGCGTACGCACAGGTCATCAAGACCGATCCCGGATTGAGTCAGGCGCGATTTGGTCAGGCCATGGCGCTCGTGCGACTGCGGCGTTTCGATCAAGCGCGAGGCGTGCTCGAAGATGCGACGAGAATTCATCCAGATCAACCTGGGCTCGCGCATGCGCTCGCGCGCGTGCTGGCCGCGGCTCCCGACGACCGGGTGCGTGATGGCTCTCGCGCGCTGACGATCATCGCCGCGCTCGAGCGGCCACAGGTTCAGAACATCGCGCTGATGGAGACGAGGGCGATGGCATTGGCCGAAACGGGGCGATTCAAGGATGCGTCCGCGACGCAGCGGGCCGCAATCGGCGCGGCCACACAAGCCGGCCGACGCGACCTGGCGGAGCGAATGACGGAGAACCTGAGGCGGTACGAGGCCGGCATGCCGTGTCGAACTCCGTGGCCCGACGACGACCCCGTGCACTTCCCACGGTCATCCGGCGGTACGTAGTGTCCGGCTTAGCCGGACAGTGTTAAGCGTACGTCGAGTACGTAGGGGCCGCCTTTAGGCGGCCCGTCGATAGGGATCGATCACTCGTTCTTGGACTTCCCATCGAGCAAATGCGGAAGCGCCGTGCCTTGGCCCGGCGACAGCAGCCCGGTCTGAACGTATGTGAGCAGCTTGTCCCGCGTATCCGATATATCGAGGTTCCTCATCGTCAGCTGTCCGATGCGGTCTTGCGGCGTGAATGCCGACTCGCCCTTCTCCATGGTCAGCCGCTCGGGCTTGTACGTGAGATTCGGGCTGCGCGTGTCGAGGATGGAGTAGTCGTTTCCACGACGCAGCTCGACGACGACTTCACCGGTGATCGCTCGCGCGACCCAGCGCTGCGCCGACTCGCGGAGCTTCAGCGCCTGAGGATCGAACCACCGGCCCTGATACAGCAGCCGGCCCAAACGGCGGCCGCTGTCGCGATAGTCCTCGATCGTGTCTTCGTTGTGGATGCCGGTGACAAGCCGTTCGTAGGCGATGTAGAGAAGGGCCATTCCTGGCGCCTCATAGATGCCGCGGCTCTTCGCCTCGATGATGCGATTCTCGATCTGATCGCTCATGCCCAGACCGTGCCGCCCTCCGATTCTGTTGGCTTCGAGCATCAGCGCCACCGCATCCGGGAACTGCTGTCCATTGAGGGCAACCGGCAGCCCCTCGTCGAAGGTGATCGTGACCTCTTCCGGCTTGACTGATGTCTCCGCGCGCCACGAGGCCACGCCCATGATCGGCTCGACGATCTTGATGCCGCTGCTCAGATGCTCCAGATCCTTGGCTTCGTGCGTCGCACCCAGCATGTTCGAGTCGGTCGAGTACGCTTTCTCGACGCTCATCTTGTAGGCGAGCCCCGCGCGCTGCATGTACTCGGACATTTCCTTGCGGCCGCCGAGCTCGTCGATGAATGACTGATCCAGCCAGGGCTTGTAGATACGCAGCGACGGGTTGGCGAGCAGACCGTATCGATAGAAGCGCTCGATGTCGTTGCCCTTGAACGTGCTCCCATCGCCCCAGATGTTCACTTCGTCGCTCTTCATCGCAAGGACGAGCATCGTGCCGGTCACCGCACATCCGATGGGCGTCGTGTTGAAGTACGGCACGCCGGCCGTCGAGATGTGAAACGCACCACATTGCAGGGCAGCGATCCCCTCGGCCACCAGCTGCGCGCGACAATCGACCAGGCGTGCCTGTTCGGCCCCGTATCCACGTGCCTTGCGCGGGATCTCGTCGTAGTCGGGCTCGTCGGGCTGTCCGAGGTTGGCCGTATAGGCGTAGGGAATCGCGCCTTTCGCACGCATCCAATGAAGCGCCGCGCTCGTATCGAGCCCGCCAGAAAACGCGATGCCGACCTTCTCGCCGACAGGGATGCTCTGGAGAATCGTTGCCATGCGCTCTCCATGATAGTTGAGCGCATGCACGTGTAGAATCTCCCACCAAGGAGCGCTTCATGTATCCAAGTAAGCGATTTCTTGTCTGTCTCGTCGCGCTGTCGCTCGCGGCGCCCGCGCTGGCGCAGAACCGCCGCACTGAACATTGGGTATCGACGTGGGCGACTGCGCTCGTGTCGCGTCCGTTGCCGCAAGGCAGAGGGCAGGGGCCGGCCGCACCTGCTGCGACGCAACCGGCCGCACCGGCCGCGGCAGCTCCGGCACCAGCGCCACCCGCGGCGGCGGCCGCCGGTCCCGCGGCGCCTGCGGGTCCCGGCGCACCGGCTGCACCCGGTGGCGGGCGCGGCGGCTTTGCGCCCCCCGCGACGCTGACCAATCAAACGATTCGCCAGATCGTGCACACGAGCATCGGTGGGAATCGCGTGCGCGTGGTGTTGAGCAACGCCTTCGGCACGGCGCCGATCGACGTCGGCGCGGCGCACGTGGCCCTCAGAGACAAGGACTCGGCGATCGTGGCCTCGTCTGCGAAGCCGTTGACGGTCAGCGGCGCCGCGGCCTTCATCGTTCTTGCGGGTGCCACGGTCGTGAGTGATCCGATTGACCTCACGGTCGCGCCTGTCTCCGACCTGGTCGTCGATCTCTTCATTCCCGGTGATCTCGGCCTCAGCCCATCGCCGGTGACGACGCACAACGGAGCGTCGCAGACGAACTTCATCTCGGACAGCGGCAATCACTCGGGCAAGGCGGTGTTGCCAGTGAGCGGACGAACGGGCGCGTGGTTCCTTCTTGCGCGCGTCGAGGTCTCCGCCCCGGCCGGGACTGCGGCGGTGGTCACCTTCGGCGACTCGATCACCGACGGCGCTCGATCCACGGCGGACACGAACAATCGCTGGCCCGATCAGTTGGCGCGACGGCTCGCCACTCGAAAAGGCGCCGGCGTCGCTGTGTTGAACGCAGGAATCAGCGGCAACCGCGTCCTTGGCGACGGCGCCGGTGTGAGCGCGCTGGCGCGATTCGATCGCGACGTGCTGATGCAAACGGGCGTCACGCACGTCGTCGTCATGGAGGGGATCAATGACATCGGCCTCGCTCGCGCCAATCCAGCGCCGAGCGCGGCGGACTTGATTGCGGGCCACAAGCAGTTGATCGAACGGGCGCACGCGCGCGGGCTGAAGATCTACGGCGCGACGCTGACGCCGTACGAGGGCGCCGGCTACTTTTCACCGGAGGGAGAAGCCAAACGGCAGGCGCTCAACCAGTGGATTCGAACGGGCGGCGCGTACGACGGCGTCATCGACTTCGACATGGTGACGCGCGACCCGGCAGCGCCGACCAAATTCTTGCCGGCATATGACTCCGGCGATCATCTGCATCCCGGAGATGCTGGATACAAGGCGATGGGAGATGCCGTCGACCTGGTACTCTTCGGAGGCAAATCAGGGAACGACCGCTGATCGGTTTTATGCTTTGACGAGCTTCTTATCGGACTGGTGCTCGTGGAGAAACTCGAGCGCCAGTCCGAGGACTTTCTCCGTGAACTGCTCCGCCTGCAGGGTCCCGAACTTTTCCCTGAACGCCCGCATTGGCACCACAGCCTTGGCCATCGCGCGATGGCCCCCCGCGTTGCCGATGTCGTTGAAGTACTTCCGCACGAACTCACCGGCGTTGCGTGAGTATCCCAGATTTCGCACCGACATGATCAGCGAGTCGTTCACGATCCCCGAGATGATCGTCCACTGCACGTCCTCGAGCTGCAGGTAGAAGTCGGCCACGTACGGGATGAAATCCTCGCGCGGCAGGTTGCCGAGGAACGCGCAGAACACCTGCTCGGTCATCATGCCGTGCTGCTGGGCCTTTACGACGTACGCCAGCCGATCCATGGTGATTTCCGCGCCCTCCATCTTGCGGATGAGCGTGGCGTCGGCCAGCGGATACAGGTACGAAAACGCCTCGATGTCGACGCGGTTCGCCTGCCGATTGAAGAACAGCGTGTCGGACTTGATGGCATAGAGCATCGCCGTGGCGACGCGCTCGGAGATGTTCATGTCCGTGGCACGTAGATGCTCGGTCAGGATCGTCGACGTCGATCCGTAGTCGACGCGGACGTCCTTGTAGATAGCGGTGTAGCCTGGCTGTTCCGGATGATGATCGATGACGAGGCCGACGCGATCGATGGCCCCGCCGAAATAGTGCGGCTGCACGTCGACCATCGCGATCCGGTCGAACGTTTCCACCTGCTCCAGCGTCAGGATTTCGACGTTGATGTCGAGCAGGTTCATCATCCGCTGGTTTTCTGGCCGCGTGACGCCTTGAAGGGCCCCGATCACCGCGGTCTGCCGGTTGCGATGCAGAAGCGTGCGCAGCGCGAGACCGCTGGCCATCGCATCCGGATCCGGGTCGTTGTGAAGAAGGATGAGCACGCGGTCGGCGTCGCTGAAGAATCGTTGGTACTGTTGGACCCGAAGGCGGGTGAGGGAACGGCTGAACTCGTTGAGCAAGGGGCCCCCGAAGAGCTCCGAGAGGGCCAGGTAGTTGAGCTCGGGGAAGAGGGCTTTCAGTTCCTCTTCCCGCTCCCTCGTATGGGACGTGCCGACCCCGAGACAATAGACAAGAGTGCCCCCGGCATCCCAAATGGCTTCGAGCACTTTCTTCAGGCTCTTGCGTCCGTTGTCTTCGACGACCACGCACGTGCCGGGTGAAAGATCGGCCTTGACGTACGTGTCCGTGCGGCGAAGGTCGCCGGCGGTCACATTCAGGCCGCTCTCGTGAAGACGACGCGCGACCGACTTGCTCTCGACCAGGAACTCGACCTCGAAGCTGGGCAACAGGATCTCGTCGAGCATCCGGATGGCCAGCTCCGTTTGACATGCGGCGATGCACCTCATCGGGTGTTCGCCGCTGTCCCGGGCGCAACCCTAGACATAGGCACCAAACCTTGATTATACGCCTCCCGGCCGAGCCGGGTTTATGATCGGTTTTCTATGCGCCTGGCGAGATGTGCCGTGCTGATTTCCGTCCTGTGCGGAACTGTGCTTATCGCACAGGACAAGCCCTTCGACTCGGCGCCGGCGCGCCTCGCTCAGGACAAGCCGCCGATATTTCGTGCCGGCACCGACCTCGTGAGCCTGGGCATCACCGTCAGCGATCGGCGGTCGAATTTTCTGACCGATCTGAATCGCGACGACCTCGAGGTCTTCGAAGACGGCAAGAAACAAACGATCGAGTACTTTGCGCGCGGCGACGAGGCGTCGGGGCCCGAGCTGCACGTCGGCTTGCTCTTCGACACCAGCGGCAGCATGGACGCCGACATCAAGCTCTCGCGCTCGGCCGCGGTCAAATTTCTCAACACGCTGTCGGATGCGAAGGACATCACGCTGGTCGACTTCGATACGGAAGTACGGGTCGCGAAGTACGGGCAGTTGGAGTTTCCGCGGCTGGTCGAGCGAATCCGCAGCCGCAAGCCCGCAGGATTCACCGCGATGTACGACGCGCTCGGCGTGTATCTGGACAGCGCCGCCGAGTTACAGGGCCGCAAGATTCTGGTGCTCTTCACCGATGGCGGCGACACGCGAAGCACGATTCGCTTCGGCGACGTCCTCACCCTCGTGCGCGCCTCGGACGTGACCGTCTATTCCGTTGGCTTCCTCGAGAACCAGCCGAGCA